>Ga0065721_10003792_pt1 | contig 75458 bp, 67 predicted proteins | sample Mesricmetagenome_FD_59108 | JGI IMG/M metagenome (GOLD analysis project Ga0065721, IMG submission 59108) | Mesophilic microbial community from rice straw/compost enrichment Sample: eDNA_1 v2 (version 2) | ecosystem: Engineered > Solid waste > Grass > Composting > Bioreactor | place: USA: Davis...
TCGCGGGGATGCTGGCGCTCGCGGCGGCGTCGGGGGGAAACTGGGTGGGGACGATGATCGGGCTCGCGGTGGCGGCGGCGGGTGCGATCGAATTGCACGGGGTGAGTTTGCTGCGCGCGGGGCGGGCGGAAGGGATGAAGTGGTTGATCGCGAGTCAGCCGTATTTGTGCGCGGTGTTGTTGGCGTATTGCGCGTGGCGGTTGTCGGCGCCGGATTTGACGGAATTGAAGCTGGCGATGACGAGCCAGCTGCGGGAGCAGATCGCGGCGACGGGATGGGAGGAGGAGGCGTTTCTGGGATTTGCGTATCGGATGACGTATACGGCGCTCGCGATCGGGACGCTGGTGTATCAGGGATGGATGACGGTGTATTTTTTGCGGAGGAAGGATGCGGTGATCGAGGCGGTGGGTGGGGCTGAAACGGAAGAGGAGGAGGCGGATGAGGCGTAAGAGTTATAGATTTCGGGTGGCGGCGTGGGTGTTGGGATTTTGGATGCTGGCGACGGTGGCGGGGGCGCGGCCGTTCATCGTGCTGGTTTACAATGTGGAGAACCTCTTCGATGCGGACGGGGTGGCGCAGTATGAGGATTATCATCCGGCGCGGTATTCGCGGGCGCATGTGCTGACCAAGCTGCGGAATGTCACGGAGATCGTCGCGCAGTTCGAAGGCGGGCGCGGGCCGGATGTGATCCTGTTTCAGGAGATCGAGGCGGATCAGACGCCGGGGCCGAGTGCGCCGCAGTATGAAGCGATGTTGAGGAAGTATGCGGGGGTGCGGCTGGAGGAGATGTTGGGCGCGAAGTTCGATGAGTCGGTGGCCGACTGGCCGGCGGAAGCGCTGCTGTTGAAAGCGTTCGAGGAGCGCGGGCTGACGGGATATCAGGTGATCGCGGCGGAAAATGTGCGCGCGGATGGCAGCACGCGGCCGTTAGCGCAGAAATGCGTGACGTTTACGCGGTTTCCTGTGAAGGCGGTGAAGTCGCATCCGACGCGGGATGCGCGGGCGATTCTGGAGGTGCAGGTGGAGGTCGACGGGGCGCGGCTGTATTTGTTCAACAATCACTGGAAGTCGGGCGCGGGAGACGCGGAGACGGAGAAAGTGCGGGCGGAGAATGCGCGGACGCTGCGGAGGCGGCTGGATGAAATTTTTCGGGAGGATCGGAATGCGGACGTGATTGTGGCGGGCGATTTCAATTCGCATTACAACCAGAAGCGTCGGTATCCGAAAATGCAGGACACGGGGATCAACGACGTGCTGGGATCACAGGGGAATGAGTTGGCGGTGCGGGGCGAGCAGCGGGATCTTTATAACTTATGGTTCGAGCTGCCGGCGGAGGAGCGGGGAAGCGACACGTATCAGGGGGAATGGGGGACGTTGATGCAGATGATGGTGTCGCGCGGGCTCTATGATTATCGCGGCGTGCAGTATGTGGATAATTCGTTCGGCGTGGCGAAAGTGCCGGGGTTGAACGTGGACGCGAAAGGGCTGCCGGTGCGGTGGACGTTTTTGGGCGAGGCGGGCGCGGGGTATTCGGATCACTTTCCGATCTACGCGAAATTCGTGACGGTGAAGGACGGGCGGACGGATCGGTGGGTGGCGTTGCGGAACGCGTCGACGGAGCGGAGCATCGAGGCGGAGGCGCGGCGGATCGATTATGGGAGGATCGACGTGGAGAAGGTGGCGTTGCGTGCGGAACGGTTGGGGGATGGGAGTGCGCTGAGGGTCGCGGGGAATCTGGGGAAGATCGTGCGCGTGGAAGGAAAGGTGGGGCCGGGGAGTCGGTTGACGGTGAGTTTTCTCGGGGAAGTTTACGATGTGTGGAGTTTTGATGCGACGCTGCGGGATGCGTTACGCGCGCAGTTCAAGGAAGGGGAGACGGTGCGGTTCTATGGGGAGCTGGGGCAGCATCGGGGCCGGTGGCAGTTTGTGATTCATGATGCGCGGTGGGTGCGGTGAGGGGGAGGAGTTGAGAGTTGAGGGATGAGAGTTGAGAGTGAGGAAAGCGACGGGAACAGAGATGCTTCGCTTTTGCTCAGCATGACGGTAGGAAAAGGAATTTATGTTGAAGGTTTACACGTTGAAGCAGTGCAGCACGTGCAAGGACGCGACGAAGTGGTTGCGGGGACGCGGCGTGGAGTTCGAGGAGAAGGCGATTCGCGAGACGCCGCCGACGTTGAAGGAATTGAAGGAGATGCTGGCGGCTTACGACGGGCAGGTGCGGCGGCTGTTCAACACGTCGGGCATCGAGTATCGCGCGCAGAAGCTGGCGGAGAAGCTGCCGGATTTGAGCGAAAGCGAGGCGCTGAAGTTGCTGGCGGGGAACGGGAGTTTGGTGAAGCGGCCATTCATGATCGGGGACGGGGTGGCGGTGGTGGGATTTGATGAGGAGCGTTGGGACGAAGCGCTGGCGAAGGGCGGGAAATCATGAGCGCGGCGGGAGAGAATCCGCTGGAACGGACGGTGAAGTGGCTGGCGGCGCATGTGGGGTTTCCGGCGCGACGGCTGGAGGCGCGCGCGGAGGCNTTGTTGTGCGTGGGGATCCTGGCGGAGGCGCAGGAGCGGGCGGAGCAGGCGCGGTTTTTGATCGAGCGACGCGATGGGGCGAAGGATGCGGCGCTGAAGGCGCATGCGATGCGGAGGTCGCTGGTTCACTACAAGTGCGACAATAGCGCGAAGGTTTAGCGGACCGCCTCCCGGAGGGAGGCGGAAGCACCAAGCTCCAGGGAACTTCCAAGTCCAAAACATCAAACCTCGGTGCCGTTGGTGTTTGGAGATTTAACCTTCTCTGGATCTTGGTGCTTGGTGTTTTTCCGAAGGAATTTGTAACTTTGTCGCGGGGGCGGGGGTTTTCGGGGAGTATCCCCATGAAAATCTATTCCTTGTTGGTGGCGTTGGCGTGTGCGGCGGTGTTGCCGGTGTCGGTTTCGGCGAAGGTTGAGCGGGTGGTGGAAAAGACCTTTGCGGTGAGGCCGGGCGGACAGCTGACGGTCGAGACGGAGGGCGGAAATGTGTCGGTCGTGACCGGCGATGATGCGACGGTGAAGGTCGTGGCGCGGCAGGTAATTCGGGCGGGGTCGGAGCGGGAGGCGGACGAGGTGTTGAAGAAGTTGAACCTCACGATCGAGCAGAGCGGGAACGACGTGGTGGCGCGGGCGAAATACGAGCGGATGAAGTGGGGGCGGAATCCGGTGAGCGTGGATTTCACGGTGACGGTTCCGGCGCGGTATGATGTGGAGCTGCGGACATCGGGCGGGGACGTGCGGGTGGGGGATTTGGACGGAAAGGTGCGGGCGCGGACGTCGGGCGGGAATGTCGTGCTCGGCAAGATGAGCGGGCCGGTGGATGCGCACACGTCGGGTGGAAATGTGAGTCTGGTCGAGGGGCGGGGGAAGGTGTCGCTGGGGACGTCGGGTGGGAATATTCGCGTGGAGCGGTCGGTCGGTGAGACGGATTTGGATACGTCGGGCGGCGACATCGAGGTGAAGTCGGTCGAAGGCGTGCTGCGCGCGGAGACGAGCGGCGGAAACGTGACGGCGGGGATCGTGGGGCCGTTAAAGGGTGATTGTAGTTTGGATACGTCGGGCGGGCGGGTGAAGGCGACCGTGGACAAGGCGGCGGCGTTCAATCTCGAAGCGTCGACGAGCGGCGGCAATGTGCGCGCGGACGGGTTGACGATCACGATCGAGGGCGGCGCGATCGGGAAGAGCAAGTTGTCGGGGAAGGTGAACGGGGGCGGGCCGCGGTTGAAGCTGCACTCGAGCGGCGGGGATATTGTGGTGGTCACCCGGTAGGGGGCGTCAGGCGGTGGAGCGGGTTGCGCGGCGAGCGCGCGACCTGCGGGAAAGTGTCATACATAATATGACACTTTCGCGAAGGCGCGGGCGAGCGTGACAAGGGGCGGGGGCGGGGTTTGGGTGGAAGGATGAAGCACGAGGACGCGTATAAGGAATTGGTGGGGCGGTTGCGGCGGATTCAGATTTTTGGGAGTGTCGGGGAGCTGCTCGGTTGGGATGAGCAGGTGAATTTGCCGGCGGGCGGCGCGGAGCAGCGGGCGGAGCAGCATGCGGCTTTGGCGGAAGTCGCGCATGCGGCGGGAAGCGAGGGGAGGATTGGGGAGTTGCTGGCGGTTTTGGAGGGAGCGGAGTTGTCGGAGGAGCGGCGCGCGGTGGTGCGGCAGGCGCGGAAGGATTATGATCGCGCGACGAAGCTGCCGGCGGAGTTTGTGCGCGAGAAGGCGGCGCAGGGGAGTCGGGGGTATCACGCGTGGGCGAAGGCGAAGAAGGAGGACGACTTCGCGAGTTATGCGCCGGTGTTGGAGAAGAATCTGGAGCTGGCGAAACGAGAGGCGGCGTATCTCGGGTGGGAGGGACGCGAATATGATTACATGATCGACAAGTTCGATCCGGGGATGTCCGCGGACGTGATCGCGCGGCTGTTTGCGGAGTTGAAGAAGGATTTGGTGCCGCTGGTGCAGGAGATCGCGGCGTCGCCGGTGCGCGCGAAGAAGGAGTTGTTGCGCGGATTTCCGGTGGAGGGGCAGCGGGCGTTTTTGCGCGAGGTGACGGAGCGGATCGGCTTCGATTATGCGCGCGGGCGGATCGATGTGTCGCTGCATCCGTTTTGTTCGGGGACGGGCGCGGATATTCGGATGACGACGCGGTTCAAGGAGGACGAGCCGCTGGATTCATTGTTCAGCGCGATTCACGAGACGGGTCACGGGCTGTATGAGCAGGGTTTGCCGTGGGAGCATCTCGGGACGGCGCTCGGGATGAACGCGGGGATGGGCGTGCATGAATCGCAGAGCCGGATGTGGGAGAATCAGGTCGGGCGGAGTCGCGGGTTCTGGCGGTTTTTCGAGCCGCGGTTTCGCGAGCTGTTTTCGGAGCAGACGCGCGGGGTGACGTCGGAGGAGTTGTATCTGGCGATCAATGCGGTCGAGCCGACATTGATTCGCGTGGATGCGGACGAGGTGACTTACAATTTGCACATCGTGCTGCGCTTCGAGGTGGAGCGGGCGCTGTTCAGTGGCGAGTTGAAGGTGAAGGATCTGCCGGCGGTGTGGCGGGAGAAGTCGCAGGCGTTGTTGGGGCTGGAGCCGAAGGACGATCGCGAGGGCGTGTTGCAAGACGTGCACTGGAGCGATGGGGCGTTCGGGTATTTTCCGAGTTATTGTTTGGGCAACATGATGGCGGCGCAGTTGTGGGAGAAGGTGCGCGCGGTGCGTCCGGGCGTGGAAGAGGAGTTTGCGCGAGGGGACTTCGCGTGGTTGCTCGGTTGGCTGCGGGAAAATGTGCACGCGCAGGGGCGGCGGTTCGAGATGCCGGAGCTGGTGAAGCGCGTGACGGGGGAGGAGCTGTCGCCGCGGGCGTTGGTGGGGTATTTGCGTGAGCGATACGGCGGGCTGTATCTGCAGTGACAGATTCGTTCTCGTTCTCGTTCTCGTAATCGTAATCGTTCTCCTCTGAATGCTCGAGAACGAGAAAGAGAACGAAGAACGAGTATGAAGCTGATCGATACACACACGCATTTGGAATCGTTTGCGCGAAAGGGCGTGCTGGTGGAGACGCTGGGGCGGGCGCGGGAGGCGGGGGTGGAGGCGATGATCACGATCGGGACGTCGCCGGATGATTGGGAGCTGTATCGCGGGATCGCGGAGGCGAATGACGGGTTGGTGCAATATGCGGTGGGGGTGCATCCGTGTTCGGTCGAGGAAGGATGGGAAAAGGCGGTGGCCGGGATTGAAGGGTTTTGGAGCGGCGAGCGCGTGAAGCCGGTGGCATTGGGCGAGTGCGGGTTGGATCGGTTTCATTTGCCGAAGGACGCGGCGGAGGCGGAGCGGATTTTTGCGGCGCAGCGCGGGGCGTTTGCGGCGCAGTTGGAGATCGCGAAGCGGCTGGGGTGTCCGGTGGTGGTGCATTCGCGCGGGGCGTTTCGCGAGAGCGTGGAGATGATCGACGCGAGCGGGGTCGATTGGACGAAGGTGGTGTTTCACTGCTTCACGGAAGGCGAAGCGGAGATGAGCGAACTCGTGGGGCGCGGCGGGTTCGGGTCGTTCACGGGAATCGCGACGTATAAGTCGGCGGAAAACGTGCGCGCGGCGGCGAAGCTGCAGGGGCTGGGGCGGTTGATGATCGAGACGGATGCGCCGTATCTCACGCCGATGCCGCATCGCGGGAAGCCGAACGAGCCGGCGTTTGTGCGGCACACGGCGGAGTTTTTGGCGCGGGAAGTGTTCGAGGTGAGCGAGGAGGAGTTCGCGCGGGTGACCTCGGAAAATGCGCGGAGGTTTTTTGGGTTGTAGGGCCCGCGGAACACACGGAAGACACGGAAAGGTGGAAATGAAGAAGGCCGGCGTTTGCCGGCCTTTCGTGTGATTCGTGTTTTTGGTGGTTTCTTACGCTTCGTCGAATTTGCGGGCGAAGAGGGCCTCGAGTTCGGAGAGCATCGCGGCGGCGTCGTCGCCGGTGGCGATGAACTTGACCTTCGAGCCCCGGCCGGCGGCGAGCATCATGAGGCCCATGATGCTTTTGCCGTTCACCTGCTCCTCGTCTTTTTCGACGAAGACCTCGGATTTGAACTTATTGGTGACGCGGACGATCATCGCGGCCGGTCGTGCGTGGATGCCCATCTTGTTCTGCACAACGAGCTCCTTGACGAGCTGCTGGGGTGCGGAGGGTGTGGCATCGCTTTTGTTCATGTCAGTGGATGGATAAAAGGGTGACGTAATTCCGGGATGGTGGCGTGGCTTGCAACCTAAAAACCGGGCGGCAGTGTGCAAGTGAATGCCCGAGACAGCCATCATCGTGCCGTGCCGGTTGGAGTCCACGCGCTTCCCGCGCAAGTTGTTACATTCGATTCGTGGAAAGCCGCTGCTGCGCTGGGTGGCGGAGCGGATCGCGAAGGAGGCGCCGGAGTTTCCGCTGTATTTCGCGGTGGATCACGGGCTGCTGCTTGAGTGCGTGGAGGAGGCGGGATTTCGCGCGATCATGACGGATGCGTCGCATCAGAGCGGGACGGACCGGATCGCGGAGGCGAACCGGCAGGTGGGGGCGGAGTTCGTGGTGAACGTGCAGGCGGACGAGCCGTTGGTGACGGGCGGGCAGATTCGGGCGCTGGCGGAGTTGTTGAAGGGCGGGGCGGCGATGGCGACGCTGGTGACGCCGTTCAAGCGGGTGGTGGATTTCTATAATCCGAACCAGGTGAAAGTGGTGCTGCGGGCGGACGGACGGGCGCTGTATTTTTCGCGGTCGCGGATGCCGTTTTCGCGGGATCTGGGGCTGACGATCGACGATGCGTGGGTGCAGGCGAATCCGTGTTACAAGCACCTGGGGCTTTACGGGTATCGGGCGGACTTGCTCGAGAATTTCGCGAAGCTGCCGATGGGGCGTTACGAGCAGATCGAGAAGCTAGAGCAGTTGCGCGTGTTGGAGAATGGATACGAGATCGCGTGCGCGGTGACGGAGGATCCGACGATCGGGGTGGATACGTTGGAGGATGCGGGGCGCTTCGAGCGGGAGCTCGAAGCGAAGTAGCACGTGGGAAGTATCAAGTAACAAGAAGAGCGGCGGCGCTGACGGAGGAGCGCCCTCCAAGGTAAAAAAAGGACGCCGGGAGAGGCGTCCTGAGAGTAGGCGGCGGAGCGGCGCGTTGGGGACAACGCGCCCTACCTAGATTTTGCCGGCTTTGCGGGACTCGACGAGTTTGTAGAAGTCCTGGAAGAGCGGGTCGGCGTCGTTGGGGCCGGGGGCGGCTTCGGGGTGGTATTGGACGCTGAAGACGGGGAGCTCTTTGTGGCGAAGGCCTTCGACGGTGTTGTCGTTGAGGTTGATCTCGGTGACCATCGCGCCGGCGGCTTCGATCGATTTCGGGTCGGTGGCGAAGCCGTGGTTTTGGGCGGTGATGGAGACTTTGCCGGTCTCGAGATTTTTGACGGGTTGATTGCCGCCGCGGTGGCCGAACTTGAGTTTGAAGGTTTTGCCGCCGAGGGCGTGCGTGATCATCTGGTGGCCGAGGCAGATGCCGAAGGTCGGGTAGTGTGGAAGGAGGCCTTTGACCGTGTTGTGGACGTAATCGAGCGCGGCGGGGTCGCCGGGGCCGTTGGAGAGGAAGATGGCGTCGGGGTTGTGCTCGCGGACCTGTTCGGCGGAGGCGGTCGACGGGAAGACTTGGACCTCGAAACCGTGGCGAACGAGTTTGCGGAAGATCGAGTGTTTCGCGCCGTAGTCGAAGGCGGCGACGCGGAATTTTTTTGGCGGGGATCCCGGAGGTGTTGAGCGTGGTGCCGACGGGGAGGTAGGGGGCGTTGAAGTTGGCGGGGTCGTCACCGCGCCAGATGTAAGGCGTGTTGCAGGTGACGTCCTTGACGTAGTCGGTGCCGGACATGTCGCGCCACTCGCGGGCGCGTTTGACAGCTTCCTCTTCGCTGATCGGCAGCGTGGAGAGGCAGCATTTCATGGCGCCGTCGACGCGGAGTTTTTTGGTGAGGGCGCGCGTATCGATTTCGCTGAGACCGGGGATGCCGTGTTTCAGGAGGTAATCGTGGAGCGAGATCTGGCTGCGCCAGTTGGAGACGACGGGGGAGAGTTCGCGGACGATGAGGCCGGCGCATTTGGGGCCGGTGGATTCCTCGTCGTTCGGGGGTGAGGCCGTAGTTGCCGATCTGGACGGCGGTCATCGTGACGATCTGGCCGAAGTAGGACGGATCGGTGATGATTTCCTGATAGCCGGTCATGGAGGTGTTGAACACGCATTCGCCGGCGATCGTGGCGTCGGCGCCGAAGGCGCGACCGCGGAAAATACTGCCGTCTTCGAGGGCGAGGACTCCAGGTTTGAACGAGGACATTGAAGGACAGACGAAAGGGGCTGCGCGGGGGGGCGCAAGGGGGAAAGGGGGAAAGGTTGCGGATGCAGGGGAGCCGACGGGCGGAGGCGGGGCGGCGCGTGGGGAACAACGCGGCCTACGGGATGAAGGGAGGCAGAGTCGGGGGAGAACGAGAAAGAGAACGAGGAACGAGAACGATTAGGCCGCTGGGACGGAGGGGTTCACTTAATCGTCGAGGCGGGGGGTGGATTGGAGGAGGCGGACGATATCGGGGGCCTGGATGGGTTTGGTGAGGTAGTCATCCATGCCGACAGCGACGCATTTTTCGCGGTCGCCGACCATCGCGGAGGCGGTGAGGGCGATGATACGGAGCTTCTTGTTGCGCTGGCCGGTGCCGCCGGAGCGGATGTTGGCGGTGGCGACATAGCCGTCCATTTCCGGCATCTGGCAGTCCATGAAAACGACGTCGTAGGAGCCGCGGCGGAGGGCTTCGAGGCATGCGAAGCCGTTGTCGACGAGGAAGGGGGCGTAGCCGAGGCGTTCGAGGAGGCGGGTGATGAGTTTTTGGTTAACGACGTTGTCTTCGGCGACGAGGACGCGGAGCGGGTGGCGGTGGCCGAGGGTGTGGTCGAGTTCGCCGCCGCCGGGTTTGGCGGGGGCGGGGTGGGGGAACTCGGTGGCGAGGGTGGTGTGAAGCGCGTCGAGGAGCGCGGATTGGCGCAGGGGTTTGCAGAGGATGACGTCGAAACGCTGGTCGGGCTGGAACTGGCGGAGTTCTTCGCGGCTGACGGAGGAGAGGAGGACGAGGGGGAGGCGGGGTTGTGGGCGGAGGGCGACGAGGCGGGTGGCGAGTTCGGCGCCGTGCATCTCGGGCATCATCATGTCGAGAAGGGCGACATCGGCGGTGCCGCCGTTGCGCAGGTAGTCGATGGCGTCGAGGGGGCGTTCGAAGGTGTGGCAGACGAGGCCCCAGCGGCTGAGCTGGCTGGAGAGGATGCGGCGGTTGGTGGCGTTGTCGTCGACGACGAGGGCGTGGCGTCCGGCGATTTCGACGTCGACGTTGCGCGGGCGCTGGAGGGCGCCCTGGCCTTCGGGTGGAGGCGTGGGGGGCGCCTCGATGAAGAAGCGGAAGCAGGAGCCGTTTGCGGAGGTGTGGGCGAGGCCGATTTCGCCGCCGAGGAGCTGGACCAGGCGGCGGCTGATGGCGAGGCCGAGGCCGGTGCCGCCGAATTTGCGGGTGGTGGAGGAGTCGACCTGACTGAAGGGGCGGAAGAGGCGGTCGATGCGATCGGCGGGGATGCCGGCGCCGGTGTCGCGGACGGAAAAGACGACGCGGGCGAAGTTGGCGGGGGAGGTGGGTTCGGTGGTGACGCGGACTTCGACTTCGCCTTGGGCGGTGAATTTTATGGCGTTGCCAACGAGGTTGACGAGGACCTGGCGGAGGCGAGTGCCGTCGGTGACGATCCACTCGGGCACGCCTTCGTCGATCCAGTGGAGGAGCTCGATTTTCTTCTCGCTGGCCTTGCTCCAGAGGAGGTCGAGGACCTCTTCGACGCAGCGGCGGACGGGAACGGGGTGGTGGTCGAGCTCCATGTGGCCCGACTCGATCTTGGAGAAATCGAGGATGTCGTTGATGAGCGTGACGAGCGATTCGCCGCTGGAGCGGATGGTGAGGAGCCAGTCGCGTTGTTCGGTGGTGAGGGAGGTGTCGAGGAGGAGGTTGGTGAAACCGATGACGCCGTTCATGGGCGTGCGGATTTCGTGGCTCATCACGGCGAGGAACTCGCTTTTGGCGCGGTCGGCGGCTTCGGCTTCTTCCTTGGCGAGGCGGAACTGGGCTTCGATTTCCTTCTGGTGGGTGATGTCGATGTGAGTGCCGAGCATGCGGCGGGCGTGGCCGTCGGCGTCGATCTGGGCCTTGCCGCGGGCGAGGATCCAGCGCCAGGAGCCGTCCTTGTGGCGCATGCGGTATTCGGAGCGGTAGTGATCGGTGCGCTGATCGATATGGGCGCGGAGCTCTTGTTTGGTGCGGGCGACGTCTTCGGGGTGGATGTGTTCGACCCAGGAGTTGCGGTGGTTGGGGAGTTCGTCGTCGGCGTAGCCGAGGATGCCTTTCCAGCGCGGAGAGAACCAGACGCGGCCGGTTTCGATGTTCCAGTCCCAGACGCCCTCGTTGCTGCCGGCGACGGCGAGCTGCCAGCGTTCCTCGCTTTCACGGAGGGCGCGTTCGGCGTGGAGGCGGGCGGTGGCTTCGCGGTCCATGCCGAGAACGAGCTCGCGTCCGCCGACCTTGATGAGGCTGGTGGAGTATTCGATGTCGATGATCTTGCCGTCCTTGCGGCGATGGCGGCTGTAGCCTTCGCGGCGTGGGATGGCGCGGTAGTCGTTGATCCATTCGCCCGGCGGCATCTTGTGGGCCCAAGGTTCGGCTTCGATGAAGTCGACGCTTTGGCCGATGAGTTCGTCGCGGGTGTAGCCGTGGACCTCGCAGGCGGTGGGGTTGCAGTCGACGATGCGGATGGGAACGACGGGATCGAGCGGATCGAAGAGGAAGATGCTGATGGGAGATTTTTCCCAGAGGGCGGTGAGTTGCTCGGAGGTGGTGGCGAGTTCGCGGCGTTGTTGTTCGGCCTGCTGTTTGAGCTCGCGGGCGAGGACGACGGCCTGGGCGGCCTTGGTGGCGTTGTAGAGGACGACCGAGGTGGTCAGGAGCGTGAACAGCGCGACGGCGGTGGCGAGGGGGACGTTGGGGGAAAGGTGGAACGTCAACAGTGCGCCGACGAGGAAAGTCGCCAAAGCCGACCCGACGGAAACAGGCGCGAGCTCACGGAGGGGCAGGCGTGAAGGCACGTGCACTCCTATGGGAATGCCGGGTGGAGTTGGCAAAGGCATTTATGGCGGGGCGAAGGTCTTGCGGGGGAAAGAGGGGTAAATGGACGAAATTTTATCCAGCCTGCCGTTTGACAGCTTCCAGGGGGTGTTTAGCCCTATCGCACCTTTACGCCCATGGCTTACCACGAAAATCGCGCCGCTTGGTTCGAGGGCCAGGGGCTTTGGCAACACGTTCCGGCAGAAGATTGGCAGGACTGGACGTGGCAGTTGAAGAACCGGCTCACGAGCGTGGCTCAATTGGAGCAGTTCATGACGCTGACGCCGGAAGAGCGTGCGGGCTGCTACTTTGCGGACAAGAAGCTGTCGCTGGCGATCACGCCGTATTTCTTCAACCTGATCGACCGCGACGATCCGGACTGCCCGATTCGCAAGCAGGTGATTCCGCGCGCGGGCGAGATGCAGCTGTCGGCCGAGGAGATGCTGGATTCGCTGGGCGAGGACGAGCATTCGCCGGTGCCGGGGCTGGTGCATCGTTATCCGGATCGCGTGCTGTTTCTGGTGACGGACCGATGTGCTTCGTATTGCCGGTATTGCACGCGGAGCCGGCTGGTTTCGAACGCGCAGGACTACGAATTTTTCATCCGGAGTTCGAGCAGGGGTTGCGCTACATCGAGGCGCATCCGGAGGTGCGCGACGTGTTGTTGTCGGGCGGGGATCCGCTGCTGTTGTCCGACAAGAAACTCGAGCACCTGTTGAGTCGGTTGCGGGCGATCAAGCATGTGGAGTTCATCCGGATCGGTTCGCGGATTCCGGTGTTTCTGCCGCAGCGGATCACGCCGGAGCTGTGCGACTTGTTCAAGCGGTATGGTCCGATCTGGATGAGCATTCACGTGAATCATCCGAAGGAGGCGACGGCGGAGCTGCGCGATGCGTGCGAGCGGCTGGCGTTCGCGGGCGTGCCGCTGGGCAATCAGAGCGTGTTGCTGCACGGGGTGAACGACGATCCGGAAGTGATGAAGGCGTTGGTGCACCGGCTGCTGCGCATGCGGGTGCGGCCGTATTATCTGTATCAGATGGACCTGATCACGGGCGGCGCGCATTTCAAGGCGGACGTCCGGAAAGGCATCGAGATCATTCAAGCGCTGCGCGGTCACACGACGGGGTATGCGGTGCCGCAATACGTGATCGATGCGCCGGGTGGGGGAGGCAAAGTGCCGATCAACCCGGAATATCTGGAAAAGATCACCGACGATGAAGTGGTTTTCCGAAACTACGAAGGCCGGGTGTTCAGCTATCCGTTGAACAGCACGCCGGTCGTGCCGTCGGACATCCCGGCGGCGGATGCGCCGGAGATCGAGGCGCCGGTGCCGCCGACGCCTGCGCCGGAGGCGCTGGAAAAGCGCGGTTTTTAGGAACGTTTTCCGAGAAAAACGGGCGGGGGGACGGATTTGTTGGCGTGAGCCGCGGATGCAGCGCGCTCGGCGTCAAGGGGTTGGAAGGTGACAGCGCTTTGCGCAAAAAATCTTCGATCTTTTTTTGAGCGTTATGACGCGTGCCCCGTCTATCTCTCCGTAGTCAACATCGTCCGCAAGGACGGTGATGTTTGTAGTTCTTACGGTTTGCTTGGTGTTAGGTCACTTGAGCCGCCCCGCGAGGGGCGGCTCTCGTATTTTCCGGGGGCGGCTGCGTCGAATCTAGCGGGATCCGGCCGAACTCGCGGGGGCGGCGAGGTGCGTGGCGAGGAAGGTTTCGATGCGACGGTAGAGATCGATCTGGTTTTCGAGGTGAGCCATGCCGTGGCCTTCGCCGCTGACGAAGAGTTTTTCGTGGGGGATGCGGTGTCTTTCGAGTTCGTCGACCAGGCGTTTGGATTCAGAGATGGCGGCGACGCGGTCTTCTTTGCCGTGAGCGACGAAGATGGGAACGCGGACGTTGGCGACGTGGCGGAGGGGCGAGATGGCGTCGAACTTCTCCTTGTGTTGCTTGGGGTCGCCGAGTTTGCGGATCAGCCGGCTGTAGCTCGGTTTGTCGAACTGGTCGTATTTTTCCTCCTTCATGACGGTGGCCCAATCGAAGACGCCGGCGATGGTTACGGCGCAGCGGTAGAGGGAGGGTTCGTGGGCGACGCCGGAGAGAGCGAGGTAGGCGCCGAACGAACCACCCATGATCGCGATGCGGGAGGGGTCGGCGAGGCCGGACGCGATCAGCATCTTCGTGGCGTCGGTGACGTCGTCGTGCATTTTCCGGAATTCCCACTGGTCCTGGAGGGGGAACTTCCAGTTGTAGCCTGGAGAGCCGCGGTAGTTGGGCTGCATGACGATGTAGCCGCGGCTGGCGAGGAACTGGACCTCGCCGTCGAAGCCCCAGCGGTCGCGGACCCAAGGGCCGCCGTGAGGCAGCACGATGAGAGGCGCGGGTGATTTTTTCGAGGCGCCTTCGGGCAAGGTGACGTAGGCGTCGAGTTGATGTCCGTCGCGGGTTTTGTAGCGCAGGATCTGCATCGGGCGCATTCGTGCCGGATCGATCCAAGGTTTGGAGTTTTTGATCAGGCCGGCGGATTTCTTGGCGATGTCGACCCAGTGATAGGTGGCGGGGTGGCGATCGGAATAGGTGACGATGAGGAACAGGGTTTCCGCGTCGTTCGAATCGACGATCCGAACGATCTGACCGGGGAACGATTCGTTCAGCATCTTCTGGATCGCGCGGTAGTTTTCGTCGAACCACACGGTTTGCGGACCCGCGCGATCGTAGAAGGCGCCGAGAATGCGGCCGGTCACGGGCTGGCGATAGAGACCGCCGCTGAAATCGTATTCCTGATCCTGGATGAGAACGTCACCGGGCTGGCCGGTGGCGGCGTCCAGGAAGCGAAGGACGCGCGGCGTGTCGGGTTCGCCCGGGACGAGGGCGACGACCTGGTCGGGATCGTGGCCGGCGCCGACGATGTCGATGTTTTCGAGATCGATCGGAGAGCGCTCCCACGTTTGTTCGGCGGTGAAACGGTGCAGGGCCGGTTCGCCGCGGTTGGACGTGAAGCCGAAGGCGAGCGCGCCCTGGCGATCGGCGAGGTAGTGATAGACGATGCCGTCCTTGGGTTGTGGATACGTCTTGATGACGTGTTTGCGGTTGTTTTCGCGAACGAGGAGGGCGGCGTGGTAATCGGAGGTGGAGCGGGAGAGATCGACGAAGGGGCCGGTCTTGATGTTCGTGTTGACGATCGCGACGCCGCCGTCGCGGCCTTCCTCGAGCGATTCGTTGCGCATCCAGACGAGAGGGCGCGTGCGGTCGTTGGCGGGCACGCCGACGAGGGTGGCACCGGCGTATTGGAGAACGGAGTAGGGGGAGCGGAGGCGTCCGACCTCGGTGGCGAGCAAGCCGAGTCCGTAGAGTTTCTCGGTGGAGACGAAGAAAAGGATGCGGCGGTCGTCGAGCCACAGGTGTTGGTAGATGTCGAGGTCGCCGGAGCCGCCCAGCACTTCGATTTTCTGCGACTGGAGCTCGTAGGTGAGAAGGCGGTAGTGGTCGTCGCCGGTCTCCACGAGTCCGGCGATGTGCGTGCCGGCGGGGTTGATGGTGGGCCGGATCCAGAGCGGCGGGCGGAAGAAGTCTTCGATCGGGATCGGCTTTCCGGCGGGTGGCGGGGTGTCGCGGCGATCCTTGCCGGAGTTGGCGGCATGGGACGTCGCCACGAGGAGAAGGGCCGCGCCGAGGGACGCGGCCAGAATGAGGTGTCGCATGGGGTTGAGCTGGGGAAACCGCGAGGGGCGCCCGGCGCGGGTTGCGCCGGAGTTCGATCGCGTTGGCGTAATCGAAAATAAATGGCGAACGTGGAGGCAAGCACCGGATGCCTCGCTCACGTGCCGACGAACCAGATCAACAATTGCAGCAGGGTGGTGCCGCCGGAGGAGACGAAGATGGCGCCGACGACGGGGTTTTCCCAGAAAGGGACGAAGGCGCCGCGGCGCAGGCCGCGGATTTCTTCGAGGAGTTTTTCGGCCTGGCTGGCGTCGTTGGCGTCGGCGGACGGGGCGTTGCGCGCGGCGATGCGTTTTACTTTTTCGGCGAGGCTTTCCTCGGCTTCGCGTTTGGCGCGTTTGGCGGCGTGCTGGAGGATGATGACGCTGGCGAGCGCGAGGACGAAGTTGAGGAGGTAGGTGAGCACGAGCGAAGGGGGCCACGACCAGTTGTCCCACCAACTCGTGCGGGCGAGGAGGAGCAGCAGCAGGAGTCCGGCGGGAAAGTAGACGAGTCGTCCGATCCGTTCGGTGAGGTTGGCGATCAGCTGCACGTCGATCCACTCGTCGAGGTAGGCTTCATTGATATCGCCCCGGATGCGGGAAAAGTAGCGGCGGGTGGCTTCGGGGTAGGTGGTGCGGCGGCCGCCGAGTTTTTCGATGAAGACCCGGCATTGGCGGGCGGCGTCGGCGGTGGCGCCGGCGAGGAAGAGGAAGCCGAGCACCGAAAGCAGCACGAGAGAGATGTTAAGAGATAAGAGCTCGGCGCCGCGCAGGGGGCGAAGCGCGGATTCGCCGAAAGCGATGTGGATGGCGAAAAGGAGCGCGAAGTAGGTCGCGACGAACAGCGTGACGCGCCACCAGCGATGGTGAAAGCGGCTGCTGGCGCGGTATTCCCACCAGAGCGTTTGGACGCAGGCTTCGTCGGTGGGCGGTTCGTTGGCCGGCGTGGGGCGGTCGAGCGGAGGAGAGAGGCGGAATTTGCGCGTCTCCTCGTAGCGGACTTCGCGGAGAAGATAGACGAGTCGAACGGTGAGGACGACGGCGAGGGCGAAGGCGGTGAAGCGGACCAGTTGGGCGGGCCAGGCGCTGACGCCGGCGGTGAGGCTGAAGGGCTCGCCTTCGGGGCGGACAAAGGTGTCGAGCCAGATCCAGTTCACGAGCGAAAGGAAGGCGGCGCCGAAAACGAGACAGGCGCCGAAGCGGACGACGACCCAGCGGCAACGTTGGTGAAAGATGCGCTCGGTCGATTCGCGCGCGGTGATGGCGGCGCGCAGCGCGGGAAGGGCGTCGCCTTCGGCGTCGAGCATGCGCCGCGGCGGCTGAATGGGATCAGTGAGGGTTTGCAGAAAGCGTTCGGCCGCGAGGCGCACGGTGAAGCGTGGGCTGGTTTCAGGCGTGTGCCCCAGATCGGGACGATGCGCGTGACTGAGCCGGTCGAGCATCTGGTCGAGGGCGTAGCGGCGTTCGACACGAGCGACGACATCGCGGGAGAACGGGAGCTTGCGCAGCATGGCGAGCTGCGGCGTGTCGTCTGCGGACGCGAAGCGGGGCGAGTGGGGCGGTGGAGCGGCGTCGAGGTGGTCGTTGAGCCAGCGAACGAGAGCGGAGGCGATATCGGTGTGGAATTGGTCGCGTTCCCGCAGGAGGCGCGAGCGTTCGCGAGCGAGATCGCTTGTCGGGGGAGGTTCGAGGCGGGCGAGTTTTTCGTCGATCGAGTTGAGCTCGGTTATCCAGCCGTGCAGCGGGGCGCAGGCTTTGAGTTGTTGCGTGTAGGCGTCGGCCAATGTTTGAGGAGGCGTGGACGAAGGGGCGTTGTGCGCGCGGCGCAGGAGTTCGATGGCGCCGTCGGAATCGCCGACATCCTCGACGGTGTAGCGCAGGGCGGCGCACGGGTGTGTCCACGGATTGATCGTCAGGCCGCCGGCGGCGTAGAGCGTGCAGAGCAATCCGAGCAAGACGGCGCCGACGCCCGCGAGCGCGCGCCCGGAAATCGCATGAGGGCGTTGGAGGTGGCGTTCGCTTTCGGTGAGCGGGTGGAGTCGCACGCCGGCGGGTTGGGCGACTTCCTCGTGCGCGCTCAGATCGACGGCGACGTTGTTGCCGATTTCGAAGCGACGCGGGCTGATTGACGGTGGAGCGGGAAGTTTATCGGGGCGGAGCGCGGCGAGAGCGGCGGCGAATTGGGCGGTTTGGAGGCTGTCGCGGAACGGCGCGATGCCATCCTGCAAATCGGGGTGCAGGGTGAGGCCGTAGGAGCTCGCGACGATGAGATTGCGAGCCCATGAATGTTCGCGCGGATGGAGGAAACGGACGTCGAGGTCGGTGGTAAAAAAGAGGAGATGCGAAAACCGTTTCCGCAGCGCCTGCAGGATGAGCAGGGTGTCGTAGACATCGCCGCCGACGATGCCGATGGCCTTGATTTTGCCGGCGCCGTCGCGGCTGAGGTCGGACTCGAGTTGCGCGATGCGATCGCCCATGCGGGCGAGGTAATCGAGCTGCGCGCGGCCCTCGGCTTTGTTGACGTCGGGGGTCCACTGGCGCAGCTGGCTGCGGCGAGGATCGAGAGCGTTGTCCTTGGTCGAGGAGGCCGGGGAATCGGCGGCATCGTCGCCGGGGCCGAGCGTTTGTCCGTCGAGGCCGCGGAGGTAGACGAACGCGCGGAAGTTTTTCGGCAGGACGTCGCGACCGCTGCGGTAGTCGTGGATGAAATGTCGCGGGCTGGAAAATCCCGGAAGGTTGCGCGCCAGTTCGAGTTGATACGTGAGCGAGAGGAGCCGGCCGTAGAAGGTGTCCCACTCGGAGAGGAGGACGATGTGATCGGGTTGTTGGTTTGCGGAGCCGGCGACGCGGACGCCGCGGAGTTTCAGTTCGTTGAAGATTTCGCGGGCGAGTTGTGCGTCGGTGGCGGCGAAGTTGTGGACGGAGGCGAAGCCCTGTTTTCGCAGGGCGACGTTGACCGGGCTGCGGGAGGAGGACGGCTCGTCGAAATCTTCGATGAGCGCCTCGTCCATCGCGCTGGCGGTGGCGCTGTAGAGATCGACGTGAGCGAGGACGTCGCGCACGAAGGGGTCGAGGGCGTCGGGTTCGCGCGCGGGCGAAGGGGATGCGTGGCTCCAGCGCGGGAGCATGTTGCGCAAGGTGGACGAGCGGCGAGGTCCGAGCAGCGCGATCCGGGGCGGCGGGCCGCGGAGGTGATCCGACGGTTGCGTGAACGGGTGGAGAAAAAGGGCGAGCCGCAGCAGCGGAAAATCTTCGAACGAGGTGTCGTCGATCCAGAGAACGAGAACGTGAGGATGAGCGGGCGCGTCGTTGCCCGGGATGAAGTTGCGACGGTAATACCATTCGTAGGACACGCGCATCGGCCGGTCCGGCGGAGGCGGCGCGGAGGCTTGGGACGTGGGGCGGGCGGCGGGGGTGAAGCCTGGGCGTGGAGGGGCGAGTTGTCTCAACAGGTGGCTTTCGGGCCAGGGAACGTGGAACGCGCCGATGTGCTCGGCGTCCTCGGGAGCGTAGCCTGCGCGGCCGAGCGCGGAGACGATGGCGAAGCGGCTGCGGATGCGGCTTTCGCGGTCCTCGCTGTAGTTGCCGCCGGATACCATGACGGGCAGCAGGAGGATTTTTTCCGCGGGAGCAGCGGGCGTGTTGCGCACGCTCACCTGGGCGAGAAGCGTCTCGAGGTCGCAGTCGATGGTGTGGCCGGATTTGTCGTCGTGGGCGTCGACTTTGAACGGATCCTCCCAGAGGCGGGCTTCGTGTTTTTGATCGCCGAAGAAGGTGTGCGTGCCCTGGGCGGAGACGACGGGGCGGCTGCTGGTGAGTTTCTGCGAGACGAGCCACAGGCCGCCGAGGACGGTCAGCGCGGCGAGCCATGCGGGGAGGTTTCCCAGCCAAGACCCCGGTGAATCCGATCGGCGGTCGGCCATGGGCGGACTTCCTGGTTGGGGTTGGGGAGGGCCGGCGCGCGGGGGGAATCCGGGGGAGGCGCGGCGGGGTTGCGGGGCGGGCGCGAAGTGTATTGAAATTTTGGATAGCGGGGCATCCGAAGCGCCACGAGTCCACCCATCGGCGAACCCCGTATGATGCAGGTGGCTGGCGACAGCGGGCGGGTCCGGCGGGATCTTAAAAATACGTAGTTTTCGCGTTGGTCGTGGAGGTGGGTGCGGGCGGATAGGTGGGGCGATGAGCGATCCGATCCTGCATTTTTCCTGGGGCGAAACGGCGCGGCGGTTGGCGGTGGAATTCGATGCGCGGCTCGGATCGCCGGCGGCGGAGATCGTGACGTTCGAGGCGACGCGGCGGGCGATCGCGGTGGGCGTGGCGATGCCGGGGGCGTGCGCGCGGCTGCCGATCGGGCGGCTGCTCGAAGGCGGTGGCGCGGGGCGGTCGCCGCGAGTTTTGGAGCGGAGGGCGGGCGATGATTTTGTCGCGTGCGGGCGGGAACGAAGCTGCCGCGAACTGGCGCGCATCGACCGCGTGATCGTGCTGGGGTTTACGCGCTGCGTGAATCGCGTTTACGTGCTGCAGGGGGCGGGCGACAAGATGTATGCCGTGCACGGTCTTGGGGCTGAATCCGTGGAGGCGGAGTTGGTTGCGGACATGGATGCGATCGCGTCGCGGCTGGTGGAAGGGCTTTGAGCGCGAGTTAGCGGAGCGAGTGGAGGAGCAGCGCGGCGGCGAGGAGGGCGGATGCGGTGCGAAGGTGGTTCCAGAGCGTCCAGCGCGTTATGTAGCGTTTCCAAACGACGGGTGAGGCGGCGTCGCCGGAATCGAGTCGCGCGAGCCGGTTGTTGAGGGGGACGTTGGCGGCCATGGTCGTCAGCAGTGTGCCGACGAGGTAAAGCAACGTGGCGCCGACGATGGCGGGGAAAGTGGGAAGGTTGCGTGCGACAATCGCGGCGGCGAGACAGACGGCGCCGGTTCCGAAGAAGGGCACGAGAAACAGCGGGGTGATCACGGCGATGTTGATGGACTGCATCGCGGCGATGCCGTGCGCGGCGGGGAGCCGGGCGAGGGCGCGCATCACGAAGACGGAAAAGGCGAAGAAGATGCCGCCGATCAGGGCGCAGCCTATTGCGGCGACGAGGAGGAGCAGCGGAAGAAACGAGGAGGTGGGCATGAGCGGGAGCGTGCGCGTCAGGGGGCGAGGAGCGGGTGTAGTTTGGATATGGGCGGGCGCAGGCCAAGCGGAGTCGAAGCGGGCGGGGTCGGGTGTTTTCCGTGGTGAAGAACCGAGGCGCGGGGAAGGTGTCAGCGGAGAAACTCTTCCGCGCGTGAATACTTCTCCTTCGTTTTCTCAATTGCGTCTGATGTCGGATGACGAACTCGCCAAGGAGCTGGCGACGGGAGGTCACGACGAGGCGGCCCGAATGGCGATTCTCGGCGAAATGATTCGGCGGGGGGCGCGCGAAAGGTCGCGGCCGAACTGGTTGCAATGGCTCACGCTGGCGGTCGCGTTGGGCGCAGCGATCCTGGCGGGAATCGCGGCGTATCCAGTTTTAGATGACGGCGGGCCGGGGCGCTGGTTCGATTTTTAGCGAGGGCGCGGCAGGGGCGCGCGATGCAAGTGCGCGACATCGGGGAAGTTTGGCGGGTTGTTTAGGAGTTTTGCGGTTCAGGCGAGCATCGACGCGGGTGGGGAGAAATCCGTTAGCTGGAGGCGCCGGATTCAGCTCGTTGTCACGAAGTTCGTGCGAACGCGTGAGCGTTTTCGCGGGCTTCGAAGTGTCCCCCTGTTCCTCCCGGCGCACAGCTTCCCGCGGGCGAATCCGCGGTGAGCGACGGCGCCCGCATTCCGATAACCATGAACCTGCATCCCCTCCCGGCCGACGCGTGCGTCGGTATTGCGCGTGGCTTTCACGCTGTTTCCTCGTTCGAAGCGAATCGTGTTTCCAAAGTCCGGCTGGCGCGACGCGTGTGTGTCGTCGGCGTGGCGTTGTTGATGACCGGGACGGCGTCGGCGCAATTCGCGTCGCACGTCGTGCTGAGCGGATTGAACAATCCGCGCGGAATGACGTTTGGGGCCGATGGCGGTTTGTATATTGCGGAGGCGGGNCAGATGGAAACGCCCGGCCCGGACACGCCCTCGCTCACGACGCGCGCGACGTTTTACTATGGCGAGACGGGAGCGATCACGCGTTGGGAGCCGGGTTCGCGCACGCAGGTGTTGTCGGGTCTGCCGACGCTCTACAGTCCGGCGATCGGCGAAGTGACGGGCGTGCACGACGTGGGATTCGATGCGGCGGGGAACTTATATTATACGGTCGGTTTGGGCGCGGATCCGGCGATGCGGACGGGACCCGAGTTGAACCAGTTTGGGCATTTGATGCGATTGCCGGCGGGTGGCGGAGCGCCGGAGAGTGTGGCGGATTTGGCGGCTTATGAAGGCGTCAACAATCCGGCGGGTGGACCGGTCGATTCGAATCCGTTCAAGCTGAGCGTGCATGCCGGCGGCGTGCTCGTCGCGGATGCGGGTGCGAATGCGATCTTGAATGTCGGTTTCGACGGAACGATCGACGTCGTGGGCACGCTGCTGAATTTGCCGCCGGGAGCGGAGGCGGTGCCGACGTCGCTGGCGCTGAGCGACGTGGGGGATGTTTTTGTGAGCCAGCTGACGGGGTTCCCGTTTCCGGTGGGCGGAGCGGGCGTGTTTCGGGTGGACGACGCCGGGCTTTCGCTCGTGGGCGACGGCTTCACCAACGTGATCGATCTCGCGTATGGGCCGGACGGGTGGCTCTACGTGTTGGAGTTCGCGCACAACGGACTGCTTTCGGAGGATATGACAGGCGGGTTGTGGCGGTTGAATCCAGAAACCGGATTCAAGGAGCTGTTGATGACGGACGGCCTGATCGCGCCGACCGCGCTGGCGTTCGACGCGGATGGCGTGCTTTACGTGGCGAATCGCGGCGTGCTGGCGGGACAGGGCGAGGTGCTGCGGCTGCAGCCGGTGCCGGAACCGGCGGTGACGGGCGCGTTGGCGGCGGCGGGCTTGATCGCGTTGGTCTGGTGGCGGCGCCGCGCGCGTGGCGTTTCAGCAAGCGAGAAGATGGCGAGTTGAGGCGAGGAAGTCGTCCTGTGATGCGGGCGGACGAGTTTTCGTCCGCCTTTTCGTTTTTCTTCGGATCGATTCGCGAGTTTTGCGGCGCGCACGAACGTGGCTCCACATTGGCGGGTGGAAATGGAGAAACGGAAAGGTTGGGGTGCGATCGGTGCGTTTTTGCGCGCGGAACTGCGCGACCTCATCACGATTCAGCGGAGCGATCGACCGTGGCAGATGCCGTTCGCCGCGGCGGCCAGCAATGCGCTGCCGTTGTTTGCGGGGGCGTATTTCGGCGAACTGGCGGATGGGGTGGTGGCGTCACTCGGCGGGCTGGCGTTTCTCTATCTTCCGGCGGCGCCGTTGGGACGGCGGCTGGGGGTCGTCGCAGCGTGTGCGTCGGGGCTCACGGTTTGCTATGCGTTGGGATTGATGACTCAGCAGGCGCCGCTGACGCAGGCTTGGTTGCTGGGCGGGATCGCTTTTGTGACGACGGTGTTGAGGCGGTTGAACGCGATCGGGCCGGCGGCGAGTTTGTTCTTCGTCATGCTTGCGGCGATCGGGGCCTATACGCCGGCGGCGACCGCCGGGACGTGGCGTCTGATCGGATTGGTGGCCCTGGGCGGAGCGTGGGCTTGTGTCGTGACGCTAGGATATGGATTGCATGCCCCGGTGCGTTCGACCGATCGCGCGAAGGCGGTGGCCGGGCCCGCGGATATTCGCTGGGTGATGTTCGATGCGGCGGTGATCGGAGCGGGTGTCGGCCTGTCGTTGCTGGCGGCGCAGACCTTGCAGGTGGAGCGACCTTACTGGGTGCCGGTGGCGTGCGTGGCGGTCATGCAGGGAGCGACGTTGCGCGCGGTGTGGTTGCGACAGGTCCATCGGGTGATCGGGACAAGTATCGGACTTTTGGTGACGTGGGGATTGCTGCTGTTGCCGTTGGACAAGTGGTCGGTGGCGACGCTCATTCTGGTCCTCACGTTCATCGTCGAGGTGGCGGTCGTGAGACATTATGCGTTTGCGGCGATCTTCATCACCCCGATGGCGATCCTGCTGTCCGAAGCGGCGACCTTGGGGCAACCGGTTTCGGGCACGGCGTTGATCCGTGCGCGATTTTTGGATACCTGTCTCGGGGCGTTCGTGGGATTCCTGGGCGGGATGGCGCTGCACTGGAGTGCATTTCGGGGCGCGGCGGGCAAGTTGTTCGGCGAACGCAAAAAAGACCCGACCGCCTGAAGAGCACGGCGGTCGACGCGCGGCCGAGAGCGCGCGGGTCGGATGGAACGTTGCGAGGAACGCGAAGCGTCAGCGCTTCGCCTTGGCGCCGGCGATCGGGACGGGCGGCGCGTCGACGCCGGGGACCTTGCGTTTGCGATAGACGTCGTAGTCCGGAATGAGGCGGTCGTAGGCCGCATCCATGAGCGGTGAGGAAATCACGAAATCGGCCGTCGCGCGGTCGCAGGCCGTGGGCACGTTCCAGACGACCGCCATGCGCAGCAGCGCTTTGACGTCGGGGTCGTGCGGTTGTTGCTCGAGTGGATCCCAGAAGAAGATGAGGAAATCGATTTCGCCCTCGACGATCTTGGCGCCGATCTGCTGGTCGCCGCCGAGCGGGCCGCTCTGGAGTTTGGTGAGGGGGAATCCGAGTTCCTTCTCGAGCAGGAGCCCCGTGGTGCCGGTGGCGAAGATCGTGTGTCGTGAAAGCGTGCCGCGGTTGAATTTCGCCCACTCGACGAGTGTGGCCTTCATGTTGTCGTGGGCGACGAGCGCGATTTTCTTTTTCGGGCCCATCGGGAGCTTTTTGTAGGTGCTCATGCGGGTGTGATGAGAGCGGCGATTGCAGTCGGTCCGCGTCGGGCACGCAATCTTCGCGTGGGATTGTTCGGAGCGGGTTTGTCGACGGGCGGCTTCCCGCATTCGGCTGGCTGACGTGGGCGATGTGGCGTGAAACCGAGTTTGAAATGGGTTTCGGCTTCACGCGCGGCGTCGACCGACGCGGTGCATGAGGATTTTCCCTCGCCGCGGTGCACACGCGCGCGCTCAATGCGCGCGTGGCGAGCAACGATCCACTTCACGGAGTTACCCTCGAAAAACTTCTCACCGAACTGGTCGCGCAGTTTGGCTGGGAGGAACTCGCGCGGCGCGTGCCGATTCGTTGTTTTCAGTTCGATCCGAGCGTCAAATCGAGCCTGACGTTTCTGCGGAAGACGCCGTGGGCGCGGGCGAAGGTGGAGGACGTTTACGTGCGGTGGAAGCTGACGGGCGGGTGAGCGGGCCTGAGGCGGGCGGGGTGATGACCGTCGCTACTAACTGAAACTATTTTGTTTTTGGGGTAGTTTTTTGCCGGCGAGCCGGGAAGAGTCGGCGGCGTCACGCTTCCCCCTTTTGAGTAACGCACGCTCGATTCTCACGTTCGCGGCTGTCCAGGGTTGGACCTTCATGCGAACGTTTTTTGTTCGCGAGGTCCCGGAGCGGTGTCGTGGAGGCGTGGATACGGCGGGGCCGGCCCGAGCTTTTCAGCACAACAACCCCCAACTGAACATCCGATGAAGCTCACACGATTCGTTCTCGTTTATCTTGGCCTGGCCCTGGCTGCGATTGGCGCCGACGCGCCGGCCGAGGAAGCGCCTCCGCAGACGCGCGAGGAGGCGTTCGAACGGGCGGGAGTGAAGCTCACGCGCGGCCCGGCGACGGTGTCGTTGGGAAAAGTGGCGGAGCTGAAGCTGCCGGAAGGTTTTGCGTTCGTGGGCGAGGACTCGCTCGACCGGTTTTACGAGCTGACGCAAAACATCCGGGGCGGGAACGAAGTCGGTGTGTTGATGGCGCCGCGCGACTGGATGTTGTTCTTCGACTACGACGAAATCGGCTACGTGAAGGACGACGAGAAGGACAAGCTCGATGCGGGCAAACTGCTCGCGACGATGCAGGAGAATCAGGCGGCGGCGAACGAAAGCCGGAAGGAGCGCGGGTGGGATCAGATGAAACTCGTGGGCTGGGCGACGCAGCCGCACTACGACGAGAAGTCGAAGAACCTGAAGTGGGCGCTGAATCTCTCGTCGTCGCACGACAATTTCCAAGACATGTGGATCAACGAGAGCATTCGGATCCTCGGTCGCGGGGGCGTGATGAACATCACGCTGGTGAGCGAGGTGCCGAATTTCAAAGCGGCGGAGGATGAGGCGGATCAGTTGCTCGCCCGCCATTTCAGCTATCTGCCGGGGCAGCGATATTCCGAGTTCAAGGCGGGCGACAAGGTGGCGAAATACGGGCTGACCGCGCTCGTGCTGGGCGGCGGTGCGGCGGCGGCGGCGAAGCTCGGTTTGCTCGCGAAGCTCGGAGCGTTTTTGGGCAAGGCATGGAAGCTGGTCGTGGGCGCGCTGGTCGTCGTGTTTGTCGGGATCAAGAAGATCCTGGCTAAGATCGTGGGGGCGCGACCGGTCGACGAGGCGAAGCCCTGAGTCGCCGCAGCGCATGGCCGAGTGGGGCGGATTTCTGCTGGCGTTTTGGGCGCTGTGGGCGATCGATCAGCTGAAGATCACGCGGCGCAACGTCTTCAGTTTCGTCGCGTGGGGCCGGCGGGTGTTCGTGAGCGAAGGGCGCCTCTGTTTCGCCGGGCCGTGGCCGGGCAACTGGCGCGTGATGGCGGAGGATGTGCCGTTTTCGCTTTCGCCGGCCGGCATCGCGAATCGCGGTGCCGGTCAAATGGCTCGTCCCGCGGACGGGCCGCACACGGCGCTAGCGTGGCGATGGGAGGAGATTCGCGAGGTCACGACGGCCAAAGGATGGCTGTGCGTGAACGGGGCGAGGTTTTGTCGTGACACCGGCCATGTGTCGGCGGCGGCGTTGCTCGCCCTCGCGAAGATGCCGGCGACGATGCGGCGGACGAAGATCGGGGGGATCATTCGCGCGTGGATCCGACCGGCGCATCTGCGCCGACGCGCGACGGTGTTGCGGGCGCGCACGGCGCTCGCGGCGGCGTGCAATGTCGTGCTGTTGGCGCTCGCGCTGGTGCTCACGGCGTATCTGGTGCGCGAAACGATCCCGTTGCCGGAAGGATGGGTGGNNCGGGTGACGCGCGCGTTGCCATGGTGGGGNGCGGNAGCGGTGTGCNTGCACGGGATCGGGGTGGTGTCGGCGTGGCGTGCGACGCGGCGGTTGANGGTGCGCGGGCAGGATCAACGCGACGTGGCGCTGTTCAGTGCGTTCATGCTGCCGCCGCAGGCGCTGCGACTGCGGTCGCTCGTGGGGCAGGGGTATTTTCCGCCGCAGCACGCGTTGAGCTACGTGCTCGCGTTTCAGAGCGGCGAGCGGGCGCGGCTCGCGTTTCAGGTGTGGGGCGATTTGCGCTGGCCGATCGGCGGGGGGAACGATTCTCCGCTCGCGCGCGAGATCGTGGCGTGGTTTCGCGAGGAGCTGGAGCGAAGCTTGGAACCGCACCTGAACGCGGCGGGTTTGAAGAAGGAGGAGCTGTTTGCTGCGCCGAAACCGGAGACGGCGGAGTGCCGCCGGTATTGTCCGCGGTGCGGCGATCAGTTCATCGAGGCGAGGGAACGGTGTCCGCAGGGGGTGACGCTTCTGCCGCTGATGCGGGGCGATCGAGCGTATCCATCTTCGTGTGACGCCAGGGCGGAGCGAGTGTCCTGAGATGAAACCTTACGATGCTCCCTCGGGATCGAGGCCGTCCGGTGCGNCGAGTNCGCCGCTGGCGCCGGCGGTGAGNATGTCCGACGAGCAACTGCTCGCCGCGCTGAAGACGCGAGGCGAGGAGNNGGAAAAGGCGACGTCGTGGAACGCGCTGCTGGTGACGGGCCTGTTGTTCGTGACGCTGGGCGGATTGAGCTGGGGCTGGCGGTCGGTGCTCTTTCTCGCGGTGGCGGTGGCGGTGCACGAACTGGGGCACGTGTTCGCGATGCGCTATTTCGGCTACAAGAACGTGCGCCTGCTTTTCCTGCCGCTGTTTGGCGGACTCGCGACGGGAGAGCCGCGGGAGCTGGATGCGACGAAGAACGCGCTCGTTTCGCTGGCCGGCCCGGCGTTTGGGCTTGCGAGCGTGCTGGGGGCGGCGACCGCGGCGATGTGGCTGGAGGATCCGGCGTGGCTGGTGGAGTTCGCGTGGGTTTCGCTGTTTCTGAATGCGTTCAACCTGCTGCCGCTCGTGCCGCTCGATGGCGGGCAGTTTGCGAACGATGCGCTGTTTTCGCGTTATCCGGTGCTTGAGTTGATCTTTCGGCTGCTTGCGGTCGCGGGATTGGCGTGGATCACGCTGGCGTGGGAAATCTGGCTGCTGGGCGTGGTGGCGCTGTCGATGTTGCTGGCGATGCAACTGGCGTATCGACGCGCGCGGCTGTTGCGCGACGCGCGTCGCGATCCGCGCTGGCGAACGCGCGAACTCGATCTCGAAGCGGTGGGGGAGCTGCGGACGATCACGGACGAGATCTTCGAGAACCTGCCCGCCGCGAAATATCAGCCGAAGCTGGCCGAGCACGTGCATGGCGTGTGGCTAGAGGTGCGGAAGCGGTTTCCGGGACCGGGCAAAACGGCGGCGCTGCTGGGCGGATATGTCTTCTTGTGCGCGGTGCTGATTCCGGGGCTGATGTGGATTCTCGTGCGGTATTTTCCGCGGCCGGCATTTTGACGCGAGGGGCGACGATGCGCGGCGGAGCGGACGCCGCTGGCGAAAGAGGCTGAGAACGCCAGCGATCTGCGTGTGGTGGAATGATTTTTGAAGAATTGGCTTAACTTCAAAGCGTTGCGGTCGACCATCCGTGAATGCGTCCCGCTCTTCGTCCTTCACTTGGTTCGTTGGCCGCCATGGCTGCGTTGTCCCTGCCGGCTGCGGCTGAGGCCACTGTGGTGGATTCGACGTTCGAGAATCTCACGTTCGCGAACGGATCGCTCGCAATCGATGTTGATGGCAATGGAACGACGGACTTTTCGCTGTATGCGAATGGCGTTTACGCCTACCTGCAGGTCTACAACAACGGCTCGCTCCACCTGTTCGACAACACCGCCGACCTGACGAATTTTGCGTTCGGGGAGGAGATTTCGACGTTGGGAGGCGGCACGATGGGCTACTTCGACTCGTTTGTGAACGGCGCGGGTTATGTCGGCGTGACCTTTGAGCGCGAGGGACTCGATTACGCGGGCTGGCTGCATTTCGATTTCACCGGTATGGACACGTGGCGAGACGGCATCCTCACGGCGGGGGCGTGGGAATCGGTGGCCGGAGAGAGCATTGCGGCGGGAGCCACGGCGATTCCCGAACCGGCGCATGTGGCGGCGGGATTTGGGTTGTTTGCCGGGCTGGCGGCGTGGTTGCGTCGGCGCGGTGCCAAACGCTGATCTCGTAGGCTTGGAAGTCGCGCGCGCCCGGGCTCGGGCGCAGGACATGCGCGTGGATCCGCGGCAGGATCAGGTCACGCGCACGCGGCTGGTGCCGGCGATCGACGCGATTCTGGCGCGGCTGCACGAGCATCGGCTCGAAGTGGACCGCGAGTTTCAACAGCGCGGCGCGGCGGTGTCGCCGGATTTTCCGGTGGTCGTGGGCGAGCCGTCGCTCGCTTCGTATCCGATCGGATTTTGCCGACAGATTCGCGATCGCGTGTGGGAGCGGGCGTTGGCGGATGAAGAATTTCGGGCGCTGATTGGGCACGACGTCATTCTGAAGAAGGTGTTCATCCTGCTCAAAGGGCAGTATTTTCAGAACGCGGTTCAGGTGGGGAATCTCTACGTCGACGTCGGGAACGACACGGTGTGGACCGAGAAGCCGAAGCTGGAATGGGCGCCGGTGGCGGACGTGGAGTTCGAGAACGTGGACGAGTGGCCGCGATTCAACGAAGTCGCGCGTCGCTACCTTCGGGTCGAGCTCTACCCGAACCGTTTGTTTCCGCTCGGCTTTGCGGCGGCGCCGTTTTTCGCGATCCGGCCGAACGGGCGCATCGATCTGTTTTTCGCGCAGGACATTATTTTTCTGAAGGATCTCGGCGAAGGCATGCGACGCGCGCGAGCCTTGCTGGCGGACGAGGCGTTTGCGGCGCGGCGGCTGCCGGAGGTTTACGAGAACCTGCTGCGGCGCGCGTGCGGCGCGAATCTGCTGTCGGCGTTTCCGCTGGAGTTCGCTCCGGCGGAGCCTGCGGCGATTCGGGATGGGCCGGTGGCGGAGTTTGTCGCGCTCGGGGGGCAGCCGCCGAAGCAGGCGTTGGGAATCGTGGACCGCTATTTGCGATTGATGGTGGAGGCGACGCGACGGCTCACGCATTTCAATCTGGTGCCGAGTGCGTCGGAGCTGGCGGAGTTGCGCGCGGCGGGAGCGATTCCGGCGGCGAGTTGACGAAGAGCGGGGGCGGAGCGCCAGGAGCCTCCTTGCGCGTGGAGGTTTGCTGCGGTCATTGTTGGCGGCATGAAAATCAACTCCGCCGAATTCAAGAGCAGCGCGCCTGATCTGCGTGCGTGTCCCGCGTGGGCGTGGCCGGAGTTTGCGCTGATTGGACGCTCGAATGTGGGGAAGTCGTCGTTGATCAACCTGCTCACCGGCCGGCGCGATCTGGCGAAGGTTTCGGCGACGCCGGGGAAAACGCGGTTGATGAATTTCTTTCTCGTGAACGGGCGTTGGTCGCTGGTCGACCTGCCCGGCTATGGTTATGCGAAAGTCGGAAAGGAGCAGCGCGCGGACTTCAACGAAGCGGTGGCGGACTACATCGCGAACCGGCCGAATCTGCGGCGGGTGTTGGTGTTGATCGATTCACGGCTCGAGCCGCAGGCGATCGATCTGGATTTTCTGCGGTGGCTGGAGGAGGGGGACGTGTCGTATGCGATCATTTTCACGAAGGCGGACAAACAGTCGGCGTCGCAGACGCGCGCGACGATGGACGTTTTTCGCCGGGCGATTGGCGCGTGGCGCAGCGAGATGCCGACGATGATCGCGAGTTCGGCGAAGGCGGGCGTGGGGCGCGGCGAGATCTTTGCGGAGATCCACGCGGCGCTGGGCGAGTGAGCGGAAGGACGGTTTAGGGTGTCGCGTTCGCGTTTACGACCTGAAGATAGGCCGCTTCGAAATCGCGCGTGAGGGTTTCCACTTGCCCGAGAGGTGAGGCGAGGAATTCGTCGCGGAGCCCGGCGCGGATGCGGGCGAGAGTGTCGAGATCGGAGATGAGTTGAGAGGCGCGTTGGGTGAGATCGGCGATGTTTTCGCAGATCCATTCGGACCGGCCGACGTGCGAGAGGATGCTGGCGGAGCTACGTGCGATGAAACGATCGCCGCGGAGCGTGAGCACGGGCACGCCCATCCAAAGCGCATCGCACGTCGTCGTGACGCCGTTGTAGGGAAATGTGTCGAGTGCGACATCGATTTCGTTCCAGGCGGCGAGATTGCGGAAGGTGCCGGGTGTCCAGCGAAGCACGAGGCGGTCGAGGGGGAAACCTTCCGCGGCGAATTTCGCGATGAGGTCTTCGCGCACGGGTTCCTCGACGAGTTCTTCGCGCGCGACGAGAAAGCGAGTGCCGGGAAGGGCGGCGAGGACGGCGGCCCAGGCGCGAATGGAACTGGGGGAGATTTTCGCGAGGCTGTTGACGGTGCCGAATGTCACCGGTTGTGTGCGCGCCGGCAGCGCGGCGACGTCTGTAGAGTGAGTGGCGCCGAGATAAGGATGAAAAACCGCGCGGCAGGCGCAGGATTCGCTCGGTCGAGAGCCGGGAATCGTCGGGCGGTGGTTCGGCGATGTCGTCAGCGATGCGCCAGCCGATCGCGCTGATGCCCGTGGTGCCGGCGTGACCGAGGTAGTGGATGATTTCGCGGGCGGGCCGGCTGGCGATGACGGTGGCGCGGGGATTGCCAAAGTGGCCGGGAATGTCGATGAGCACGTCGAGGTTGTCGGCCGCGATGCATTCGGCGGCGGCTTTGACGGACAGCCGAAAGGTGTCGCGCCAGTGATCCGCCCAGCCGCGGAATTGCGCGGTGAGGGCGTCTTCGCCGGCGGCGTCGCGGTAGATGAAGATTTCGAAACGCGTGCGATCGTGATGTTGGAGCAAGTGACGCGTGAAGGCGCACGTGGCGTGTTCGCGCCAGTCCGGCGAGTAGTAGCCGACACGAATGCGACGGTTGGTCCGGGGAAGGGGAGGTGGAAGCGGGATGGGAGGCGGCGCGTGCAGGCGGTTCCACTCGCGGCCCTCGGCGCAGAGTCGGGCGGGGTCGATACCGTCGAAATAGCACAAGGCGACGAGGCGATTGCCGCGCGGTTGCGGATCGGCGGGGTTGAGGCGGATCGACTCGTCGAACGCGGCGACGGCGCGCTCGGGCCGGCCGAGTTGGCGCCACAGTTCGCCGAGGTTGTTCCACGCTTTGTAGTTTTCGTAGTGCTCGCGCAGCAGTGCGTCGTAGCCCTGCAGGGCGGCCCAGAAGCGTCGTTGTCGGTGCGCGTGTTCGGCTCTGAGCCAGGCGGCGGCGCGTTTGCCGGGCGGCGTTTGAAACGCGGGCTGCTCCAGCAACGGCGGCACTTCGTCGAATTTTTCGGTGGCGAGAAGCGAGCGAGCCAGTTCGACGACGAACTCAAACTTTTCCGGAGCGAGCGCGTGGGCGAGACGATGGGCGGCCAGTGCTTCGGGCAGCGGGCCGGTTTGCGAGAGCAGGATGCCTTTCAGGTGATAGGCCTCCGCCTCGCCGGGATGTCGAGCGATCAGGCGATCGAGTCGGGCCAGCGCTTCCGGGATGCGGCCCGCTTCGTGCAGCGCGCGCGCGGCGGCCAACGCATAGGGCCGGTGTTGCGGACGCAATTCGGCGGCTTTGATCAGCAAGGCGACGCCGGCTTCCAGCTCGCGGGCTTGCATCGCGAGGCGGCCGAGCGCGTGGTTGGCTTCGGGGTCGGAGGGATTACGCAACAGAATCTGGCGGAGCCGCGTCTCCGCCTCTTCCAAGCGCCCCTGTTGCAGCAGGCGCAGTGCATCCATGCTCGCGGGTGAGGCGGATGGTCTGGATGGGTTCAACATCGCGGTGATCGAAAAAAGAAAATGCCCGGAGCGCCAGCTCCGGGCATCGTTTGCCTGCGTGGTCGCGGCGAAAGTTTTCAGCTCCAGACCGCTGCCGCGAGGCGCGAGCGACGGCGTCGCCAGAACATGACGCCGGCGGCGACGACGCCAAAGAGCAGCGCGGTCGTGGACGGTTCGGGAATCGCCGCGAGATCGGGATCGATGCCGGCGTAAACGGTTGCTCCCGCGGTGGAACTGATCGCGAATTGATCGAAGTGGAAACCAACGCCGTCGGTGAAGGTGCCATGGAGCCAGCCGTAATAATAGGAGCCGGCGTCATCATAGCGGAACCCGAAGTAGACCGACCCTTCGGTGGTCCATTCCGTGGATGCACCGTTTTGGAACGAAGTGGTTTCATCGATCGAGTCGTTGAACGCGAAGCCCACCATCTGATACGAGCCGTCGGTGGCCCAACTGTAGCCGGAGTTGGAACCAAACCAGTAATAATTGCCACCAGAGTTATGGAGATAGAGGGGATCTTGCCAATATTGCCCGTTGTTTGAGATCGCCTCCCCTGTGGCAGGAAGGAGAGTAAGGGGATCCCACGCGTCGACGGGAACGTCCGCGTCGAACTCGAAAATCGTAGCGGTGGCGGACGAGGCGGCGGCAACACCGGCGGCGAGGCCTGCGGCCTGCCGGATGCGCGAACTGAACAAGGGAGTAGTGGAGTCGATGTTCATGTGAGTTGAAGTGAAGAAACGCCTCTGGAAAGACGCTGAACCGAGTTGGCGATCAGTGGCGTTTGGGGTCAAGCTCTGTTCCGCAATTCTGTAGTGAAAACTCCCCTACGCATCCGAACGTGCCATGCAAGGTGACGTCCGGATGGCTTGCACTTCGGGATGCGACCATGCACAGACCTTCCCGGCCGATGAACCCGCCGAACGATCCCCGTTCCTTCTTGCCGCCGCGACCGCAAGGGATTGCCCAGCGCAGGACGATCTCGCGTCGCGGGCAGCCTTTCGCCGAGGTGTGGTGCAGGCCCGGCACGAGCGACGAGGGGGCGTTGCGGCAGATCTTCGAGCTCGGCTATTACGATTTGCGCCGACTGCCGCACTTCGGCGAGATCGAGCGGCGCTATCTCCAAATCACGCGCACGGGCCGACATCCGCTCATTCTCGATGCCGGCGCGAACATCGGGTTTGCCTCATTGTTTTTCGCGGATGCGTGGCCGGCGGCGCAGATTGTGGCGGTGGAGCCGGCGGCGGACAATTTCGAGCTGCTGCGGCGGAACACGAAGGCGCAGCGGGTCGAGCCTGTTCATGCCGGGTTGAGCCGCAGCGAAGGTTTTCTACGGGTGGCTGATGCCCGAGCGGAAAAGTGGGCGTATCAAACGCAGCGCGCGGAAGCGGGGACACCGGGAGCGGTGCGGGCGATGACCGTGCCCGCTCTGCTGAACGAGTGGCCGAAGGAGCGCGGTTATGAGCCGTTCATCGCAAAGTTCGATGTGGAAGGCGCGGAGGCGGAAATTTTTTCGGGCGACACGGAGTGGATCGATGCGTTCTCCGTGATCGTGATCGAACCGCATGACTGGCAATTTCCGGGTCGCGGGCACTCGCGTCCGGTGCTTCGCGCCTTGGCCGAGCGTGATCGGGATTTTTTGTTGTTGGGCGAAAATATTGTATCCGTGGCGAACGGCTGGTGAGCATCGTTGGCTCTTCGGTTGCGAGCGCGCAATCTCGCGCCGCTTCATCACCCAACTTTTTCACGGCCTACGTGGCGTATCAAGCGCTGCCGGCGGATGCGCATCATCTCGCGGTGTTTCGCAACGATTTCGGGAAGTTCGGATCCGCCTTCACCTCGTTGATCTGCTTGGTGTGGCGTTCGCTGTGAGCGGAGATGAACAGCAGCCATTGGTAGGCGTCGAGTTTCTGGCCGAGCGGACTGTCGATCGCGTGGTCGCGCAGGTCCTTGGTCTCGGTGAGGAACGCGAGCGTTTTTGCGCGGGCTTCCTTGAAGTGGCTGACGCTCTCCGGGCCACTGCCGAAACGGGCGGTGGGCTTGAGCGGCTCGGGCGCCTGACGCTTGGCGGAGCGGTCCGGGATCGCCTGCAGAATCAGGTCGTCGATTTCCTTCACGTTGACCGGCTCTGTGCGAGCAGGAGCCGTCATGACCTGCGCTTGAACCAAGCCGAACAGCGCGTCTTCCGCGGCGGCGATGTGCTCGGCGACTTGGGCGACGGACCAGCGATCCGGCGCCGGCTTGAAATTCCACTGTTCGGCCGAAAGGCCGTCGGTGGCGGCGATGAAGGCGGCGCGGGTGTTCTTCAGGTGTTCGGTCGCGCGATTCAGCTCTTCGGCGGAGAGCTCGGCGGCGTTGAGGCAGGACGTCGCGACGAGAGTGAAGGCGCAGCAGGCGGCAAGGAAACGATTCATGGTTGGGGCGGATTGACGTGAGGAGAACGTAGGGGATACGCGGATACCGCGCGGGGGCGCGGAAACGGCGATGGTTTCAAGAGGGATTGAAAGTCGGTATTTGTCGACTGCGCGGTCTGCGCTCGCGATCGGGATTTGAGGTCAGCGGCGCGGACAGCGAGGGCCCGGTCGAGTCGAATGTCAGCGCGCTCCGAGATGCTTTTCCGCGAACTGGAGAAACACGTTCCAATCGGAAGGAACGGTTCCGTGTCCGCCGGCGTGAAGGTAGTAGCCGAGGGCGTCGCCGACGAGTTGTCCGGGTTGCGGCATCTGCGGCGTTGGCAATCCGGATCGGCCGAGCAGTTCGTAAACCGGAGTCGCGGAGAGTGCGGCGAGGAACTCGCCTTTCGGATCGGACCAAATGTCGGTGTCGCCGGTCTGAAGCAGGAGCGGGCGTGGTGCGATGAGTGAAACGAGGAGATTGGCTTCGACGGGAGACTCGGCGGCGCGGCCGGCCCAGCGGGCGTAGTTCGCGGCGAACTGATACGGATAGCGGGTGGGCGCGGTGAGGTGCGCGACGGTTTCGCCGTAGTTGCGCCGACTGAGCGCGGCGCCGCCTTCGCCGGAGCAACTCGCGATGATAAGGGCAAAACGCGGATCGCGCGCGCCGGTCCAGAGCACGGTTTTGCCGAGGCGCGAAACGCCGAAGAGCGCGACGCGCTTCGCGTCGACGTGGGTGTCGGTTTCGAAGTAGTCGAGCACGCGGCTCAAGCCCCAACTCCATGCGGAGATCGTGCCCCATTCGTCGGGAGCCGGCTCGGTTTGTCCGGGCGCGAGATAAAGCTGGCGCACGCCGGCGGCGATCGCGCCGGGGGCGTCGGGATCGAAGTCGGCGTAATTGACGGTGGCGATGCCGAAGCCGCGCGCGAGCGTATCCAAAACGTTGAGACGGCCGAAGCGGCGGGCGTCGGGGGTGGCGGGGACGCGTTGTTTTTGCTCGGGATTCCAGAGGCGGCCGACCTTCACGCCGGGATCGTCGACGGCGAGGTTGTTGGCGGAGAAGTTTGCGCAGAGCAGGACGGGCACGGGGCCGGATGCGTCGGCGGGAAGGTAGAGAAGGACGTCGGCGTGCGGGCCGTTGGCTTTGTTTTTCGAGAAGTAGATTGTGATCTGCTTGCGCAGGGCTTGGCCGTCGAAGGCGGGCGTGCCGGCGTCGAAGACGTCGAAGCTGATGTCCTTTGCTTCGGCGGGGACGCGGCCGAATTGATTTTCTTCGAAGAGCCGGAGCAGTTCGGGGCGGCGGAGGTCGAACCAGGTTTTCGCGTCGGACACGGGCTGGCCGTTGGCGAGCTTGAGCGGATCGGGAAGGGTGAGATTACCGGCGAGGGCTTCGGTGTAGTTCGCGGAGATGCCGGCGACATTGCCGTCGGGGTTGTCGGCGACGCGCTGGATGGAGCGGATGAGGAGCCGGACGGGGCCGATCAAACCGGAGTCGGGGAGTTTGGGCTCGGGGCCGCGCATGCGATTCGGCAGTGCGGCGGAGTCGGCGAACACGCGTTTTTCGGCGGAGACGTTGCGATCGCCGATGAGGCGATTGGTCCACTGGTTGGTGACTTTGATTTCGATGAGATTGTCGCCGGGGTGGAGCGCGCCGGTGATGTCGATCTCATAGGGCGGATGCCAGAGGAGGCCGAGCGGGCGGCCGTTGAGGGTGACTTCGGCGATGTCGCCGACGTGGCCGAGGTCGAGGAAGAGGCCGGTGTCGGGAAGAAACCAATCGCGCGGGGCGTGGAGGCGTTTGGTGTAAACGGCGGAGCCGGAGAAATATTTCACGCCGTCGTCGGCGTGTTCGGACCAGGGCGCGAGTTGGGCGAGGGAGAGTTCGTGGGATGCGCCGAGGTTTTCTTGGAAGCGCACGGTCCAATCGCGATCGAGGGAGGCGAGGGTTTGGGCGGCGGCGGGAGAAGCGACGGTTCGGGCGGCGAGGGCGGCTTTTTTTCGGAAGACGACGAACAGCGATTGGCGTTCGGCGAGGCGCAGCGGGACGGTCGTGCGATCGGCGTCGATGCGATAGCTGGCGGGTTCGATCTTGCCGGTGTCGGCGTGCCAGAGCTCGGCTTCCTTGCCGGCGACGCGGAAGCGGGCGTCGAAGGTTTGCGGGTGGTCGGTGGTGTTCGCGAGGTAGTAGATGTCGGCGGTGGAGGTGCGCCGGTGGAGCCACGCGATCTCGGCGTCGAGGCCGCGGGCGTAGTCGAAATCTTTTGGGATCGCGAGCGAGGGGAGGACCTCGTTCAGCGGCTGACCCCAGATCACGCGGCCCTTGCCGTAGTGGCGGACGGTGCGGCTCGCGCCATCGAGATCGCCCCAGAGGTCGGCGGCGAGAGCGTGCAGGTCGGCGTCGGCGGTCGGATAATTGGCGAGGCTCGGTGAGTGCGTGGGGCGCGGACCGACGATCGTGGCGCCGGCGGCGACGAGGTCGCGGAGTTTGCGCGCGAGTTCGGGGCGCATCGCGCGGGATTCGGGGAGGATGAGGACGCGATAGCTCATGCCGTCGGGCAGCAGCAGACGGCCGTCGTCGGCGACGCTGAGCCGGTTGAGGAGCACGTCGGCGTTGATGAAATCGTAATCGTATCCGTCGGGCGGAGACGGACGCGTGCCGGCGCCCCAGATCGGCGGCGTGGACGGCGCGCCTTCGTCGAGCAGGTAGGCGAGATCGGCGACGAAGAGACCTTGTTGCAGGAGGTGGCTGGTGCGGGCGAAGTAGGTGAAGAGCGGTTTCGCCTGCTCGGCCCAGGTGATGTTCCGGTGCAGGTGCGTGCCGACCATCGTATTGCCCGGCTGGGTGTCGAGGGGGCTGGTGGGCAGAGGTGTGGAAGACGAGCCGATTGACGCCCTGGGCGAACCAATAGTCCGCGGACCTGTTTGAGGGTGGCGGGAGATTCGTAGCCGCCGCCGGTGAAGGCTTCGGCGGCGACGAGCGGTTTGCCGTAGGCGTGGGCGGCGGAGGCGGCGCCGCGGACATCCTGCAGATACATGAGACGCGGGTGGAGATCGTTGACCCAGAATTCGCCCATGGGGATCTCGACCTTGCTTTTATTGAGCAGCGTGTCCTCGGGCATCTCGAGCGAGACGCCGGCGGCTTCGGCGTAAATGCCGAGGCCGCGCTCGCGCAGCTTGTCGGCCATGGTGCCGTAGTGGGCGTCGGCCCAGAGGTCGGCGAGCGTGCGGCGGAAATCCCAGAGGAAACGATCGCTCTGGTCGGCGCTGCCGACGATGCGGCCGGTGAGCACGGGCAGCCATGGCGTGGGATCGTAACCGCGGCGGCGGCGAAACTCGTTGGCCAGGTGGTCGGTCCAGTTGTTGGTGCCGGCCTCCCAGCTGTCCATCATGACGTAGCGCAGGCTTTTTCCGAAGAGCGGGCCGAGCGCTTTCTCGATGGGATCGAAGTATCCATGAAAGTAGGACGCCATGTGCTCGCGGCTGAGTTTGTCGGCCTCGTAGCCGGAACCGGCGGGCGTGGCGGGACGGTTTTTTGCGCCGGTCAGCGAGTAGCCGAGACGGAGGATGGTCCAGCGGCCGGGCGGCGCGTCCCACTCGAGCGTGCCGTCGGGTTGAAGACGGTCGGTGAGGTCGATCACTTCGTTGGCGGGAATGGTCGCGGACGCGGGGACGTCGGGCGTCGGCACGGAGTCGTATTCGAAGAGGAAGCTGAAACCGGCTTTCGTCCTCCCAGCGGTGAACGGCGTGCGCCCCGGTGGAGCACGGCTTCGCTCAGGACGTATTCCGACGCGGGCGCGGAGGGCGTCTGGTTCATCGTGGCGGCGGGGCCGAGCGGCGCGCCGGTGAGTTCGATGCGGAAGTATTTCGCGGTGACGGGTGGGAACGAAAACGTGCGCACCATGCCCTGGCGGTAGAGTTGCGCGCCGGGGAGCGTGACGAGCGTGCGGAACTCGACGCCGTCGTCGCTCGCGAGCATGCGGCCGACGGGAATGCCGTTGGCGCTGCCGCCCTTGCCGCCGATCGTGAGGGCGCGGGCGGTGAACGGTTGCGGGTATTCGTATTGGATCCACGCGGCGCTGCCGTCGGCGGGCGCGGGGAGCGTGAGCAAGGTGGCGAGTTTGTCGTCGAGGAGGGGCGTGCCGTCGATGGGGCCGAGGTGCGTCGTGACGACGGGTGGCGAGGAGGTGGCGGGGTCGAGTTCGATTTCGGGCGTGCGAAAGGCGATGACGGCGGCGTCGGCGTAGAAGGGTTTTTCCGGTGAATCGCTCGTGTAGTAGCTCGCGCCGGTGTCGCGGATTTGTCCGATGTTGTTGGGCGGCGCGGCGAGTTGGCCGGAGAAACGCCGGCCGCCTTCGAAGGCGGTTTCGCTCCAGACGAGCTTCTTCATCGCCTGCTCGGGTTTCACCCAGGGGCCGCCGGTTTCGCTCCAGCCGGGCGAGCTGAAGATCGACATCTCGAGATCGAGGCGATCGGCCTCGCTCGCGGCGAAGCGCACGGCGTCATACCACTCGGGCGTGCCGAACGGGATAGGGCGATCGACGGTGTGGCCGCGGCCGAAGTTCACGTCGGCGAGCATGAAGCCGGCGATGCCGGAGCGTTTCATCCATTCGAGGTCCTTCGTGATGCCGTCGAGCGTGACGTTGCTCATCGTCCAATGCCACCAGGTGCGCGGCCGGGCGGCGTCGGGCGGATGGCGGAAGCCGGTTTCGAGCGGGTCCGGCGCTTGGGCGCGGAGGGACGCGGAGACGAGGACGATGAAAAGGATGGATGCGACGAAGCGATCGAGGCGATGGACAAAATTCATGGCTCGGAACAGGGCGGGGCGACGGGGTGAGAGCGCGGTCCCGGGTGGTGGGGCCGCAGGAAAGGTGATGCGACTCCCGATGGCGCGGCGCGCGGCGCGGTGCAAATCTCGCGCGTGCTGACAGTGCGGGTCTCGGCGCTACCGCGAGGGCGATGCGGGATTGGCGGGCAAGGTGACCTTGCGGCCGGTGCGGGCGCTTTCGCGGGCGGCGTCGAGGATTTCGACGACGAGGAGATTGTTTTCGAGGGAGGAGAGGTCGAAAGGTTCGGGCGTGACTCGCTGCTGCACGACGGCGGCGAGGTAGGCGAAAGGATCGTCGTGAGGGTCGGCGCGCTCGGGAAGGGTTTCGGTGCGTTCGGACGGAGCGTCGCGCAAACGGGTGCGCAAGGTGGAGCGATCGACGGCGATGGTGCTGCCGGTGGTGCCGTAGATCTCCAGATCTTTCCGACTGAAGGGCCAGTTCCACGAGGCTTGGATCACGCCGAGGGAGTCGGGGTATTCGACGAGGATCGTGGCGTCGTCGTCGACTTTTGGATACACCTCGGGCTTGAACTGCCGCAGGACGGCGGTGACGGCGACGGGGCGCCGGCCGGCGGTGAGCCAGGAGAGGAGGTTGGCGCCGTAGCAGCCGAAATCGATGACGGCGCCGCCGCCGTTTTGGACGGGATCGGTGAGCCAATCGAGGAACTCCTCGTTCACGCCGATCTCGCGCGGGCCCTGGTGTCCGGCGTGCGCGACGACCTTGCGCAGCGCACCGAGCTGGCCGTCGCGCAGGAGTGTGGCGGCGCGGTGATTCGAGGCATACCAGGTGGTTTCGTAGTTGGTGAGGAGGTGGATGTCGTGGCGGCGGGCGAGTTCGGCCATGCGCCGGGCGTGGTGGCTGTTCACGGCGAGCGGCTTTTCGACCATCACGTGAATGCCTTTCGGCGCGCAGGTTTCGACGACGGCGAGGTGTTCGAAAATCGAGCCGAAGGCGGTGACCGCTTCGGGCTGCGTGTGGGCGAGCATGTCCTCGAGGGTTGGGTAGAGGATCGATTGCGGGAGATTGTGCTGTCGGAGGTAACGTTGAGCGAGGTCGCGGTTGGGTTCGGCGATCCCGACGATTTGCACGTCACCGCGATCGGCGCGGCCGAGCAGCCAGTGGACGTGGGTGTGCGTGAGGCCGGCGATTCCCACTCGGAGCGGGGCGGCGGAAAGAGCGAGGGTGGACGCGAAGGAAAGAATGGTGAAGACCAGCGGGCGGATGAGGTTCATGGGGCGGAGGGGAGGACACACCCCGCCCGTCGGGCACCCCTCTCGAGAGGGGACTTCGGGGAGCGTGGAGTGAGGAGGGTTTCGGGGTGGTTCGGGCGTAAGCTTCGCCGCGATTGACGGCGGGGCAACTCCTCCGCAGTGTGCCCCTGCTTTCGACTTACCCGCTGCGGCTTTTGTCGAGGCCGCGTTCCAAGGAGATCCATCCCATGCTCAGCCTCTGGCTTCCGATCCTGTTGTCCGCGGTGTTTGTATTTGTGCTCAGCGCGGTCGTTCACATGGCGCTGCCGTGGCACAAGAACGATTTCAAGCAGATGCCCGATGAAGACAAAGTGCGTGCGGCGCTGCGTCCGTTCGATGTGCCGCCGGGCGATTACATTCTGCCCATATGTGTCGGCGGTAACTACAATTCGCCGGAGTTCAAAGCGAAGCTCGACGAGGGGCCGAACCAGGTGGTGACGGTGCTGCCGAAGGGCAACAGCTCGATGGGGCCGACCTTCGTGCAGTGGTTCGTGTATCTGGTGGTGGTAAGTTTTTTCGTGGCTTACGTGGCGTCGCGGGCGCTGCCGGCGGACGCGACGTATCTGGCGGTGTTTCGGATCGTGGGCGCGGTGGCGTTTCTGGCGCACGCGGCGGCGCTCTGGCCGCAGTCGATCTGGTTGCGTCGAAGCTGGAGCACGACGGTGAAGTCGACAATCGACGGGCTGGCGTATGCGCTGGTGACGGCGGGGACGTTTGCGTGGTTGTGGCCGCGTTGAAGACGGGTGCGGGGGTGCGGCGGCCGGCAGTCAACGGAGCAACTTAGGCGAGTGGCGCGGCCGGTTGACTCTCCCGGCGAGCGCCGCGTGGTTATAGGGATGGATGCGCGATTCCTCCGGGTTGTAGCGACTGGGTTGAGTGTCGGCTGGTTGGCCGGTGTTTTGGCGGGAGCGGCGGACGCCGAAACGAAGCGTGAAGGGTGGTTTGTTTTCGAACCGACGAACACGTTTGAGCCGGGGGCGATCGGGATGGCGGACTGGCTGGAGGCGCCGGCGGGGCGGCATGGGTTTGCGACGATGCAGGGCGACCGGATTGTTTTCGAAGACGGCACGCCGGCGGTTTTCTGGGGAACCAACAACAACAACCGGCACGTCGCGCCGTCACGTGAGGAAGCGGAACGCCGCGCGGCGTGGTGTGCGAAGTTCGGGATCAACGCGGTGCGGTTTCACAAGTTTCTCTGGCCGGGCGAGGGGATCGGCTCGCGGGAGCGCTCGACGGAGTTTGAGCCGGAGTTGCTCGAGCGGATGGACTATTACGTCGCGACGCTGCAGCGCGCGGGCGTGTATCAGGCGTGGTCGCATATTTTCGGGCATCGTCCGCAACCGGGAGATCGCGACCGGTTGCTGGCCTACGACGAGGTGAAGGGCGGCGGCGGGCCGCCTTTTCTGGCGGGGTCGACCTACGGAATCGTCAATCTCTTCGAGGATCTGCAGGCGTTGAACATCGAGGTGACGATCAAGCTGCTCGAGCACGTGAATCCGCACACCGGCCGGCGCTATGCCGACGATGCGGGGCTGATGATGATCGAGCTGCAGAACGAGGACAACGCGTGGTGGACGGCGGGCGAGCAGCTCAAATCGATGCCGACGTATCGCGCGAAACTCGCGGAGAAGTTCAGCGCGTGGTTGAAAAACAAATACGGTTCGCACGAGGCGCTGGTCGCGGCGTGGGGCGCGGAAGGAATCGATCTCTGGCCGGAGTGGCAGACGGGCGAGCATCTCGATCGGGGGAATATTTTTCCGGTGCCGGATCGGCGCTATTATCAGCCGGACGTGGTGGCGAAGTCGCCGTCGCGGCAGCGGCTGCTCGATGCGGCGCGGTTTTTTGCACGAGTGCCAGGATGCGTTTTATCAGAAGTTCGTGGCGGCGATTCGGGCGACGGGGTATCGCGGGTTGATCGCGGGGAGTTGTTGGAAGGCGGGCGACGGGCTGCCGCATTACTACAACCTGCTCGCCGATGCGCGCGTGGGCGTGATCGACCGGCACAATTATTTCGGCGGCGCGGGCCACAGGCTGAGCGACGGCATGCGGGCGGGCGACATGCGCAGCATGCTGGGGCGCGCGGATCTCGGGCTGCTCGGCGTGGGGCTCACGCAGGTGAAGGGGCGGCCGTTTTCGTTTTCCGAGTGGACGAGCATGTCGCCGAATCCGTGGATCGCGGAAGGGCCGCCGGTCGTCGCGTTTTATGGGATGGGGCTGCAGGGCTGGGACATGTCGTTTCACTTTGCGGCGAACATCGCCGGTTTCAGCCAGGCGCTAGAGGCGCCCAATGTGTATAACACGAACAGCCCGACGCAGGTGGGCTCGTTTCCGATCCTGGCGCGCGCGCTTTATCGCGGCGACGTGAAGGCGGGCGAGCCGGTGCTGCCGCGGCGGCGCGTGAGCCTTGCGAATCTGGAACGGGGCGAAATCGGGTTCGAGGAGCGGACGTTTACGCAGGGCGATGCGAATCGTCTCGATGGCGCGCTGCCGGCGGATGCGTTGTCGATCGGGCGCGTCGAATTGGAGTTCACCGAAGACTTCGTGGCGGAGAAGATGGAGCCGCCGAAGCTGGAGCGCTGGCGCGAGGGCGGCCAGCTGAAGTCGAACACGGGGCAACTCACGCGCGATCTCGCGAACGGCGGTAGCTTCTCGGTGAATACGGCGGCGACGAAGGGCGTGGTCGGATTTGCGTCGGGGAAGACGCATGCGCTCGGCGACGTCGTGTTGAAGGTCGAATCGGAGTTTGCGGTGGCGTTGCTGACGAGCCGCGAGCGCGAGCGCGATCTGGCGGACTGCCGGTCGGCGCTGCTGGTGGTGCTGGCGCGGGCGGAGAACACCGGACAGCGTTACAGTGCCGACCAGAAGGTGCTGGAGAAAGTGGGCGGTTCGCCGCTGTGGCTCGAAGGCGTGAAGTTGGCAATCGAGTGGCCGCGGCTGGCGGGTGCGACGTTGCACGTGCTCGATCACGATGGGTTGCGCACGGGGCGCACGGTCTCGATCGATGCGGCGAGAGCGGCGATCGATAGCGGGCGGGATCGGGCGATTTATTATGAGATCGCGTGGGAGTGAGGCGCGGGGCGGGCGTATCCGTTGCGCGGTCGGGGCGTAAAGCCACTCCTATCGTAGTAGATGTCGAGGCGGCGAATGTCGCCCGGGGTGAAATCCCAAGGGATGGTGTTGGAATCGGCTTTGAAGAGCATCGAGCCCTGCGCTTCGCGGAACGCGAGGTGAACGAGTTGGGCGTGGGCGGGCGCGGTGGCCGAGACGGAGAGGATGGTGCCGTGGGCTTTCGTCCGGTGGCTCGCGTAATGGGCGGGATGACGATGGGGCGGGCGGCGAAACGCTCACGCGTTCCGCACGGGGTCACTGGGCGCGGAGGGATTCGGTGGGGTTCACGTTGGCGGCGCGGCGGGCGGGGACGGCGCAGGCGATCAGGGCGGCGACGAGGAGCAGGAGTCCACTGATGGCGTAGGTGAGAAGATCGCCGCCGGTGATGCCGAAGAGTTGGGAGCTGAGCGCGCGGCTGCCGAGCCAAGCGCAGGCGAGGCCGACGAGCACGCCGGGGAACGCGACGGCGAGGCCGCGGCCGATGACGTTGCGCAAGACGTCCGAGCGCTGCGCGCCGAGAGCCATGCGGATGCCGATCTCGCGCGTGCGTTGGCCGACGAGACAGGCGAGGACGCCGTAGATGCCGACGGTGGCGAGCAGCAGCGCGGTGGCGGCGAAGAAGGCGAACAGGCCCATGTTGAAGCGGCGCTCGGAGGAAAAGTTCGCGATGCGCGTGGACATCCGTTCGACGTCGAAGATCGGTTCGTCGGGCGCGACCTCGCGGATGGCGGAGCGGAGCGAGGCGACGACGCCGAGCGGATCTTGTTGGGTGCGGGCGACCAGGTGCAGGGCGATCGTGGCGGGCCATTGCGAGAGCAGCGTGTAGTATTCGACCTGCTCGCCGCGCTCGGCGCCCATCTGCAGGGTGTTGCCGACGACGCCGATGATGCGCATCCGGGCGAGGTTCATATCGAGATTTCCGATACGGAAGGTTTTCCCGATCGGATCTTCGTTGGGCCAGAACTGCTCGGCCATCTTGCGACTGATCACGACGTCGACGACGAAGTCGGCGTAGAGCGCGGCGATGGACTCCATGGTGAGGGCGGCGTCGGGCAGCGGGGCGCGCGGTTCGCGTCCGTCGAAGAGCGAGCCGCGCACGAGCGGGATGCCCATCGCTTGGAAGTAATCGGGCGTGACGACGTGGAGGTTGGTGTGGGGGAGCTTGCCGGGTTCGGGCGGCGGCTGGTCGTCACGGAAGAAGGTGTTGCTCGAAAGATTCCAGCTGAAGGGAAGCGAAGAGCAGAAGGCGGCGGATTCGACGCCGGGGGCGCGGCGCACGCGTTCGAGCAAGGATTCGTGGTGGCGCACGAAGGCGGCGGCGTTGCTCATGATCGTGGCGGACGGCGGATTCGCCACGCGGAGCGTCAGCACGTGCTCGGGTTGCAAACCGGTGGGGACGGCGGTTAGTCGGTGCAGGCTGCGAATCAGGAGGCCGGCGCCGACGAGGAGCATCACGGCGAGCGCGACCTGCACGAACACGAGGGTGTCCGCGAGGTGGAATTTTCCGAACAGCGTGCGCACGGCGGGACGCGTGTTTTTCAGCGCGTCGTTGGGATCCGATTGAGAAAGCTGCCACGCGGGCGCGAGGCCGAAGGCGAGACCGGTGAGGATCGTGAGTCCGGCGGCGAAGAGCCAGAGGGTGTAGTCGAAGCCGTGGGTGCCCTGCAGCAGTGCGCGCATCTCCCACGGCGCGAGGCGCGCGACGAACTCGTAGCCGTAGCGGCCGGCGAGCATGCCGAGGAGGCCGCCGCCCGCGGCGAGGAGCAGGCTTTCGGTGAGGAGTTGTTGAAACAGGTCGCGGCGGCTCGCGCCGAGCGCGGTGCGGATCGCCATCTCGCGGGCGCGGGCGAACGAGCGGGCGAGGAGCATGTTGGCGACGTTGACGCAGGCGATCAGGAGGAGCGTGGCGACGGCGCCGAGCAGGAGGTAGAGCCGCGTGGTGGCGTCCCCGGCGAGGCGCTCGCGCAGTGGCAATACGACTACGCCGATGCCGGCGTTGGAGGGTGGATGCTGTTGCTCGAGGCGCTGGGCGATGGCGGTGAGTTGGGCGCGCGCGGTTTCGACCGTGACGCCGGGTTTGAGACGGCCGACGACGTGGGTGCCGTTGTGATTGCCGCGTTCGCGCATGAACTCGCGGTCGACGATCGGCTCGATCGACACGTAGGCGTCGGCGGCGCGGTGAAAACGGAAATCCGCGGGGAGAATTCCGGCGACGGTGGTGGCCACGTCGTCGAGCAGGACGGTTTGGCCGACAAGGTCGGGCTGGCCGTTGAAGAAGCGTTGCCAGGCCGCGTGCGTGAGCCAGGCGACGGGCGCGGCGCCGACGCGGTCATCGTCGGCGTGAAGATCGCGGCCGATTTGGACGCGGACGCCGAGGACGGAGAAGAAATCCTGCGAGGCTTGAACGATCGTGATCTGTTCGGCGGCGTTCGGGGCCTTGAGTTTGGCTCCGGCGGTGCGGTAGATGGCGAGGCCGGAGAAGGCGTCCTGGCCGGCGCGCCAGTCTTGGAAGTTTGGATACGACACGCTCATGTCGGAATGCTGGTTGGAGCGTTCCGAGACATGCACGAGCCGGTCGGCGTCGGGGTAGGGCAGATCGCGCAGGACCGTGTTGTTGACGAGGTTGAAGATCGCGGTGTTGGCGCCGATGCCCAGGGCGAGCGTGAGGACGACGAGGGCGGTGAAGCCGGGGGATTTGGCGAGCAGTCGCAGGGCGAGGCGGAGGTGGTGCATGCGTGAACGAATACACGCCTGCACGGGGCGAAGTTACGGCGACACGTGGGTTTTTGCGGAGTGCGACGCGAATGCGCCGAGGTGGAGCGCCGCGGCCGAATTCCGGGTCGATGGAGTCAGGTCGCGCGTTGCGTGAGCCAGGCGCGGATGAGGAGAGACTGGTGGAAGAGAACGGGCGGCTCGAAGCCGGCGGAGACGATGAGGGATTCGAGTTCGGGGATGGGAAGGAAGGCGACGTCGCGTTGCCAGGCTTGGAGCATGTGGGCGTGTTGCGCGGGCGGGATGCCGGCGATCTCCATCAGGCGGAGCCAGACGGATTGGAGTTGGGCGTGTTCGGGCGAAGCGCGATCGCCGCTCAAGTCGGCGCTGACGAGGCGACCGCCGGGATGAAGCCGGTCGGCGATGTGGCGGAAGAAGCTGCGGCGTTTTGCGGTTGCGACGATGAAGTGCGAAACGAGCAGGGACGTGGCGGCGTGAAACGGTGCGGCGGGCGGCAGCGTGTCGAGGTAGCCGGTGTGAAACGTGCACCGCCGCGCGAAGCCGTGCTCGGCGGCGCGACGCTGGCAGAGCGTCATCATGGGAGCGGAGGGCTCGACGACGGTGAACTGCCAGTCCGGAAAATGCGGAGCGAGGGCGAGCAACTCGTGGCCGGTGCCGGCGCCGACGCAGAGAAGGCGGGCGTCGGCGGGGAGATCCGCGAGCGCGGCGCGCGTGACGAGAAGGAGCGAATCGCGGAGCGCGCTGATCTTGGCGAAGCGATCGTCGTAAGCGGCGGCGTTCTTTTCGTCGAAACCGACCGGAGGTTCAGCTGAAGCCATGCGGGGAGGGAATCGGCGGCGTGGAAATACGCAACGTGCGCGGGTGGGCGCAGCGGTGTTTGAGATTATGCGGTCAGCCGCTCGCGCAGTTCGGCGGAGGGCGGATGGCCGAAGAGGCGGGAGTATTCGCGGCTGAATTGGGAGGGGCTTTGGTAGCCGACGCGGAAGCCGATGTCGGCGGCGCCGGCGCCGTCGGCGATGAGGAGGCGTCGCGCTTCCTGGAGGCGGAGCAGTTTTTGGTATTGGAGCGGGCTCAGCGTGGTGATGCGGCGGAAGTGTTCGTGAAACGTCGACGGGCTCATGCCGGCGAGCCGCGCGAGCGTCGATGACGCGCAGCGGCTCGGCGTATCGATTTTTTAGATGCGCGATGGCGCGGGTGATGCGCTGCGTGCGGCTCCCGCTCGTGCCCATCTCCGCGATCATGCCGCCGAACGGGCCGGAGAGCAGGCGGTAGATGATCTCGCGCAAAATCGACGGCAGCAGGACGGCGCGATCGTTGGTCGAATCGAGGCAGCGGACGAGGCGAGCGACGACATCGATGAGCGCGGGCTCGGCGCGGCCGACGTAGATTCCCGCCTGCGATTCGGTGCCGACCTGCAGGGGTGTGGTTTTGAAGGACGTCGTAGATCAGCGGCGGTTCGATCGAGACGACGAGGCAAAGATATGGGCGCCCGGCGGTGGCGCGGGTGATTTCACCGGTGACGGGCAGGTCGACGGACGAGACCATATACTGGCCCTCGCTGTAGCGGAACGTGCGACCGGAGACCGTGAGTTCCTTGCTGCCCTGCAACACGTAGCAGAACGAGGGCCGATACACGGCGGGCACCGGCTCGGACGGCGCGGAGCAGCGCACGATCTGCAGTGAGGGGATGAGTGTCGCGACGAAGCCGTCTTTCGGCACGTGGCGTTTCGCGATCTCGATCATCGCCTGCATGGGCGGACGTTTCTTCGGTCCGGAGGATTAGGCAAGTCTTCCGGCGGACCGGTCTAACGGTTTGGCCGGGCGATCTGGCATCATTGGCGGCGTTATGAACAATCACATCACCGAGATCAAAAACAGCATCTGGTTCATCACGGGCGCCTCGAAAGGAATGGGGCTCCGTCTCGCGCAACGCCTCCTCGAGGCGGGGGCCAAAGTGGCGGTGACGTCGCGGTCGAAGAGCGCGCTCGTCAAGAAACTCGGCGAGAAGAACGTGCTTCCGCTCGAAGTCGATGTGACTGACGAAACGAACGTGCGGCAGGCGGTGAAGGAGACGATCGCGCAGTTCGGTCGGATCGATGTGGTGGTCAACAACGCGGGTTACGGTCAGTTCGGCGCGGTGGAGGAAGTCAGCGATCCGGAGGCCCGGGCGAATTTCGACATCAATGTTTTCGGGCTGCTGAATGTCGTGCGTGCGACGCTGCCGCATCTGCGCGAGCGGCGGGCCGGGCACATCCTCAATATCGCGTCGATCGCCGGCATCACGGGCGCGTTTCCAGGGTTCGGCGTGTATTGCGCGACGAAGTTTGCGGTCGCGGGCTTGAGCGAAGGACTGCACGCGGATCTCGCAGGGCTGGGCGTGAACGTGACCTGTGTGTATCCCGGCTACTTCCGCACGGAGTTTCTCGCGGCCGGTTCGCCGGCGGTTCCGGCGGCGCCGATCGCGGATTACCAGGCGGCGCATGAGCTTGTCGGGCAGCACGTGAACGGCGGCATCGACGGACACCAGCCGGGCGATCCGGAAAAACTCGCGAGCGTGTTGATGAACGTGGCGACGATGGCGACCCCGCCGCTGCACCTCGTGTTGGGCAGCGATGCGCTGGGGCTGGCGGAGCAGAAAACGAATGCGTTCCGGCAGGCGCTCGATGAGCACCGTGCGATTTCGGTGTCGACGGACTTCAACGCTTGAGGCGAGTCGGTCGAGCCGGGCAACGGCGAGGCGTGTTGCGGAAGGCGCCGGATGGTGAGTTTCTGCGACGCGCCTCGCTTGGCTTTTTAACTATGGTGCCCAGAGGCCAGTCCCTACCGAGGTGTGCGTTCGGAGACGCCGAAGACGGTGAACTCGGCTACGCCGGGTTGGATGCCGGGCGGGTGGCCGAGGATCACGAGACGCGCGCGCGTGGCGGAAGTCGGCGGGCATTCGCGGTAGTCGATCAGGAAATCGTCGGTGCTTTCGCTGCGATCGATGATCGTCGTCCATTCGCCGGGTGAGGTTTCGGCCTCGATGCGATAGCGGAAGGCGCCGGGGTTTTTTCCAGAGGTGGTGTCGAGGCCGACGTCGCGCCAGGCGATGCGTGCGGCGTGAATCGTGGCGCGGGTGGAGAAATGCGCGGTGAGGGTGGGCTGGGCGTCGTCGGCTGAGGGCAGCCACCAGGTGGTGAGGGAGTTGTCGGCGGCGAGGCGGCCGGAGGTGTTGGGCGCGCTCGAGCTGGCGAAGTTGGGTTCGCTTTCGTTGAGCGGCAGCCATTCGGCGGACGAAGCGGAACCGGGGAGTGGTTGCGGGGTGGAGGTGGCGCGCGGGACGTGGAGTTCGCCGTTTTCGTCGAACGTGACGAGGTCGAGACCGAGGCGGCGTTCGAAGCCGTGAGCGACGCAGGCGAACACGGTGTAGAACACCCAAAGCCGATCGCGCGGACCGCGGACGATGCAACCGTGCGCGGTGCCGGTGACGAGACCTTCGGTGGTGCGGAAGATGGGATTGCGTTGTTGGGGTTTGAATGGTCCGAGCGGGGAGTCGCCGACATACGCGCCCATCGTGTAGGTGCGATACTGCGTGCCGCCGGCGGAGTAGGTGAGGTAGTAGCGGCCGTTTTCCTTGATCATCCACGCGCCTTCCATCCAGCCGGTGTTGGGATTTTGGTTGGAGCTGCCGACGCGTTCGAACGCGTAGGTGTCGGGGAGAAACGGAATCAGTTCCTTCGGATCGCTGATCACCTTCGTGGGATTTTCGGAATCGAGTTCGACGCCCCAGATGCCGGAGTTCGGCGTGCAACCCCAGTAGTAGAACAGGCGATCGCCGTCGGAGAAGAGCATCGGGTCGATGTGCGGAGGGAGACCGGCGCGCTCGGGCATTTCCATTTTGCCGAGGGAGACGAAGGGGCCCAGCGGGGTGGGGCCGGCGTAGATGTCGGATTGCGAGGCCATCAGCAGAAAGCGACCGCGGTGCTCAACGATGGTCGGCGCGTAGCCGATGTCGCGGACGTTGAGCGGATGGTGTTCCCACGTCCGGCCTTCGTCGGCGCTGACCCACGCCATATCGACCGAGGGATAGAGATACCATTTGCCGTCGTGCCAGAGCGCGGACGGATCGGCGAGTTCGCGATACTGTTGGGTGGTTTCGGAGAGCCAGAGTCCGGCGGGTTCGTTGGGCTGGCCGGGAGCGACGTCGCGCACCAGGCGGCCGACGGGATAGTTGGGCAACGGGAGCGGGTTGATGCGACGCGAGGGCGAAGTGCTGGTGGCGGCGACAGCGGACAAGCTGCAGAACAACAAGGCGGCCGCGGGGGTAAGGAGGCGCTTGATCATGGGGCGAACGAATCGGTTCGCCGTTTCGCGGAGCAAGGTTTTTTCGCGCGCGGCGCTAGCGGCTCATCCGCGCGACGAGATGGCCCAGCACGCCGATGGCGCGCTCGATGCGCTCGTTCCAGGCGTAGCCGGCGTTGAGGCGGATGTAGTTTCGAAAGCCGGTTTCCGGCGAAAACAACGGGCCGGGGGCGATGCTGATGCCGGCCTGACGCGCTTCTTGCGCGAGGGTGAGCGAGTCGACACCGGGCGGCAGTTCGCACCACAGGAGGAAACTTCCGCGCGGTTTCGACAAGCCGGTGCCGGCGGGAAACGTTTCCGCGACGGCGAGTCGCATGCGTTCGACCTGGTGGCGGTAGGCTTGCCGCACGGAGCGCAGGTAGCGCTCGTAGCCGCCGTTGCGGAGGAACTCGGCGATCGCGAGGGTGGGCAGCGTCGGGCAGCCGAGCGTGGTCACGTGTTTCAAGGCGACGATGCGAGAATGCCACCGGCCGCCGGCGATGTAGCCGACGCGATAGCCGGGCGCGAGCACCTTGGAAAACGAGCCGCAGAGGATGACGCGTTCGTCTGTATCGAAAGCTTTGAGACAGGGCGGCCGCACGCCCTCGTGTTGCAGGTCGCCGTAGGCGTCGTCCTCGATCAGCGGGATGTCGCGTTCGGCGAGCAGGGTCACGAGTTCGCGTTTGCGTTCGTCGGGCATGAGGAAGCCGACGGGATTTTGGAAACTCGGATTGGAGACGCAGGCGGCCACGCGCGTGCGCCGCAGGACCGCGCGGAGATGATCGAGGTCCATGCCGGTCGCGCTGTCCACGGGGATGGGCAGCGCTTTCAGGCCCATCTCGCGGAGCATTCGGGCGAGGCCGAAATACGTCGGTGACTCGACGGCGACGGTGTCGCCGGGCGAGCACGTGGCGCGCAAGGCGAGCGAGAGCGCTTCGGTGCCGCCGATGGTGATGAGCACGTCGTCGGCTTTGAGCGCGCCGCCCCAGGTGAGCGAGCGGCGGGCGATTTCGCGGCGCAGATTTTCCGAGCCGGGCGGCATGTCGTAGGTGTTGCCCGCGGAGCGCGAGGTGCGCGCGATCGAAGCCATGGTGCGCGCGAGTTTGGCGCCGGGCAGCAATTCGCCGCCGGGCACGGCGCCGCCGAGCGGCACGAGATCCGACGCGCCGAAATCCGCGAGCAGCGAAGCGAAAGGGTCCGTGTGGGAGAAATCGGTGATCTTGAATTTCCCGGTCGGGCCGCGGGGTGGCGGAAGTTCGGCGCGGTGGACGCGCACGAAGAAACCGGACTTGGGGCGCGCTTCGACGAGGCCGCGGGTTTCGAGCGTCGCATACGCCTGCAGCGCGGTCGGCACGCTCACGCGTTGTTGCGCGCTGAGTTGACGGACGGACGGCAGGCGATCGCCGGGGCGGAGCGCGCGTTGTTCGATCATTCGCTCGAGGAGCGACGCGAGCTGCAGATAGATCGGAGCGTCGCCGTCCTGCGTGGCGAAGCGAGCGCGTCGGCGCGGAACGCTCGAGCGGGGCGATGCGGCGAGATGAGTCTGCTCGACCATGGCGGTCGAGAATAGCGGCGCGGCGCGGACCTGCACAGTTACAGATGGTGGCAAATCGAACTTATACAGCTGAGCGAGGAGCGATCTGTGCAACGTGGGAATTCGTTGACCTGTCTCTGCCGGAAACGGGTGGCCGGCGGTAAGGTGGAGCGATGCACCTCACGTCGTCTTCCTCGGTCAATTTGCCACGCGCGTCGTCAGCGGGAGCGGAGGTGCGGCGTGACGCGGTGCGCGGAGCGACGACGTTGGCGGAGGGGGCGGGTGTGAAACGAAGGCAGGCGCGCGGGTGGCGCGGGCGGTGGCTGGAGAAATTGGGGCGAGGCTGGAAGGCGTTGGAAGCGTTTCTGGTCGACTACTATCGCGCGTGCGGGGTGGTCGCCACGGTGGGCGCCGGCGATGTCGGCGTGCCGGGTTCGGCTTCGCGCGGGAGACGTGTTTACGCTCGAGGAAACGCTCGGGTGGAAAAGCGTGGAGGTGGTCAGCGGCGAGATGTGGCTGACGAAGACACCTGCGAGCGAGGATCTGCTGCTCGGAGCGGGCGAGGAGTTCGAGTTGGGCGAGTCGTTTCCGGTGGTGATCGAGGCGTTGGGGGAGACGGAAATCGTGCTTCGCGCGCCGGATCGGGAAACAGAAAGCGCCAGGGCGTGAGAGCCCTGGCGCGAGGGTGGTCGCTTCCGGCAAGCGGAAGCGAGTGTGCGACTAGAACGAGAACGTGTTCGTGAGCTGCCAGGACATGCCCTCGGTGATGCGTTGGGCGGCGATCACGCCGTCGGGGTTTACGGAGATCGGCGTGAGGCCCATCGATTCGCCGACGTTGCGAAGGTTCAGCTGAATGCGCCAATGGATGTCCTTGGTGATGTCGCGCTGATAACCGACCCAGAGGTCGATGTGGTCCTCGGTTTCGCCGTAGATCGGTTTTTGCACGTCGAGGCCGCTGACGTCGTTCTTGAGGCCGTAGCCGAGGATTTGTTTGTCCTCCCAGCGATAGGCGCCGCCGATGTTGAAGCCTCTGAAGGCGCCTTCGTTGAACGTGTAGTTGGTGATGGCGCTGAAGCGCCAGGGCCGCATTTCGGGGACTTGGAAGCCGATGGATTCCTTCTGAAATTCCACGGCGGAGATAATATTGTCCTCGTAATAACGACGGATGGGGTTGTCGCCGCCCCACCACAATCGGATATCGCCGGCGGGGCCTTGGAGGCGCGACCATTGTTTATCAATATAGTCGAGCATCGCCTGGCCCAGGCTTTCGCGGTAGGCGTTGGTCTTGGCGGCGTTGATCTGGAGATTCCAGCCGGGGGTGGGCGTCCAGTTCACTTCGATTTCGTAACCCTCGGAGGTGTTGTCGATCGTGCCGTTGGGGCTGATGCCGTTGATCTGGCCGTTGTTTTGCGAGGAGAAACCGGTGGTGTAGGTGCCGACGTTGAAGCCGCTGGCTTGCGCGGCGGCGACGAGGGGCTGGATGTTGCCGGTGGACTTGTAGGTCGCGTAGGCGGTCTTGAGCGCGGCGACGTCGGCGTTGATCGCGTAGTTCGTGAAGAACTGCTGATCCATGCCCTCGAACCAGGCGTCGATCGTGGCGGTTTGCGCGATGGTGCTCGGGTGGTTTTTGAAGGCGTCGGTGTTGGGCGCGTAGTCGGGATTGCCGCCGTCCCCGGTCGCATCGATGCCGGCCCAGTTCCAGTGCCAGGACTGGTTGGGATCCAAGCCTTCGCGACCGAAGAGATACATCAGCGCGTTGGCGGTGCCCCAGGCTTCGAGTTGATAGAGATAATATTGATTTGAGCCGAGGATGGAGGAGCCGCCGGGGAGGTTGGCGTTCTTCACCTTGGTCTTATATTTGCCGACCTTGATGGAGAGCGTGTCGTCGAGGAGGTTCACGACGAGGCCGTAGTCCTTGCTCTCGGCGGACGGATTATCGAGCGGTTCGCCGTCGTAGTTGTAGCGGGCTTCGACGCGGTTGTTTTCGCCGTAGTTGTAGTAGGCGCTGATCCCGGAGATCACGGGGGCGTTGCGCAACCACGAGCGCGGCAGGTGGGCGACGACGCCCCACGAGGTGGTCCGGCCGGTGTTCTCGAGGACCTGTTCGGTCTTGCCGACCTTGGTGGCCGAAATGCCGGTGGCGTCCTTCGCGCCGGTGGCGGTGTAGGTGCGCAACGTGTCTTCGCGCCAGCCGACGGTCGGAACGATGTTTCCGCCGAAGAGCCGGCCCTGCCAGACCAGACCTTTCGAATCGACGATCTGATCGGTCACGCCGTAGTTGGTGACGAGTTGGGAGAAATCGCCGGCGTCGGCGTTGAGGATGTCGACCGACGCGGTCGTGCGGCCGGTGTAGTTGAAGGGATTGTCGGCCTGCACGCCGACGCTGCCGAGCAGGTTGACCCAAGGCGCGCCGGGATCGACGTAGCCGGGGGCGGAGGGATCGCGCGGCGGCAGCCACTCGGTTTTGAAGTAGTCGACCGAGTAGGTGCCGGACGGATTGTAGTAGGTTTGGATCGGGCCGAGATGAAGGCCGCTCGCGGAGGTGCGATCCCACAAGGGGCCGCTGAGGTAGATGATCGGCGTGATGCCGCGGGTTGCGCCGGTGAGGTTGGTGTCCGCGCCGGCGACCGACAGCCCGAGCGCCCAGTCGTAGGGCGTGGCGCTGGGCGCCCATTGCGTTTTTTCCTCGTGGCGCTCTTCGCGGGAAAGCAGGCCGGTGAACAGGTGCGTGCCGAGGATGCGTTCGAGCACGGAACCCTGCTTGAGGACATCCTTGGCGCGGAACTCGCCGAAGGCGGTCAGCCGGTAGTTTTCGCGTTCGCGGTCGGTGCGATCGTTGTTGCTGAAGCTGCCCGCGGTGAACGCGGCGCCGGCGTTGGGGTTTGCGTAGGGCTGCGAGGCCGAGGGCGTGAATCCAATTGCCTGATACGTGGTCGGGTCGAGGAGTCCGTTTTCGGGGTCGACCGCGCCGGTGTCGGTGGTCCGCTGGTATTGGGTGAGCTGGTGCTGGAGGTTTTTGTTGATGTCGACGGAGATGTAGGGGCGGCTCCACGTCGCGCCGGTGCGCCACTCGGAATAGCTCTGCTTGTCGTAGACCAGTTCCAACCCGAGGCGGTTATCGAGGAAGGTCTGGGAGACGGCGATGTTGGCGGCGTCCCACTTCTGGTGCTCGCGCTTGTTGTCGCCGTCGATGAGGTGATTGTAGAAGTCGAAGATCGAAGGATCGGTGAGCGACTGGTCCTTGTAGTAGCCGCGGGTGGCGAGCGGGTAGCGCGACGGCACGCCTTCGACCTCGTCGATCTTGTCGATGGAAAGCGCGTAGGTGTTGAGGCCGCCGACGCGGAGCGGCGAGCCGTAGGGGATGTCGATGGCGTTATCGATGCCGCCGGAAGAATCCAACGCACCGGGATGCTCGCGCGGCGCCTGACGCGAGACGAAGAACGGACGCGAGTCGCCGTTCATGAACCAGAAGCCGATGCCGCCGTTGTTGAGCGGGCCGCCGTCGATCCCGGTCACGCCCGGCTGGTAGGGCAGGGGATTGCGCACGGTGTCGGCGACGCTGGCGAGCGTGCCGCGCGAGGCGTCGCCGCCACCGCCCTGGCTCCAGAGAAACATGTCGTAGACGCGTTTGCCGAAGCCGGTCTTGTCGTTCACGCCGTCGCCGGCGGCGTCTTCGAACCAGAGCGAAATGCCGTCCTCGGGCGGGAGCATGCGCGGGCGGTTGGCCTTGATGCGGGCGTTTTCGTAGTTCGCGCGGATGGTCAGGCGGCCGGCCCAGCTATCGGGCAGCACCTGGGGTTGGAACGTCGCCGGTCACGTAGCCGCGGCGGTCGTCGTTGAACGCGGGTTCCTGGCGGAATTTCTGATCGTTGGCGAGGCCGGCGGCGCGGATGGCCAGGACGTCCTTGACCAGCTCGAGGTTGTAATCGGCGACCCAGCGAACGGAGCCATACTTGCCGACCTGGTTTTCGACGCGGCCGGAGTTGCCGTCGAAGCGCGCGGTGATCGTATTCGCGTTGATGATACCCGCGGGGCTGCCGACGCCGAAGAGGATCGAATTGGGGCCGCGCTGGATTTCGACGCGGTCGGTGTTGTAGCTGTCCCACGGGATGTCCGTGAGCATGAAGTTGCGGGTGTTGTCCGCTGTATCCAGTCCGCGGACACGCGTGTTGGTGCTGGGCGAGAGCAGCGCGCCGCGGTCGCTGACGCCCTGCGCATTGCCGAAGCCGCCCCAGTTGCCGAACAACCCGCCGACTTCCGTGCTGGTGGTGTAGGTGAGCAGGTCGAGGTTGTTGTTCGCGCCGGTGTCGCGGAGGAATTGCGACGTCACGACGCTGAGCGGCGAGGCGATGTCGCGCAGCTCGGTCTTGATGCGGGAGCCCGCGAGCGTGGAATTCGCCCGATAACTGCCGGTGTCCTCGGTGGATTCGACGACGAAGGGCGAGAGGACGATCACATCCTCGTCATCGCCGGGCGGGGTGGCGGCGGTGGCTTGGGCGAGAGAACGGCCGGGAAAAAGTGCCAGCGTCGCAAGCGACGCGAGCACGAGTCTTGGTGTGATGGCGGTCTTCATGGTTTGTGTTTTTGGGGTCGACGACGCACCCCGGGGAGGGCGCGCGAAAGGAACGGAAGTCCGCGGACGAAGTGGGTGAACGCATGAGCGAGCTCGTGTGGTGAAGGCGGCGGTGCGGACAGCGAAAGGGCGGGGCGCCGCGGGCGTGCGGTGTCAGGAAACGCCAAACCGGGTGGGGAGCCCGTGGGGTCATCAGGGGGATGGGGAACGGTTGCGGGGTAGCAACTCCGAGCAGACAGCGCGGGCGGGCGAATTGTGTCACCGCGGAGCGCGGAAATTTTTCGGACACTCCGAAACCCCGCTGAAGGGGATCGGATGATTCCCGATCGGCCGCAAGGCACCTGGCTGAGCCGGTTCTGCGGGATCTCGCGCCTGTCGCATCGCGCACTCCGCGCTCGTCACCGCGAGCGTCGCCGCTCAATTCTTTTTCACCTCATGGAAATCGACCCCGCTTCCGCTTTCGTTCCGGCTGAACGCATTTTGATGGGCCCCGGCCCGAGTCCGGTCCCGCAACGCGTGTTGCGCGCGCTCGCGGCGCCGACGCTCGGGCATCTCGATCCGCAATACCTTGCGATCATGGACCACACCTGCGCGATGCTGCGCGAGGTGTTTCGCACGAAGAACGCGCTGACGTTTCCCGTGAGCGGCACCGGCATGGCCGGCATGGAGTGCATCGCGGTGAACCTCCTCGAGCCGGGCGACGAGGCGATCGTGGGCGTGAATGGCGTGTTTGGCACGCGCATGAAAGACGTGATGGAACGCTGCGGCGCGACGGTGCACGCGGTCGAGGCGACGTGGGGCGACGTCATCACGCTCGAGCAGGTGAAGGCCGCGCTCGACGCGCATCCGAAGACGAAACTCGTCGCGATCGTGCACGCGGAGACGAGCACCGGCGCGCANCAGCCGCTCGANGGTTTNGCGGAGCTCGTGCANGCGCGCNGCGCGCTGCTGGTGGTCGACGCGGTCACGAGTCTCGGCGGACACGAGTTGCGCGTCGACGACTGGGGCATCGATGCGATCTACAGCGGCACTCAGAAATGTCTTTCGTGTCCGCCCGGTCTCTCGCCGGTGAGCTTCAGTGAACGCGCGCTCGCCGTGATGGATGCGCGCAAGACGAAGGTGCAGTCGTGGTATCTCGATGTTTCGATGCTGCGTAAATATTACACGGGCGGTGGTGGCGGCGGTCGCGTTTATCATCACACGGCGCCGGTCAACATGACGTATGCGTTGCACGAGGCGCTGACGATTGTGCTCGAGGAAGGGCTCGATGCGCGGATCGAACGTCACGCGCAGGCGCACCGCCGGTTGCGCGCGGGCGTCGAAGCGCTCGGGCTTTCGTATATCCCGAAACGCTCGCTGCACTCGCTCAACTGCATCGCGGTGCCGGCGGGTGTCGATGATGCGGCGGTGCGACGGCGGTTGCTCGAGGACTATGGCATCGAGATTGGCTCCGGTCTCGGACCGATGGCGGGCAAGGCGTGGCGCATTGGTCTGATGGGTCACGGCGCGACGACGCGCAACGTCGACCTCGTGCTCGCGGCCCTGCGCGCGGCGATCGCGTAGCGAAGACGCACGGCATGTCCGCCGCGGTTGTCCAACGTCTGAAGGCGCTGCTGCCGCCGGGGCGCATCCTCGACGCGCCGGCGCCGCTCGCGGCTTACGAGAGCGATGGGCTGACGGCGTTCAGCACGCGACCGCTCGCGATCGCGGTGCCGCACACGCAGGAGGAGGCGATCGCGCTGGTGCGGTTTTGCCATGCGGAGAAGCTGCCCTTCGTCGCGCGGGGCAGCGGGACAAGTTTGTCGGGCGGATCGCTGCCGATCGCCGAAGGAATCGTGATCGCGTTGAACCGGCTCGATCGAATCGTGCGCATCGATCCGGCGCAGCGGATCGCGGTGGTCGAGCCGGGGGTGGTGAACCTCGCGGTCACGGCGGCGGCGCAACCGCACGGGCTGCACTACGCGCCCGATCCGTCGAGCCAGTCGATCTGCACGATCGGCGGCAACGTGGCGTTCAACTCGGGCGGCGCGCACTGCTTGAAATACGGGATGACGTCGAATCACGTGCTCGGCTTGAAGGCCGTGCTCGCGACGGGCGAGGTGGTGGAGTTTGGCGGCGAGAGTCGCGAGCAGGTCGGGCCGGATTGGACGGGTCTGTTTGTCGGCAACGAAGGGCTGTTTGGCGTCGCGCTCGAGATCACGCTGCAACTGCTGCCGCGCGCGGAGACGTTTCACACGGTGCTCGCGGGCTATCGTTCGCTCGAAGCGGCGGGCGATGCGGTCGCGGCGGTGGTGGCGAGCGGGCTGCTGCCGGGGGCGATCGAGATCATGGACGCGCTGGCGCTCGAGGCGGCGGTCGCGGCGGTGCACGCCGATTATCCACCGGGATCGGCGGCGGTGTTGATCGTCGAACTCGAAGGACCGCGCGAAACGGTCGCGTTGGATCGTGAACGGCTTGCGGAAATTCTGGCGAAGAGCGGCGCGGTCGAGCTACGCGTGGCGCGTGATGCGAACGAGCGGCTGGCGATTTGGAAAGGACGCAAAAGTGCGTTCAGCGCGGTGGGACGGTTGTCGCCGGATTTCATCGTGCAGGACGGCGTGGTGCCGCGGCGGCGGCTCGGCGAGGCGTTGCGGCAGATCGACGAGTGGTCGCGCGAAACGGGGCTGCGCGTGGCGAACGTGTTTCACGCGGGCGACGGGAATCTGCATCCGCTGATTCTCTACAACGGTCGCGAACCCGACGGACTCGCGCGTGCCGAGGAACTGGCCGGACGCATCCTGCGCATGTGCGTGGAAATGGGCGGTTCGATCACGGGCGAGCACGGCGTCGGCGTGGAGAAACGCGATTATCTGCCCGACATGTTTTCGGCTGACGAAATTGACTGTCTCAAACGTGTGCGCGCGGCGTTCGATCCGCTCGGGATCGCGAACCCGGGAAAAATGTTTCCGCAGGCCGGTGCGCCCGCGCTGGCGCAGCACGGGCTGCATCCGCTCGAAAAAGCGGGCGTCATTTCACGCGAATGAAAGGCGCCTTTGGAGAACCACGAATGGACACGAATGAACACGAAGAGGGATGAGGTTTGTTGTGGGTTTGTGAGGGCACTGTGGTTAGGCGCGTGGGAGGCGGTGATATCTTCGTGCGCTCGGCGGTGGGGTATTCGTGTGAGTTCGTGTTCATTCGTGGTTCTCAATTCCCAATGACGGCTCCGATGCTCAATCCGACGACGTCGGCAGAACTCGTCGACGCGGTGCGATCGGCGCCGCGGGTGCTGGCGGTGGGCGCGGGGACGAAACCGCGGTTGTCGGCGGTGGGCGACGACGTGGTGCGGATTTCGACGGCGAAGCTTCGCGGTATTCTCGAATACGAGCCGAGCGAGTTCACGTTCACGGCGCTCGCGGGCACACCGGTGCGCGAGATTGTGGTGGCGCTTGCGGAACGCGGGCAATACCTGCCGTTCGATCCGATGTTTGCCGACGCGGGGGCGACGATCGGCGGCACGGTGGCGGCCGGAATCAGCGGGCCGGGTCGTTTTCGTTTTGGCGGGCTGCGCGATTTCATTCTCGGCGTGCGCTTCGTCGATGGCGAAGGGCGGTTTCTGCGGATGGGCGGCAAGGTGGTGAAGAACGCGGCGGGATTCGATCTGCCGAAGTTTTTCGTCGGCAGCCTCGGTCGGTTCGGCGTGCTCGCGGAGGTCACGTTCAAGGTGTTTCCCCGGCCTCTCGTGACGCGGACGTTGCGTATCGAAACGGTGGATGCGGAGGCGAAGCGGCGGTTTATGACCGAGGCGGCGAGTGCGCGCTGGGAGATCGATGCGATGGACACGCCGGTTGGCGAGGGCGCGGTTTTCGCGCGGCTGGCCGGACCGCCTGCGGCGCTCGATGCGTTGGCGAGCGACGTGCTGGCGCGCTGGCTCGGGACGGTTTTGAGCGACGCGGATGCGAACGAATTTTGGGCGTGTGCGCGCGAGTGCCGTTGGGCGCACGCAGGCGGCGCGCTGGTGAAAGTGGTGCTGACGCCGGCGCAGGTGGCGGCGTTCGAGGTGCAAGTGCGGGCGATGGCGGAGGCGCGCGGCTGGATCGGCGCGGGCGGGAATGTCGGCTATGTGTCGTTACCGGCGGGAGTGACGCTGCCGGAGTTGGCGTGGCCGGCGATGACCTTGCGCGGCGCGGGGGCGTTATGGCCGGGAGCGAAGCCGCGCTTCGATGTGATGGCGCGCGTGAAGGCGGCGCTCGATCCGAATCATCGTTTCCCGGGATTGGACGAATGAAAACAAAGGCTGCCTAATCATGCTCCACGCGATCAAACCGGAAGAACACGGACCGCTCGGCGAGGCGATGGCGAAGGCGGTGCAGGCGTGTGTGCATTGCGGGTTTTGTCTCGCGGCGTGTCCGACGTATCGCGAGTTCGGGCAGGAGATGGATTCGCCGCGGGGCCGGATCGTGTTGATGAAGCAGGTGCTCGAAGGCGCGCTGCCCGCGACGGCGGCACAGACGCACATCGACCGCTGCCTCGGCTGTCTCGCGTGTGAGCCCGCGTGTCCGAGCGGCGTGCCGTATCGAGATTTGATCAGTCCATTTCGCGCGGAGATGGAGGCGGAGAAAAAGTTTGTGCGGACGCCGGGCGAAAAGGTGCGCCGGTGGCTGGCGGGGAAAACGATTCCGTTTCCGGGGCGTTTTCGCGCGGCGCTGGCGGGAGCGAAAGTGGGGCGCGCGCTGCGTCCGCTGGTGCCGTCGGCGTTGCGGCCGATGCTCGAGCTTGCGCCTAAAGATGTGCCGGCGCGCGTGGCGTTGCCGCCGCTCACGGAGGCGCGCGGCGAGCGGCGGGCACGTGTGGCGTTGCTGGCGGGCTGTGCGCAGCAGGTGCTCGATCCGGATATCAATGTCGCGACGATCGATGTGCTCGCGCGCAACGGCGTCGAGGTGGTCGTGCCGCAAGCGCAGGGTTGTTGCGGCGGGCTGGCGTGGCACACGGGCGATTTGGCTGCGGCGCGCGGGTTTGCGCGGCGAAATCTCGACGCGTTTCCCGAGGACGTGGATGCGATTCTCACGAATGCGGCGGGGTGCGGGTCGGCGATGCACGAGTATCATTTGATCTTGCGGGGCACGGCGGACGAGGCGCGGGCGGAGGCATTTCGACGGCGCGTGATCGACGTGAGCGTTTTTCTGGCGCAGCTCGGGCTGCGAGAGACCCCGCGCGGGAGCGGCGCGAAGCAGGTCGTGGCGTATCACGACGCGTGTCACCTCGCGAACGCGCAGGGCGTGCGGGCGGAACCGCGGGGCGTTGCTGCGGGCGATTCCGGGGGTGGAGTTGCGGGAGTTGAGCGACGCGCACCTCTGCTGCGGGAGCGCGGGCACGTATAATCTCGATCAGCCCGAGACGGCGGCATCGTTGGGCGCGCAGAAGGCGCGGGCGGTGATTGCGACGGGAGCGGCGGTGGTGGCGAGCGGGAACATTGGGTGTCTGACGCAGCTACGCGTGCATCTGGAGAAACTCGGTGCGCCGGTGCGCGTGCGGCATACGATGCAGGTGTTGCGGGATGCGTATGCGGGGTAGCGGAAAGCGTGAGCTTTTCGCGTGAGTTTTCGACGAAACGCTCACGCGTGCGCCACGAGTTAGCGAGCGCTTGGGACCACGCCGGTCCAGACGTAGGTTTGGAAGGTGACGAGGGCGCCCATCAGCAGCGCGAGGGCGACGCTGTGCCAGAAGACGGAGCGAAGGACCGTGCCGGCGTCGGGGCTGTCGGGGCGGCCGCCGGTGGCGACGGCGGCGACGACGATGCTTTGGGCGTCGATCATCTTGCCCATCACGCCCCCGGAGCTGTTCGACGCGGCCATCAGGATCGGCGAGAAGCCGAGTTGTTGGGCGGTGACTTTTTGCAGGTTGCCGAAGAGCACGTTCGAGGAGGTGTCGCTGCCGGTGAGCGCGACGCCGAGCCAGCCGATGATCGGCGAGAAGAACGGGTAAAACATTCCCGTCGCGGCCATCGCGAGGCCCATCGTCGTGTCGGTGCCGCTGTAGCGCGTGGTGAAACCGAGCGCGAGCATCAGCGCGATCGTGAGCAGCGAAACGCGCACGCGATACAAGGTGCGGCCGTAGAGCGCGGCGAGTTTGCCGGGCGTGAGACCGAGACAGAAGCCGGCGACAATGCCGGCGAGCAGGAGCGCGGTGCCGGTCGCGGAGAGGAGATTGAAGCTGAAGATGGCGTTTTCGATTTCGGGATGTGGGACGACGGGCGGCATGCGTTGGACGAGCCGGTGCAGACCAGGCATCTCGAAGGAGGGAGCGAAGAGGGCGTTGAGGGCGTTTTTGATCACGGGGAGGCCCCATGCGAAGACAAAGAGCGAGAGGAAGATCCACGGCAGCCAGGCGCGTGCGGGCGAGGGTGGTTCGAGGCCGGCCGGTGCGGCGGCGGGCGATTCCGCTGCGGCGGTTTTGGCGGGCGCGGCGTCCGCTGTATCCGTTTCCCGGGGACGCCAGACTTTCATCAGCAAAACGAGCGCGGCGATCGAGACGACGGCGCTGATGATGTCGACGAGCATCGGGCCGATGTAGTTGCTCACGAGAAATTGCGAGAGGCCGAAGCTGGCGCCGGTGACCAGGCACGCGGGCCAGACGGCGAACATGCCGCGCCAGCCGACTTGCGCGACGACGAGCCAGAACGGAACGACGAGCGAGAAGAACGGAAGCTGCCGGCCGACCATCGCGCTGAGTTGCATCAGGTCGAGGTCGGTGATGCGCGCGAGCGTGATGAGCGGCGTGCCGAGCGCCCCAAAGGCGACGGGCGCGGTGTTGCCGATGAGGGCGAGTTTGGCGGCTTCGAGCGGCTTGAAGCCGAGGCCGATGAGCAGCGCGCCGGTGATCGCGACGGGCGTGCCGAAGCCCGCTGCGCCCTCGATGAAGGCGCCGAAGCTGAAGGCGATGAGCAGCGACTGGATGCGTCGGTCGCCGGAAACGCCGGCGATCTGTTTTTGGAGGACGGCGAAACCGCCGGTGTCGACGGAGAGTTGATAGACGAAAATGGCGTTGAGGATGATCCAGCCGATGGGAAACAGGCCGTAGGCCGCGCCATAGGTCGCCGAGGCGGCGGCGAGCGTCGCGGGCATGTCGTAGACGAAAATCGCGATGACGAGGGCGACGAGCAGGCCGGCGAGTGCGGCGAGTTGCGCGCGGACGTGGAAGAAGGCGAGGAGGCCGAGCAGCGTGACGACCGGCAGGGCGGCGATCAGCGCGGAGAGGCCGATCCCGCCGACGGGGGAGTAGGTTTGGGGCCAGGGCATGGAGAGTCGGTGTGGGGTGGAAGCGACCGGACGACGCAACGGACCCGGGGCTGGATGCGCGGCGCGTGGCGAAAGCGAGGCAAGGCATTCGTGTGCTAGCGAGCGTTTAGTGCGTGGCGCGAATTGCCTCCGAAAGCACGAAGGCAGCATCGGGCGATTGTTGCTCGTGGTGGTGAAAAGCGTGGAAGGAGCGTGGGGATAATGGAGGAAGTGCAAGGTTTTGGCTGGTTTTCCCCAACGCCGCCGCGCAGCTTGGGACCATCAGCCGCCTTGGCGCTGTTGTGAGAACTCATGAAACCCCACGCCGTAGAAGATGCCTATGACGCTTCGCGGGAGTGGAGCGAGTGAGCGGCGGGCGATTCCTGTTATGCGATTTCTATTGTTTCTCGGATTGCTCGCAGCGGTGACGGTTTGCGCGGCGGAGAGTGCGGGCGAGGCAACGAAACGCTGCGAGTTTGGCGGCGTGACGTATTTTCATCGCTGGACGGAGAACGATCAGCACGAGTATACGCCCGAAGGGCAGGAGGACTTGGAGCGCTGGTCCGACATGATCACGATCAACCTCCATCGCTCGGCCAAGGATGGCGACGCGCTGGCGGCCGTGGCGAATGGGGTGTTGGAGAACTACAAGCGGGCGGGTGGCCGCGTGATCCGGACGGACTCGAAGCCGCGCACCGACACGACACCTGCGGAGCATCTGGCGGTGGCGATCTTTCCGCATCCGACCAGGATCGAGATCGCCTTTGCGCGATTCGTGATGGTCGAGGGGATCGGGTGCGTCGTCGTCTATTCGCACCGTGAGTATGGCGAAAGAATCGGTCCGCGAGTGAGCGCTTGGCTGCAGGAGAACGGTCCGGAGATCGAGACGCGGCTGATGGAGTGGAAAACGTTTCCTACGCCGAAGGTGTTATCTGCGGTGGCTCCTTAAGCGCTCGGGATGCTCGCGTCGGGCGAATCGCCGTTTGCGGTGGCGTCATGCCTCGGCGTCGAAAATTTCTTCCACGCGCTGCTTGAACAAGCGCGCGACGAGTTTTTCGGCGAGATCGGCCTGTGACCACTCCTTGCCAGCGCGCAGTTCGCGCAGTCGGTTTTTCATGGGGTGGCGCGGCTCATTTGTAGCGGCAGTTGGCGATCGTGACGCCGATGGGGTGGTCGATGTGGACAAGAGCGGCCTCGTCTATCGCGCGATCGACCGGCACGGGCGGACCTTTGATGTCTATCCCGCCGACGCGCCCGGCGCCGCAGAGGCGGCGGCTCTCCATAGCACCATTCGCTCTCGCTATATATTACCGTCGGGCATCGCCTCGGGGCGCATGGTGGACGAAACGCGGGAGGGCACGAGTTACCCGACGGTCATACAACTCAACAACACGTTCGATGCGCCGATGACGGTTTCGATGAACTATCACAGCGGCCCGCTCTATGCACGGGCGGAGGGTCTGCCGGTTAAGCTTCGGGTGGAACCAGGCGAACGAAAGGAGCGTGCGTTTACGTTGCAGCTCGCTCAACCGCAGCATCCCGACGCGACGCGTTATTGGGTGAGCACGGTGATCGAAGTCGAGCAGACGGACGGCGTGCCGGATGTTTGCGAAACGACGCTAACCATTCAGTCGGCCGCTCGCAGCCGCCGGTAGATTTGCAGCGGCCGGGCGGGACGCGCGCGAGTCGGCTTTTCGGGCAGGACACGATGCGCGAAGCATGTCGGCTCATTTTTTCGTCGCGGACGGGAAGCGTTGCACTCGGGATACGCCGCGATGTTGCGCGCCATCACTACGCCGAGCCGGCTGTTCTGGATCTTGCAGATCAGTGGATGGCTCGCGTTGGTGCCGCTCTTCACCGGCCTGAACTTCGCCGCAGGCAACTCGCTCGAGGCTGCCATTTTCAGCGGTGTGGTGCGCCAGGTCACGGGCTTCGCACTTACGCTTGGGCTGCGTGAAGTCTACCGGCGCTGGTCGTGGGACCGGCCGCACTGGCAGCTGGGATTTCGCGCGCTGCTGCTTTCGGGGCTGGCGATGGCGGTGGATTATGCGGTGCTCGAAAGTCTGCGTCATGTCGCCGGCGTGGAGTTCAACATCCATGTGCCGCTGCTGCTGTTCGGGACCTCGCTCGGTCGGGTGTGCATCTACGCCGGATGGAGCGCGTTGTATTTGGCGGCGATTCATTTTCTGGCGCTGCGGGATCGCGAGCTTTCGCTGGCGCGCGTCGAGATCGCGGCCCGCGACGCCGAGCTGCAGGTGCTGCGCGCCCAGCTGAATCCGCATTTTCTCTTCAACGCCCTTCACACGATCATGGCCGAGGCGGACGACGATCCGGCGCGCGTGAAGAAGATTACGCTGGGGTTGTCGGAGCTTCTGCGTTTCTCGCTGCGTCAGCGCGATCATGTGGCGCGGTTTGGCGATGAGCTGGAGGCGATCGAGAACTACCTGCGTATCGAAGGGCTGCGGTTCGAGGAAAAACTCGATTGGCAGATCGACGTCACGCCCGCGGCGCATGAGGCCCGGGTGCCGACCTCGCTGCTGCTGCCGCTGGTGGAAAATGCGATCAAGCACGGCCAGCAAACGAGTCAGGAGCGGCTTGTGCTGCGGTTGGGGGCCGACGTGCGCGAGGGCCGCATGGAAGCGTTTGTGGAAAACTCGGGACAATGGGTCGAACGCGATCCGAATTCGAAACGTTCGACGGGTGTGGGACTGACGAATCTCCGTCGACGTCTCGCTCTGCTGTGCGGGCCGCAAGGTGTGCTCACGATTACGTTTCCGGAAGGACATGTCCGGATGCGCGTGACCGTGCCTGTATCCAACGAGGCGCAGGAGGATTTGCGATGAACGAGCCGCTTCCCTTGCGTGTGCTGGTGGTGGACGACGAAAGGTCGGCGCGGAAGTTTTTGCGGGCGACGCTCGCCGCGCATCCGTCGATCGCGCTGGTGGGCGAAGCGGCGACCGTGGACGAGGCGGCGGTGCTCGCGGCGGCGTTGCGACCGGATGTGGTCTTGCTCGACGTGCAGATGCCGCCGGCGAGTGGATTCGATCTGCTGCCGCGGCTGCCGACGCCGGCGCCTTCGGTCATCTTCGTCACGGCGCACGACGCTTACGCGGTGCGTGCGTTCGAAGTCAACGCGGTCGATTATCTGCTCAAGCCCTTTTCGGAAGAACGTCTGCTTCGCGCACTCCACAAAATCGCGGGTGACGCGGCGACAACGACAGCGCTGGAGGATGGAGGCACGCGTTTGCCGACGCCGCCACCGGAACCGCCGGTCGTCTCGCTCGAGCGCGACGACGTGCTTATCCTGCGCGATCGTGACCGGGTTCGCTGCGTGCCGATCGCCCTTATCGTCGCGGTGGTGGCGGACGCGCATTACACGCAGGTGCATCTGGTCGCGGAGCCGCCGCTTTTTATCCTGCGCAGCATCGGCACTTGGGCGCAGCAACTCGTCGAGCCTGACTTCCTGCGCGTTGACCGTTCGCTGATCGTCAACCTGGCGCGAGTGCGTGGCCTCGATGTGCAGTCGCGCGATCTCGCCTCGTTGCGGATGGAGGGGATGGAGCGCCCGCTCTCGATTGGCCGGACGGCGTTGATGCGCCTGCGCGCGGCGCTGCCGACGGCCTGAATCACACCGGTGCCGCTCGAACCCGGGCGGGCAGGATCGTATAGACGTCTGACTGGTTTCTCTCCGATCGATTCATGCGTGAAGGTCCGCGGATTCGTGCATTCGAGAACCGGATTCGTGCATGCAGTATTGAGTGAGTGGCAGGGGCTGACGAAAGAATCGTTTGCGAGGAGCAAACCCTTTCAACCCCTCGCGACGTAAACCGGTCCCGCTCATATCCTATGGCAAACCTCCGCCTCCTCCCCGCTTCAGCCGTGCTCGGCTTGATCGTCGGTGCCAGTTCGTCTGTGATAGGGCAGACGTTGATTCAGGATTTCAATAGTGGTTCCGACAGTGCGTGGGAGCGCTACGATCCTTTTGGTAGTGCGACGTTTTCCCTCGCCGATTCTGCATATAGGATCCAAGCCGATCCTTCCCCCTCTGAAGAGTTTGGACCGGGCCGGGCGGGGAGTATTCTCACCGGCGTTACGGTGTCGGACTTCACGATCAGCGTGGACTTGGTGAACTGGGATGCCGGGCTGCAGCAAAGCTTCGGGGTGGTCGCGCGGGTCAATAACTTTGGGCCGGGGACTACAAACGGCTACTTCTTCAACTACACTCCCGGCCCGTCGGCGGGCAGGGCAAAGGGCGAAGTGGAGATATCGGTTCTCCAAAACGAAGCACGGGCGTGGACGGGTGCGGCGGTTAAGTTGACGACGGATCTGGATGCGGAGAAAGACTATAGATTCGTCTTCACCGGGATTGGCGATATCCTGACCGGGAGCATCTATGCGCTGGACGATCTCGAGACCTCGATCGTCAGTATCGAGATGACCGATGCCGTATATTTGGCAGGGCAAGTGGGTTTGCTGGTCACTGACAGCAGCCCCTACACTAACGGCCTTGGGCCTGCGGACGCGACTTTTGACAACTTCACCGTGTCGGCGATTCCCGAGCCTTCCACGTATGCGCTCATCTTCGGCGGTGCGGCGCTCGGCTTTGTCGCTTGGCGCCGTGGGCGCAAGATGGACCGTTAAGCGAATAAGTGCCCTGCGGCGTTAACGCCGGATTGCGGCGCGTTCGGAACGGCGCGCTTCCGGCTCACGTCACGACTTTCCACCCTATGACATTCCTCCTCCTCCTGACCCGCATGTCTCGACGTCCTCTCTCGTGTAGCGCCGCTCTTGGCGCTGCTGTGCTGCTAGTCGCTCAGCCTGCAGGCGCGCAAGTGACGCTGACGGGCGAGCTGGATACCGCGACCGAGGAGTATTCTTACGATTCCGTCTCCAACTCGTCCTTTGCCCAAATCGAGGCGAGCATAAAACCTTCGCTCAACTTCGACTTCAGCATCGCAGGCGATACGCTGCTGACGGTCACATGGGCGGCGCCCGCCGGGAAAAAGATCGTGATCGCTCCGCCGTGGGGGGAGACGCTATTGAGCATCCAGTTCGCAGGGGGCTCGCGCAAGGACTCCGGCCTCCAACTCTACGGGATTCTCGACGCGGTGAGCTTCACCGACCTGACGGGCTCCTTCGGGGGCGTGGTCCATACCAGCCTGACTTTCGCTTCGACCAACTACTTTGAGGTCCGGACGTATCTCCCTCTTGTCGCGGCGGGCACGGAGATCACGTTCACTGCGGTGAACTTTTCGTATCTGTTGCCGGGCAGCCTCGACATCAACTTCGAGTCAGTGGCGGCGACCGAGATGCGTATCTTCGGCAGCATAACACTTGACGGTGAACCAATGCCCGATCCGGGCCAGTGGCTTAGCGTGCAAAACGTGTCCGGCTCCGCCATTCCCGAGCCTTCCACGTATGCGCTCATCTTCGGCAGTGCGGCGCTCGGCTTCGTCGTCTGGCGCCGTCGGAAGCTCGCGGGCGCAGGTAGTGTTTAGCGCTCCGTGAGACTTCTCAGCTTGGTTCGCTGGGGTTTTTCTTGGTTAAACGGGAGTTGAGCTAGCGCGCTCTGCCATCGAGTCGCTGATGCGGCGGCGCGACGTCATTTTCCGTCCGGCCGCGGCAACCAACGCGACGGCGGCAGCGATGGCCGCATAGGTCGATGGCTCCGGAATGGCAGGGGCGAACGTGGCGGTGAAGTTCGCATCCAAAGACAGCTGGGGATTACTCATGTAGAGAAACGTGCCTCCGGCGTAGGGGTTGCCTCCGGCGTAGCGAACGCTGCGATCCACGACGGAGCCGCTGAGGCCATCGGAGGAAAACACCGCATAATAGGTGGTGTTCTTGTCGAGCACGAGGAAGTTGAACGACCGCGGACCCGGCGGTTCCGATCGGCTACGTGGTTTGCTGGCGCGGGCCTAGAAGCGGCCGCGTTCGCGGTATTCTTCCTCGCGGTGCTGGTTCATGCGGGCGGCGAGGATGTCGGCGCGACCGAGGTAACCGACCACCTTCCGGGGATCAGTGCGGTCGACGACCGGAAGACGACCGATGTCGCGCTCGAGCATGCGGGCGATCGCGGCTTGGAGCGTTTCGTCGGGATGCGCGACGACGACGTCGGTCTGGGCGAGCTGAAGCAGTGGCGTGCCCCCGGCGGGATCGCGTTGAAACGCGGTCATGATATCGCCGCGCGTGATGATGCCGGCGAGGCGTCCGTCGGAATGGACCAGCACCGTGCCCTGGCGTCCGGCGACGGAGGGGTCGTGGCGGGCGAGGCGTTCCGCGAGCTGGGCGAGCGTGGTGTCGGCCGGAACGAGCGGTGGATGGGCGTCCATCACATCGCCCACGCGTCTGAGTTCGAAGACGTCGACACTGTATTCGCGGGCGATGTGTTGACCGCGGCGCGCGAGTTTTTCGGTGAGGATCGAGCGACGAAGCAGAAGCACGGTGACGCAGAGCGCGGCCACGCTGCCGACGAGAAGCGCAGGGAGCGCGTGGAGATCGTGGGTGAGTTCGAGAATGAAAAACATACCCGTGAGCGGCGAACGCATGGTGCCGCCCATGATGGCAGCCATGCCGACGGCCGCCCAAAGCCCGGGATCGCCGACGCCGGTGGCTCCGCCGAGCACCGCGCCGAGCGCGCCGCCCATCATGAGCAGCGGCGCGAGGACGCCACCCGAAGTGCCGGAGCCGAGCGCGACCGACCAGACCAGGCCTTTCGCGACGAGCAGACCGATGGCGCCGTAGCCGACCAATTCGCCGCGCATAAGACGGTGAATGCTTTCGAAGCCGACGCCGAGCACCCGAGGATCGATCAAACCGCCCAGGCCGATGGCGAGGCCGCCGAGCGCGGGCCACCACATCCAGTGGAGGGGAAGTTTTTGAAACACATCCTCGCACGCATAGACGAGCGCGGTGAGCAGGCCGGAGAAAAGGCCGCAGGCGACGCCGACGAGCAGGGCGACGCCAAGCGCGGACGCGGCGAGCGGCGCATGGGCGACCACCGGGAAAATCGGACCGGCTTCGAGCAGGGGAACGCGCAGCACCGACGCGACGACGGCGGCGACCGTGACGGGGATGAAGCTGCGCGGCTTCCACTCGAAGAGGAGCAGTTCCACGGCGAGCAGCACGGCGGCGATCGGCGTCGCAAACACCGCGGACATGCCGGCGGCGGCGCCGGCCACCAGGAGGGTTTTGCGTTCGGCGGCGGTGAGATGAAAGAGCTGTGCGAACATGGAGCCGAACGCGCCGCCGGTCATGATGGATCGGCCCTTCGGCACCGAAGGGCCCGCCCGTGCCGATGGAAACGCCGGAGGAAATTCGGTTTGAGGATGGCGACCTTGGGTTTGATGACGGCTGCGGCCGAGAAGAATGGCTTCGAGCGCCTCGGGGATGCCGTGACCGCGGATTTTCTCGGAACCGTAACGCGCCATCAAACCGATGACGAGTCCACCGATCACGGGCACGGCGACGCCCCATGCGCCGAGTTGATGATCCTGCAAAACGACCGGTTCGGCGGAGAAGCGCAGGAAAAAAGCGGCGTTGGTGAACACGGCGATCAGCCAGAGCAACACCTTGGCGACGACAGCGCCGATCGCCCCGATGGGCAGCGCGAGCGCGCAGAGCAGGAGGACGCGGCGATTGGTGCTGAAGTCGGCGAGGAGATCGGTGGCGGGCGGACGGGACGCGTCCGTGGCGGAGGCGGATTTCATGCGAAAAAGGGCGCAGTGAAGTATCACGACGTGATATAATGCAATGGTATTGTCGCGCGCCGCCCCGCGTGTCTGACTGCTTGCCTGCTCATGCCCTCTCGCTCCGCCCGTCCGGTCACGCTCACGAAAGCCCATTATCAGTCGCTTGCCTCGTTCCGGCACGCGCTGGGGGGATTTTTGTTGTTCAGCCGCGAAGCCGCGCGGGCGGCGGGGATTCCGCCGCAGCAGCATCAGGCGCTGCTGGCGATCATGGGTTTTCCGGGACCGGGAACGATGACGGTGGGCGAACTGGCGGCGCGGCTGCATGTGCAGCACCACGGTGCGGTGAATCTGGTCGACCGGCTGGTGAAGCGCGGCCTGGTGCGGCGGAAAACGTCGAAGGAGGACCGCCGGCGCGTGCACGTCGAATTGACCGCGAAAGGCGAGACGCTGGTGCGGCGTTTATCGGCGGCGCATTGGGAGGAGTTGCGGCAGATCAAACCGGAGTTGCAACGGCTGCTGGACTCCATCGCGAACGAGTGAGTGGCGCGTCTCTCGCCGGCCGACGCCGCACAAGGTGCCGGAGGAATTTTCCCCGCGTCTCTTCGAATCTCGCGATCAGCCGGCCGGCAAAGTATCGGGCACGCGTTCAGATTTCTTCGAGCGTAGTTCGGCTCGGAGCTGGCGTATCTCTTCGAGAACCGGTTCGAGGGCCTGATCTTCACTCGGGGCGCCAACGAATAATGATGCGGTGATTCCACTGATGGTGCCGAACAGGCCCAGTCCCGAAAACATCAGGATTGCGGCGAGAATGCGGCCCTCGACGGTCACCGGATAAAGGTCGCCGTAGCCCACGGTTGTGAGGGTCGCGACGCTCCACCAGATAGCGTCCCCCGCGGTCGTAATCGTGGCGTCGGGGCCTTGCTCCAGAATCAGGATCGAAATCGACGAAAAAGATAGCATCAGAAAGACCGTGAGACCCACCATGGCGAGTCCACCTTGGATTCGACTGCGGAAGATAGTCGTCACCAGCCGATGAACGAGTCGCACGCCGCGTAGCATTCTCAGAACGCGGAAAACGCGAACGAATCGGCCGAGCCGGAATATCTCCAGATTGGGGATGCTGGCGAGAAGGTCGATCCAGCCCCAACGCATGAAATGCCATTTGGCCGGAGCTCGACGAAACCGGATCAGAAAATCGACCAGCAGCACGACGCAGATGACTCTATCGATGCCTTCCAAAAGCGTGGAGACTTCGGCGGGCAGGTCTGCAACCGTGTCAACGACGAGGCTCGCTAGCACGACGAGAGAAAGCACTAGCACGACGAACTGAAACGGACCGATTTCTTCAGGTGATTGATCAGCTGGAGTGGGGTTCATAAGCAGGCAGGCGCCGCACCATGCCGTCAGCGGCCTATGTTCAGCTCAACTTCTGCCGTCGGGGCTTACAAGCTCACTTCACTATAGTGACAGGGATTACCAAATTACGGTGCGCGGATTTGTCATATTACATTGGATGCTGTCACTCCGCTTCCACGCTGAGGCCAATGATCACTGAGCGGCTCTGAAGAACGCTGTATGTGAAGCTGCTGTGATGCTCAGCGAGGGCCGATCGTGTTGCGCCGAGGTCGGTCTGCCGCTGTCCGTGTTATTCACGCTCAGCTATTATAGCGGCTGGAGCTTCCGGGTGCGCTTGCGGCGTTGGTCGAACCCGTTTCGCGCGCGCTCGATGTCGGCCAGGTTTTGCTCGGCCCAGATCCATACGCCGCAAAACGCGGCGCCGAGGCTGAGACCGAGATCCGTCAGGCGGTATTGCACGCGCGGCGGCACCTCCGCGTGAACGGTGCGGGTGACCAGGCCCTCGCGCTCCATTCCACGCAGCGTCTGCGCGAGCATCTTTTCGCTGATGCCGTCGACGTGCTGCTGCAACTGGCTGAAGCGCAGCTCCCCGCGTTCGGCCAGCACATCGAGGATGATCATCGTCCACTTGTCGGCGATGCGACCGACGACGTCGGTCACGAGCTGCTCCACCTTCGGATCGAGCCGCTCGGCTGCGGCGAGTTGCTGCTGCACTCGCTGATGTTTCGAGGCGTCGTGCGACATGCCTCCATCCCATGGGTAACGCGGGAGTCGGTGCAAGGACGCAACACGCCACGGTGGCGCAAAATTTCCGGCGAAAAAAATCAGAGCCAACTCACGCATCCGCGAAAAACTAACCGGGCGGTAAGCGGCTCACTTTCGGGTGCGTTCTTCCGCGACAAGGGCGGGGCGGATATAGTGGCGATGTCGCGCGAGCCACTCGCGCGCGATTCACATCCCGAGCCATTCACCCTCCAACAAGTTCCGTATGCAAATTCCTACTACATCATCTCCGGCCGAAGAAACCCCGAAACTGAGCCGCCGCGATATCGTGACGATGATGGCGCTGGCCCCGCTCGGATTCGCCGCGTTGCCGGGCGGCGCGAGAGCGACGGAGGCCGCGAAACCTCGCGCCCCGAAAGTCGTGCTCGTGACCGGTTCTTCGCGCGGAATGGGCGCGGCGTTCGCGCGACGTTTCGGGCGCGAAGGTTTCCACGTCGCGGTGAACTATCTGAAGAGCCGGGATCTCGCGGCCGAGGTCGTGCGGGACATCGAGCAAGGCGGCGGCCGGGCGATTTCGGTGCAGGCCGACGTGAGCGAGGCGGCGGCGGTGGCGCGCTTGTTCGATGCGACGGAGGAGGCGTTTGGCGGTGTCGACGTGGTGATCAACAACGCGGGAATCATGCGTCTGGCGCCGTTTGCCGAGATGAAGGACGATGATTTCGCGCGGCTGATGGACGTGAACGTGAAGGGCGGATTCAACGTCCTGCGCGAAGCCGCGAGGCGCGTGCGCGACGGCGGGCGGATCATTTCGATGTCGTCGAGCATCACGCAGCTGCGCACCGCGACGTATGGGCCTTACGCGGCGAGCAAGGCTGCGCTGGAGATTTTTTCGAGCTGCCTGGCGAAGGAACTCCGCGGCCGGCAAATCTCGGTGAATGCGCTCGCTCCCGGCGTGGTGGCGACGTCGCTCTTCCTGGATGTGCCGGGTCGCACGGAGGCGGAAATTCAACAGTTTGCCGCGCGCACACCGCATGGGCGGATCGGCACGCCGGAGGATCTGGCGGCGGCGATGGCGGCGCTCGTCGACGCGGATGCGCACTGGATCAACGGGCAGACGGTGTTCGCCAATGGCGGGCTGATCTAGACCGGCCGGGAGGGGGTGCGCGGCAATGCTGTCCCACTAAGAGCAGTGAGTAGCTGCGTAAGTCACGATATGCATCGGTTTAGCGCAGCGCGACGAGTGCTCACGATTTGAACTCCAGGTTGCGTTCTGCGGGGCTGCCGCATGAACGAGGGC
>Ga0065721_10048828_pt1 | contig 75356 bp, 69 predicted proteins | sample Mesricmetagenome_FD_59108 | JGI IMG/M metagenome (GOLD analysis project Ga0065721, IMG submission 59108) | Mesophilic microbial community from rice straw/compost enrichment Sample: eDNA_1 v2 (version 2) | ecosystem: Engineered > Solid waste > Grass > Composting > Bioreactor | place: USA: Davis...
CCGCACCCCGATGCCAGCGTCTACGCCAAGAAATTCTCGGGCAAGTACGCGCACCGGGTCATTGCCGGCGGCACCGGCCACAACCTGCCCCAGGAAGCTCCGCAGGCCTTCGTGAACGCGGTCGTCGACGTTACCAAATTCTGACCGGACCAAATTCTGACCGGTTCCGGCGCACGCGTCCCCCGCCATTTACCCTTTCGCCGGAGGCGAGCGGCGCAGGTTGCCGCTCCGCCCCAAGGAAACGATGATGACCCTTCTGGTTGTTGCCTACCTCGGGGGCATGCTGACCATCGTCAGCCCATGCATCCTGCCGGCTCTTCCCTTCGTCTTTGCGCGCGCGGAAAAGCCGTTCGTCACGAGCACTCTGCCGATGCTGGCCGGCATGGCGGTCACCTTCGCCGCGGTTGCGACGCTGGCCGCGGTCGGCGGCGGCTGGGCTGTCCAGGCCAACGACCTGGGCCGTCTTGCCGCGCTGGCGCTGCTGGCCGTGTTCGGTGTGGCGCTGGTTTCGCCGCGGATCGCCGGCATCCTGACGCGGCCGGCCGTCGCCTTCGGGAACCGGGTCCTGCGGTCGGCGGGCGAGCTCGGTTCGGCCCCGACCTTCGGCGGATCACTCCTGATCGGTGTCGCGACCGGGCTGCTCTGGGCACCCTGCGCCGGACCGATTCTCGGCATCGTGCTGACCGGAGCGGCCCTGCAGGGCGCCAACGTCCAGACCACGCTTCTCCTGCTGGCCTACGCGGCCGGCGCGGCCACGTCGCTGGCGCTGGCGCTGCTGGTCGGCGGCCGGCTGTTCGCCGCCATGAAGCGGTCGCTCGGCGGCGGCGAATGGGTTCGCCGGGGCCTTGGAGCGGCCGTCATCGCCGGGGTTGCCGCCATCGGGCTTGGCCTCGACACCGGGCTATTCGCCAACCTGTCGAGCGCCAACACCGACCGGATCGAGCGCGCCCTGCTCGACAATTTTGGTTCGGAGGATCAGGAGTTGGGCCAGGATGGGGGGATGAGCATGGTGGCGAGCAACGCCATGGTCCAGACGGCGGGCAAGCCGTTCCAGAGTGACCTGCCGGTCGAGGGTACGTTCCCGTCGCTGGACGGAACGGTGGAGTGGCTGAATTCGGCGCCGCTGTCGACGGAAGCGCTGCGGGGCAAGGTGGTCCTGGTGAATTTCTGGACCTATTCGTGCATCAACTGCATCCGCGCCCTGCCCTATGTCCGCGCATGGGCAGACAAGTACAAGGACCAGGGCCTTGTCGTGATCGGCGTGCATACGCCCGAGTTCGCCTTTGAAAAAAATGTCCAGAACATCAGGAAGGCGCTGACCGCCTTCCAGATCGACTATCCGGTCGCGGTCGACAGCAACTTCAAGGTCTGGCGCGCCTTCCGGAACAGCTATTGGCCGGCGCTGTACTTCATCGACGCCAAGGGCCGCATCCGGCATCACGCGTTCGGCGAGGGCAACTATCAGGAATCCGAAAAGGCCATCCAGGAGCTTCTGGCGGAAGCCGGGGGACGCAGCGCGGCCAACGACGTCGTGAAGCCGGACGCCAAGGGCGCCCAGGCCGCGCCGGACCTTGCCCACATCCGATCCTCTGAGACCTACATCGGCTATCAGCAGGCGTCGAACTTCGCCTCTCCGGAAGGAATGAGCGGCGACCGCGCCCGGACGTACACGACGAAGCCGCTGAGGCTCAACCAGTGGGGACTGGCCGGCAACTGGACGGTCGGCGCCGAACAGGCGACCCTCAACCAGGCCGGGGGCGGGATCACCTACCGGTTCAGCGCGCGTGACCTTCACCTGATCCTTGGGCCGGGCACGGACGGCCTGCCGGTTCGCTTCCAGGTGACCATCGACGGCAAGGCGCCGGGCGAGAACCATGGTGCCGACATCGACGCCGACGGCTATGGGACCGTCACCCAGACGCGCCTTTACCAGCTCGTGCGGCAGAGCCGCGACATCGGCGAGCGCACGTTCGAAGTCCGCTTCCTGGATCCGGGCGTCGCGGCCTTTGCCTTCACCTTTGGCTGAGCGCCGCCCTGATGAAGATCCTGAAGGAGACTTCCGCCATGATGAAACTCGCCATCATCCTCGTCCTCGGGCTGTCGGTCCTCGCGGCCCCCTGCGTCTATGACACCGACCCCCGCGAACCGTCCCCGCTCACGGCCATCATCGCGAAGGCCTTTTCACGGAGCGGCCCAGATGCAACTTTTTGACAATGAAATATCCTCCGCCGCGTCACGGGTGCGGATCGCGCTTGCCCTGAAGGGGGTTGCGGCGGAACGGCGGCCGGTCACCATCCTGGGGGCGGACGCGGAAAGCCGGCAGGCCGCCTATCTCTCGGTCAATCCGCAAGGGTTGGTGCCGGCGCTGCTGACTGACGGGGGCGCGTTGATCACGCAATCGCTGGCGATCATCGAGTATCTCGACGATCGTTACCCGGAACCGCCCCTGCTGCCCTCGGGCCGCGAGGACAAGGCCTTTGCGCACTCCATCGCCCTTGCGATCGCGTCGGAGATCCACGCACTCCTGCCGCCGAGGGTCGCGGCCCATCTGACCGCGACGTTCGGCGCCGATGCGGACAGCATCGGCGACTGGAAGCGCCATTGGACCCGGGAAGGCCTGACGGCCATGGAGACGCGGATCGCCAGCCGGAGAACCGGTCCGTTCGCGGTCGGTAACCGCCCCTCCGTCGCGGATGTCTTCCTCTTTCCGCAAGCCATCGGGGCCGAGCGCTTCGGCTTGGACCTCCACCAGTGGCCGCACATCGCGGAAATCGTCTCCACCTGCCGCGCCATCCCCGCCTTCGCCGACAACGCTCCCGTCGTGGCGAAGTAGACGTCCCAGCCAGCGGCCATTCTTCCCTACACGTTCATCGAACCTACCCGTTGACCGCCGAGGGTGACGCCGCCGCCCTCCCCTGCCCTCCGGCAAGGCAACCCATATGGACCAGCGTGGCGTGCACCGCCGCATCGAGCGGGGTGTGGGGCTCCGCCCCCAGTTCGGCGGTCAGACGGGCGTTGTTCAACTGGACCGGCGTTTCCCAGAGATACCGCATCTCCATCAGTTCCCGGCACAGCGGGACGAAGGGCGCGGCCATGGCCATCAGGAACCAGGGGATGCGGCGGACGGGCAGCCGGGGATTGCCGGCCGCGCGCCGGATGGCCTCGACGAACCGCGTTCCGTCCCCGTCCCAGTGCCCGCCCATGTGAAAGGTGGCGAAGGCGTCCAGCGTCTCGCGTTCGGCCAGACGCACCATGGTTTCGGCAACGTCGGGCAGGTAGGCCCACTGGTGCCCGACGCCCGCCTTGCCGGGATACTGGATCGCGCGGAGCGGCCGGCCGGGCTTCACCAGCCCCTGCGAAAACCAGCTGTTCCCCGCCTGCGGGCCGAAGAAATCGCCCGCCCGCAGGATCAGCACCCGCGCCTCGCCCCTGTCCGCCGCCGCCCGCAGGCGCCGTTCCATCTCCGCCCGAATGGCGCCCTTGCGGGTCTGCGGGTTTTGCGGAGACGCCTCGTCCAGCAGCGGGAAGGCGTCGGGACCGTAATTGTAGACCGTCCCGGGAAGCAGGATGCGGGCGCCGTTCGCCCGCGCGGCGGCGATGGTGTTGTCCAGCATCGGCAGCACCAGCGTCCCCCAGTTCCGGTAGGACGGCGGGTTGACCGCGTGCACGATCAGCGAGGCGCCCTGCGCCGCCTGCGCCACGTCCGATGCCGCCATGGCGTCCCCGCGAAGCCAATCCAGCCCGTCCTGCCCGCCGACCTTCCCAGGATCGCGGGCCAGCGCGCGGACGGTCCATCCGCCGCTGCGCAGACGGCGGGCGACGTGCCCGCCGATGCCGCCCGTTGCACCAAGGACCAGTGCAATGCGATCCGCCATCGTCAACTCCTGCCGCTGTGGGTTTCAGTCAGGATGGCGCGCCTCCAACCTCAACGGAATTGTGGAAGTTTGTGGGGTCGCTATACTGAAATGCATGAACCAGGAACCCGCGTGGGATCTGTACCGGAGCTTCCTTGCCGTCCTGCGGGAGGGATCGCTGTCGGGCGCGGCGCGGTCGCTCGGCCTCACCCAGCCGACGGTGTCGCGGCATGTGGAGGCGCTTGAGGCGGCCATGGGGCTGGACCTGTTCGTCCGCTCCCAACGCGGGCTGACGCCGACCGAAGCCGCCCTGGAACTCGGCCCCTATGCCGAGACGATCGCCTCCACGACCGCCGCGATGCTCCGCGCGGCGTCGGCGCATGGCGCGATGGTCAGCGGGACGGTCCGGATCAGCGCCAGCGAAGTCGTCGGGGTCGAGGTTCTGCCCCCGATCCTGGCCGCCCTGCGGGAACGGCACCCCCTGCTGGTCATCGAGTTGGTGCTGTCGAACACGGTCGAGAACCTGCTGCGCCGCGACGCCGACATCGCCGTGCGGATGGTCGAACCCACGCAGGAGGCGCTGGTCGCCAGACGCGTGGGGGCGATTGCGCTGGGGCTGCACGCGCACCGCCGCTATCTGGATCGGCGCGGCGTGCCCGCCACGCTGGCCGACCTTGCGCGGCACGACGTGATCGGCTTCGACCGCGAGACGCCGGCCATACGGGCGATGCTGAAGCGGGTGCAGGGGGTGGACCGGTCGGCCTTCGCGCTGCGGGCGGACAGCGACCTTGCGCAGCTTGCCATGATCCGGGCCGGCTTCGGCATCGGCGCCTGCCAGGTTCCGGTCGCGGCGCGCGATTCCGACCTTGTGCGGGTGCTCCCCGACGCGTTCAGGCTGGACCTGCCGACCTGGGTCGTGATGCACGAGGATTTGCGATCCAGCCCCCGCTGCCGCGCCGTGTTCGACGCATTGGTCGAGGGCATGTCCGCCCACGCGGGGGCAGACTTAGGCCAACATTCCTAAATCAGCGACCCGCAGCGGAGGATGAAATCCCCCGCGCTGTTGATGTCGCCGGCCAGCGCGCCGCGCGCCGCGGGACCGTCGCGGCGGTCGAGCGCGTCCAGCAGTTCGCCGTGGAAACGCAGCGCCACCCGCTCCGACAGGCGTTTCGACTTGGAGCGCAGGTCGAAGTTCAGCACCGGGCCGATCTGCAGCCACAGCCCTTCTATGATCTGCAACAGCGCCGGCATTCCCGCCGCCTCGTAGATGCGGAAGTGGAAATCCTTGTTGATGCGGATCAGCGCGCCCGGATCGGGATCGGCGGCGTCGTGCGCGGCCATGAACTCCGCGTGCAGGGCGCGGATCGGCTCCAACTGGTCCGGGGTGATGACGGCAGCGGCGGCTTCCACCGCGTGGCCTTCCAGCATCAGGCGGATGGTCCGCAACTCCTCGAACCGGCTGCGCGTCATGATGGGCACGCGGACCGCGCGGTTCGGCAGCACTTCCAGCGCCTGTTCCGCCGCCAGCCGGGTGATGGCGTCGCGCACCGGCATCATGCTGGTGCCGAGGGCCGCCGCCAGCGTTCGGATGGTCAGCCGGTCACCCGGCGAGACCTGCCCCGCCATCACGAGGTTGCGCAGGTCGCGGTAGACGCGGGCACCCATCGTCTCGCGGTCGACCTTATCCAGCGCGCTGATGTTGCCTATGCCCATTGTGCTGCCCCTTCGCCCGATTTCGCGCCTTGACGCCGTCGTGGCGGTTTGGAACTGTGATAACATATCGCGGCTGACGACGAACGACAAGCGCAGCCCTGCCCGATCCCCCAACAGGGACGGGTCTGGCTTCCAACGAGAAGCCGCACGCACTCCATGGGAGGAGACAGTCTCAATGAACAGCATAGGACTGACGCGCCGTACCCTTCTGAAATCCACCGCCGGCCTTGCCGTCGCCGGCACAATGGGTGCCCCGGCAATCGTCCGGGCGCAGGCCGACGTGATCCGCGTCGGGCACCTGACGCCGCGCACCGGCTTTCTCGGGCCGCTCGGCGAATACGGCGTCATGGGCGTGACGCTCGCCGTGGAAGAGGTCAACGCGACCGGCGGCGTGCTTGGCCGCAAGATCGAGCTGCTGGCCGAGGACAGCGTGAACCCGTCCACCGCAGCCACCAAGGCGGAGCGCATGATCGAACGCGAAAAGGTCGCGGCGATCCTGGGCGAGATCAGTTCCGCCTCCGGCCTGTCGATCTCGCAGGTGGCCGGGCGGAACAAGACCCTGTTCATCCAGACCGGCTGCAATTCGGACGAGCTGCGAGGCAAGTCCTGCAACCGCTACATGTTCCACATCGAAGGTTCCAACACCGCCTACGTCAAGGCGGTGGGGCAGGCGCTGCTGCGCGACGGCATGGTGAAGGGCAAGAAGTGGTTCGGCCTTACCGCTGACTACGCCTTCGGCCACGACCTGCTGCGCGTCACCAAGAAGTTCGCGGAGGACAACGGCGGCAGCTTCGCCGGCAGCGAGCTGGTGCCGACCGACGCCAGCGACTTCAGCCCCTTCATCCTGAAGATCCGGCAGGCGAAGCCCGACCTTGTCGTCTCCAACCTCGCCGGCAACCAGATCACCAACTTCATCAAGCAGTACAACGAATACGGCCTGCCTTTCCCTATCGCGGGCGGCGGGTTCGACACGGCCGCCGCCTGGGGCGCCGGCACGGATGCCTTCGCCGGCACGTGGCCCTGCATCTGGCACCACACCGTGAAGTCCCCCAGCGCGCAGAAGTTCACCGAGGCCTTCACCAAGCGCTGGGGCAAGCCGCCGGAGAACCAGGCCTGGGGCGATTACATGTCCGTGAAGGTGCTGGCCCAGGCGATGGCCGAGACCAAGTCGATCGAGAGCGACAAGCTGGTCCAGTATCTGGAAAGCCAGGCGAAGTTCGACGTCATGAAGGGCCGCGAGGGCTATTTCCGCAACTGGGACCACCAGCTGATTGCGGAGATGTACACCATCACGCCCAAGCCCAAGGCCGAGCAGAAGGACAAGTGGGACATGCTGCTGCTCGGCACCGCGGTGCCCGGCGCCAACGACGATCTGGAAACCATCCAGCCCACCAAGCAGGAGAACGCCTGCACCTTCACCTGAGGCGCGCGCATCGCTCGTCATCCCCCTCTCCCGCCCCCGGCGGGGGAGGGGATTTCAGGATGGCCCTTCCGGTGAGAGGTGCCTTTTGGAACTGATCTTCATTCTGGAGCAGGTGCTGAACGGCCTTGTCGTCAGCGCCTATTACCTGCTGATCGCGCTTGGCCTGTCGCTGATCTTCAGTCTGGGCGGCGTGGTCAACCTTGCCCATGGCGCCTTCTACGCGCTGGGCGCCTATTTCGCGATCGAACTGGAACAGCGGCTGGGATTCGGCGGCGCCTTCGTGCTGTCGCCGCTGCTGGTGGCGCTGATCGGCATCGTGATCGAACGCACGATGCTGCGCCGCTTTTACCGGACCGACCCGATCTACAGCCTGCTGCTGACCTTCGGCCTCGCCATGGTGGTGGAGCAGGCGATCCGCATCATCTGGGGCGCCGCACCCTTGCCCTTCCAGATGCCCGGTTTCATCAAGGGGCAGGTCTTCCTCGGCGACTTCATCTACTCCAAGTACCGGCTGGCCATGCTGGCGGTCGCCGCGGCAGCGGTGGCGGGGACGTGGCTGCTGCTGAACAAGACCTCCTTCGGGCGGGTGGTGAAGGCCGGGGTGCAGAACCCGGACATGGTCGCGGTGCTCGGCATCTCGCTGGCGCCGGTCATGACCGCCGTGGTGGCGCTGGGCATCGGGCTGGCGGCGCTGGCCGGCGTGCTGCTGGCCCCCATCGCCGGGGTGCATCCGGCCATGGGGACGGAGATCATCACCGCCGCCTTCGTCGTGGTCGTCATCGGCGGCCTGGGCAGCTTTTGGGGCGTGGTGATCGCCGCCGTGCTGGTGGGCATCGTGCGCGGCCTTGCGGTCTACTTCATGCCGCCGGCTGCCGAGGCGTCGATGTACCTGCTGATGCTGACCGTCCTGCTGCTCCGCCCGCGCGGCCTGCTGGGCGAGCGCATCCAGCGTTTCGAGTGAGGACCGGCCCATGGCCATCAAGAAACTCGCCCGCGAAGGCTCCCACCCGATGCCGTCCGGGCGCCCGGCCCCCGGTGCCGGCGCCGCCGGCCCGCTCCAGCGCCGGCAGCCCGGTGCGGCGGCGCATCCATTCCCCTGGCCGCTGGTCATCGCCGCGGCCGGCATCCTCGCCCTGCCGTTCCTGTTCGAGGCCATCGGGCTGACCATCACCTCGGCGACCGACTGCCTGATCTTCGCCATCGCCGCGCTAGGGCTGAACCTGCTGGTCGGCTACACGGGGCTGGTGTCGTTCGGGCACGGCGCGTGGCTGGGCATCGGGGCCTACACGGCGGCGCTGATCCAGCTGAACTGGGCGCCGAAGGGCGTCGTCCTGCCGGTGCTCGGCACCATTGCCCTGGTCACCGTGCTGGCGCTCGTGCTGGGGTTCCTGTTCCTGCGGCGGCGCGGCGTCTATTTCTCCCTGCTGACGCTGGCCTTCACGGCCATGAGCTACGCCATCGCCTTCCGCTGGACGGCGGTGACGGGCGGCGAAAGCGGCCTCGGCGGGATCGAGCGGCCCGTCGTGCTGGGCCTGGATCTCAACAACCGCGTGGCCTTCTACGCGGTGGTGGGGGTGCTGGCCTTCGGCGTCGCGGCGCTGCTGTGGGTGCTGATCCGCTCCCCGCTCGGCCGCACGCTGGTGGCGATCCGCGAGAACGAGCAACGCTCTGCCTTCGTCGGCTACGCGACTCGGCAGTACAAGCTGGTGGCCTTCACCATCTCGTCGGTCATCACAGGCTTTGCGGGGGCGCTGTTCGTGCTGCACCACCGCTTCGCCTCCGCCGACCCGACCAGCGTATCCTTTTCCGGCGAGTTGCTGGCGATGGTCGTCATCGGCGGCATGCGGACCTTCCTGGGGCCGGCGCTGGGCGTGGTGTTCTACGTGCTGTTCCGCGAGTTCCTGTCCATGTGGACGGAGAACTGGCTGCTCTATTTCGGCCTGCTGTTCGTCGGCTTCATCCTGTTCTCCCCCACCGGGCTGGTCGGCATCGGGCGGCGCCTGCTGGGCTTCGTCCGGAAGGAGGCGACGGAGGAAGCGGCCATGGCCAACCGCGTCTCCGCCCGCTCCGCGGCACCCACCGCCGTCCCGCCCTTCCTGGCCGAAGCGGCAGCTGGAAAAGGAACGGAGTTGGCCTGCGACGGCATCGCCAAGAACTTCGGCGGGATCCAGGCGGTGGGTGGCGTCACCTTCACGGTCAGGAACCGCAGCCTGCACGCGCTGATCGGGCCGAACGGGGCCGGCAAGACCACTGTGTTCAACCTGATTTCCGGCATGTTCCCGCCGAACCAGGGCACGGTGCGGCTGAACGGACGGACCATCTCCGGCCTCGACCCGGCGCGGATCTGCCAGGCGGGGCTCGCGCGCTCCTTCCAGATCACCAACCTGTTCCCGGACCTCAGCGTGGAGGAGAACATCCGCCTGTCCGCCCAGGCCCGCCACGCCTCGCGCTTCAACGCGTGGCGCAGCGCCGACCGCTTCGCCGACATCAACGCGGAGACGCGGGCGGTCATCGACTTCATGGGCCTGACGGGGACGGAGCGTGCATTGGCCGGCAGCCTGTCCTACGGCGGGCAGCGGCTGGTGGACATGGGCATCGCGCTGGCCTCCAAGCCGTCAATCCTGCTGCTGGACGAGCCGCTGGCCGGCCTTGCCGCGGCGGAGCGGGAGCGCATCTCCGCCCTGATCCAGCGCATCGCCACGCACATCCCCGTGCTGATCGTGGAGCACGACATCGACCGCGTGTTCGGCTTCGCCGACGCCGTCACCGTCATGAACCAGGGCCGCGTGCTGGTGGACGGCACAGTGGAGGACGCGCGCACCGATCCCCGCGTGCAGGAGGTCTACATCGGGTCCGGCACATCGGCCATTGCGGCGCGCCCGCGCGAGACCGCCGCCACGCCGGAGCTGATCCTGTCCGTCGAGAAGCTGAACGTCCTGTACGGCAAGAGCCACATCATCAACGACGTGTCGATGGACGTGCACCGGGGCGAGATCGTCGCCCTGCTCGGCCGCAACGGGGCGGGCAAGTCCACGCTGCTGAAGGGCATCATCGGCACGGCCCCGCCGGCCAGCGGGTCGCTGCGGTACGACGGGCGCGACCTCGCCGGGCTCAGCGCGCCGCAGATCGCGCGGCTCGGCATCGGCTACGTGCCGCAGGGACGCGGGCTGTTCGCCGGCATGACGGTGGCGGAAAACCTGATGCTGGGCCGGCTGAAGCGCCGCACCGGGGCCGGCATCCACTGGGACGAGGACCGCATCTTCGACTTCTTCCCCCGCCTGCGGGAACGGCTGGAGACCCCTGCCGACTGCCTGTCGGGCGGCGAACAGCAGATGGTCGCGGTCGCCCGCGCGCTGCACGGCGACGTGCGGGTGCTGCTGCTGGACGAACCGTTCGAGGGCCTGTCCCCCGCGGTGACGGAGGAGTTGTTCACCGTCTTCGACCGGCTGCGCCGGGAAATCTCCATCATCATCGTCGATCACAACCTGGACCTCGTCCTGGCGCTGTCCGACCGCACCTACGCGCTGGAGCGTGGCCGCGTGGTCCACAGCGGGCCCAGCCGTCCCCTGCTGGAGGACTTCGAGCTGCGGCGGAAGGTCCTGTGGCTGTGACGCGCGCATCGCAAGGAGTGCCTTCATGACAAGAGTGGGTATCGTCGGCGCCGGCCTGATCGGCCGCGCCTGGGCCATCGTGTTCGCGCGGGGCGGCTGCCGGGTCCGTCTGGTGGACACCAGCTGCGACACCGCGCAGGCAGCCCTGGGCCTGATCCGCACCGGCCTGCGCGACCTCGCCGAGGCTGGCCTGCTGGACGAGGAACCGGGCGCGATCCTGGAACGCATCGGCATGGCCGCCGACCTTGAGGAGGCGGTGGGCGATGCGGATTACGTGCAGGAAAACCTGCCGGAACGGCTGGACCTGAAGCGCACCATCTTCGCGGAACTGGACCGGCTGGCGCCGGCCGGCGCGATCCTGGCCAGTTCGACCTCCGCCATCCCTGGCTCCGCCTTCACGGAGGAGTTGGCGGGGCGGGACCGCTGCCTCGTCGCGCACCCCGTCAACCCGCCGCATCTCGTGCCGCTGGTGGAACTGTGCCGCACGCCCTGGACCTCCGACGCGGCGGTGCGGCGCGCCCGCGCGCTGATGGAGCAGGTGAGGCAAGTGCCGGTGACGGTGGAGCGCGAGGTGGAGGGCTTCGTGCTGAATCGGCTGCAAGGCGCCCTGCTGAACGAGGCGTTGCGGCTGGTCGCGCACGGCTATGTCTCGCCGGAGGATCTGGACCGCACGGTGCGCGACGGGCTGGGTCTGCGCTGGTCCTTCATGGGGCCGTTCGAAACCATCGACCTCAACGCGCCGGAGGGCGTGGCCGACTACGCCGCGCGCTACGGCGGCTTCTACGACCGGCTGGCGGCGCAGCCGCTGCCCGAGGCGGGCTGGAGCCACCCGGTGGTGGAACGCATCGACGCCGACCGGCGCGCCGCCCTGCCCACCGACGCGCTGACCGCGCGCCAGATGTGGCGCGACCGCCGCCTGATGGGGCTGATCGCCCACAAGAAAGCCCGCGCCGCGCGCGGGGAATGAAGGCGGCGGCAGTCCCCTCCCCCTCGAAGAGGGGGAGGGTTAGGGAGGGGGCAAACGCCCGCCGCCATTGGGATCACCATTCATGCCGGGAGCAAAGGGTATGCTGGGAGCACAGGGAATGGATTTCGGCCTGAGCGGCCGGCGCGTGCTGATCACCGCCGGGGCGGCCGGCATCGGGCGCGCGGTGGCCGACGGCTTCATCGCCGCGGGTGCCCGCGTCCATGTCTGCGACATCTCCGACGAGGCGCTGGGCGACTTCCGCGCCACGCACCCGAACCACAGCGCCACCCGCACCGACGTCGCCGACCGCGCCTCCATCGACGCCCTGTTCGACGAGGTGCACGGCCTTTGGGGGGGGCTGGACGTGCTGGTGAACAACGCCGGCATCGCCGGCCCCACCGCGGCGGTGGAGGAGATCGCCGACGCCGACTGGCACCGCACCATCGCCGTCAACCTCGACAGCCACTTCTACGGACTGACCCGCGCGGTGCCGATGCTGAAGGCGACGAACGACGGCTGCATCGTCGCACTGTCCTCCATCGCCGGGCGGCTCGGCTACGCCTACCGCCTGCCTTACGCGGCGACGAAATGGGCGGTGGTGGGCATGGTCAAAAGCCTCGCCATCGAGCTGGGCTCGGCCGGAATCCGGGTGAACGCGGTGCTGCCCGGCGTGGTGCAGGGGCCGCGCATCCAGGCGGTGATCGCCGCCCGCGCCGCCACGCTGGGCGTCCCGCACGAGGCGATGGAGGCGGAATACCGGGGCAAGGCCTCGCTCGACCGCATGGTGACGGCGGAGGACATCGCCAACACCATCCTGTTCCTGTGCTCCACGGCGGGCCGGAACATCAGCGGGCAGGCCATCAGCGTCGACGGCAACGTCGTGGCGCTTTGACAAAAATTCCAGGGAAGGAAACAACACATGGCTTCGAAGAAAAGCGGCCGGAAGGTCATCGTCACCTGCGCCGTGACCGGCGCCATCCACACGCCCAGCATGTCGCCGCATCTGCCGGTGACGCCGGACGAAATCGCGGAGAACGCCATCGCGGCGGCGGAGGCCGGGGCCACCGTCATCCATCTGCACGCCCGCGACCCGCAGAACGGACGGCCCACCCAGGACCCGGCGGCCTTCCAGGCGTTCCTGCCGCGCATCAAGCAGAACACGGCGGCGGTCATCAACCTGACCACCGGCGGCAGCCCCCACATGACCATTGAGGAGCGCCTGCGCCCCGCCGCGCATTTCAAGCCGGAGGTCGCGTCGCTCAACATGGGATCCATGAACTTCGGGCTGTTCCCGATGTTGGATCGCTTCCAGACCTTCCAGCACGACTGGGAGCGGCAGCATCTGGAGAACAGCCGCGATCTGGTCTTCAAGAACACCTTCAAGGACATTGAGCACATCCTGAAGACCTGTTCCGGCAACGGCACGCGATTCGAGTTCGAGTGCTACGACATCTCGCACCTCTACAACCTCGCGCACTTCCTGGACCGCAAGCTGGTGACGCCGCCGCTGTTCGTGCAGTCGGTGTTCGGCATCCTGGGCGGCATCGGCCCGCATCCGGAAGACGTCATGCACATGAAGCGCACCGCCGACCGGCTGTTCGGCGACCAGTATGTCTGGTCCGTGCTGGGCGCCGGGCGCAACCAGATGCCGGTCGCCTCCATGTCGCTGGCGCTGGGCGGCAACGTGCGCGTCGGGCTGGAAGACAGCCTGTGGGCCGGTCCGGGCCGTCTCGCCACCTCCAACGCCGAACAGGTGCGGATCGTCCGTTCGCTGATCGAGGGGCTGGCCCTGGAGGTCGCAACGCCGGAGGAAGCCCGCGCCATGCTGGCCCTGAAGGGCGGTCACGACGTTAATTTCTAAAACGGATGAATTTCCAAAGCGGGCGCCGCAGACAGCCGAAGGGGATGCGGCGATGTGGGGGCGGGAGTATCGGCCGCCCCCACGGGTGCAAGGAATGTGGGACGTCCCACATGTCCTGGATCAAGATCTCTGGGCCAGCATCCCGGTCCGGTTCGTCGATGTGAGACGTCCCACATCATCCGCCTCACGCGGACTGGTCCGCATCCTCAAGAATGGCGTCGAGCTCCGCCCGCAATCGATGCAGCCGTTCCCGATAAGCCCGGTCGAGAAGGTGGCGCTGTTCGCGCACGACGGCGACGTCGCGCATAATCCTCTTCACACTCGCCTGAAGCGTCCGTTGCGGATCGTGCGGCCCCGCTTCGCGGGCATCCACCCCCTGCGCGTGATCGCGCTTCGCCTGCCGGACGGCCTTGACCGAGGCGCCCGCCTTCGCCTGCGTCCACAGCGCGGGGCGCAGATCGTTCGGCGCCGCCGCGATCTCGATCAGCACCGACCGCGACACATGCGTGTAGGAAGCGGCGTATTCCTCCAGCATCGTCGCCGGCAGCGACAGGATGGCCAGCAGCTTGGTGATGTCGGTGCGGTCCTTGCCGACGACCGCGGCCAGTTCGTCGTGGGTGTAGCCGTGCTTCTCCGCCAGACGGGCGAGGGCGGAGGCGTATTCCACGGCGTTGAGGTCGACACGCTGGACGTTGTCGATCAGCCCGATCTCGTCCGGATCCCCGGAGGTGAGAATGGCGAAGATCGTCTTGCGGCCAAGAAGCTCATGGGCGCGAATCCGGCGCTCCCCGCCGATCAGCAGATACTCGCCCTGCGGAAGCGGCCGGACCAGGATCGGATTCTGCAATCCGTGGCGGTCGATGGACGCCGCCAGGCTGCGCAGTTCCGCCTCGTCGAAATGCCGGCGCGGCTGGTCGGGGTTGCGATGAACCCGATCCAGGTCCAGCTCGACCACATGCGGGAAGCCCGCCGACGTGCCGAACAGCTTGTCGGTGCCGACCGTCAGCGTGGGGGAGCCGCCCAACAGTTCCTTCGTCTTGCGCTCGAACTTACGCGACATGGGCTTTCTCCCGGTGCGTGGCGTAGGCACGGATCTGGCGGGCCACCTCGCGGAAGGTGTCCGCCCCCGGCGCGTTCGGATCGCCCGCCAGTGTGATCATGCCGGCCGCCGCGGCCTTGCCGTAGACGGTGGCGCGGGGGATCGGGGGAAACACCGGAACCTGGTTGGCGTAGGATTCGCGCAGTTCCTGCAACGTCGCCCGATCCTGGGTCAGGCGCTCGTTGTACATGGTCGGGATGATGCCGGCGATTTTCAGGCCGGGGTTCACGCGGCGCCGGATCCGGGTGATCGTGTCCACCAGCCGCTTCACCCCCAGCAGCGACAGCGCCTCCGTCTGGACCGGCACGATGACCAGTTCCGCGGCCGACAGCGCGTTCGCCGTCACCAGCCCCAGGTTCGGTGCGCAATCCATCACGACGAAGTCGTAGGAGGACCGCACCTCGTCCAACTTCTCGCGCAGGATCAGGCCGCCGGTGGAGTCCGCGGCCAGCTCCACATCGGCGTCGGCCAGCGACAGGCCGGCGGGAACGAGGTCCAGCCCGCGCTCCCCGGTCGGAACGATGACCGACGCGATCGGCTCGTCCGTGCGAAGCACGAAGTAGAGCGTCTTGCGCCGCTGCTCCAGATCCACGATGGCGGCGTTGCCGATGCCGACGTGGACGGTCGCGTTGCTCTGGGAGTCGCAGTCGATCAGCAACACCCGCGCGCCGCCCTCGGTCAGGGCGTAGGCGAGGTTCACCGCCGTTGCCGTCTTGCCCACGCCGCCCTTCTGGTTGGCGATCGCGAGGAAGGTGGCCGAGCGCGGACGGTCTTCGGTCATCTGGCTGTCCAGGAAGTCGACCAGCTGCTGGGGGATCCGCTCCGCCCCGCTTTCCCACCGGCTGATCTTCGCCTTCGTGTAGCTGCGGCCGAGTTGATCGTTGAGCCAGTCCGCAAATTGCGTCTGGTTCTCGCCACGGCGTTCGCGCAATTGGCGCATATCGTCCCCACCAAGCGGCGGCATCGGCACCCTCATCGATTGGTTTGGGCGATTCTGCGCAAGTTGCCGGAACTTTGTCAACGGATGCTCGCCGAGTTGCCGGAACTGCGTCAACATTGGCCAAGGGGGCCGCCCCAGGAGCATCAGCCCAGCGGCGCCGGTCCGAAGGAGGACAGTTCCCGGTCGCGCGACACTTCGAACACGACGACGGGCTCCCGCTTGCCTTTCACCCTGATCGGCTCCAGGGCCTGTGCGGTGAATTCCTCTATCCCGCTGATGGCCTTCCACGCGCTCTCGCTCAGCAGGATGCGGCCGGCCCCGGCGTGGTTGCAGAGGCGGGCGGCGAGGTTCACGTTGTCGCCGAGCACGGTGAAGTCCATGCGGTCCATGCTTCCCATTGCCCCCATCACCACCTCCCCGGCGTTGACCCCGATCCCGACGGACAGGTTCCATTCCGGGTGCTGGCTGCCCAGCCTCGGCATCTCCTCCTGGATGTCCAGGGCCGCGCGCACGGCGTTCGCCACCATGGCCTCGCCCTGGAAGACCGCCAGGATCTGGTCGCCGACGAACTTGTCCACGTCGCCGTTGTGCTGGCGGATGATGTCGGCCTGCTTCTGGAAATAGAAGTTCAGCATTTCGACCACGACCTCCGGATCGACCCGCTCGGAAAAGGCGGTGTATCCGCGGATGTCGCAGAACAGCATCGCGACCTGATGGCGCTCCCCGCCCAGCTTGATTCCGCCGGCCGAGTTGCGGATGGCCAGCATCGTCCCGCCGGAAACGAATTTCTGGAGGTGAAAGCGCTCGTTCAGCCCCACGACCATGGCGTTCATGCGGCGGGCCAGATCGCCGATCTCGTCCCGCGACTGGATCCCGAGGACGCGCGCCTGGAAATTGCCCCGCGCGACCTCGCCCGCCACGCGGTCGATCTCGATGATCGGGCGGCTGATCCGCACGGCCAGCAGCATGGCCCCGGCGATCGCGACGGCCAGCCCCGCCAGCAGCCACCGGAACAGGCTGCCGATGATCCGGTCGACGGCGACGTAGGCGTCGTCCTGCCGCTCCTCCACCAGAACCACCCAGTCGAACGGGCGGGGAAAGGCATAGGCGCCGAGCATCCGCTCGCCGTCGGGCCGGGTGTAGGGGCCGGCCGTGACCGCGTGCTGTTTGGCGTGCAGCAGGTCCAGCGCCTCGGCGACCATGCCGATGTTGCCGAGGTCGGCGCGGTCGCTGTCCAGCACCTTGCGGCCTTCCCCGTCGACCACGGTGATGATGCCGGTCTTGGCGAAGGGGTGGGCGTTGATGAAACGCCGGGTCCGGTCCAGGTCGATGCGCACGGACAGGGCGGAAGCGGCCCCGGCAAAGCGCGTGCGCAGCGGCAGCACGATGGTGGCGAGCCAGTCGTCCGTCGCCGTGACGTGGGTCACGTCCGGCACGTAGAAATCGCCGCTGTCGATGGCGTTCCGCACCGTCTCGCTCGACAGCCGCAGGGTTTCCAGCGGATCGGCGCCGGCCTTTGCGAGCCGTTTGGAAAAGATGTCGTTGGTCACCACGACCGGGACGGGGGCACCCTCGACCGTGATCTGCAAGGCGGCGAATTCGGGGATATCGGCGATGCCCAGCGTCAGCAGCGCGATCTTTTCCGGGACCCCAAGCTTTTCATCGTCGAGCGCGTTGCGGATGAGGAGAAGCGGAGCGAACCATGCCCGCTCGGCCCGGTCGTTGATTTCGGCGACGATCTGTTCGACGGCGGCGGTCAGCTCGCCATTGGCCGAGCTTTTCAGCTCGTCCTGGACGATCCGGACCACGCTCCGCCCCGCCACCAGCAGCGGGACGACGGCGATGGCGATGGCGAATATCAGAAGTTTCTTCCGCAGGCTGAGTTTCACCGAACGACCCCGTGGCCCCGATCACCGTTGCCCCAATCACCGTTGCCCCAATCACCGTTGCGCCGTGTCACGGTCGCGGCCGGCCGCGGCCGTGGCGTGGTCGTGCACCGTGACCTTGAGTGTGGTTTCCGTCTGGCCGCAGGCCAGCCCCGTGCGATCCCGAACCGACAGGCGCACGTCGTAGACGCCCGGCCGGCTGTAGGCGTGGCGGAATTTCTCCCCAGTGCGGACGGTTCCGTCCCCCAGCTTCCAGACATAGTCCAGCGCGGCCCCCTCCGGATCGAAGGAGTTGGAGGCGTCGAACAGGACGCCGTCATGGGCACCGCCGGAGAACGCCTCCCGGTCGGTCCGGACCTCCACGACGGGGGCCGCGTTGACGCGGACCAGCGCCGTGTCCTCGGCCACCGCGCAGGAGGAGCCGGAATCGTCGGTCACCGACAGGCGGACTTCGTACAGGCCCGGCTTGGCGAAGCCGTGCCTGACCTTGGGTCCCGTCGCGGTGGAACCGTCGCCGAAATCCCAGAGATGCTGGATCAGCTTTCCATCCCAGTCGATGGACCCCGACCCGTCGAAGTCCACCGGGCTGCCGGGGCAGGAAACCCGGTCCGGCCCGGCGGACGCCTCCGGCGGGCGGTTGACCGGAAGGGCGATGGCCGCCCCGCCGCGGCTGTTGGCAACGCCGGTCCCATCGTCCGCGATCAGGCGGAGCTGGTAGACGCCGGGGTCGGCGTAGGTGTGCGCGACCTCCACGCCCTCGGCCTTCGCCCCGTCGCCGAAGTCCCATTCGAAGCGCCCGATGGGACCGTCGGCGTCCCGCGACGCCGTGGCGCTCAGCGCCACGGGCCGGCCGAAGCAGGCCCCGCCGGCCACGGCGATCACCGGTTGCGGCGCTGCGTTGACCGTGATCGTGGCGACGGCGGCGGCGGCGCTGTTCTCCACCCCGGCATCGTCGGTCACGGTCAGCCGGACCGGGTACGTGCCGCTGGTGCGATACCGGTGCCGCGCGACCATGCCGCTGCCGGTCGTGCCGTCGCCGAAATCCCAGCGGTAGCTGGTCAGGGCGCCGTCCGGATCGGCCGACGACGATCCGTCGAAGGTGATTTCCTCCTGCACGGCGGCCAGCCGGTCCGGGCCGGCGTCGGCCACCGGCGGCGCGTTGACCACGATGCGGTGCTGGGCGGTCACGGTGCTGCAGGCGGTCGCCACCCCCGCCGGTTCGACCGACAGCGTCGCCAGATAGACGCCCGGCCGGTCGTAGGCGTGCTCGACCTCCGCCCCGGTCGCAGTGGCGCCGTCGCCGAAGTCCCAGCGGTGGGCGGCGATGCCCTCCCGCGTGCCGCTTCGGAACGGAACGGGAGTGCTGGCGGCCGCCCGGTGCGGCGCCTTCACGCTCGCCACCGGGGCGGCGACGACCTTCACCGTCAGCTCGTCGGTGTTGGTGTTGTCGCACTGCCCGGCCTGATCGCCCTCGATGGTCAGCCGCACGCGGTAGTTTCCGGGGTTGCGGAACACGTGCATCAGGCTGGCGCCGCCGCCCGTGTTGCCGTCGCCGAAATCCCAGGTGAAGCGGTTGACCACGCCGTCCAGGTCGCGCGACTTCGACCCGTCGAAGCGGGCCTCGGTGTTGGCGCAGACCTCCTGGTTCGGACCGGCGACCGCAATCGGCGATTCATCGACCACGACCACCACCCGGTCGGTGTGCGCGGCCTTCTCGAAACCGGACTCGTCGTGCACGGTGAGCGTCACGGGATAGGCCGCCCCCGAACGCCAGACCTTGGTCGGGTTCACGGCGTCGGACGTCGTGCCGTCACCGAAATCCCATTCGTAGCGCAGAAGCCCCCCGTCGGGATCGTACGACCGGCTGCCGTCGAACAGCACGACGTCGCCCGTGCAGGCCTGCCGGTTCGCACCGGCGATGGCCACCGGCGGCCGGTCGATGGTCACCCGGATGGTCGCCGACGCCGTCGCGTTGGCCAACCCCGTTCCGTCGTTCACCGTCAGGGTGACGGGATAGACGCCGCCCTGGGCGTAGGTGTGGGTGACCCGCATGCCGCCCGCGGTGGGGGAGCCGTCGCCGAAGTTCCAGGCGAAGGTCAGCGGGTCGCCGTCCGCGTCGGCGGATCGCGATGCGTCGAAGTCGACGGTCGTCGTGCCGCTGACGATGTCCGGGCCGGCGGACGCGACCGGCCGTTCGTTGATGCGGATCGCCACCGTGCCCTCGGCCGTGCCGTTCAGCGCGCCGGACCCGTCCGTCACCGTCAGGCGCGCGGTGTAGGTGCCGGGCCTGGCGAAGGTCCGCGTGGTCTCGCAAGTGTCCGCAACGCTGTCCGTGTCGCTGAAGGTCCAGCGGAAGCGCGACAGCGCCCCATCCGGATCGAACGAGTTGCAGCCGTTCAGGCGCACCGTTTCGCCCGGCGGCGCCCGCCGGTCCGGACCGGCCTTGGCCACCGGCGGCGCGTTGACGAAGACCAGCGCCTCGTCATAATCCACGGCGTCGGGCTGCCCGGTGTCGTCGCGGATGGTGAGCCTGACACGGTAGGTGCCGGGCTCCGCGAAGCGGTGGGAGATCTGCTTCCCGCTGGTGCTGGTGTTGTCGGTGAACTCCCACAGATAGCTGACGATGTCGCCGTCGGGGTCGAGCGAGCCCTGGCCGGAGAAGGCGACCGTCTGGCCCGGTGCCGCGATCCGGTCCGGTCCGGCGTCGGCGATCGGCGCGGCGTTGATCCGCACCCGCATGGTGTCGGACGCGCTGTTCCGCTCGGTCCCGGAATCGTCGGTCACGGTCAACCGCACCCTGTATTCGCCGATTTTCTGGTAGACGTGCGTCGGCGCGCGGCCGGTTCCGCTGGTGCCGTCGCCGAAGTCCCAGTCGTAGCGGGCGATGCGCCCGTCCGGATCGCGGGAGCCTCCGCCATCGAACGTGACGCTGCTGGCCGTCACGATCCGGTCAGGGCCGGCGTCGGCCACCGGCGGCGCGTTGACGACGACAATGGCCTCGTCGTCCGTGGTGGCGGTCGACGTGCCGGAATCGTCGGTGACGGCCAGCGTGACGCGGTAGGTTCCCGGCGTGCGGAAGGCGTAGGTGACCCGCTGGCCGGCCCCCTGCGCACCGTCGCCGAAATCCCAAGCGTAGGCGGTGAGGCTGCCGTCCCGGTCGACCGAGGCCGAGGCGTCGAAGGGGATGCGCTCACCCACCGCCACACGGCGGTCCGGCCCGGCCTGCGCCACCGGCGGATCGTTGACGACGGCGCGCAGGCTGCTGCGCGCGACGCTGTTCGCCACGCCGGCATCGTCGCGCACCGCCAGGGTCACGGTGTAGGTTCCGGGCCGGTCGAAGGCGTGCTCCACCGCCCGCCCTTCCTTCGATTGGCCGTCACCAAACGACCAGGACCAGCCGACGATCCGGCCGTCGATGTCATAGCTGCTGCCGCCGTCCAGCCGCACCGTTTCGCCGACGGCGAGCCGCACGTCCGGCCCGGCCACGGCGACCGGCGGCGCGTTGACCTCGACGACGGCGGTGTCGGTGCCGACGTTGCAGGGCGGCGCCGTGTCGTCTTCGACCCGCAGCGTGGCGATGTACCGCCCCGGCGCGGCGTAGGTCCGAGACGCGGTCACGCCCTTGCCCTGCGCTCCGTCGCCGAAGTTCCACAGGTATCGGGCGATGGGGCGGTCCCCGGCCTGCGATCCGGATCCGTCGAACGCCACCCGGTCGCCGGGCGCCACGCGCCGGACCGGCCCCGCATGGGCCGTGGGCGGACGTTTGAGGAAGACCTGGAAGGGCAGGACAGCGCCGTTGTCCACGGCCGGGGAATCATCGGTGACGCGCAGCGTTCCGGCATAGCTTCCCGGCCCCGGATACTGGTGAAGGGCGGTTCGCCCCTCCCCGGCGGCCCCGTCGCCGAAGTCCCAGGCAAATCGCAGCCCGTCGCCGTCCGGATCGCTGCTCGCCGACGCATCGAAGGACACCGACCGGCAGTCGGCCAGGGTTTCGACCGCCGCCGACGGCAGGGGCCTCTGGTTGGGCCGCCGCGCGCGGGCCGGCAGCGCAAAGGGAACGGGCCGCCCCTGATCGTCGGTGATGGTGAAGGTCGCGTCGTTCGGCACCTCGTCCCCGCCGCTGAACAGGATCGCGGCGGTGGCCCCCCGCTGGTCCGGCGTCACCGTCACCTCCGTGGACCGCCAGTCGCCCTGTCCCGACGCCGCCAGCGCCTGGGTGACGAACGGCGACACGAACAGGACGCTGCCGTTGGCGGCGTCGAAGTTGCGGATGGTCAGGCTGCGGGCATCGGCGGGGATGGTGAAGCGCATCTCCGCAAGCGACCGCTTGTCCGGCATCCGCACGGTCGGGTTATAGGAAAATATGCTTATACCCGGCGGTTCCATGTTGCGGTGGTCGCGCAGGCTGACCGCAACGGAGAACAGGTTCGCGTCGTCGCCGGCCGGCGCGTCCACAACCAGCCGGAAAACCCGGCGACCGTCAATCAACTCGCCATCCTCCGGGGCGAAGCTTGCCAGGGGCACGAAGCGGTCGTCCTCCTCCGAGCCCGGAGGGAAGCGTTTCTCCGCCAGCAGGGTGCCGGACGGGCCGCCGAACAGCCGGTACCGCGCCTCGGTGTCCGGCTTGCCGTAGATCAGATCGTGAGCCCCGCCGATGTCGGGGTCGAAGACGCGCAGGTACAGGGGCTCCGTCCCGCCGTCCGGCACGCTGATGACGATCTCCTCCCGATGGTCGTCGTCCCCTTCGGAGGGCAGGGCCGCCGGCCCGTAGGTCACGGACAGGGGGCGGTCCGGCGCCTTTTCCTGCGCCAGGGCGGCGGTAGCGGCCAGGGCCGCCCCAATCAGGCCGGCCAGACCCGTCACCAGAACGGATGACAGGGACCGAACGTCGAAGCCCTTGCGCATGACCGCCTCCCGATCGGAAATGGACGCGTCCGTCACCTCAGCCTGTAGCGCCGCGCGTTGCCGACATAGTCCTCCAGCAGCACGTCCTTCAGAACGACGGTCCCTTCTGCAGCGGGCGGCAGCGTCAACGTCGCCTGATAGCTTTGGGAGGGCTCGTTCAATCGCAGGTAATCGGTGTAGAGGCCGTCGCCGACCGCCACCGAGACCCGCGCCGTCTGCCGCAGGCCGGACCGGTCGCGGGCCTTCACCTCGATGGTGACCTTGCCGCCGCGCTCGACCCGGCCCGGCGCGACGCGGTGGTCGAGGAATTCCGGCGGATCCTGGTCGACGACCACATGCCATTGCTCGGCGCCGGTGTTTCCCACCCGGTCGGTCGCCTGCATCTCGATCAGGTTCTCCCCGGCGTTCAGGCGCACCAGCTCCTTGAACCGGCCGTTCGCCTCCGGCACGGGGCGCCCGTTCACCAGCAGCACGGCGCCGGGCTCGACACGCCCGCGCAGCCCCAGACTGTCCTCGCGGGTTACCTGCGGCGGGTCCTCGTCCAGCACGATGCGGGGGGCCTCGCGGTCGATGGTGGCCTTGAACAGGTCGTCGGTCATGACGCCGTTGGGCATCGTCACCGTCAGGGTCAGGGTTTCCTCCGCCTCGTCGACCGGCACGGCCAGCCGGAACCGGCCGGCTCCGTCGCTGAAGGTCGATGCGCGCAGCGGTCCGTTGCCGGACTTGATCCCGATCCGGGCGTTCGCCCCCGTCACGCCCGCCAGCACCAGGGGGCTGGCGCCGGTCGCGAAATGGTTGGGGCCGATGCGCACAAGGTCCGGGTCATAGACGACCGCGGCCTTGGCGGCGGGCGCGAAGGTGAAGGCCACCGCCCGCGTGGTCCGGTTCCCGGCCGGATCGCGGGCTTCGGCGCGCAGTTCGTTCCGCCCCTCCGCGGGCTGGACGGTGGTCTCGAACGCGCCATCCGGCCCGATGGCCAGCGGCGCGCCCTGGAAGGACAGCGTCGCCCCGGGCTCGGTGGTGCCGCGGACCAGGACCGGCCCGTCGCGCAGGATGGAGCCGTCCGCCGGTTCCTGGATGACGAGATACGGTGGGACGGTGTCGGTCCGGACGTTGAACCGGCGCGGGTCGCTGCGCGCACCCGGCAGCCCGAACCGGTCGAGCGCCGCGACCCGCCAGAAATACGGGCCTTCCTTCAGCCCCGCCAGGGCGGTGCGGGACTCCGGCAACCCCCAGCGGCTGTCGAGCACCTGTTGGAAGGCGGGGTCGTGGCCCACCTCCAGCCAGTAGCCGGTCGCGTTCGGAACCGCGCCCCAGGCCAGTTCCACCCCGGCGTTGAAGACGGTCACGTCGTCGTCCGGGGCTACGATCGCGGGTGCCGCCAGCACCTGCACGGGATTGGCGGGGGCGCGGCCGGAGGGCACCACGGTCCCCTCGTTGCGGTTCAGTGTGACGCTGCTTCCCCGCGACGCGACCTCCAGTGTCGCCTGATCGTAGTTGGTGAATTTGGCGCCTTTGCTGTCGCGCTTGACCCAGAAGGCGGTGGAGTTGATCTGCGTCTGGATGTCGGGGACCTCCACCTCGAAGGTCTTGCGCTGGCTCTTGCCGACCAGGAGGGCGTAGAAATCCCCTTCGATCAGGGTCACCTTCGCCTCTTGCGTGCGCTCCAGCGGGTCGGCGTGCATGCGCACGATCACCGCTTCGGAGTTGGCGCTGAGCCGCAGGCGGCTTTCGTCGCGAAAGGTGATCTGAGCGGTCGAGCGCGACAGGGTGCGGACGCGTTCCTCTTCCACCAGCGCCGACTTCACCGGCCGGTCGGTCCACACGAGATCGCTCTGCCGGCGCCCTTCGACATCGCCCTGGCGGTCGCTGAGCAGCGCCTCGATCGAGGCGTTGCGCATCTTCATCGCACGGTCCAGCGCCTGCTGGGCGGACTGCTCGGCCCGTCCGGCCAGATCGGTGGCGGCGGCCCAGTTGCCGGCCTGCCGCTTGAGAAGCGCCTGTTCATGAAGGCCGGTCGCCTCGTCGACCTGTTCGGTCGCGAAAACCTTGGCTCCGGCCGCCGTCGCCGCCCTGATGCGGTCGCCCGCGGATTTCAGCGCAAGGTTGGTCCGGCTGACCTGCGCCACGGGAATGCGCAGCACAACGCCCGGCCGCGCGTCGGCAACGGACGCCAGCCCGTTCGCCCGCAGGATTTCGGTCCAAAGATTCGGATCGCCGAGATGCTGTTGCGCAAGATCACGCAGGCTTTGCCCATCCGCCAGCTTGATGCGGACGTCAATGTCCCCGGCCTGAAGTGCAGTATACGGAAATGCCGACACCAGCAATATCAGTGCCGAGCAAACCCCCATTATTCCAACCGGGTCAATCCGGTTGGCATCGCGGCGACCAGCGGGATGATTGCATTCTTTCATTCCCAGCGCTGCCGACGGAACAATCAGTTCGCAAAACTTACCATCCGGGACAGGACACGTCCCTTCCCCAAAAGAGGCAGGCTGCGCCGGGGGGTGCCGTGCGGTCTGGTCGTCAAGCAGGCTTCAGGCGGCCCTTTCGGGGCGGCGCCGGTTACGCCGAACGCCGGTGGGTGGCCTGCGGGACTTGCGGCTGCGGCTGCCAAAGCCGCACGGAAATCGCCGCCGACGCCTGCGCCGTGAAGAACGGGTGCCCGTCGCGAAGGCGGTCGATGGCGTCCAGCATGTCGTCGGAGAGCGCGGTTGCGGGATCCGACAGTTGCAGCGCCTGATGGCCGGCCGTGGTCGCCCACAGCGGCGGCGTTCCCGGCCGGCTCGACGCAACCGCGGCGAGCGGCCCGGAAACCTCCCACGACGCGCGCTCGGCATTCCAGCCGAGCACGCGCCGGTCAATCCCGGTGTGCAGCCACACCCAATTCGTCAGGATCACAGGCCTGGCATGTCCCAGCACGGCGGGGCCTCAACGACAAGTCATGAACGATCCGCGGATGCTATTCGTTCCTGTTCCGTTCGACAAGGGATAATCGTGAGGTCATGCCTGGCCGGGTGGGTGGCCGGCCGCTCCGGATTAAGATCCGCGCCGGGTCAAACCACGCGATGCCCCTGTTCCATCAGCCCGCGGCTGCACATCCAGTCGTAAACGGCCAGATCGTGGATGACCGCGCGATAGATGACGTCGTTCTCGACGGGCGGCGTGGGCACCGTGCGGCCGTCGGCGAGGCGGTATTCGACGACGGTCGGGAAGGACACGCGGCCGTTGGTCTCCATGACCGGCGCCGGCGGCACGATGGCGACGGGTGTGCCCAGCGTGCGCGCAGCGGCGCGGGACCGCTCGATATGGCGGGCGGCGTTGGCCGGGATGGTCGTGCTGCTCTTGCTGGGCTTGCGGGACTGGGGGGCCTTCGGTGCCATGAACGGGGTTCCCTGTTGTTGAGTCCACGCTGCTACCAGCCGGCCGACTCCCGCGCCAGCCCCACCGCGTCATCCTCCGCAACGTCGCGGGCACAGTGAGTCTTCGCGGCAACAGGGGGCAGGGCGGGGGACCGCTTCCTCGGCAACCTTTCCTTGCGGCTTTTGGGCAGGTCGGGCGTTGCCTACATCATGCGCCTGATCCCGAAAACACAGGGGCCGAAAACACAGGGGGAGATGCCGCATGCGGGTTGAGAGATGCACGGGCGAGACGTTGGAGGACTGGGTCGAACTGCGGCACGCGCTGTGGCCGGATGCGGACATCGCGACGCTTCGCGCGGAAGCCGAAGACAGCCTTGCCGATTCCGGCCGGACGGTCGCTTTCGTCGTCCGCGACGCGGCATCCAGCGTTGGGGGCGGCGTACGTGGCGGCGTTCTCGGCTTTGCGGAGGCGTCGTTGCGCCGGGATTACGTCAACGGGTGCGAGACCTCGCCTGTCGCCTTCCTAGAGGGCATCTATGTGCGGGCGGACCAGCGCAAGCGCGGCGTTGCCCGCCTGCTCGTCCGGGCGGTCGAGGATTGGGCGACGAGCGTGGGCTGCTCGGAACTCGCCTCCGACGCGGATATCCGGAACGACGCGTCCCATCGCATGCATGGCGCGCTCGGCTTCGAAGAAACCGAACGCGTGGTCTACTTCCGCAAACTCCTGGACCGGGGCTGAACGGGTATCCCCGTCGCGGATTTCACCATCCGGGAAATCCGCTTTTCCGCCGCGGGCGGGGATTCCCGTGGGATCCGCCCTGCGTTAGAGTCCATGTCGGTCGGCATCATCCGTGGCAAAGTTGGTGCTTCGGGAACGACAACGGCCACGCCGGCGTTGTCACCATGGCGCCGCAAACAAGGAGCATCGGCGCCTGACGCGCTTCGTTCCCGGCGATCCGAATGAAGGCATGGACCGTCACTGAGACACCAATCGGCTTCACACAGGAAGAGCAGTTCCATCATGCAGCATCGACAGGGACAGCGCCGCTGGGACGCCCAGCCGCGCGCGCGGAAGGATTCCCGGCCGCAGAACGCAGGCCCCAAGGATCCGATCGCCCTGGCAACGGACTTGCTGAACCGCACGCGCACGCGCCCCGCGCTGCTGAGGGCCGTCGAAGAGCGCGTGCGGGCCGAACCCGAGGAGCGGCGGCGCTTTGCCGCGGCGGCCGGCCGCGTCTTCGGCTACACCGGCGAGCAGGCCCTGATCCAGGCCGTGCGGAACTATTTCCACGATCTGTCGCGACCGGCGGAGGGCGACCGGACGGCAACCCTCCTGTGGCTTGCCCAGACGGTGGCGGGCATTTCCGGCGCACACCGGCCCGGCCGCGCGAACGCGGACCTCGCCGCCATCGACCCCCGCGCCGCGGCGGAAGCGCTGTTCCGGCCACGCGGCCAGGAAAACGCCTCCGCACCAGCGGCCTGAATCAAACGCCGCTCAGAAGCCGTGGCTCCCGCTGTAGCCGTTGCGCGCGGCGGGCGTCCAGCCCTGGGGCGGCTCCTTGGGCCGGTAGACCTCGACCAGGAGCGGATGGCAGGCCGCCGCGTCGCTGGAATGCTCGGTGCTGCAATCCCCGCCCGGACAGGCGGACAAGGCGCCCAGCAGGTCGATCTCGGCGAAGAACTCCAGGAAGTCGCCGGGCCGCACGGGGCTGGCCTTCATGAAGTATTGGCCGGTGTCGCGGGTGAAGCCCGTGCACATGAAGACGTTCAGCACGTCGTGCACCGCCGGTTCCACGTCGCCGCGCGGGCGGCCGGTCTGGTCGGCGAGCGCACGCGTCAGGTTGGAATGGCAGCAGTGATGATAGTCCCCGCCGCTGAGCAGCCGGTGGGTGTAGGGATCGCAACGCGTCCCGATCACGTCGTGGACCGATCCGCCCCACTCGTCGAAGCCATACCAGTCCAGCGTGTCCGCGGTGATCGTCGCCATCGGCCGCAGGTAGGGCAGACACGACCACAGCCGGTCGCCCGTCGACAGGTGGGTGCCGTGCAGGGCGCGCGTCTTGCCGGAGAAGAACCGCTCGTTGAGATCGGCCGCCGACCACAGGTTCAGGTCCCCGACCTGCGGCCCTTCGATGCTGACGATGCGGAAGAAGCACCCCGCGGGCACCTCGAAGCACCGCGCCTCGCGCGGCGGCACCACGACCTCGGCGACCTTCCGCCAATCGTCCCGCGCGGCGCGGTATGACGCGAGGTCGGGCGGCGCCAGGCTGTCGACCGGATAGCAGATGACGGGCCGGATGCTCCGGCGCGCGTGCGCGTCTTGCGGTTCTGGATGTTCAGGCTGTTCCGGCTTCATTGGCCTTTTTCCCTTTTTCCCTGTCCCTCGATCCCGCGGCCGGCAGGACCGGCGGCGGGATCGAAGGTATAGCACGGAAGGAGAAGATGCCGTCACCGGCACACGAGGTCCTGTCTATTGGCTCCTTTTATTGGCTGCGCCGGGAGAAGGAGACGGCGTAGGCCGCGTCGCGGGCTGCGATCAGCGGATCGTCCGACGCCTCGATGCCGTCCGTGACCTGACCGGGCAGGAACAGCAGGGTCTTCGCCGCCTCTTCGTTGTTCGGCGTCACCTTGGTCAGGGTCAGGGTGCCCAGTTCGACGCGCCGGCGGCTGTCCGGCCACGGCTTGGTCGCGTCGGTGATCGAGTCCTCCGCCTGCGCCACCTGGGCCAGGAGCCGGAAGCGCACCGGCTCCTTCTGCAAGCGCTCCTGGATGTCGGTGATCAGGAAGTCGGCGGGCCGCTTGGCCGCGTCCTCCGGCGTCAGATAAGAGACGCCGGCCAGCGGCTCCATCACGTAACGGATGAATTGCGCCTCGCCCGCTTTGTTGATGAAGCGGAAGGCGTTGATGCCGAAATACTCCTCGGTCGCGAAGCTGACGGGCGTTTTGGTCGTCGCCCCGGCGCGCACGGCGGCGGGGTGGCTGGCGAGGAACTCGTCCATCTTGGTCGGCTTCGGGCTGTCGGGCTTGGAAGCCCCCGCGGCCAGCAGCAGGTCGCGGAACTCCTCCGGCGTGGCGACGGGGAAGAAGTGCAGGCTGTTGATCACCAGGTCGGTGTCGCTGCCGTCGGGCAGGCGGAACTTGACGGCGATGCCGTGCGGGTTTGCCATCGGACTGCCGTCCGGGATGTCGGGGATGCCCGTGGCGTTGGAAAACCGCGCGACCACCGGCACCTGGGTGGTCTGAAGATGGGCCGCGCGGGTGATCGAAGCAGCGCTGGGTGCGGGCTGGAAGGTGCCTTCGACGACGATGCCCTTGGCGTGGTTGGCGCGCTTGCCCGGATGCTTTCCGAAGGCCGCCTGCATGGCATCGACGATCTGTTCCTCGACCGACGTATCCTGCGCCCGAAGGGGTGCCGCCGTTCCCATCAGAAGACCCGACAGGCCGATGGCAAGCCCGAGAGCAAGCGTTGAAGGGACACGCGTGGTCGAGATCATGCTGCCGTCCTCCCCATGTTGCGAGCGCGTTGACGCGCACCGAGCGACATGGCGCGGGCTCTGCTGATTTCCAACGGGCCGTAAGGGGGGCGCGATGACGATACCGTGATCGCGATCCGTCATGGCGGAAGCGGGTCTTGCCGGCGGCGCTGTGCCGCCCATGATTGCTGCATGCGCAGGAAGCTCTTCATCATCATCGCGCTGGGCTCGCTCCTTGCCGGATGCAGCGGCGTCTCGTCCGACCCCGCCGCCGGCCGGAATACGAGCATCAGCATCACCTCCTACCAGAGCGGGTACGGGGTGCGCCCCAACGGCCCGCAGAGCGTGGCGGACAGCCAGATGGATTGGGGCTCATAACGGCCGCACCGTAAAAGGCGGACCGGCGCCGCCGCGGTGTGCGGCGGCGCCGGTTTCGGCATGGCCTTTTTCTTAACAGTGCCGGGTCAGCTTTTGCCGCGCTCGACGATGGCCTGGTATTGCTTCCAGACCTCCGGGTAACGGCGGATGTAGTCCTGGTTGACCTTCATCGCGGTCTCCCGGAACTTCGCCTGCTGCGCGGTGGGGACGGTTTCCAGCCGGCCGCCCTGGGCGATCAGGTGGTCCATGGTTTCCTTGTCGGCGGCGATGGCGCGCTTCCACTGCTGGGCGACGATCTCGTTCGTCGTCGACTCCACGATCTGGCGCAGGTCGGGCGGCAGGCCGTTCAGCCACTTCTCGTCCACGCAGACGGAATAGGTGAGCAGGCTCATGCCCGGCACGATGGAGGCCACCTTGGCGGCGTTGGTGCCGACCATCTCCCACCCGCCGGCCGAGGTGTAGATGCCGTCGATGGCGCCCTGCATCAGCGCCGCCGCCATTTCCGACGCCGGCATGGACACGGGGCTGGCACCGAAGTCACGCATCAGCAGTTGCAGGATGCGCCCGCCGGTCAGGCGGATCTTGGTGCCCTTCAGCGTGGAGACCGACTCCACCGGCTTGTCCTTGAACAGGAAGATGAGGTCGGCGGTGCGCATCAGCCCCATGACGCGGATGCCCTTGTCGGCCACCAGCCCGGACAGCATGGCCGCCACGTCACGGGCCACGTCGGGCCGCTCCATCGCTTCGTCGGTGACGGCGAAGGGCAGGTTGATGACGCCGTACTGCGGCGCGATGCTTTCCAGCTGCACGCTGACCGGCCAGACCATGTGCACGGCGCCGGAACCCAGCGCCGCCACGGCGTCCTTGTCCTTGTAGAGCGTGCCGGAGTGGAAGACCTTCGGCTTGATGCGGCCCTGCGAGCGCTGTTCGATCAGCGCCGCGTATTCGTCCATCATCTTCGCGGTCCAGTGGGACGTCGCGATCTCGTCGGTCATCACCATTTCGATGGGCTGCTGCGCCCTGGCCGGCGCGCCGGCGGTCAGCGCCGTTGCGGCGGTGATCCCGACCGCCGCCCCGAACAGCGTCCTGAACAGAGCCGCCCGGACGATGAGTTGCTTGAGCATTGGCATTCCTCCCACGAATTGTACAGGGCCACGAATTGTATGGGGCCGTGGCTTGGTGCGGGGGCCGCTGCTGGGCGGCCGTTCGGATGTGTCCGGCCCGTTTGTCCGAACGATCATAGGGAAAAACAATGGGCCATGCCAACAATATTGTACGGACAAGTCTACGCGCTTTGGCGTAGCACCTCCGACTCACCCGTCCGCCGCACCCCGCGCAGCACGGCGACGGTGCCGGCCACCGGAAAGGCCGCCATCAGCGCGAAGGTCGGCCCATAGCTGCCGACAACGTTGTACAGCAGGGCGAACAGCGCCGGCCCGACCACGACGCCCGCGAAGGTCAGCATCATCGCCCCACCGGTCGCCGCACTCGCCGCACCGGCCGGCGCGAACCGCGCGACCTCCGCCAGGAACACGCCGTTCCAGCCGATGGCCGCCGTGCCGAACACCGCCAGCACCGCGACGACCGATCCCACCGCCCAGCTCGGCGCCAGCGCCGCGGTCGCCAGCGCGGACAGGGTGGACAGCGCGCCGATGCCCGCCAGCACGCCGATGCCGGACTTTAGCCGGTCGGCCAGCAGCCCCCAGCCGATGCGCGCCGCCGCCCCCGCCGCCTGCATCACCGACACCGTCAGACCCGCCGAGACGATGGACCAGCCCAGGTCGTGCACCAGCATGTTGACGGTGAAGGCCATCAGCGACAGCTGGATCGCCGAAAAGCCGAAGCCCATCAGCGCAAGGCCACGCAGCGCCGGCACGCGCCAGACCAGCCTCGGCCCCGCCGTCAGCTGGCCGCGCAGGCTCAGGCCGGGCTTGCGGTCGTCGTCCCACAGCTTGCGCCCCGGCGCGAAAAGGACCAGCAGCACCGCGAACAGCAGGGCCACCACACCCACCGCCCCGCGCCAGCCGGCAAGCTGGCCGATGCCCGGCAGCAGAAGCCCGGCGATCATGCCGGCCAGCGGCACGCCGGTCTGCTTCAGCGAAAAGACCAGATTGCGCCGGGCCGGCGGGGTGTAGCGGTTCAGAAGGTGGGACGACGCGGGATTCACCAGCCCATAGCCGATGCCGATCAGCACCGACGCCAGCGCCGTCACCCACAACAGTCCGGAGGCGAGGCCCAGGCAGCCGACCAGGCCCAGCAGCAGGGCGACGATGCCGGCCGTCCCGGCGCCCCAGCGCTGCACCAGCAGCCCGGCCACCGCCGACATCAGGGCACCGGCGGCGTAGATGATGCTGATCTGGTAGCCGACCAGCTCCGCCCCGATCCCCAGAGAGGCCGCGGCCAGCGGCGCCACCGTCGCCAGGGTCAGGACGGACAGGGTGGCGATCGCCTGCACGCTCGTCACCTCCGCCAGCAGCAGCGCGAAGGAGACCGGCGGGGCTTCCGGCCCGCCGCTCATGCTGGAATCTCCCTGGCAGAAACCTCCCCGGCCCGCCGGGCGAGCGCCAGCACGCGGCGGGAGCCCAGCACCAGCGGACGTTCGACCAGCTTGCCGTCAAGCGTGCAGACCCCGCCACCCGCCGCCTCGAAGGCCGCCAGCACGCGCTCTGCCTGGGCGACCGCCGCGGGCGGCGGCGTGAAGGCGGCGTGGATGGCGGCGATCTGCTTGGGGTGGATGGCCGCGCGCGCGGTGAAGCCGTGCAGGGCACTCTGCGCCAGTTCCCGCGCGTAGCCATCCTCGTCGTCCAGCGCGATCCAGGGCATGTCCAGCGCGTCCAACCCATGGCGCGCCGCGGCGTGCACGACGCGGGTGCGGGCCTGGAGCAGCGGTTCCCAGGCGAGCGGAACGCGCAGCTCCGCCGACAAGTCGGCCCCGCCGAACATCAGGAAGCCAAGGCGGGCGGAGGACGCCGCGATCTCCATCACGTTCTCCAGCCCGTCCGCGCTCTCGATCAGGGCGCCGAGCACACCAGGCAGGTTCCGCTCGTCCAGCAGAGCGGCGGCGAGACGCACGTCGGCCGCGCCATCCACCTTCGGCAGCAGAAGGCCGGCCCAGGGCGGAGCTTGTCCGGCGTCCAGGTCGGTCAGCGCCAGCAGATCGAGCAACCCGGTGCGGCTGCGCAGCGAATTGGTCCGAACGAAAATGTCGGGAGCAGCCGCGTCGGAGCCCGTGCGGTCGCGCAGAAAGGCGCAAACCGCGGCGCGGGCGCTGTCCTTGTCGGTGGGGGAAACGGCGTCTTCCAGATCGATGATCACCGCGTCGGCCCCAGCCGCCAGGGCCTTGGCAAAGCGGTCCGGCCGGGCGCCGGGGACGAACAGGTAGGAGCGTCGGATGCGGCCTTCCGGCGCTATCTGCGGGGCTGACGGATTGTTCGTCATAAAAACGCTTCCCATGGTTCGAGGGGCGTGATAATTGTCCGTACAACATGCTATCACATGCATGGAACATGTCATCCCGAAATCATCCGGCGCGCAGCCATTTCCCCCGCCATTGCCCACGAGGGATCCCCGCCCATGCCCGACATCCTGGAACCGCGGACCATCGTCGCGAACCACGGCCGATACCTTGAGGATTTCGTCGTCGGCGACGTCTACGAGCACCGGCCCGGCCGGACGATCACGGAATCCGACAACATCCAGTTCAGCCTGCTGACGATGAACCGCCACCCCATGCACTGCGACCACGCCTTCGCGGCCGGGTCGGAGTTCGGAAAGCCGCTGGTCAACAGCGGCCTGACGCTGGCCATGGTGCTGGGCATGACGGTGGACGACGTCAGCGCCAAGGCCATCGCCAACCTCGGCTGGAAAGAGATCAAGCTGGTCGCCCCGGTGTTCCCCGGCGACACGATCTACGCGCGCTCCCGCGTGCTGGACGTGCGCGAATCCAAGAAGCGCCCGACCCAGGGAATCGTGACCACCTACACCGAGGGCTACAAGGCCGACGGCACGGTCTTCCTGACCTTCGAACGCGCCAGCCTGATCCCCAAGCGCGGCCACGGTGTGGGCGACTGATCCGGACAAAAAACGCGTTCACCAAAGAATCCGTGGGAGGAAAAATGTCCAACGCAGAGTCCATGGGCGAGTCCATCGCCGACCGGCTGGCGGCCTTCGTCGCAGACACCCCCGACGACGCGATCCCCGAAACCGTGCGCACCCGCGCGCCGCACCACATGCTGGACGCCGTCGGCATCGCGCTCGCCTCGACCCGCTACGATTTCGCCCACAAGACGCTGACCGCGCTGCGCGGGCTGGCGGGGGAGGGGACCGTGCCGGTGATCGGCATGCCGGCCCGGCTGCCCGCCCGCGACGCGGCGACCGTCAACGGGCTGCTCTGCCACGGCCTCGACTACGACGATACGCACATCGGCGGCGTCATCCACCCGACCTCCAGCGTGCTGCCCGCCGTGATGTCGGCGGCGTCCATGACCGGCGCCGACGGCCGGTCGGTGGTCAGCGCCTATGTGCTGGGGGTGGAGGTGGCCGCGCGCCTCGGCGCCGTGGCCCGCGGCGGCTTCCATCAGGTCGGCTTCCACCCCACGGGCATGATCGGCGTGTTCGGCTGCACCCTGGCGGTCGGCCGGCTGTTCGGCCTGACCCGCGGCCAGCTTGCCAACGCGCAGGGCATCGCGCTGTCCATGGCCGGCGGCAGCCTGGAATTCCTGGAGGACGGCGCCTGGAACAAGCGCCTGCATCCGGGCTGGGCGGCGGCGGCCGGCATCACCGCGGCGGCGCTGGCCCGCGAAGGCTTCGTCGGCGCCAGCCGGCCCTATGAGGGGCGCTTCGGCCTGTTCAGCGCCTATCTGGGCAAGGAAGCCGGCCGCGCCGACCTCGGCCTCGCCACCGCCGGGCTGGGCGAGGTGTGGGAGCTGATGGCGACCGCCATCAAGCCCTTCCCGGCCTGCCACTTCACCCACGCCTGCGTCGACGCGGCCCTGGCGTTGCGCCGCGACGGCCTCGACCCCGCGCGCATCCGCCGGATCGAGGCGCTGGTGCCGGAACAGGTCGTCAAGACGGTCTGCGAGCCGGAGGCCAACAAGAAGCGCCCGGCCAACTCCTACGACGCGCAGTTCAGCGTGCCGTTCCTGGTCGCGGCGGCGCTGGTCCGCGGGCGCCTGACGCTGGCCGAGCTGGAGAACGACGCGCTGGGCGACGCCGGCATCCTCGACGTGGCGTCCAAGGTGTCCTACCGCCCCGACCCGGACTCGCCCTTCCCGAAGGCCTATTCGGGTGAACTGATCGTCACGCTCGACGACGGGCGGGAACTGCGCCACCGCGAGCACATCAACCGCGGCGCCGCCGACCGTCCGCTGACCAACGCCGACATCGTCGAGAAATACCGCGCCAACGCCGCCATGGCCGTGGGCGAGACCGCATCCGCCCGCATGGAGGCCGCCGTGCTGGGGCTCGACGCCGCTCCGCGCGCCGCGGACGCGCTGTCCGTCCTCTCACCGTCCGTCCGTTGACCACCGCTTTCCAGGGGAACGCCATGAGCGCCACCATGATGACCACCGACGCCGCGACGGCCAACGAGCGCGACGAGCAGGAACGCCTGATCCTCGACAGCGTGGACCGCTTCCTCGACCGCCACGTCCGCCCGCACGCGCTGAAGCTGGAACATGACGACATCTACCCCGACGAGATCGTCGAGCGGATGAAGGAACTGGGCCTGTTCGGCGCCACGATCCCGGAGGAATACGGGGGCCTCGGCCTGCGTCCCTCCACCTACGCCAAGGTGATCGAGCGCATTTCCACGGTGTGGATGTCGCTGACCGGCATCATCAACTCGCACCTCATCATGGCCTTCATCGTCGCCAAGAACGGCACGCCGGAGCAGAAGGCCGCCTTCCTGCCGCGCTTCGCCAGCGGTGAGCTGCGCGGCGGCCTCGCGCTGACCGAACCGGACTGCGGCACCGACCTCCAGGCCGTGCGCACGGTCGCCCGGCGAGATGGCGACGACTACGTCATCAACGGCACCAAGACGTGGATTTCCAACGGCATCCACGGCAGCTGCTTCGCCCTGCTGGTGAAGACCGACCCGACCGCGCAGCCCCGCCACAAGGGCATGAGCATGTTCCTGGCGGAAAAGGGGCCGGGCTTCCAGGTCAGCCGCAAGCTGGAAAAGCTGGGCTACAAGGGCATCGATTCCGCCGAGCTGATCTTCGAGGACTACCGAGTGCCGGCCGACCGCCTGATCGGCGGGGAGGAAGGGCGGGGCATGGCCTGCGCCATCTCCGGCCTGGAGCTGGGGCGCGTCAACGTCGCGGCGCGCGGCGTCGGCGTGGCGCAGGCGGCGCTGGACGAATCCGTGAAGTACAGCCAGCAGCGCAAGACCTTCGGCAAGCCGATCCACGAGCATCAGGCCGTCGCGCTGAAGCTGGCCGACATGGCGACCCGCGTGTCCGCCGCGCGCCTGCTCGTCCAGCAGGCGGCCAACGCGCTCGACCGCGGCGAACGCTGCGACTTCGAGGCCGGCATGGCCAAGCTGTTCGCGTCGGAAGCGGCGGTGGACAACGCCATGGACGCCATGCGCATCCACGGCGGCTACGGCTATTCCAAGGAATTCGTGGTGGAGCGCCTGTACCGCGACGCCCCGCTGCTGTGCATCGGCGAAGGCACCAACGAAATCCAGCGCCTGATCATTGCCAAGCGCCTGATCGAGCGGAACCCCGCGTAACCGCACCGCCTCCATTACCCTCTCCCGCCCCCGGCTCTCAGCGAATGCCACAGGCATTCGCCTGACGCCGACAGCGCAAGCTTCGCTTGCGCGAAAGGCGGGAGAGGATGACCAACACCATGATCCGACAGGGAGACACCGCGTGCTACCCCTCGAAGGCGTCACCGTCATCGCCGTCGAACAGTACGGCGCCGGCCCGTTCGGCACCATGCTGCTCGCCGACCTCGGGGCCGAGGTCATCAAGGTCGAAAACCCCGCCGAAGGCGGGGAGGTCGGCCGCCATGTCGGCCCGCATTACTTCGGCCCCGGCAACAGCCACTTCTACCAGTCCTTCAACCGCAACAAGCGCAGCATCACGCTGAACCTGAAGCATCCCGAAGGCATGAAGGTGTTCCACGAGCTGGTGCGCCACGCCGACGCCGTGCTGGACAACCTGCGCGGCGACCTGCCGGACAAGCTGGGCCTGACCTACGAGCACCTGAAGGCCGTCAACCCGAAGATCGTCTGCGCCCACCTCTCCGCCTACGGGCGCGAGGGGCCGCGGCGGAGCTGGCCGGGCTACGACTATCTGATGCAGGCGGAGGCCGGCTACCTGTCCGTGACGGGTGAGCCGGACGGCCCGCCCGCGCGCTTCGGCCTGTCGGTGGTGGACATGATGACCGGGCTGATGACCGTGTTCGGGCTCGTTTCCGGCGTGGTCGGGGCGCGGGCCAGCGGCAAGGGCACGGACGTGGACGTCAGCCTGTTCGACACGGCGCTGCACAACCTGACCTACCTCGCCACCTGGTACCTGAACGGCAGCCACAACCAGGGGCGGGAGCCGCGCTCGGCCCACCCGTCGCTGACCCCGTCGCAGCTCTACCGGACGCGCGACGGCTGGCTGTTCATCATGTGCAACAAGGAGAAGTTCTGGCCGGTGCTGTGCGCGAAGCTCGGCCGTCCGGAATGGGCGGAGGATCCGCGCTTCCGCAGCTTCAAGGACCGGCTCGCCAACCGCGAGGCGCTGACCGGACTGCTGGACGACGCCCTCCGGCAGCGCGGCACGGCGGAGTGGGTGGAGATCCTGGGCGGCGCCGTTCCGGCGGCCCCGGTCTTCGACATCGCCCAGGCGCTGGAAAACCCCTTCGTGCGCGACAGCGACCGGCTGGCCGACTTCACCGGCCCTGAAAACGATGAAAAGGTCCGCATGCTGACCGGCCCGGTGCGCATCGGCGGCGAACGGCTGCCGACCCGCGCCGCCCCGGCCCTGGGCGCCGATACGGACGCGGTGCTGGCCCGCGCCGGGTTCGACGCGGCGCGGATCGCGGCCCTGCGGGAACAGGGGGCGCTATGACGGGCGCCGTTCGCCAGACGACAACCGCCCATGCCGCCTCCCAAACGACCGCCGCCGCTTCGGACGGACCGCGCTTTCAGGAGATCCTGGAGGCGCTGCGCGCGGACATCGTGGACGGGCGCGTCGGGATCGGCGAACGGCTTCCGACCGAACAGGAACTCTGCCTGCGCTTCGGCGCCAGCCGCTACACGGTGCGGGAGGCGCTGCGGCGGCTTCAGGACCTCGGCCTGATCGTGCGGCGCCAGGGCTCCGGTTCGGTGGTGACGGCGGCCCGGCCCGACGGCCGGTTCCACAACGCGCTCTCCAGCCTCGCGGAGATCGGGCAATACGCCACCTCCACCCGGCTGGAGGTGCTGGCCGCGGAGAAAATCCTCGTGGAGGGGCGGACGGCGGAGCTGCTGCACTCCCCGCCCGACGTGCCGTGGGTGCGGGTCATCGCCCTGCGCCGCCAACCCGGCGAGCGGTCGCCGCTCTGCTACACGGAAATCTTCCTGCCGGCCGCCTACAGCGACGTGGCGCAGGCCATCGGCACCTTCCCGACCGCCGTCTACACGGTGCTGGAAAGCCGCTACGGCGTCCGGATCGAAGAGGTGGTGCAGTCGCTGGAGGCCTCATCCGCGGACGCGAACCTCGCCTCGCGCCTGTCGATCGAAGTCGGTGATCCGATCCTGGTCGTCACCCGCCATTACCTGGACCTGGAAGGACGCGTGCTGGAGGTGGCGGTCAACAGCCACCCGGCCGGGCGCTATCGCTATGAAATGACGCTGCAACGGGCCGGTCGATAAGGCCCAACCCGCGCCAGCGGCCTTGAAGAGCCGCGCGGGACCCGAGAGTTGGGAGGGAAAGATGACGGACGACGCCAGCCACGCGGCGCTCGCGCGCCAGTTGGCCGAACTTCAGGGCGTTCCCCTGAACGACGCGGACGCCGCCATGTGCGGGCGCCTGCTCGTCGCGGGGGCAAGGGCGCTGGCACCACCACTGGCAGCGGCCTGCGCTGAGCGACCGGAAGGAATGCTTTTCGACGTCCCACCGGGCGCCCATGCCGCCGTGCTGCGGGGGGAGGGCGCATGACCGACCCCGCCGAATTGACCCTGGCCGACGCCGCGCAGGCCGTCCGCGAACGGACGCTGCGCGCGGAGGAATTGGCGGAGGCTTGCCTCGACCGCATCGCCCGGCTGAACCCGCTGCTGAACGCCTTCCTCACGGTGGACGCGGCGGAGGTGCTGGCCGCGGCCCGAACCGCCGATGCGGAGGCCGATGCCGGGCGCCTGCGCGGGCCGCTGCACGGCGTGCCGCTGGCGCACAAGGACATGTTCTACCGCGCCGGGAAGCCCTGCACCTGCGGGTCCCGCATCCGCCGCGACTTCCGCCCGGTGCGGACCGCGACGGTGCTCGACCGGCTGGACGCGGCCGGCGCCCTGACGCTCGGCACGCTGCACATGGCGGAATTCGCCATGGGGCCGACGGGGCACAACGCGCATGTCGGGCGTTGCCGCAACCCGTGGAACCCGGACCGCATCACCGGCGGGTCCTCCTCCGGCTCCGGGGCGGCGGTGGCGGCGCGGCTCGCCTTCGGCGCGCTGGGGTCCGACACCGGCGGGTCGGTGCGGCTGCCCGCCGCGCTGTGCGGGGTGGTCGGGCTGAAGCCGACGCAGGGGCTGGTGCCCATGGGCGGCGTCATGCCGCTGTCGGAAAGCCTGGATTGCGTCGGGCCGCTGGCCCGCAGCGCGCGGGATGTGGCGACCCTGCTCGCGGTCATCACCGGCAAGACCGGCTATGAAGAGGGCATCGCGGAGGGAGTCGACGGCCTGCGCCTCGGCATCCCGCGCAGCTTCTATTACGACGGGCTGGACCCCGCCGTGTCCGCCGCCCTGGACGAGGCGCAGCGCGTGCTGGAACGCGCGGGCGCGCGGTTCGTCGCGGTGGACATCCCGGACCACGGCGCCTTCAGCGACCTCGCCAACCTTGTCTTCACGCCGGAAGCCGCCGCGCTGCACCTGCCCTGGCTGCGCGACCGGCCGGAGGACTACGGCCCGCAGGTGCGCGCCCGCCTGCTGCAAGGGCTGGCGGTGCCGGCCACGGCCCATCTCCAGGCCAAGCAGCTGCGCGCTTTGCATCTTCAGGCCATGTTGGACGGGCCGTTCGCGCAGTGCGACGCGCTGTTCGTCCCGGCGACCCGCGGCCGCGTGCCCACCGCCGCCGAAACGGACGTGGAGGCCGGGCCGGCCATGGCCGCGGTGGTCGGCGGCATCGCGGCGCTGACGCGCCCCGTGTCCTACCTCGGCCTGCCGGCGCTGGTCACGCCCGCCGGCTTCGACGCCGATGGCCTGCCCATCGCGCTGCAACTCATCGGGCGGCCCTTCGCCGAGGCGACGCTGCTGCGCATCGCCGAAGCCCATGAACGCGCCACCGGCTGGCTGAGCCGCGCCCCGCAAACCCCCGCCCTGACCGTGAAGGGAGCCCCAGCATGCAGGGAACCGACGCCATGAGTTCCGCTTCGCCACGCTACCAGCCGGCCCCCGACACGGCCCTCACTGCTGCCCCGGCCCCGGCGGACGCTCCACCCCATCCGGCCGGCGGTCTGCCCGCCTGGTGGACCTTCATCGAAGACCGCATCATCCTGAACGTCGCCACCATCCTGATGATGGGGGCCATCGGCTTCATGTTCTACGAGGCCTCCAGCCGCTCCCTCCTGTCGGAAAGCCACTGGTGGGCGGAGGAACTGGTCCGCTTCCTGGTGGTGTGGAGCGTGCTGCTGGCCATCGGGGTCGGCACGCGGCACGGCCACTTCATCCGCATGGACCTGCTGCTGAACATCCTGCCGCGCCGCGCGCGGCTGGCCATGGCCTGGCTGAACAGCCTGATCGGCCTGTTCTTCAGCGGCCTTCTGGTCGTGGCCGGCGTGCAGGAGGTCGCCCACCTCCAGGCCGTGGGCATGTTCACGGAATCCAACCTGGACCTTCCCTTGTGGATGGTGCGGCTGATCCTGCCGCTCGGCGGCGTGCTCTACGGCTTCTCCTTCCTCGGCAACGTCATCCTGCTGCTGCGCGGCTATGACCCCGACCCGCCCACCGAGGGCGAAAACCTCTGACCACGGCGTAAAAGAAACGGGAGGACGCACATGACCACCATCATCGCCGTCGTCGCATTGCTGCTTCTGGTCGGCGCTGGCGTGCACATCGCGCTGGCGCTGGGCGTCGTCGCGGTCGGGCTGCTCAGCTTCAACTTCAACATCCCGGTCATTCTGGTCGCGCAGATGGCCTGGGATTCCATCGACAAATACGCGCTGGTCTGCATTCCCTTCTTCATCTTCGCCGGCAACCTGATGTCGCGCGGCAACCTCGCGCTGGTCATCCTGGAACTGGTCGGCACGGTGATCCGCTGGTTCCGCGGCGGCATCGCGCTGGCGCTCGCCATGTCCAGCGTGTTCTTCGCGGCGGTGAACGGATCGTCGGTGGCCTGCGCCGTGGCGCTGGGCCCGGCGGCGGTGAAGCTGATGCCGAACGAGGGCTACAACGTCCGCTTCGCCGCGGCGCTGGTCGCGGTGTGCGGCACGCTGGGGCTGATGATCCCGCCGTCGCTGACCTTCATCCTGATCGGCTCCATCGTCGGGCTGCCGATCACCGACCTGTTCATCGCCGGCATCGTGCCCGGCCTGTTCGAAGCAACGCTGCTGGGCGTCACCACCCTGGTCGTCAGCCGGTTCTACGGTTACGGCAACGTCGGCCCGCGCCCGGACTGGAAGGGCTTCGGGGAGCGCCTGCCGGGCGCCGCCGGGGCGCTGATGATGCCGGTGCTGATCATCGGCACGATCTACATGGGCTGGTTCACCCCGACGGAGGTGTCGGCGCTGGCCGCCGTCTACGCAGTGGTGCTGGTGACGCTGGTCTACCGCACGGCCAATCTCGCCGCGGTGTGGGAAACGGCGCGGGAATCGGTGCTGCAGACCGTGATGATCTACGGCGTCCTGCTGGGATCGGGCCTGCTGACGGCGGTGCTGACGCGCCTCGGCCTCGCCGCCGAGCTGACGGGCATGCTGAAGGAGGCGCAGGTCTCCCCGTTCGAGTTCCTGCTGGTGGTCAACCTGATGCTGATCGTCATCGGCATGTTCTTGGACGGCGTGTCGATGATCGTTCTGCTCGCCCCGATCCTGTTCCCGATGGCGCAGGCCGTGGGCGTCGACCTCGTCCACTTCGCCGTCATCATGACCGCGCTGGTGGAGGTGGCGACCCTGACGCCGCCGGTCGGCCTGAACCTGTTCGTGATGAGCCGCATCACCAAGCTTCCGCTGCATGCCATCGTGAAGGGCGTGCTGCCCTTCTACGCCATGCGGGTGGTGGCGCTGGTCATCATCAACGCCGTCCCGGCGCTGTCGCTCGTGCTGCTGAAATAGGGGATGCCGCGCCCCCGCTGCGGTTGCAACCGGGCGCGGCCTCGTCCATCTTCCGGCATCATGGGGGGTGGCATGTCGGAAGCAGACGGCGTGAAGGACAACGATAAGGACGTGGAGCGGGACGCGGAGGCAACCAATCCGGCGGAGCGGGCGGAAACCCCGCTCTACCAGGAGATCGTCCGCGCCCTGCTGGAGGAGATCGACGCCGGCGCCTACGCCGTCGGCGACCGCCTGCCGACGGAGCAGGAGCTGTGCGCCCGCTTCGCCGTCAGCCGCCACACGGTGCGGGAGGCGCTGCGGCGGTTGCAGGAAATGGGCTACATCCTGCGCCGCCAGGGCTCCGGCTCGGTTCTGGCGGCGCGCCGGGCGGACGGGCGGTTCGTCAACTCGATCAGCTCGCTCGACGAACTGGTGCAATACGCGACCTCCACCCGGCTGGAGATCCTGTCCGTCGACCGCATCATCGTGGAGGAGGAACTCGCCGCCCGCCTCGGTTGCCGGCCGGAGACCCAGTGGTTCCGCATCAGCGCCCTCCGCCGCACCAAGGAAACGTCGGAGCCCTTCTCCTACGTCGAGGTCTACATCGACGTGGCCTACGCCGAGGTCGTGCGCAACCTGGACGTTGTGCAGTACGCCATCTACACGGTGCTGGAGCAGCGCTACGGCGTCCGCATCGCCGAAGTGATGCAGGACATCGAGGCGGCCCCAGCCGACCTCAACGTCGCCTCGCGCCTGCACGTCCCGCCGCAATCCCCCATCCTGGTGATCACGCGCCGCTATTTCACCGACGACGGTCGGCTGGTGGAAATCGCCGTCAACACCCATCCCGGTGCCGACTTCCGCTATACGATGACACTCCACCGACGCTGATCCTCGCGGCAGGTTTTTTAACCGTCCCTGCGCACGACGATGCGTCGCCGGCCCGCGCGACGGCCCTCAGCCGGTCCGCCATGGCACGTTCCCGCGCGCAGGCCTCCTCGCACAGCGCCCGCATTTCGGCGATGCTCGGCCGCCATTTCTTCGTCCGGCGCCACGTCCGCGCCGCGTGGTCGATGGCCCAGGCCGGGAATTCCCCCAGATCCTCAACCCAATCCATGGCGATCAGCTGCTCCACCTCCGGCGTGTGGCCTTTCGCGGGGAAATGGGACAGCAGCGCCAGCATCCGGCCCAGCAGATGGCTTGGTTCGACCGGCGCCAGGATGGAGCGCTCGATCTCGTCCAGCGCGCGTTGCGCCATGGCGGACTGCCGGCCAGTTAAATCCGGCGGCGGCAGCCACGTTTCCGAGACACCGTCGAAGGCATCGTTGCTGAAGCGCGGGCGCCGCTCGACGTACCCGGACTCCAGAATGTCCCGCAACGGTTGCGGAAGTGCGGCGACAAGCATCCGACAGCGGTCTTGGGATGGCATGGCCGGATCGAAGGGCAACAGCGAACGATCCGGCAACGGCATGACGGCAGCGGTCATGGAAGCTCCTTCATGAACGGGAACGGGTGTCGGGTCGGGCGTCCTGGAACCGGGCGGCCACGGCCATCCAGGCGTTCACGCGCTGCTCGGCCGTGGATTCACGGGGGCGGTTGGCGGCGGGCGCCGCGGATCCGTGGGGCGGACCGTCCTTCGCTTTTGAAACCCTGCCGGCGGCCTTGCCGGCCGCCATGTCCTGGACCAGCCATGCCCGCCACGCGGCGCCGATGTTCCGGTACCGGTATCCGTGGGCTTGGCAGCGCAGGACGAAGCCTTCGACATGCTGGGCAAGGTCCACGGAGCCGAACCGGCCGCGGGCCCAGGCAAGATCGTCGGCGTCCGGCATCCAATCCGCAGGCACGTCACGCGCCGGCTCACGCCCACTCGCCGTGAGTGAGTCCGGATTCTGTTCGGAATCGAGCTGTTCCTGACTCGGCGCTGGACAGGGGGCGTCCGTTGGAGAGTCATCCCTGTTCGGGGCATGGACGGAGGTTTTTGGGCGGCTGGTCCGGGCCGGTTCAGCGACGAATTCCGCCGGAACCTCCGCTGTCGCGGCTCCATCCCGGACGAAGCGCAAGCGGTACAGGCAGGACAGGCGGGCGCCGTCGCGGCCGCGGCGGTGCTCGATGGTCACGAGGCCGATGTCGCTGAGCCCCTGAAGGATGCGGTTGATGGTCGGCCGCGACCGCTTCAGCTTTCCGGCCAGCGTCGATTGCGACGGCCAGCACAGGCCGTTTTCGTCGGCAAAGGTCGCGAGTGCGGCCAGAACGGCGAAGCCGTCGGCGTCCAGGTCAGGATGCTCCAGCCACCAGGCCGGGATCCTGCCCCAGCGCCCGGTGTCCGGGGGAACGATGCCGCCTGTGGTGGCGGCGGTTGTGGATTGCATCAGTGCGTTCTCCGCAAGCGATGGTGCCGGCGTCGGGCCGGCGGACTTGCGGATCAGGATTCCGTCGGGGAGGGCGGGCGTCGAATCGCGGGCAAATGGGACCGGGTCCGTTGTGTCCCGTTTGCCCGCGTCTCTGTCCCGCTTGCCCGCCCATCGGTCGGGAATGCCCGCGGATCGGTCCCGGATGCTCGCGGATCGGCGTCGAATCGGATCCGATCACGAATGCTCGCGCATGTGTCCCGTTTGCCCGCGCTTCGCAGGGCAGGACGGTCGGCGGGTTGCCTGGGGCCGGTCGGCCGCCGGCCTATGTCCCATTTGCCCGCGTTTCGCAGGGAGAGGGAAGCGCGTTGGCTTGACAGGGGCTCTGCGGCCCCGCGGTCGGCTGTCCCGTTTGCTCGCGCTTCAGGGGGCGGGCCGAGGCACAGGTCCCTATGTCCCAAATGCTCGCGCATCGGCGGAGCGGCGAACCCACGGCGGCTGTGTCCCGAATGCTCGCGCTTCGGCGGTTCGGCGAATCCGGTGTGCGGCGGACCGGGTGTGGCCCGAACGCTCGCGGGAAGGGAGGGACTGTCCCGTTTGCTCGCGCTTCCTGGGGAGACTTGCCCCGAGTTCTTTGGCCCGCGTTATGTGTCCCGTTTGCCCGCGGTTCGAGGTCCGGAACCGGAGCCACGGTTGGGCCATGCGCCGGTGGGACGTCGCCGATTCGGGGGCAAGGGCGTGTCACCACCTTGGACCGCACCGCTCGCGGGTCACCGGTTCCGGACGAAGCGCGAGCAAACGGGACACATGCGCGGGCATTTCCGACCTATGTGCGAGCAAACGGGACACACGCGTTCGGGGGGATTCGGTCCGGCCGGTTGCGTCGCCCGGCCCCCGGCCCCTATCGTGTCCAAGGGTTAGGAGGGTGAGCATGAGCAAGGCGAACGCGGTCCAGCTGACGCTGTTCGAGATGGAGGACCGGAGCCAATCGCACATGATTGCGCTCTACGACACGGCTCCGCGCTTCGTGTTCGTGTCCAAGGGGCGGAGCAGCGAACCAGACCTGCCCGGTGCCAACACCTTCGTCCAGTCTGTGCACAAGGAGTTTCCGTTCAAGGACTCCATGTTCACGCTGACGCTTCAGCCCGCCCGCATCTACCGCCCCGCCAAGCCCGTTCCCGGCGAGGAAACCGCCGAAAAGAAGATGGTCGAGTACGAGGTGTTTCCCTCGGAGCGCGAGCAGATCGTGGAACAGGTCGTGCGGCGCCTCGCCATGGATCGCTCGCGCCTGTCGCTGATGGGGGACAAGCAGGACCGCGTCCGCGTCCATTTCTCGCTCTACGAGATCCGGCGGGAACTCCGCGCCGTCAACCGAACCATGGACGTCGCGGAAATCCGCGAGGCGCTGGAAATCCTGGCGCGTACCCGCATGATCATCAGCAAGGTGCCGGAAGGCGGGCGCAAGACCGCGCGGCCTGTGCTGGAATCGTCGGTCTTCCCGACCCTTTACATCCGGCCGCGCACCGGCGAGGCCGTGGACGGCGACGAGGACGACACCTACATCGAATTCAACGCGCTGGTGGCCTCGGCCATCCGCAACCTTGAATTCAAGCCGGTTTCCTACCAGTGGATGATGCGGCTGAAGAGCCCGGTGGCGCGCTGGCTCTACAACCGGCTGTCCATCGAATACGGCGACCTCGACCCGAGCCGGTCGCCCGCGGGCCAGCCCGTCATTCCGGCCCAAACCATCATTCCGGCGATGACCCTGACCGCCGACGAGATCATCAACAACAGCGGCATGAACGAGTGGAGCCGGCGCCGGGACACCCTGCGGACGGTGTCCACGGCCGTGGATTCGCTGGTCGAGGAAGGCATCCTCGATCGCGTCGAAAAGGTCGTGTCGAAGAACGGGCGGCGGATCGACGACATCGAGTATGTGATGATGCCCAGCCGCCAGTTCCTGGAGCAGGTGCGGCGCGGCAACGCCGTGCAGGAGGCGAACGCCGCCACCTACAAGGCCATTTCCGGCAGCGACGAGAGCCCGAAGGGCTTCCTGCCGATTTCCCCCGCCCAGACCATGGAGGTCCGGCGGCGGCGCGCCAACCTGCTGCCCAAGGCCGTCAACGAGTGATACGGTTGGAAAATGATCACTTCCATCATTTTCCAACCGTAAAACCCGGCAGATCAATGCTTTAGCATTGATCGAGAGGGGCAAACCAACGGCGCCTTCAGGTGCCGTTGGTTTGATGGCCTTTCGGCGGTGGCCCATGGAACCGTCGCCGAAAGGCCGAAAACGTCAAGTGGCCGGCCGGATCAGAACGGCTGTTGCAGGACCCCGATCAGCCCCTTCACGCCCGCGACGTAGTTGCCCAGCCGCAGGTTTTCGTCGTTGCTGTGCTGGTTGTTGTCGGCGTTGACCAGCGGCACGATCACGAAGGGCACCTTCAGTGCTTCCACCGCGGCCCCGGTCGGCACCGTTCCGCCCATCATGCGGATGCGCACCGGTTCCTCGCCGTAGGTGTCCTTGAAGGCGCGGTACAGCCACGCGCCGACCGGCGACTGCATGTCCGTCCGCGCCGCCGAGCTGGAGGCGGACACGTCGTCGGACGCGACGGCGGCGAGCTTGTCGTACTTCGCCCGCTCCTCGTCCGTCGGGGTGCCCTGCACCAGATGGTAGCCCTGCGCCTCGATGTGCTTCTTCAGCAGGCCGATGAGGTGGGCCGGCGGCGTCTCCGGGACCGTGCGGAGGTCGAGTTCGGCGACGGCCGTTTCCGGGATGATCGTGCGCGCCTTTGGCCCCACGTCGCCGGCGGCCATGCCGCGGACGTTCAGCGACGGGTATTGCAGGGCTTCCTGGTAGTTCTTGCCGACCTTTTCGGCCTGCGCGATGCCCAGGCGCTTGCGCAACGCGGTTTCGTCGTCGGGGACGGCGGCCATGATCTTTTCCGCCGCCGCGTCGATCTTCACGGCGTCGTAATAGCCGGGGATGGTCACCCGCCCGGTCTCGTCCTTCATCGACGCCAGCAGCTGCGACAGGCGCTGGGCCGGGTTGGCCGAGTAGTTGCCGAAATGGCCGCTGTGCAGGCCCTGCTTGGCCCCGAACACGGTGATGGTGGCCAGTGCCACGCCGCGGTTGCCGAACACCAGCGTCGGCTTGTTGGTCTGGTGCATGGGGCCGTCCAGCACCAGCAGGGCGTCGGACTTCAGCAGCTCCGCGTTCTGGTCGATGACCGCGCCCAGGGTGGGCGAGCCCTTTTCCTCTTCGGAGTCCAGGATCACCTTGACGTTGACGCTGGGCTTCCGTCCCTGCTCGTTCAGGGCGTCGATGGCCGTCAGCAGCATCATGATCGGCCCCTTGTCGTCCGACGAGGAGCGCGCGAACAGCCGCCAGTCCGGATCGACCTGATCGCCGTAGAGCTTCTCAAGCGGGATCGCCTCCCACTCGCCCTTGGCGTTCTTCTGCTTCAGGGTCGCTTCCCAGGGGCTTTGCTGCTGCCACTGCTTCGGGTTGACCGACTGCCCGTCCAGGTGCGCGTAGAACAGCACGGTCTTCTTGGCGGGATCGCGGCCCGGCAGCTCCGCGTACAGCATCGGCTTGCCGTTGTTCGGCAGCTGCCGCGTCTGGAAGCCGCGCTTCTGGAACGCCTGTTCCAGCCGGTCCGTGTTCTTCTGGATGTCGGCCGGAACCATGGCGTCGTTGGGAAGCGCCAGAAGCTCCACGAACTCCTTGTAGTTCGCCGACGCGTGCTTCGCCGCCAGCGCGTCCGTGTCCGGCGACGCGGCACCCGCCTGCAACGGCCAGAGCATGCAGGCGCCGAGTGCCAGGATGCGCTTCAGGGATTTTCTTTGTTGTTCCACTGTGTCTCTCCCTCCTTGGGGGCCGCATCATACGTACACGTACGGCGAAAAGGCACCCGCAAGTTGGAGGGAGGGTCAGCCGGCCTGGAGCAGCTTGCGGATGGCATTGACGAGCGGCTTCATGTGGAAGGTGCTTTCCGGGGATACGGCGACTTGCGCGCCGATGGCCTCCACCGCCTCCGCCACGACGGGGCCGACGGCGGCGATGCGCGTGCGGGCAAGGCCCTGGCGGAACTCCTCCTCCAGCCCGCGCGTCTTGGCGACGTCCTGCAACCGGCGGACCTGGGGCGAACTGGTGAAGGCCACGAAATCGACCCGGCCGTCCGCCATGTCCCGGATCGCCGCCTCGACCTGGGCGGTTTCCGCGTCGGAGGCGTAACGGTAGGGCAGCACCGGGTCCGGAACGGCGCCCGCGGAGCGGATGGCGTCCAGAAGCACCGTGTTCGGGTTGTCGGGGTAGAGCTGGACGCCCACGGTCCGGCCGGCGAGGTCCAGCGTGGACAGCGCGGCGATCACGCCTTCGGTCGTCGGGACGGGGGCCGCGACCTGAGCCGACAGGCCGAGTTCCCGCAGGGCGCGGACCGGCTTCGGCCCGCGCGTGATGGTGCGCAAGCGCCCGATGGCCTCCACCACCGCCGCGTCCAGGCCGATGCGCCGGGCGATGGGCATCATGCGGCGCAGCCCCTCTCCCGTCAGCAGGATCAGGTCGTCGAAACGGCCCTCGGCCAGCCGTCGGAGCCAAGCTTCCACCGGAGCCGGATCCTCGACGTCGCGCATGGCGACCAGTGGGCAGCGCAGCGTTTCCGCCCCTTGCGCTTCCAGCATGGAGGCGAACAGGTCGAGTTCCCGGCTTTCCGGCACCAGAATGCGCCGCCCCGTAAGATCAGCAGACATGATCCCCCCTTGTCATCGATCGACCGGATGGTCGGTCGGTATCGCGCCAACGTCGTAAACAGGTGCCGCAAACAGGGTGCGCGCGCAACGCTCCCGATGGAATTGCGAAACGTCAGCCTTGCCGGGGCCGTGGTCTCGCTCCATTCTCCGCTGTTGTGACAAACACGAGTGCGACGCCCGATGATCGGCCTTCGTTCAGCGGTCCTGGTGGTATCGGCGGTTCTGTCGGCCTGCGTGAGCGAGCGCGTGACGGCCAACGCCCCGTCGTCCATGTACACGCCGGGCGAGGCCGTGTACGCCGCGTCCGACCGCGACCTGCGCGTGGTCGTCCTCGGCAACCCGTTCGGCATGGACCCGCAGGATTTCGGCCGGCTGGTGACCGACAACATGCAGGGCCGGATCTCCGGCGTACAGACCCGCTTCACGACCGCGCCGGGCCAGACGGCCAGGCCGGACTACAGCGTGGTGTTGGCCTTCAACCCGGCGGAGACGATGGTCAGTTCCACCCTCTGCTCCGGGCAGCCGATCCCGACCAAACCGCCGGGCGGGCCAATCGTGGTGCAGGGGGCCTTCTGCCGAGGCACCGGTTTCCTCGGCCTGATCGGCCAGCAGGGGTTCATCGGCATTCTGGGCGGCGGCGCCCTGACCACGGCAAGCGGCTGGCTCGACAACCCCAGGGGGCCGGACGACCCGGCCTTCCGCGCGCTGGTCAGCGACATGACCTTCGCCCTGTTCCCGTCCTCGCAGGACGCGAACGTCCAGCACTGACGGTCGTCGCGCCGGCCTGTACAAGAAGGCTGAGGCCCTGCGGCGCGACATCCCTGCGATCCCATTTCCAAGGCTTTTCGAACGGGACAAGCTTCCCTACAGTGGCGGCCTCAATTCACTCGTTTGGTTGACAGAGGACGACGATGGTGCAGATCGGGTTGGTGCTGGGACGCTTCCACCGCCAGGAGGCCGAGGAGATGCTGGCGGAGGCGCAGGGCGTGGCCGCCCGGTTGGGCCTGCAAATCGTCGCCGAAAGTTGGGTGCCGGGTTCCATGGAAACGCCGCTGGCCGTCAAGCGGCTGCTGCGGCGCCCGGAGATCGCGGGCGTGGCCGCCCTGGGCATCATCGAACGTGGCGAAACCTCGCATGGCCTCGTCATGGGGCAGGCGGTGATCAAGAGCCTGATCGACCTTCAGCTTGAGTTCATGAAGCCGGTCGGTGTCGGCATCCTGGGGCCGGACATCCACCCGTCGCAAATCCCCAGCCGGGTCCGTCCCTACGCGGCGGCGGCCATCGAGGCGGTCGCCACGATGCTGAAGGACTGATGCTGAGAGACTGAACGTCGCCGCATCGACGCGTACGGCATGGCGGAACGCCGGCACAGCCGGCTCCGCCAGCGCTGCGGCGATGCCGGGCCACGGCTCAGCCCTGCGGCTGGGGCATCCGCGCGCCGTCGCGCGCGTAGATCTGCCGGGGGGAGCAGTCCGCGTTCAACTGCACGATGATGGCGCCGGGCTGGTCCCGCAGTGCCACCCAGGCGTCGTAACCCACGATGTCGCCCCGGCGGGCGTCCCGGTAAAGACCGTAGGACAGGCCCCGGACGTCGGCGATGGGAATGCGCGCGCCCGCCAGCGATGACGTGAGCTGCGGGTTGCAGTCGTTGGAGGCCATCCGGTTCAGGGTGTCGACCGCGCCCGGTTCGGGCGGTGCCTGACGGGGCAATTCGAGACCCGTTTCCATGCTGGCGCAGGCCGCCAACAGGATCGCCGGCAACAGGATCAACGGTCCGAACCATCCCCCGCGCGTCGACATGGCTGCCTCCCCCGTGCTCGGTTTCTGCGCCGTGGTTCGGGCAGGCTCCGTGGGCGTCCTCATCCAACTGTGCCGTGGCGGGGGTCGGACATCAACACAAGCGGTCAAGGATACGGTATCACGTGTGGCGGAACAACGTCTTGGACCCCATTTCCCTCCGCCGGCCGGGAGCATGGCAACCAACGATGTTACCGTAGAGCCCTTTCCGGCTCCGCCTGCTCCGACTAAACGGAAGCCCTCTGCGGAGTTCGAAGCCGTCGTGCGGGGACGACCGGCTTTGCCCCTCTCTACGCCCCCTCTCCGTGCGGCGAGAGCAATCAATAAAGGCAGAGGCAATAAAAGCACAGGCCAGGACAGCACAGGAGGATACCATGATCCGTCGTGCAGCCCTCTTTTCGAAAGTCACCCCAAAGATCACCGTTGCGGCGGCCGTCCTCATCGGCGGTGCGCTGCTGGTGCCGGTGATCCCGCCCGAGGCCGCGGCGCAGGGCAACAGGCTCGCCCTGACCAACGTCGTGCCGGAAAGTGAAGCGGTGACGATCCACGCCAAGATCACCGCGATCGATCCGGCCACGCGGCAGGTGACCCTGACCGGCCGGACGGGCGCGCCCGTCACCGTCACCGCCGGCCCCAACGTCCGCCTGGAGATGCTGAAGGTGGGCGACGTCGTCGACGCGCAGTTCTACCGCTCCGTCGCCTTCGTGGTGTCGCAACCCGGCGCCACGGTCCCCGATGATGAGATCCAGCAGGCACTCGCACGCCCTGTCGACGCGCCGGGCGGCATCGCCATGAAGGTGGCGCGGATCAGCGGGCTGGTCGTCGGCATCGACCTCAGCGCGCACAGCGTCGACCTCGTCAACCCAGAGGGCGGGCAGATCTACACGGTCAATGTGACCGATCCCGCGCGGCAGGCGAAACTGCCCATGCTGAAGGTCGGCGACACGGTCACGGCGGTGGTCAGCGAAGCGCTGGCCGTGTCGGTCCAACCGGCGAAAAAGGGCCTTTTCGGCTGAGGCGGCCCAACCGGCCAACCCAACCGGTCGTCCATTGCTACGGCTTGGGACGGTTCGGCGCGCCCGCCGACCGTTCCAGGGCGCCCTCGCGGCGTTTCCGTGCCCTGGTCCATGGAGTGTGTCGGATGTCCAGAATTGCCTGCCTGATCATCGCCGCTTTGGCCGTCGCCGCGATCGGCACCGCGTACGCGCAGCATCCCATCCTGGACAAGATCGCCGGAAAAGTGATCCAGAAATACCAGAGCAGCAGCTGCGAGGAATTGCTGGCCAATCGTGGCAAGCATTCGCCGGAAGAGCAGTGGGTCGTCCAGTTCCTGAAGGAAGACCCCCAGGTCCGCACGGAGTTCTTCAACAAGGTCGCCGCCCCGATCGTCAACAAGATGTTCGAGTGCGGCATGGTGCCCTGACGGGGCCGGAAAGAAGGCCCCGGAATTGATGGCGGAAATGATGGCGGATCAGCGCCATCCCTGGGACGCGTAATACTGCGCGATCCTGTCCGCCAGTTCCTTTCCCATACGCTCCGCATCGGTCCGGACGTCGGTCCGGAAGGCCTCCGACAACACGGAAGCGCCGGCTCCGACCGCGGCGCCCGCGGCGAGGTGACGGCCGATCGCGCCGACGCCCATGGTCTCCGCCACGCCGGGCTTCCGCCCGCTCGTTGACGCGCCTTCGTAGTTCACCAGCAGGAACGGCGCCCGGCCGGGAGCGTGGTACAGAAGCTGGACATCGGCCTGAACGTCGCTGCGGCCGGCGCCGAGGCCGATGATGTTGCGTTCGGTGCGGTTCCCCTCGTCGATGGAGATCAGTTGGCCCTCGACCAGCAGGTCGCGGCCCGGCACGCCCTGCGATGGACCCGCGGCCCGTTCCGCCGGGATGCCGTGTTTGCGGAGTTCGGTGACGACCCCGTTGGAAATGGCGGCGGCGACCTGCCGCCCGGCCGCGATTTCCTGCTCGGTCCTGGGTGTGCCTTGCGCGGCGCTGACCAGCCTTGCGCTGAGCCCGCGGTCGAGCTTCACCTCGTCCGGAGAAACGGCAAGATCGTAGACGAGCACCCGGCCGGGCGGCGGCAGGCGCGGCCCTTGATAAACCCGCGTGGCCTGCAAGTTCGGCCGCGCGCATGCCGCGAGACCCGTGATTCCCGCCAGGACGATGGCCGTCAGGATGGCGATGCGGCGGGCGGATGCGGGTGATGGGGCCGGGAGTGGACGCATCGGAACGATCCTCGTTCGTTAAAAACGAAGCGGCGACCAAGATGAAAAGGCATCGAGAGGTCGCAAAGTTGGATCGTTCGATTTCATCGTGTGGCTCAGGCTACTGCCCAGAGGGGTACGGTTACATACCGTAGCACCCTTGACTGCCTGCGGACATTTCTGACCCTAAGATGACTGGTGCGCATCTAAACGATTGATGGTGGCCTGACCCTTATTGGGCTACAGCACCCTCAGCGGGAAAACGCGCTGTAGACGAGGTAGACCGGGGTGGCCTTGAACCAGGCGGTGATGAACGCGCGGATGCTGTTGCCGGTGTTCGACGAAGCGTTGGCGGCGGCGGGGGAGAAGGTGGTGGTCGTCATGGTGATGTCCTCCGTTGATCTGATGGAGACACTATAATCTGGTATACCATATACCAGATACGCAAACACCGCAGGGCAGGAAGACCGAAAAATTACAGCCACAGAAACAGTGTGGGGTCCGAACGAATCGGGCTCTGCAACCTCGTCCCGGCTGTCGGAGCGGTTGCCTCGTTCGGGCGCGCCGTAACCCCAATGCAGGCTGCATACCTACGATTGAGTCCGTGATCCTGGGACTCCCGTCCCTTTAGGCTTGCTCCTCTCTTGCGCCACGGCACAGCGGGATGGGATGCCGCAGCTGAGGAGTCACCAGCATCTGGTCGCGGGCATCGCCCAGGCCATCGCACGGCACGAAACCAACGTCCGCGACGTGCTCGCGGCGGTCACGCCCGGCGGGGGCAAATCGCTGCTGCCGGTCCTCATGGGGGCGGCGCTGTTCGACGCGGGCGTGATCGACCGGGTCTGCTGGATCGTCCCCCGCGACAGCCTGCGCCGGCAGGCGGAGGAGGCCTTCGTCGATCCGCTGTGGCGAGACGCGCTCGGCCACGGCATGGCTCTGCGGGCCGCTGAGAACGGCCGCGACCTGTGCCGCGGGCTTCAGGGATACATCACGACCTATCAGGCCGTCGCCGCGGCTCCCGACCTGCACCTTCAGGAATTCCGGCGGCACCGCTACCTGATCGCCATCGACGAACTGCACCACCTGCCCGCGCTGGGCGACACCGACCGCCTGACCCCAGCGGCGGAGGAAACGAGTTGGAGCCAGTCCATCCTGCCGCTCCTGGAAAGCGCCTCGGTGCGCCTGCTGATGAGCGGCACGCTGGAACGGGCCGACGGTCGTCCGATCCTGTGGCTGCCCTACCGGACGCCGCACGGCGCGCGAAAGGTGCGCGAAATCGACTTCAAGGCGCCGGGCTGGGCCATCGTCGGCTATTCCCGCCGTCAGGCCCTGGCGGAAAAGGCGATCCTGCCGGTGACCTTCGGCGCCATGGACGGCACCGCCACGTGGCTGGACGCGGAACGCACGACGCGCTCGGTCGAGGCGCTGTCGCGGGCCGGGGCCAACACGCGCGACGCCTTGTTCACCGCACTGCGCACCGGTTTCGCCACCGCCATGCTGCGCGAGGCGTACCGGTCCTGCCGGGAACACCGGGCCAAGCGGCGGGCGGAGTTGAAGGCGCCCGCCGGGGCGGACGGCAAGGGACTGGGCAAACTTCTGGTGATCGCCCCCGACCAGGAAACGGCGCGCCTCTACCTTGACACGCTGCGGGGCTGGATGCCGGCGGAGCAGGCCGGGCGCATGGTCCGGCTGGCCATCTCCGACAGCCGCAACGCGCACGAGGTGGTGGCGTCCTTCCGGCTCCGCCCCGTGCCGGCGGTGCTGGTGTCCGTGGCCATGGCTTATGAGGGGCTGGACGCGCCCGCCATTTCCCACGTCGCCTGCCTGACGCACATCCGCTCCCGCCCTTGGCTGGAGCAGGCCATCGCGCGCGCCACGCGGGTGGACCCCCACGCCGGCCCCTACGAGCAGCAGCGGGCGCTGATCTACCATCCCGCCGACGAGCTGTTCGACCGCTTCCGCACCATGGTCGAAACGCAGCAGGGCATTCGCGCGATGGTGAAGGCACGCCGCCCGCAGCTGGAGCTTCCGCTTGAGCGCGACGTGGACCGTGAGCCGGAGGTGATCCCCCTGGAATCCAACGCGACAGCGCTGCGCTTCGCCGTGGTCGCCCCCGGCCCCGATTTCGGCGGGCCGAGCCGCGATCCGGGGGAGATGCCGGCCACGCCGAGCGCCGCCGAGCATCACCTGCGCCAGCGCATCGGCCAGCTCGTCGCCGCGCAGGTCATTGAGGACGAGGACAACAACCTCGTCTCCGACGGGCCGGTCGGCTACCACGTCTATAACGCCGTCCTGAAGCGCCTGATGAACAAAGCGCGCTCGGCCATGGGCCTGTCGGAACTGGAAGCGACGATCGGCTGGCTGGAGCGCAACCGGCTTTCCGATCACCTGCACCTGATCGCCGACGACCCCCAGTACCGCTGGTCCAGCCGCCGCAAGGGGCATTCCATACGGCACCCGATGCTCATGCCGAAGGCGCCGCGCCGCCCCTCCACGCCATAAAGCCCGGTCTGGGAGGTTCGGTCAGGCCGTCAGCCGGTCGAAGATCACGGAGCGGTCGATGTCGGCCAGCCGCGCCCGCCCGGTGAGCGCCATGGCGACCTCCATTTCGGTTTGCAGGATGGTCAGCGCGTGCGCGACGCCGGCCATTCCGCCTACGGCCAGGGCGTGGAGGACCGGCACGCCGACCAGCACGGCGGACGCCCCCAGCGCGACGGCCTTCAGGATGTCCGTCCCGCGCCGGATGCCGCCGTCCATCAGGACGGGCAAACGGCCGGCCGCCTTCGCGGTCACCAGCGGCAGGATGTCGATGGTCGCCGGCAGGGTGTCGAGCGTGCGCCCGCCGTGGTTGGATACGATGATGCCGCCGGCCCCGGCCTCGACCGCCGGGTCGACATCCTCTGGATTCATGATGCCCTTCAGCAGGACGGGCAGGCGCGTCTGCGAACACAGCCAGCGCACGTCGTCCCAGGTGGGGGCGTGGTGAAGCATGCCCTGGAACACCGGGCTACCGGGCCGGGCGGACGCGACGTCTTCGCGCGGCATGTGCGCCAGATTGACGGCGGAGACGCCGTCGGGCAGCCGGAAGCCGGCGCGCTGCTCCATGTTGCGCAGGCCGCTCACCGGCGCATCGACGGTCAGCACCAGGGCCTTGTAACCTGCATCTTCCGCCCGCCGCACCAGGGCCAGCGTGTCCTCCCGCCGAGGCTGGAGGTAGAGTTGGAACCACAGCGGACCGGTCGCCCGTCCGGCGATGTCCTCCAGCGTGACGCTGGCCTGCGTGCTGACGGTTATCCAGGTCCGGGTCAGAGACGCCGCCTCGACCGTCGCCAGTTCGCCATGGGGGTGGGCCAGCCTGTGATAGGCCATGGGCGCCACGATGATGGGGTAGGGCAGTGCCTCGCCGAACAGCGCCGATTGTGTGCTGGCTTGCGACAGGTCCCGCAGGACGCGCGGCATCAGCCGCAGGCGGTCGAAAGCCTCGCGGTTGGCCCGCTGCGTGATGCCGTCCGCCCCGGCGCCCGCGATGTAGGCGCGGATCGCGGGATCGACGCGGGCCGTGAAGTGGCGCTCGTAATCGGACAGCGACACGGTGTCGGGCGGAACGATCATGAACGGTGTCCTTTGGCGGCCAGCACGGCGGCTTGCCGGGCCAGCGCCTGAATGCGCGGATCGGGATGCTCCGCCAGCACCGCAGCGATGCTGCGGTAGAAATCCGGGAACCCGGTGTCGAGCGCCCGCCGGAACCAGGGCAGAGCCTCCTCCAGCGCGCCATCCTCGACCAGCAGGCGGGCGTGGTTGAACCGGCCCCAGCAATCCCCGCCCTCGGCCGCCGCCTTGAAGAAGGCACGGGCCGCGGCGCCGTCCGCTGGTACCGCCCGTCCGCATTCGTGGAACAGGCCCAGCATGTTGAGCGCCTTCACATGACCCTTTCGGGCCGCTGCTGCGTAAAGCCGATAGGCGGCGTCGTCATCGGCCGGAACGCCCTCGCCCCGGCAATACAGGTCGCCCAGGTTGAACAGCGCCCACACGTCGCCGAGATCCGCGGCCTTCTGGTAATAGGCCGCCGCCATTTGGGGATCGGCTGGGACTCCCCATCCGCGCTCGTAGCAGCGCCCCAGCATGTTGACGGCGCGCGCGTCGCCGCTGCGCGCGGCGCAGCGGAACCATTCGACCGCCTGCGCCTGTTCGTCGCCGCCCCGGTCGAGGCAGCTCTGCCCCAGGGCCAACTGCACGTCGATGATGCCCAATCCGCTACCACTGCCGCTCCCGCCGGTGACGGGGGAGGGGTGGTGCACGCCGCCCTCCATCACGCCGGCCATCACACCTCCGCCCAGCGGCGCAGCAGGTTGTGATAATGGTTCACCAGCGACAGCACGGCGCGGTGCTTGTCCCCCAACTCCTGCCGCAGCTCGATGATCGCCACGTCCAGGTCGTAGAGCATGGCCCGCAGCCCGTCATCCTTGACCAGGGACTGGGTAAAGAAGAAGGACGCCCAGCGGCTGCCCCGCGTCACGGGGCTGACCTGATGCAGGCTGCTGGATGGATAGACCACCGCGTGGCCCGCCGGCAGCTTGACCGCCTTGGTGCCATAGGTGTCCTCCACCACCAGCTCGCCCCCGTCATAGTCGCCGGGATCGCTGAGGAAGATCGTCGTGGAAACGTCGGCCCGCATGCGCAGGCCGCCCGATCCGGGAATGGTGCGGATGCTGTTGTCGACATGGCAGCCGTAGGTCATGTCCCGGTCGTAGCGGTTGAACATCGGCGGCAGCACGCGCAGCGGCAGCGCCGCCGCGTTGAAGGCCGGGTTCCGGGCCAGCGCCCGCAGGATGACGACGCCCAGGTCGCGGGCCGTCTCGCTCTCCTCCGGGATTTGCAGGTTGTGCTTGGCCTGTGCCGCCTGCTCGCCCGCGGTGGCGCGGCCGTCCACCCAGGGCGACGCCTCCAGCACCGCCCGGCAATACGCAACCTCGTCGGCGGTGAGAATGTCGGGGATCTGCAACAGCAACGGGGACGTCCTCGCGAAAATCGAAAACCGGCCGGGCCGCCCCTGGGGACAACCCGGCCACACGGATCAGACGGTGCCGGTCAGAAGGTCAGGCCAGCGGTGAGCAGCACCGTCCGTCCCGAAGAGGGCACGGCGCGGCTGGCGTTGAAGGCCGAGGCGTAGTTCCGGTGGTCGCTCAGGTTGTAGCCGTTGAGCGCCAGCGACAGGTTGCGGTACTCGTAGGACACCACGGCGTCCAGCGAGACGGTGTCGGGCACGCGTCCGGTGTTCGCGCTGTCCGCCCAGTATTCCGACGCGTATTGCACACCGCCGCCCACCGTGAACCGGCCCGGAAGGCCGGCCTCGAACGCGTAGGTCGTCCACAGGCTGGCGTTGTGCTTCGGCACGTTGGGGGCGGTCTTGCCCACGACCGCGGGGTTGGTGCGGGAATCCGTCACCTTGCCGTCGAGGTAGGCATAGTTGGTGTAGATGGACCATGCCTCGGTCAGCTTGCCGCTGACGCCGGCCTCGAAGCCGCGGACGCGCGTGCCGAGGCCCGCTTCCGAGAAGCCGTCGGTCACCGTGCCGGTGGCGGGGTCGACCGAGTAGGTGTTGCTCTTCTCGGCCTGGAACAGGGCGCCGTTGATGCCCAGGCGGCCGTTCATGAAGTCGGCCTTGCCGCCGATTTCATAAAGGTCGGTCTTCTCCGGATCGAAGTTCCGCGCGGAGTTCGGCGTCTCGGCCGTGCCGTTGGTCACCGCCGCGGCAATGTCGGTGCCGATGGGCTTGTTGGACCGGGAATAGGAGAAGTAGACCGACGAATCCTTGGTCGGCTCGTAGATCAGGCTGACCGACGGGCTCCAGGTGCGGGTGGTGGCCGTGCCGCCGGCAATCGCGGGGTCGGCCGCGCTGAAGCTGGTGCGGAAGTAATCCCATCGCACGCCGCCCTGGACCGAAAGCTGCTCGAACAGCCACATGCGGTCGGTGACGAACAGGCCGGTGTTGGCGACGCTGGCCTCGCGGCCACCGGTGGCGGGATAGGTGATGAAGGTGTTGGCGGCGTAGCTGTGGATAGGCGTCCGCACGGTTTGGTTGGCGGTGCGGTTGACCCAGCTGCCGTTTTGCCGCTTGTCCTTCTGGTAGTTCAGGTCGATGCCGCCGTTCGCCCGGTGACGCAGGCCGAACAACTCGCCTTCCACCTTGGCGCCGGCGATGTTCTGGACGCCCCAGCCTTCCTGCTTGAAGGCCATGCCGCCGCCGGCCCCGTAGGTCAGCGCAGGGTTGCCGCCCCTCAGGAAGAGGTTGGCGGACGCACCGCTCACCGCCGCGGGGGTGGTGGCGGCGAAATCACGCTCGTAATGGCTCCAGCGTGAATCGTTGTAGAAGGACAGGTTGCGGTTCACCTCGTGCGCTAAGGTCGACGTCAGGATGTGGTTTTCCGTGTCGTCGCGGTCGAGGTTGCGGATGTAGGAGATGGACCGGTCCAGGCCGAACTCACCGGCCGGGCGGAAGATGCCGTCGCGGCCCTGGACCATTGGCTGGCCCATGTCGGGGGTCTTGTCGCCATTCAGATAGGCGTAGTTGAGGTGCCAGGTGGTCGGGGTGCCAAGGCCCAGGCCCAAGTCCGCGGCCACGCCCTTGCGGTCGGCCTTGACCTTGTCCCGGTCCGCGACGTCCTGCTTGTGGAACAGGCCGTTGACGCGGAGCGCGGCCGTGTCGCTGATCGGCTGGTTGACGTCGACGGTCGTGCGGTAGGTGGGACCGCTGCCGACCGACTGCTCGACCCTGTACTGCGGCCCCAGCCGGGCCTTCTTGGTGCCCTGGTTGATGACGCCGCCGGAATTGCCGACGCCGAAGCCGGTGCCCGTCGGCCCCTTGAAGACCTGGACGTCCTCGGTGTTGAAGACGTCGTGGGTGTAGACGCCGAAATCCTTCAGGCCGTCCGTGTAGATGTCGCCGCGGGCCGACAGGCCGCGGATGCGGAACTGGTCGCCGTTCTGGCCGCCGTTGCCTTCGCCGGTCGAGATGGTGATGCCGGGAACGTTCCTCAGGACCTGTTCAAGCGTGGTGGCGCGCTGCTGCTCGATGATCTCCTGCGGGACGACGTTGATGACCCGCGGCGTTTCCTTCACCGTTTCCGGCAGGCGCGAGATCCCGGTGGGCGTGTCGTTGACGTTGCCCGTCCCCTGGGCGCTGGGGCGGTCGGCGCCCACCTTGATGGGGTCGAGAACCAGGGCATCGTTGGCGGACGCACCCGGTGCCCGCCCATTCCCGGAACCGGCCGTTTGCGCTTCCGCCACCGTCGACAGGGACGAGAAGGTCATGGCCAGGCCGGCCGTCGCGGCGGCACCCGCGAGGATGGGTCTGAGGCGGTCGGGGACGTTGTTTTGTGGCATTATGCTCTCCCGGAATTTCGTCATGGCAGGGACGACGATCAGTTGCCGGTATCTACCAATCGGACAGCCACCCCCGACAACGGCCGTAATTCAGAGTAATTCTAAATTGCAAAATCGCCTACTATATCGGTGAAGGATGGCGTCATGTTGGCGCGGCGGTCGCGTGGAATGGCGCGTGCGAAGGACGGGGGGAAGGGTGACGGAAGGACGCCGATTGTCTTTCCTTTTCAATGCTTTAACACGATTGGGGAACCCGCTTGGATTGCAGCTTTTCCGCCCCTCCACCGCGCTGGACAACGTGGTGTTGCGGAATCATCACAACGATAATGAGAATTATTCTCATTCATTGGAGGTGCCCCTCCGTCAGCGGGAGCGCCGCGCCTTCCACAGCGCCTCGGCCCGCTGCAACGCTTCGTCGAAGGTCTTCCCGCCTGACCCCGGCAGGGAGAAAAGCGCGAAGGCTGCGGTGCCGATGATGATTCGTTCCGCCCTGGGGTCGCGCATGCCGCCGGTCCATACCCCCTGCCAATACTCCAGGCTGGTGCCGCGCGGCCGCGGGGCGACCGGCGGCTGTGGCATGGCGGGCGGCAGCACGAGATCGTCGGGCTCGCCGTTGACGAGGCGGAGGATGCTGGTCGGGCGGAAGGGGGTGAACTGGGCGACATCGCGGACGCTGCCCAGCACCGCCATGTGCTTCCAGCCCAGGATCCGGGCGGTGTCGCGGTGGAGTTCCCGGTAGGACGGCTTCGCCACGCCGAGCAGGCTGGTCTTGGCGTTGGCGGGCTTCAGCAGGTGGACCGCCTCGAACACGGCCGAGCGGGTCTGCGTCAGCCGGTGCAGGTTGACGAGCTGGAAGATCTGCGGGGCCAGGGCGGCGAGCGGGATGTAGACGATGCCGTTCGCCGCCAAGGCCGGCGCGATGTCGTCGATGGTCTTGCACACCGGGATCCCGAGGGCCGCGGCAATGACCTCGTACCGTCCGGACGTCGCACCACCCCCCGTGCTGCCGTGCAGCACGACCCGGTGGCCGGCCTGCGCCACCAGAAGGGCCGCATGAAAGAACCAGGGCGGGTTGTGGTAGTTGGGCGAGGTGAAGCAGGGCCAGTCGATGTCGGCCCGGATCGTCCGGCCGAGCCGCTCGGCGACGTGGGCGCGCATCGCCCGTACGAAGCCAGCCAATTCCGGCGCGGTGGACCCGCGCATGCGCATCATGCCCAGTAGCGCCCCGATCTGCACCGGGTCGGCCTCGCCGGCCAGGATGATGGACATCGCCTCTTCGGCTTCATCGGTGGTCAGGGGCCGGCCATGGCCGCCTCCGGCGATGCCCAGCACGCCGATGTGGCGGGCCAGCCTTTCGCAGGGCGGGGCATCGGGGCCGATCCGGTCCAGCTTCGCCGCCAGTTTCGCGGGCGAGGGCTGCCCTTCCAGCAGGGCGGCCGGGCGGACGTTCAGCGGCGGGACGGCGATGTCGGTCGGGACGTTCCAGCTCTGATCGAACGGCGGCTCCACCGGCGTGCTGTCGGCCTGCGGTTCGAACAGCGCGTCGATCTCCATGGCGAGCGCCTGGACCTTCGGGCGCAAGGCCTCGGCGAAGGGGGTGGGGACAAGGCCGCGTCCCGACCGGATGAACAGGGGATCGCCCAGCTCCTCCCGCAACTGGCCGAGGAGGCGGCTGAGCGCCGACGTCTGGAGCCCCAGCTGCTTGGCCGCCAGCGTTACGTTCCGCTGGGACAACAGGGCGTCGAGGGCGACCACCATCCGCCCGCGCGCCAGCTTGTCGGCGGCCGAGCCGGCCTTGGACGTGTCCAGGCACGGCGGGGGGCACGGCAGGGTCGGAAGGTCGCTCATATTTCTCATCATGTGATCCCAGTGCGGCGGCGGTCGGGCTTATCCGATAATGATACGCATTCGCATCCCTGTGCAAGCCGCCCGCCCGAAACCCTGCATTGCCAAACCTCACGTTCCGGGTTCGAAACAGCATCGCCTTGACCTGGCAGGCCTTCAAACCTAGATTGCCGAAACCGACAGTTTCAACAGGATGCGTGCAGCCATGGATTTCACCCCGATCGCAACGCCGCTTCGCCTTGCCACCGGGGGAAATCATATCCATGCCTGCGTCCATCATTCTGACCGACATCGCTTGGTCCACGCCTGACGCCCGCACCGTCCTTTCCGACATCACGCTGAGTTTCGGTCCGGAACGGGCCGGGCTGGTCGGGCGGAACGGCACCGGAAAATCCACGCTCCTCAAGCTGATCGCGGGCGAGTTGCGCCCCCGGTCGGGCACCGTATCCGTCAACGGCAGTCTGGGCGTTTTGCGCCAGACCGTCGATGTGGACCCGCGTGAGACCATTGCCGACCTGTTCGGCGCGACCGCCGTGCTGGCCGTGCTCCGGCGTGCCGAAAGCGGCGAGGCCAGCGCCGAGGAGCTTGCGGAAGCCGACTGGACCCTGGAAAGCCGCATTCTGTCCGCACTCGGACGGGTCCGGCTGGACGCCGCGCTGGAGACGCCTCTGGCCGCCCTGTCCGGCGGTCAGCGCACGCGCGCCGGCCTTGCCGCGGTCGCCTTTGCCGAGCCGGATTTCATCCTGCTGGACGAGCCGACCAACAACCTGGACCGGGATGGCCGCGACGCGGTGATCGACCTGCTGGCCACGTGGCGGGCCGGCGCCATCGTCGTCAGTCACGACCGGGAATTGCTCGACCGCATGGACGCCATCGTCGAGCTGACCTCGCTCGGCGCCACCCGGTACGGCGGCAACTGGAGCCACTACCGCGCTCGGAAGGCCCTGGAGCTTGATGCCGCACGGCATGATCTGGCCGATGCCGAAAAGCGCGTGGCCGATGTCGCGCGCAGCGCGCAGGCCACGGCGGAAAGGAAGGCGCGCAAGGACGGCGCCGGCCAGCGGAACGCCGCGAAGGGCGGCACGCCCCGCATCCTGCTGGGCGCCCGGAAGGACCGCAGCGAGGGCACCAGCGGCGAGAACGCCCGTCTGGCCGAACGGCGCAGGGCGGAGGCACTGGACGCCGCGGCATCCGCCCGCGCGCGCATCGAGGTTCTTATGCCCCTGTCGGTCGTGCTGCCGCCGACCGGTCTGCCCGCCAACAAGACCGTCCTTCGGATCGATGCGGTCACCGCCGGCTATGAACCGGATCGGCCGGTCATCCGGGATCTGTCCTTCGCCATCACCGGGCCGGAGCGCGTGGCCGTCACGGGCCCCAACGGTTCGGGCAAGACGACCCTGCTGGCCCTGATCGCGGGTGCGTTGCAGCCGTGGGACGGTTCGGTTCGGGTCATGACCAGCGTCGCCATGCTCGACCAGCGGGTCAGCCTGCTTGACCCCGCCGCCACCATCCGCGACAACTTCCGGCGGCTGAACGGCCAGGCGGACGAGAACGCATGCCGGGCGGCGCTGGCCCGCTTCATGTTCCGGGCAGACGCCGCGTTGCAGGTCGTGTCCACCCTCAGCGGCGGGCAAAGGTTGCGCGCCGGATTGGCCTGTGTTCTGGGGGGTGCGACACCGCCGTCGCTGCTCATCCTCGACGAGCCGACCAACCATTTGGACATCGAGTCCATCGAGGCGGTGGAAGCCGGGCTGCGCGCCTACGACGGCGCCCTGCTGGTCGTCAGCCACGACGAAGCGTTCCTCGACGCGATCGGCATCACCCGTCGGCTGGAGTTGCGCACATGAGCCACGGAGGTGCCGGTGCAGCCGCCGTCGAGGTCAAAAAAAAGCCCACCGGCCGTGGGCCGATGGGCGTGCGAGGCAAAAACCGGGAGATGTCATCATCCTGTGATGACGCAATCGGTAAACGATTGTGGCCGCACTTTTGCGGATGGACGCTCCCTCATCCTTGACTGTGGTCAAGCATTTCGAAAAAACGCGAAACGCCTAGGTCAGCTGTTCTTCTTCAGGAAGGCGATCAGGTCCTTGCGGGCCTGCTCGTTCTTCACGCCGGCGAAGGCCATCTTGTTGCCGGGGATGGCGCCCTTCGGGTCGGTCAGGTACTTGTCCAGGCTGGCCTCGTCCCAGTCGCCGGCGCCCTTCATGGCGTCGGAGTAGTTGAAACCGGCAGCCGAGCCGGCCTTGCGGCCGACGATGCCGTGCAGGTTCGGGCCGACGCGGTTCGGGCCGCCGGCTTCGATGGTGTGGCAGGCCTTGCACTGGGCGAACACCTTCTCACCGGCGCCGGCGTCCTGAGCGGACGCGATGCCGGGGATGGTGACGAACAGGCCAAGGGCCAGAACCGCAAGACAACGCTTCATTCTGCTATCCTCGTTGAACAATCACACAGGTCAGCCGGCCGGCCATCGGGCGGATTGACGGCGGTGCGGCGGACATCGGATGGCGAGGCCGTCATCACGCTCCCGGGCTGTGCCCGGCGGCGTAGGTGGCGCCCGCCATGTTGTGGAAGAAGCCGTTTTCCAAGGGCGCCGGGCTCGACCGGCCCAGCTCCGCCACGACCTCCCGGCCATCGCGCTCCCCATCCAGGACGGCCCGGAACGCCGTCGCGACGGCGACCATGTCCGTGTCCTGGGGCGACAGGCGGAAGCGGGTGACGCCCATCGCCAGCAGCCGGTCCATCTCCGCGGCGAGGCCGAGATAGCCGTGCGACAGCGTCTGCGTGCCGTTGACGGTAAGGAAGGATTGGCCGTCCAGCGTCTTCACCGGCATCCCGTCCGGGTCGTTGCCGCAGACGAACTGGCAACCGTCCTTGTGCAGTCCGTGGGCGCGCGCGTGGTAGCAGCGGGCCGAAATGGCCAGCGGCGCCCGCCCGTACACCTGCACCTCGATGGACAGCCCCAGCTCGACGCCGGCCTTCGCCAGCACGGCGACGGAGGCCGCGGGAAGCTCGGCCGGCAACGACACCGACATGGCCCCGCGTCCCGCCAGCCAGGCGAGCGTCGCCTCGTTGTAGCAGTTGATGAAGGGGCCGACCGCGTGGCGCCGCCCGTCCAGCAGGGACAGCGCGCCCATGTCGTTCGCTTCGATGGGCAGCAGGTCGCAACTCACCAGATCGCGCATCGCCGAGCGTTCGCGGTCGCTGCCCACCAGGATCGGGCTGGCGAGCCAGACCTCCTTCCCGGCGGAGGCCAGCCGGGCGATGACCTCGTCCATCACCGGGGCGAAGAAGGGCGCGCGCTTGAAGCACACGACCTCGCCCACGATGACGGTGTCCACCGGCGCTTCGTCGGCCATCCGGAAGTAAAAATCGCGCCAGCGGTCCGCCGGCCAGTTGAACAGCACAGGCCCCAAGGTCAGGCGTGGCTTCATGATGTCTTGCTCCTCAGCGCCACGCGCGCTTGTAGGCGCCGGTCGTCTGGGTCCCGCCCTCGACCATGGCGTCCAGATCCAGCTTCGGCACCGCCTGCCCCTTCGCGAAGGCGTCCAGCGCCTTGCGGTAGGCGGCCACGACGGCGGCGATGTACGCCTTGCCGCGCTGCCGTCCCTCGATCTTCAGGGCGCACACCTTGGCGGCCTTCAGCTCCGGCAGCAGTTCCATGGCGTTGAGGCTGGTCGGCTCCTCGAACAGGTAGGCCGGGGTGTCCCCGGACAGGAAGCGGCCCTTGCACAGGGTCGGATAGCCGGCCTGCTCGTCCTCGCCGAACAGGTTGATGGTGAAGCCGCCGAGCGTCGAGGCCAGCGCCTTGCCGCGCGGCTCGTATCGGACGTGGCTGGCCGGGGAGCAGACCCCCTGGCGGTTGGGCGACTGCCCCGTCGCGTAGGACGACAGGGAGCAGCGGCCCTCGGCCATCGGGCACAGGCCGCCGAACACGAAGACTTCCGTCTCGATGTCGATTTCGGCGTTGAGCCGCGCGATCTCCGGAACGGTCAGCACGCGCGGCAGCACCACGCGCCGCACGCCGAAGGCGTCGCGGTACAGCCGGATGGCCTCGGCGTTGGCGGCGGAGGCCTGCACCGACAGGTGCAGCCGCAGGTCCGGGTGCCGGCGCGCGGCGTAGGCGAGCAGGCCGATGTCGGCCAGGATGACCGCGTCGGCCTTCAGCCGGGCCGCGTCGTCCACGGCGCGCTGCCATGGGCCGAGGTTGCCGGCCTGCGGGTAGGTGTTGATGGCCACGAAGACCTGCACCTTGCGCGCGTGGGCATAGCCCACGGCTTCCGCCAGATCGTCGCGCGAGAAGTTCAGGCCCGGGAAGTTGCGCGCGTTGGTCTCGTCGCGAAAGCCCAGATAGACGGCGTCGGCGCCCGCGTCCACGGCGGCGCGCAGCGCGGCCGGGTTGCCGGCCGGGCAAATCAGTTCGAACGGTTGCATGCCCTCATGACCCCTGGTGACGCCCGGCATTTGGGCCGGCAATCCGCCGCTCCAGCACCGCCATGCCCCAGCGCAGGGGCGGCGGGGCGAAGCGGTGCGCGGTGTGCAGCAGGTCGAGCACCCGGCCCGCGTTGCGCCGCGCGACCGGCAGGGCGTGCCGCAGCGGCCCGGCGGCCGTGGCGACGTCGGCGAACAGGTCCATTTCCTCCCCGTCCAGCGTGTTGCGCAGCGCCAGGATCAGGGCGGTGTCGCCTTCGATGGCCAGTTCGCGGCGGAAGAACAGCGCGTCCCCGTCGATCCGGCCTTCCAGCAGGTCCAGCAGGCGCGCGCAGGGGCCGCGCACCGTGGCGTCGGCCGGCGTGTTCCGGTCGCAGACCCGCAGCCCGAGTTTCGGCCCGACGCGCAGCATCAGGGCGGCCGGCGCGTCCACCGGGTCGATCAGCAGGCGGGAATCGGGCAGTTCGCCCAGCGCCGTGAAGGCGCGCGGGTGCCGGTCCGCCAGGATGCGCAGAAGACGGTCGAACAGAATACCGCCGACGCCGTCGCCCAGGTGCCGTGCCAAGCCCAGCCCCGCGCGCGTCAGGCGCACCTCGACGTTGCGGGCGCGCTCTTCCGCGGTTTCACCGTCCATTGCCATGCCGGGATCGCGCATGCGCGATTCTCCTCCCTGTTCGACTTCTCGTTCGACGGGGGTATCCCGCCCGATTTGGGCGATAAGGCATGGTCGCGCCCCCTGCATTGACGGAGGTCAAGCCCAAGCTGCGCCGGGCGCCCGTCAGGCATGCGCAAACGCTGGAACGCCGGTTTCTTCCGCCGTCAGGTAGCAGCCGGGATCCTCGGCCCAGGGATCGCCGGTCAGCTTCTCCGCGCGCACGCGGGTGTTGCCGTTGCAGATCGCCAGGAACCGGCAGGTGGCGCACCGGCCGCCGACCGGGCGGGGGCGCTGCTTCAGCCCGTCCATGACGGGGTCGGACCGGTCGTTCCAGATGTCCCCGAAGGACCGCGCGCGGACGTTGCCCAGCGTGTGATGACCCCACATGGTGTCAGGGTGCACGTCGCCCTGCGTGTCGATGTTGGCGATCCCAACTCCGGAGGCGTTGCCGCCCCAGCGGACGAGCCGGCGTTCCAGCGCCTCGGCGCGGTCCGGGAAGCGCTTTCGCGCCCACATCAGCAGATAGGCGCCGTCGGCGTCGTTGTTGCCCGTCACGATCTCCCGCGTGCGGCCGGCCTGCGCGTCGGCCAGCGCGGTGTCGAACAACCGGTTCATGGCGACGCGCGTCGTTTCCTTCATCGCGTCCATGCGGCGGTGCGTGTCGCCGCGTCCGGCGTAGTTCAGGTGCGACAGGTAGAACTTGTCGATCCGCTCCTCGTCCATCAGCGTCAGGAGCGCCGGCAGGTCCGCCGCGGTCTGCTCCGTCAGCGTCAGGCGCAGGCCGACCCGCAGCCCGGCGTCGCGACACAGCCGGATGCCGCGCAGCGCTTCCCCGAAGGCGCCGGTGCGGCGGCGGAAGCGGTCGTGGGTGGGCGCAAGCCCGTCCAGGCTGACGCCGACATAGTCGTAGCCGGTCGCGGCGATGGCCTCGATGCGCGACTCGTCGATCAGCGTGCCGTTGCTCGACAGCCCGACGTAGAAGCCCAGCTCCTTGGCCCGGCGCGCGATGTCCGCAAGGTCAGGGCGCAGCAGCGGTTCGCCGCCCGACAGGATCAGCACTGTTACGCCGGCCGCCTTCAGGTCGTCCAGCACCCGGAACACCTCAGCGGTCGTCAGCTCTCCCGGAAAATCATGGTCGGCGGAGAAGGAATAGCAGTGCAGGCAGGACAGGTTGCAGCGGCGCACGAGGTTCCAGATCACCACAGGCCCCTGCGACGGCCCCTGTGACGGCCCCTGTGACGGCTGCACCGCCGGACGTTTCGGCGCCGCACCTGTCGGTGGAGCGGCGAGCATGCGCATGAACTGGCTGAGGCGAAACATCGGCGGGGGTCCTTTCGGGGAAGGGGTGCGCTCACGCCGCGGGACGCGGGGCGCACAGCGCGTGCAGGCGGGAGACATCCTCGATGCGCACGGTCCGGCCTTGCGTGTGGACGCCGAAGTCGCGCAGGCGGGCCAGCACGCGGGACAGGCTTTCCGGCTTCATGCCCAGGCGGCTCGCGATCACCAGCTTCTTCATGGGCAGGGTCACCACGGTTTCGCCCTGCGCCTGCGGGGTGAGCGACACCAGCAGTTCGGCGACCCGCTCCATGGGGCTGAAATCGCGCTGCCGGCGCAGTTCCCCGGCAAGCCGCCGTTCCCAGCGCAGCAGCGAACCGAGCATGCGGCCCGCGACCGCCGGGTTCGCGCGCAGTTCGTTGAAGAACTCGCGCGCGCCGACGCGGACCAGCGCCGCTTCCTCCACCACCTCCGCCGCGACGGGATAGACGCCGCCCGCGAACATGGCGGCCTCGGCGAAGGAGGACACGGGCTCGACGATTTCCACGATGCTTTCGCGGCCGTCCTCGGTCAGTGCGAACAGCTTCACCACGCCGCTCAGCACGATGAAAAAGGCGTCGGCCCGGTTGCCGGCCTGGAACAGCATGCTGTTGCGCGGCCGGATTTCCACCTCGGCGGTGCCCAGCAGCCGGCAGGTGACGGTGGGGTCCAGGGATTCGAACAGCGGCAACTGGCGGATGGCCGACGGGTCGAGCCGGCGGCGTCGGCACGGGCGCGTGCCGCAGCGGGGAGCCACGGTGGCGGACGCGGCGACCGACGACATGGCGGTCGAGGAAGTGGCGCAGAGGCTGGCGAGCGTGCAAAGCATGCGTCAGAGATCCCGGAATTCGAAACAAATTTGCGATAAAAGCCGCAAAGTCGAATCGCAGCCATCCCGGCCTTTGGCCCCAATGGCCCTGGCGCGCACGTCATCCATGTCGGCACCTCATCTGCCAGCAAGCAATAGATGGCCGACAATAGTCGCGCACGCCGTACGGTTACTTGACCAACGTCAAGCCATACCCCCTCGGTCCGTGGTGATGATTGCCCCACAGGGGGTGGGCAGCTAACCAAAGTCAAGGATTGCCCGACCGCGCGCCGCCAAGACTGCCGGCACATCGTTGTTCAAAGGGGGATGCCTCATGAAACGCCAAATGTTGCTGCTGACCGCCGCGATCGGGCTGGTCATGGCCGTGCAGGGCGGCCGTCCGGCCGTTGCGGAGGAAGCCGCACCGCCCATCACCAAGGAGGAGTTCGAGCAGGCCAAGGAAATCTACTTCCAGCGCTGCGCCGGCTGCCACGGCGTGCTGCGCAAGGGCGCCACGGGCAAGCCGCTGACTACCGACATCACGCGGGAACGCGGGCTCGACTCCCTGAAGGCCTTCATCACCTACGGTTCCGCGGCGGGCATGCCGAACTGGGGTACCTCGGGCGACCTCAGCGAGCAGCAGATCGACCTGATGGCCCGCTACATCATGCAGGAGCCGCCGCAGCCCCCCGAATGGGGCATGAAGGAGATGAAGGGCAGTTGGAAGGTTCATGTGCCGGTCGACCAGCGGCCGAAGAAGCAGATGAACTCCCTGGACCTCGACAACCTCTTCGCGGTGACGCTGCGCGACACCGGTGAGGTGGCGCTGGTCGACGGCAACACCAAGAAGATTGTCAAGATCATCCCGACCGGCTACGCCGTGCACATCTCGCGCATGTCGGCGTCGGGCCGCTACATCTTCACCATCGGCCGCGACGGGCGCATCGACTTGATCGATCTGTGGCCGGCGGAGCCGACCAAAGTCGCCGAAATCAAGATCGGCATCGAGGCGCGCTCGGTCGAAACCTCCAAGATGAAGGGTTACGAGGACAAGTACGCCATCGCCGGTTCCTATTGGCCGCCGCAGTACGTCATCATGGATGGCGACACGCTGGAGCCGCGCAACATCGTCTCGACCCGCGGCATGACCGTGGACACCCAGGAATACCACCCGGAACCGCGCGTCGCCTCCATCGTGGCGTCGCACTACCATCCGGAATTCGTGGTCAACGTCAAGGAGACCGGCCAGATCCTGATGGTGAACTACCAGGACATCAAGAACCTGAAGGTCACCAGCATCCCGGCCGAACGCTTCCTGCACGACGGCGGCTTCGACACCACCGGCCGCTACTTCCTGGTCGCCGCCAACGCGCGCAACAAGATCGCCGTGGTCGACACCAAGGAAGGCAAGCTGGCAGCCCTGGTGGACACCCAGGGTGCCACTCCGCATCCGGGCCGCGGCGCCAACTTCGTGCATCCGAAATTCGGCCCGGTGTGGGCGACCAGCCATCTCGGCGATGAGAAGATCTCGCTGATCGGCACTGATCCGGAAAAGCACAAGAACTACGCCTGGAAGGTGGTCGAAACCATCAATGGCCAGGGCGGCGGATCGCTGTTCATCAAGACGCATCCGAAGTCCGCCAACCTGTGGGTGGACACGCCGCTGAACCCGGACGAGGCCATCCACTCCTCCGTCGCCGTGTTCGACATCAAGAACCTGGAGAAGGGCTACGAGGTCCTGCCGATCGTCGATTGGGCCGGCGTGAAGGGCGGTGCGCACCGCGTCGTGCAGGGCGAGTACAACAAGGACGGCAGCGAGGTCTGGTTCTCCGTCTGGAACGGCAAGGACCAGGAATCGGCCATCGTCGTGATCGACGACAAGACCCGCAAGCTGAAGCAGGTGATCAAGGACCCGCGCCTGATCACCCCGACCGGCAAGTTCAACGTCCACAACACCAAGCTGGACATCTACTAAGCCGGCGTGCCCACGGGCGGCGGCATCGCGCCGCCGCCCGCTTTCCTGAAGCTTCCTGATGATTGAGGCTGCCATGGCTGTCGGACGGGTTTTCCTGGTGGGGGCCGGCCCCGGCGATCCGGACTTGTTGACCGTCAAGGCCCTGCGCCTGATCGAGCAGGCCGAGACCGTTGTCTACGACCGTCTGGTCGGGGAACGGATCGTCGACCTGATCCCCCGGCACGCGGAGCGCATCTTCGTCGGCAAGGCGCCGCGCCGCCACACGCTGACGCAGGATGAGATCAACGCGCTGCTGATCCGCCTGGGGCTTGCCGGCCGCCGCGTCGTCCGCCTGAAGGGCGGCGATCCCTATGTTTTTGGCCGTGGCAGCGAGGAGGCCGTGGCCGTCGCCGCGCACGGCATCCCGTTCGAAATCGTGCCCGGCGTCACCGCCGCCTGCGGCTGCGGCGCCTACGCCGGCATCCCGTTGACCCACCGTGGGCTGGCCACCGGCGTCCGCTTCGTCACCGGCCATTGCCGGGAGGATGCGGAGCTGTCGCTGAACTGGTCCAGCCTCGCCGATCCGGACACCACGCTCGTCTTCTACATGGCGCTGCTGAACCTGTCGGAAATCCGCGGCAAGCTGGTCGCCGCCGGCCTGCCGGCCGAAACGCCTGCGGCGGTGGTGTCGCGCGGCACATCCGCCGACCAGATCCTCTGCCTCAGCACACTGGGCGAACTGCCGGAACGCGTCGGTCCGCTGGACCTGCCGGCGCCCTGCCTGACCATCATCGGCCGCGTCGTGTCGCTGGCCCCGCAGCTCGCCTGGGCGGAGGAGCCGGAGGTCGCAGCCCCGCTGGTCCGGACGGCCCTCCATGCCTAGCCGCATCCTTCCTCATCTCGCCGCCGGTCTGGCCGCGATGCTGGTCGCCTTGGGCGCCGCCGCGGCCCAGGCGGACGAGGTGCCGACCCCGCGGCAGGCGGAGCTGATGCACATGGTCCGGCAGGACTGCGGGTCCTGCCACGGCATGACCATGAAGGGCGGGCTCGGCCGCCCGCTGCTGCCCGAAGACTTGGCGGGCAAGCCGGTGGACGCGCTGGCCGCGCTGGTGCTGGACGGCATTCCCGGCACGCCCATGCCGCCCTGGCGCGGCCTGCTGTCCGAAGACGAGGCGCGCTGGATCGTCACGCGCCTGACCCAGGGACTCGACCGATGAAGACACTCTCTCTTGCCGCCCCTCTGGCTGCCGTGCTCGCCGCCGCGTGGCTGGCGCTGCCCGCCGTGGGTGCCGCCGCCGACCTCGGCCAGCGCGGAACCGGCGACCTCGGCATCGTCATCGAGCGCGCCATAGGCCGCGTGCTGGTCGTGGAGAACAGCGGACGCCAGCGCCTTGCGGAGGTGGAGGGGCTGGGTGATTTGTCGCACGCCGCAGCCGTCTTCTCGCGCGACGGGCGCTACGCCTACGTCTTCGGCCGCGACGGCGGACTGACCAAGGTGGATCTGCTGGCCGCCAGCGTCGTCAAGCGGGTGGAGCAGGCCGGCAACAGCATCGGCGGCTCCATTTCCCAGGACGGGCGGCTGGTCGCCGTGCAGAATTACGAGCCCGGCGGGGTGAAGGTGTTCGACGCCGACACGCTGGACCTCGTGGCCGACATTCCCGCCACCTACGGCGACGCCGGTGCGCGGTCCAAGGTCGTGGGGCTGGCCGACGCGCCGGGCAACCGCTTCGTCTTCACGCTGTACGACGCGGGCGAGATCTGGGTGGCCGACCTGTCGGACCCGGCGCGGCCCACGGTCAGCAAGCACGCGAACATCGGGCGCCAGCCCTACGACGCGCTGGTGACGCCGGACGGCCGCTATTACATCGCCGGCCTGTTCGGCGAGGATGGGCTGGCCCTGCTGGACCTGTGGCATCCCGACGCCGGGGTGCGCCGCATCCTGGACGGCTACGGCCGCGGGGAACAGCCGCTGCCGGTCTTCAAGATGCCGCACCTGCGCGGCTGGGCCTATGCCGGCGGCCAGCTCTACCTGCCCGCGGTCGGCCGGCACGAGGTACTGGTGGTGGACACCGCGACCTGGACCGAGACGGCCCGCATCCCGGTGAAGGGCCAGCCGGTCTTCGTCATGGCGCGGCCGGACGGTCGGCAGATCTGGGTGAACTTCGCGCTGCCCGACAACGGCTTCGTCCAGGTGATCGACGTGCTGACCCGGCAGGTCGTCAAGACGCTGGAACCGGGGCCGGGCGTGCTGCACCTGGAGTTCACGCCGCGCGGGGAACAGGTGTGGGTGTCGGTGCGCGACAAGGACTGCGTGCGCGTCTACGACACCGCCAGCTTCGCGGAGGTCGCGACGCTGCCCGCCGACAAGCCCAGCGGCATCTTCTTCACCTCTCGCGCCAACCGGATCGGCCTGTGACGGAGCCCGGCACCATGGATGCTCCTGACCTGGACACCACCGACCGCCGTCTGCTCGACGAGTTCCAGCGCGGCTTCCCGCTGGTCCCGCAGCCTTTCTCGGTCGTTGCCGAGCGGCTGGGCGGCACACCGTCCGACATCCTTGCCCGGCTCAAGCGCCTGATCGCCGGTGGCCTCATCGCCCGCATCGGCGCCACCTTCCGGCCGCACAGCGTCGGCGCCAGCACGCTGGCCGCCATGGCCGTGCCGCCCGACGACCTGCCGCGCGTCGCGGAACTGGTCGGCGCGTTCGACGAGGTGAACCACAATTACGAGCGCGAGCACCGGCTGAACCTGTGGTTCGTCGTCACCGCCCCCGACGCGGAACGCGTGCGCGCCGTGCTGGCGGAGATTGAGGCCGCGACCGGCCTGCCCGTGCTCGACCTGCCGCTGGAGCGCGGCTATCACCTGGACCTGGGGTTTCCGCTATGGCGCTGAAGGACAAGACAACCGGCGCCGACGAAGGCCTGCTCCGCCGCCTGCGCGACGGGCTGCCGCTGGTCGCCCGCCCGTTTCAAGCCATCGGTGAAGCCATCGGCCGGTCGGAGGCGGACGTGATCGCCGCCCTGCGGGGGATGGTGGACAGCGGTGTGGCGTCCCGCTTCGGCGTTATCGTGGACCATGCCGCACTCGGCTTCACCGCCAACGCCATGGTGGTCTGGGACGTGCCGGATAACCGGGTGGACGCCGCGGGGGCTGCCCTGGGTGGCCGGCGCGGAGTCTCGCTCTGCTACCGCCGGCCACGCCGTCCGCCGGTCTGGCCCTACAACCTGTTCACGATGATCCATGGCCGCGACCGCGACGAGGTCAGCGCGCTGGTGGAGGAACTGGCGGAGGCCTGCGGCCTGTCTGACGTGCCGCGCGAGCTGCTGTTCACCGTCCGCCGCTTCAAGCAGACGGCGCCCTGCTACGGCCGCCGTGACCGGAGGGCCGCGTGATGGAGTTGGACGCCACCGACCGCGCCCTGATCAACCGTTTGCAGGACGGCCTGCCGCTGACCTCCCATCCCTTCGCCGATGTGGCTGCCGAGTTCGGGTTGGACGAGCGCACGGTGATCGACCGCATCGGCGCCTTGCGCGAGGCCGGCGTGCTGAGCCGCTTCGGCCCCCTCTACAACGCGGAGCGCATGGGCGGCGGCCTGTCGCTGGCCGCCATGGCGGTGCCCTTGGGCCGCTACGATGCGGTGGCCGCGGTGGTGAACGGCTTCCCGGAGGTCGCCCACAACTACGCGCGCGACCACGCGCTGAGCATGTGGTTCGTCCTCGCCACAGAAACGCCGGAGCGGGTGCCGGCGGTAGCCTCTGAGATCGAGGCGCTTACCGGGATCCCCGTGCATCTCTTCCCCAAGCTGGCCGAATACGCGCTGGAACTGAGGTTCGAGGCATGACCGACACGACCCCCGACACGACGCTCGACGAGATCGACCGCCGGCTGATCGTGGAAACGCAGGCCGGCCTGCCGCTGGTGCCGGAGCCCTATCGGGAGCTTGCCGAGCGGCTCCC
>Ga0065721_10003796_pt1 | contig 75187 bp, 77 predicted proteins | sample Mesricmetagenome_FD_59108 | JGI IMG/M metagenome (GOLD analysis project Ga0065721, IMG submission 59108) | Mesophilic microbial community from rice straw/compost enrichment Sample: eDNA_1 v2 (version 2) | ecosystem: Engineered > Solid waste > Grass > Composting > Bioreactor | place: USA: Davis...
CCCCCGCTCGGCGACGGCTCGGCGCTGCGCCCCCGCCGCGGCGGCGCCGACGCGACTCGTGACGGCGGTGGTGAACTCCCGCAGCGCGGTGTTCGGGCGGTGGGCGCGCTCGAGCACGAGGGTCGGGATGCCGTCGACGCCCAGCACGCTTCCGAGGCGCCCGAGCGCGTCGGGCTCGCCGCCGCGGAATGCGTTCGCCGCGACGTCGGGGTCGCCGAACGCGATGACCGGGATGCCGCGGCGGGCGAGCGCGGCGAGCAGCCCGAGCGTCGCCTCCGTCGCCTCCGGGAGGTCGTCGACGAGCACGAGCCGGAGCCCGTCGACACGGTCGCCCCCGCCGCCCGCATCGAGCACGGCGATCGCGAGCCGCGCGAGCTCCGACGGGTCGCGCTGCTCCTCACGGGCGCCCGCGACGACGTCGAGGTACTCGTCGAAGAACTCCGCCGCCGCGACCCACTCCGCACGCCCCGTCGCGCGCCCGAGCTCGGCCAGGCGCGCGGGTCCGATCCCGAGCTCCGTCGCCCGGGCGAACAGGTCGCGCAACTCCGCCCGGAACCGTGCCGTCGCCCGCACATCGGGGGTGAGCGGATCGGGCCACGCCGGACCGGAGCCCGACTCGAGGTGACCCTCGAGGAGCGCCGCGACGTCGGCATCCTGTTCCGCGCCCGTGAGCAGTCGCGGCGGCGTGCGGCCGGCGGCGCGCGCGTCGACGCCGACGATCTCGTACGCGAGCGACGGCGCCGTGCGCGCGAGCGGCCCGTCGGTCGGCACCCCGAGTCGCACGGCGATGCGGTCGCGCAGGCGGGTCGCCGCGCCGCGGGCCGACGTGAGCACGAGCACCGAGCGCGGATCCCACCCGCGGTTCAGGATGCGGTCGGCGACGACCTCGACGATCGTCGTCGTCTTCCCCGACCCCGCCGCTCCGAGCACCGCCGCGAACGCGGAGTCCGGCAACTCGACGACCGCCTCCTGAGAGGCGTCGAGCACGACCTCCGGCTCCCCGGGACGGTGACCCGACGCCCCGCGACCGTAGTTGTGCCCACTCACTCAGCCGAGGCTAACCGCGACGGGTGACCCCGCCATCCCTCCGCCTTTTCCGCCCCCGGCGAAACGGAACACGCCTGCGGAGGCCCGCCACTACTCTGAACACCGTGGACATTCGCATCGGCATCGCCAACTCCCCGCGTGAACTGAACTTCGAGTCGTCGCAGACCCCGGCCGAGGTCGAGAAGGTCGTCGCGGCCGCGCTCGAGTCCGACGCGAAGTTCATCCGCCTCACCGACGACAAGGGGAAGCTCTACATCGTCCCGACGGCGTCGTTCTCGTACCTCGAGGTGGGCCCGGAGACGACCCGCCGCGTCGGCTTCGTCGCCTAACCGCCCATGGAGATCATCTACGTCACCGTCATCGGCGCCGGGATCGGGCTCCTGCTCCGCTACCTGCTGCCCGGCCGTCAGGTCTACGGCGTGCTCCTGGCCCCCGCGCTCGCCGCCGCCGTCACCGCCGTCGTGTGGGCCGGGATGACGTGGCTCGGCGTCGCCGCCGACTCCCCGTGGATCTGGGTCGCCTCCCTCGGCGCCTCGGCCCTCGTAACCGCCGTCGTCGCCCTCGTCGTCTCGAAGCGTCGCGACGCCGCCGACGCCCGCGCCCTCCACGTCCTCTCCGGCGGCAAGGCGTAAGGCTTTTGTCGCGTTAGTTGCACATTGCTCCGTCTTCCGGGAGCAATCTGCAACTGAGTGTCGTCAGGCCGTGAGGCCCAGGGCGTCCATGCGCCGGGTGTGGGCGGCGATGAGCTCCGTGAAGATCGGCTCCACGCGTTCCTCGCCGTCGGAACGGCCGTCGATGTCGAGCGCCGCACGGGCGACGAGCATCGTGTCGCCGACGAGCCGCCGGCCCCACATCGCGAGCCGGGATGCCAGCCGCGTGTTGCCGTCGAGCTGCTCCCGGAGCTCCTCGACGAGCAGATCCTCGGCCTCGTCGTCGGCGAGGAGCGCCGAGATGCGATCCGAGAGACCGCCGGGGAGCCCCGCCGCGAGTCCGGCGTAGAAGTCGAGCAGGAACCCCGACGTCAAGTAGCAGGTGACGAGCACCTCGTGCCAGTCGTCGCCCTCGGTGCGGCGCTGGAAGTCGTCGAGGCGCGCGCGGTAGGGCTCCATCGCCTCCGCGGCGTCGATGCGGCGCGACTCGAGCTCCGCGAGCACGGCCTCGTGGATCTCGAGCACCTCCGCCGCGACGCGGCCCATGCGGCTCTTGCCCGACACCGTGGGGGCCACGGCGGCGCCACGCCCGAGGTTCTCGAACAGCACGAGGGTCAGGTACGCGAGCTGACCCAGGTAGGCTTGCGGATCGGGGGCGAGTTCGGCGAGTTCGACGCGCGTGGCCTCCACGGCCTCCGATCGGACCGGCCGAGTCACTCCCCGGGCGCGGATCCGTCGACGACGCAGCCAGCCCAACACGCAACCAGCCTACTGTCCGGTCCCCGGTGCGGTGGGCACCGAAGCCAGCAGACAGGTATCCCGTGACGTTCAGAGATCTCGACATCGACCAGGACATGGTCGACGCCCTCGCCGAGAAGGGCATCATCGAGCCCTTCCCCATCCAGGCGCAGACCATCCCCCCTCGGCCTCGCCGGCCAGGACATCATCGGCCAGGCGAAGACCGGCACCGGCAAGACGTTCGGGTTCGGCCTGCCGATCATCCAGCGCATCGGGCCCGACCCGGAGCCCGGCGTCAAGGTGCTCGTCGTCGTCCCGACGCGCGAGCTGTGCGTGCAGGTCGCGGAAGACCTCGAGCTCGCCACGAGCAAGCGCAACACCAAGGTCGTCGCGATCTACGGCGGCAAGGCCTACGAGGGTCAGGTCGAGCAGCTGAAGGCCGGCGCGCAGATCGTCGTCGGCACCCCGGGCCGCCTCCTCGACCTCGCTGGGCAGCGCCTGCTGTCGCTGGCGAACGTCACCGAGATGGTGCTCGACGAGGCCGACAAGATGCTCGACCTCGGCTTCCTGCCCGACGTCGAGAAGCTGTTCGCGCAGACCCCGCCGACGCGCCACACGATGCTGTTCTCCGCGACGATGCCCGGACCCGTCGTGGCGCTCGCCCGCCGGTTCATGAACCGGCCGATCCACATCCGCGCGACCGACCCCGACGAGGGCCTCACGCAGGCGAACATCAAGCACGTCGTCTACCGGGCCCACTCGCTCGACAAGGACGAGATCGTGGCGCGCATCCTCCAGGCGGAGGGCCGTGGCAAGACGGTCATCTTCACGCGCACGAAGCGCGCCGCCCAGAAGCTCGTCGAGGAGCTCAGCGACCGCGGCTTCAGCGCCGCNGCCGTGCACGGCGACATGAGCCAGGAGGCGCGCGAGCGCTCGATGGCGGCGTTCAAGGCCGGCAAGAAGGAGATCCTCATCGCNACGGATGTCGCCGCCCGCGGCATCGACGTCAACGACGTCACCCACGTCATCAACCACACNATCCCCGAGGACGAGAAGACNTACTTGCACCGCGCCGGCCGCACGGGCCGCGCGGGCAAGACGGGCATCGCGGTGACGTTCGTCGACTGGGCCGACCTGCACAAGTGGGCGCTCATCAACCGGGCGCTCGAGATGGGCATCCCGGAGCCGACCGAGACCTACTCGTCGAGCCCGCACCTGTTCGAGGACCTCGACATCCCGAAGGATGCCAAGGGTCGCCTCAAGTCGACCCCCGCCGCCCCGCACGTGGAGCGCGCCCCGAAGGCCGAGGGCGACCGCCCGGCACGTCAGCGCACCCGCTCGCGCGGCGGCTCAGGTCGTCAGGATGGCGCGACGACCACCGAGGGCGCCCCGCGCCAGGAGGGCGGCGGCACCCACGACGGCGCCACCCCCGCCCGCCGCAAGCGCACCCGTCGTCGTCGCGGCGGCTCGGGCGGCGGCGCTCCGACGCCTCCCGCCGCCTGACCCCGCACCCCCGAGGGTTGAGTGCCGCGCGCGGCGCTCCTCAACCCTCGGAGTCGGGACGGCGGGAGCCGCGCTGCTCGTGCTCGACGTCGGCGACCGTCGGCGCGGTGCCTCCGCGCCGCGCGGGCTGCCACCACTGGCCGGTGCCGTCGACGGGGTAGTTCTCCTGCAACTTGTCGGTGAGCCGCTGGAGTTCGGCGCGGAGGGCATCCGAGGCGTCGTGGATGTCGTCCGACGGCCCGACGACGATCGGCGCCCCGATCGAGACGTGCACGGGCACCCCGACGCGTTCGCGCGCCTTCGCCTTCGCGCCCTTCGCGAGGATGCGGTGCGCGCCCCAGACGGCGACGGGGATGAGCGGCACCCCGGCCTCCTGTGCGAGCCGCACCGCGCCGGCCTTGAGTCGCTGCACCTCGAAACTGCGGCTCACGGTGCCCTCGGGGAAGACGCCGATGAGCTCGCCCCGCTGCAGCGCCGCGACGGCCTCGTCGTAGGCGTGCGCGCCCGCCGACCTGTCGACGGGGATGTGCTTCATGTTGCGCATGAACGCGCCGAGCGGCCATCCCTTGAAGGCGGCCTTCTTCGCCATGAAGCGGATGCGGCGGCGGTTCGCGAGCCACGTCACCCACTCGACGATCGCGAACTCGAGGTAGCCGAAGTGGGTGATGGCGACGACCGCTCCCCCGTCGACGGGGAGGTTGTCGCGCCCCGCGACGCGGAGCTTCACGCGGAGTGTGCCGAACAGCAGTCGCCCGAGCTGGATCGCCCCCGTGTAGACGGGCTCTCCGCGGTACCGACGCGCCATGCTCGAAGCGTAGGACGTCGATCCTGGACGTCCGCCGTCCGGGCGCGCCCCTAGCCCTCGAACGGGTTGGACCCCGTGCCGAGCTCCAGGATGCGGGCGTAGTCCGCAGGGTGCGTCGTGTTCTCCGCGAGCGCGTTCGGCTTGCCGGTGCCGTGGTAGTCGCTCGACCCGGTCGTGAGCAGCCCGTAGCGCGAGGCGACGTCGAGCCACTTCTCGCGCGACGCGGGCGGGTTGTCGCGGTGACGGATCTCGACGCCGGCGAGCCCGGCATCCACGAGGGCGCGGATGCGCTTCTCGCTGAACACGCGATCCGGTCCGCGTCCGCCGGGGTGGGCGAGCACGGGGACGCCGCCGGCGGCGACGATGAGTTCGACGCCCTCGATCGGCTTCGGCGCCTGGTGCGGGCGGTAGTAGCCGCCGCGCCAGTGCAGGATGCTCTGGAACGCCGCCGTGCGGTCGGGCACGTGGCCGCGGGCGACGAGGGCGTCGGCGATGTGCGGACGCCCGATCGTCGCGCCCGGGGTCGACTGCGCGAGCACGTCCTCCCAGTCGAGGGCGTAGTCGACGGCGATGCGGCGCACCATCGACTCGGCCCGGTTGAGCCGTTCGGCGCGGATGCGCTCCGTCTCCGCGAGGAGCCCNGGATGCGCGGGGTCGATGAGGTAGGCGAGCAGGTGCACGCTCGCCCCGTCGAGCTGTGTCGACAGCTCCATACCCGGGAGCACCGTGATCCCGGTGCCCTCGGCCGCCTCGAACGCCGGCACCCAGCCCGCCGTCGAGTCGTGGTCGGTGATCGCGACCACGTCGAGCCCGGCCGCGACGGCCGCCGCGACGAGCTCCGCCGGCGACTCGGTGCCGTCGGAGACCGAGCTGTGCGCATGCAGGTCGATCAAGGGATCGGGCATCCGATCATCGTAGGCTCGACCAGCCATGTTCCGCCGTGTCCTCACCGCCGTGCTCATCCTCGCCGTGGGCGTCGTGCTGCTGCTCGTCGCCTGGCCGCAACTGCTCGGCCTCCAGCGCGAGACCGGCGTCGCGCAGGTGGCGTCGATGCGCGGGCTGCTGACGGCGCTCGCGGTGCTCGTCGCCGTGCTCCTCGCGCTGGCCGCGTTCCTGTCGACGACGCTCCGTCAGGTCGCCGGCGCGATCGCGCTCCTGCTCGTCGTGTTCGCGGGCATCCAGCTCGCCGTGCTGTCGACACGCGGCGCGGGCGACGGGGCGTTCGAGTCCAAGGAGGGCGGCGACGTCACGGTGCTCTCCTGGAACACCCTCGGCGAGGCGGTGCCGGTCGAGACCCTCGCGACGCTCGTCGTCGAGCAGGACGCCGACGTCGTCGTGCTGCCGGAGACGACGCGCGCCTACGGGGAGGCGGTCGCCGCGGCGGTCGCGTCGTCCGGCTACGACTTCCAGGTGCTCGACCTCCTCTACGACGACATCTCGAAGGCGCGGTCGACGGTGCTGCTCATCTCGACGGAGCTCGGGGCCTACGTGCGCGACGACAGCCGAGGCGGCACCGAGACGCTGCCGTCGGTCGTCGCCGTCCCCGCCGACGGCACCGGACCCGTGATCGTCGGCGCGCATCCGGTCGCCCCGGTCCCCGGCGAGATGCCGGGGTGGCGGCAGGGGCTCCAGTGGCTCGCCGCGCGCTGCGGAGGCGAGGACGTCATCCTCGCCGGCGACCTCAACTCGACGCTCGACCACTACACCGGGATCGACCAGGCGTCGGGCGAGAGCGGCGGACTCGGCGGCTGCCGCGACGGCGCCCGCGTCACCGGCAACGCGGCCGTCGGCACGTGGCCCGTCGTGTTGCCGACGCTCCTCGGCGCACCCATCGACCACGTCATGGCGACCCCCAACTGGGACTTCGTCGGCTTCCGCGTCATCGACTCGCTCGACGGCGCGGGGAGCGACCACCGTCCCGTCGTCGCGCAGTTGCGCCCCGCGGGTTGAGAATGGGGGGATGGCCGACCAGTCCACGCCGTCCCTCAGCAGCTCCGGCCGCTCCACCCTCCCCGCCGACGACGCCTTCCGCGCGTACATCTCCGGCAGCTGGGCCGAACGCCCCGACGTGACGCCGTCGCCGCGTGTCGCCGCCCCCTACGCGGCCGCGCGCCGCCTGCGGCTGTCGGCGCTCTACCCGGGCATGCGGCTCCTCGTCCCCGCGGGTCCGGCGCGCGTGCGCTCCAACGACACCGACCACCCGTACCGCGCGCACTCGGCGTTCTCGTACCTCACCGGGTGGGGTTCGGATGCCGTGCCCGACTCGGTGCTCGTGTTCGAGCCCGTGGGCGACGGCCACGAGGCGACCCTCTACTTCCGTGCCGCGGCGGGCCGCGACACGACCGAGTTCTACGCGAACGCGGCGATCGGGGAGTTCTGGACCGGACCGCGCCCGTCGCTCGCCCACGTCGCCGCCGACCTCGGTCTCGCGACCGCGCCGCTCGAGGAGCTCGACGCCGTGCTCGACCGCATCGACGCGTCGACCCTCGTCGTGCGCGACGCGGACCCGGGGCTCACCGACCAGGTCGACGGCCGCCGACTCCTCGCCGCCGTCGACGCCGAGACCGTCGAGGACGCCGCCGACGCGGCGCTCGCGCGCGACCTGTCCGAGCTGCGCTTCGTGAAGGACCCGTGGGAGGTCGACGAGCTCCGCGCCGCCGTCACGGCGACGAAGCGCGGGTTCGACGAGATCATCGCCGACCTGCCCGCCGCGATCGCCGCCCCGCGCGGGGAGCGCGTCGTCGAGGGCACGTTCAACCGCCGCGCCCGCATCGACGGCAACACCGTCGGCTACGACACGATCGCCGCGAGCGGCCCGCACGCGTGCTACCTGCACTGGACCCGCAACGACGGCCCCGTGCTGCCCGGCGACCTCCTCCTCGTCGACGCGGGCATCGAGCTCGACAGCCTCTACACCGCCGACATCACCCGCACCCTTCCGGTGAGCGGCACGTTCACCGAGGTGCAGCGTCGCGTCTACGAGGCGGTGCTCGAGGCGGCGGATGCCGCGCGCGCGATCGTGAAGCCCGGCATCCGGTTCCGCGAGATCCACGCCGAGGCGATGCGCGTCATCGCGGCGAAGACCGCGGAGTGGGGGCTGCTCCCGGGCTCGGCCGAGGAGTCGCTCGCCGACGGCCAGTGGCACCGCCGGTACATGATCCACGGCACGTCGCACCACCTCGGACTCGACGTGCACGACTGCGCGCAGGCCCGCCGCGACCTCTACATGGACGGGGTGCTCGAGCCGGGAATGGTGTTCACGATCGAGCCCGGCCTGTACTTCCAGGCGGACGACCTCACCGTCCCGGAGGAGTACCGCGGGATCGGCGTGCGGATCGAGGACAACATCCTCGTCACCGACGGAGGCTGCGAGCTGCTCTCGGCCGGCATCCCCCGCACCGCGGACGACGTCGAGGCCTGGATGACGTCGCTCCGCGGCTGACCCTCACCCCGCGGCGGCGACGGCCGTGCGCAGCTGGTACGACACGAGCGGCGCGGCCCGGGCGATCGACAGCTCGATGCGCTCCCGCAGTTCGTCCGACGACACCCGGTAGTCGGTGAAGTCGCTCTCGTTGCCGTAGATGCCGAGCGGCAGCGTGAGCGCCTGGAAGAACCCGAAGAGCGGGCGCATCTGGTGCTCTACGAGCAGCGCGTGTCGATCCGATCCCCCGGTCGCGGTGAGCACGATCGGGGTGTCGACGAGCGCGTACTGCCCGACGTAGTCGAAGAAGTGCTTGAACAGCCCCGTGTAGGCGGCGCGGTACGCGGGCGACCCGGCGACCACGACATCCGCGCCCTCCACCGCCGCGAGGGCCTGCTGCGCTCCGTCCCCGAGCTCGGACCGCGACCGACCCGCGAGGAGGTCGGGCAGCAGCCCGGCGAGTTCGATCGTGCGGGTCGTCGCGGGGCCGTCGAGGCGGGCGGCGAGTGCCTCGGCGACGGCGTCGACGAGTGCGGTGGTGCGCGACGGGGTGGTGAGGCTCCCCGAGACGCCGACGATGCGGAGCGTCATCGCGCGACCTCCTCGCGAAGGCCGTCGCCCGCGGCGGTGCGGAGTTGCGCGGTCGGGGGCGTGCCGTTGAGGTAGAGGTCGCCGAGGATGCGGGCGCGCTGGAGGGCGGGGTTGTGCGACGCGACCGCGCGTGCGTTGCGCCAGTGGCGGTCGAGCGCGAGCTCCTCCCCCAGGGCCGACGCTCCCCCGACCTCGAACAACTGCGTCGCCGCGTCGAGCACGAGCGGCAGGACGACCTGCTGAGCCTCGAAGGCGTGCGCGAGCGCGGACTCGTAGCGGGCGGCATCCGCGTCGTCGCGTCGGCGGGTGTCGTCGGCCTGCTCCAGCAGGCGCACCGCCTCGAGCACGATCGACTCGACGGCGAAGCGGATGCTGCCGAGCCGTCCGACGACCTGCTGCACGAGGGGCTCGTCGCGCGGCGACGAGGTGCCCGGGACGCCGAAGGAGCGCGTGCGGGGACGGACGAACGCGACGGCGTCCCGCACGACCGCCCGGGCGATGCCCGCGAGGGTCGCGAGGAGAACGAGCTGGTAGAGCGCGTGGAGGGCGGCCGGCGGGCGCCCGCGGTTCTCGTCGGGCCACGGCAGCACGTGCGCGGGGTCGACGTCGACGTCGTCGAAGACCGTCGTGCCGCTGCCGGTGAGCCGCTGTCCGAAGCCGTCCCAGTCGTCGAGGCGGGTGACGCCGATCGCGTCGGCGCGCACGGCGACGCCGACGGTCGCGTCGCCGTAGGCGGCGCTCGTCCAGATCCAGTCGGCGAACAGGGTGCCGGTCGAGTAGTACTTGCGCCCGTTGAGCAGCAGGCGCCCGTCGCGCTCGGTGAGGGTCGTCGCGAGGTCGCCGGAGCCGCTGCGCTCCGACTGGGCGTTGCCGAACAGGATGTCGCCGCCCGCGATGCGGGTGAGCCACTCGCTGCGGGTCTGGCTGTCGGGGAGTCCGCGCTGGAGCTCGACGAAGGCGACGTGCCCGCGGAGCAGCTGCGGGAGGTTCGAGTCGGCCTCGCCGAGCCGGATGAGCAGCCGGAACTCCTCCTCGAGGGAGGCGCCCCAGCCGCCGAAGTCGCTCGGCACGCGCAGCGACCCGAAGCCGGCCGCCCGGAGGCGCCGCACCTCCTCGACCGGCAGCCGACGCTCGCGCTCGCGCGCCACCGCTCCCGCGGCGATCTGGGCCAGCAGGGGGTCGAAGACCTGCGCGATGCGGGCTTCGAGCCCCGTCACGGCCGGACGGCCGACGAGGGCGATGCTGTCGAAGACGCTCATGCGCCTATCTCCACACATCCGGCGCGGACGCCGCCGAGTGTTACGACACGAAGCGTCGCATTTCGGAACGTGCGTCGGCGCGGCTACTCGGTGGGTGCAGGGCGGGCGAGCACGTCCTGCGCCCTCGCGAGCTCACCGGAGGCGACGATCACCTGGTAATTGCTCGCGAGCACCTGGGTGCGCGAGTCGAAGTCGCGGGACCGGCGGGCGATCGCGTACCCGGCGAGGCGGAAGAACATTCCGAACACCGCACCGATGAGGAGGGCCGCGAGGAAGATCGTCGGGTTGATCTGCGGCTCGAAGAGCGTGAGCACGAGGCCGATGAAGAGGCCGAACCAGGCGCCGCTCAGGGCGCCCTCGAGGGCGGCGCGGTTCCACGAGAGCTTCCGGGTGACGCGCTCCACGGTCTTCAGGTCGTTGCCGATGATCGACACGTCGGCGACCGGGAAGTCGCCCTTCGCGAGCTTGTCGACGACGGCCTGCGCCTCCGGGTACGTGTCGTACGTGCCGAGCACGTCGCCGCGGGGCACGCGCAGCTCGGGGCGGCCGCGGCCGAACAGTCCAGGGGTGCTCACGCGGTCAGTATCCCAGTTCCTCGACGCCCCGAGGCCGGGAAACCCGCCCCGGTTCGCTCTGAGCGTGCCGAACTCACGGTGAGAGGTGCGATCGGTCGTCCCGGATGCCGAGGAACGACACCACCCCGCCCGCGATGAGGAGGCCCGCGGTGACCACGGTCGCGCGCTGGAAGCCCTCGAGGTCGAGCTCGCCGCCCGCGATGATGCCGAGCAGCGCGACCATGACGAGCCCGGCGACGCGGGCGACCGCGTTGTTGACCGCCGACGCGGTGCCGGCGCGCGCGGACTCGACGCTGGCGAGGATCGCCGACGTGAGCGGCGACACCGTGAGCGTCAGGCCCATCCCGAACACGACGACGGCGGGGAGCGCCTGCCACCAGTAGTCAAAGTCCGGCTCGGGTCGCACGAAGAGGTAGAGGAGAGTGCCGAGCCCCGCGACGATCGGCCCGACCGTCATGAAGGGCCTCGCCCCGAACCTCGCCGAGAGGGCGCCGACGCGCGAGGAGAACAGGATCATGAGGATCGTCGACGGCAGCGCCGCGAGCCCCGCGAGGGTTGCCGTGAGCCCGGCGCCCTCCTGGAGGTAGACGCCGACGACGAGCGACGTGAGTCCGAGTGCACCGTAGATGAACCAGGTCGCGAGGTTGCCGGTCCAGAAGTTGCGGGAGCGGAACATCCGCAACGGGAGGATGGGGTTCGGCGCGAACCGCTGCCGCACGAGGAAGCCGACGAACGCGAGCACCCCGAGCGCGAGCGGCAGCCAGATCGCGGGATGCCCCCACCCGAGGTTCTGCTGCTCGATGAGCGCGAACACCGATCCGCCGAGCCCGAGGGTGCAGAGCACCGCGCCGACGACGTCGATCCGCACGCCCGTGGTCGTCTCCTCGCGGCGTCCGAGCATCGCGAGGAGTGCGAGCGTCACCCCGATCGGCACGACGTTGATGAGGAACGCGACGCGCCACGACACGAGGTCGACGAAGACGCCGCCGACGAGGGGCCCGATGATCATCGCGACGGAGGTGAGCGCCGTCCAGATCCCGATCGCACGACCCCGTTCCCGCCCGTCGAACTCGCTCGTGATGAGCGCGAGCGAGGACGGCACGAGGAGAGCCCCCGCGACCCCCTGCACGGCGCGCGCGACGACGAGGAACGTCGGATCGGGCGCCGCCGCGATCGCGACCGACGCGAGGCCGAACAGCGCGAGCCCGATGCGCAGGATGCGCAGGCGGCCGAACGCGTCCGAGAGCGACCCCGCGACGAGGATGAGCGCGCCGAGGGTCACGAGGTAGGCGTCGACGGTCCACTGCTGCGTCGCGATCCCGCCGCCCAGCTCGTCGACGATGGCGGGGAGCGCGACGTTCACGACGGTGCCGTCGAGGAAGGCGACGAAGGATGCCAGCACGGCGATCGTCAGCACGAGTCGCTGTGGACGGGTCACGCCCCCAGTCTGCTCCCGCCGCTACGCTCCGCGCATGAGCGAGCAGAACGTCCTCAACGACGTCGTCTCCGACTGGGTCTCGCTGGGCCTCCAGTTCGTCGGCGACGCCCCCGGAGTGACAGGGATCTACGTCTACGTCTCGTCCGAGCCCGGATCGGTGTACCCGGCGATGTTCGTCGAGCAGCACGGCAAGGTGCTCTACCCGAGCCACGTGGTCGGCACCGACACGTCGCACGCCCGCGTGCTCCGGATGCTCGACCTCGTCATCGGCGACCTCTACCGGGCGCAGGCCCGGTTCGACGAACTCGGCGTCCCGCGACCGACCGAATACCGCGTCCACTACGAGCTCCCCTCGGGGCGGCTCGACGTGCAGCTCTCCCGTGAACTCATCTACGACGGGCATCCCACGAAGGGCCCCGAGGACGGCATCATCTACTGGCTCGGGGATCGGGCGCCGCGCCTGTACTGACGGGACGCCCGCAGTACGGGTTTCGAGACGAGTGCCGCGACGCGGCGCGCTCCTCAACCCGCGAGGGTCGCGGGACTACCCTGGGAGACGTGAGCGCGACGCGGGTCTTCGTCGCCCGGCTGGCCGGGTGCGCCGTCTTCGACCCCGCCGGCGACCGGGTGGGAAAGGCGCGCGACGTGGTCGTCGTGTACCGCAAGTCGAAGTCGCCCCGCGTCGTCGGCCTCATCGTCGAGGTGCCCGGCAAGCGCCGCGTGTTCCTCAGCATCGGCCGGGTCACGAGCATCGGCTCCGGCCAGATCATCACGACCGGGCTCATCAACCTGCGCCGCTTCGAGCAGCGCGGCGGCGAGGTGCGGGTCATCGCGGAGCTGCTCGGCCGCAAGGTCGACCTGCGCGACAAGTCCGGCGAGGCGACGATCGAGGATGTCGCGATCGAGGAGAGCGCCCCGGGTGAGTGGGTCGTCGGCGACCTGTTCCTGCGCCGGCCGCGATCGGCATCCCCGTTCTCGAAGGGGGCGACGACGTTCGCGACGTGGTCGGAGGTGCGCGAGAAGAACGCCCCCGGCGAGTCGCAGTCCGCGGAGCAGCTCGTCGCGACGTACTCCGACCTGCTCCCCGCCGACCTCGCGAGCACCCTGCTCGACCTGCCCGAGGAGCGACGCATCGAGGTCGCCGAGGAACTCCCCGACGACCGGCTCGCCGACGCGCTCGAGGAGATGCCCGAGCAGGAGCAGGTGGAGATCATCAGCCGCCTCGACGACGAACGCGTCGCCGACGTGCTCGACCAGATGCAGCCCGACGACGCCGCCGACCTCATCGCCCAGCTCCCGGAGGAGCGCGGCGAGGCGCTGCTCGAGCTCATGGAGCCGGAGGAGGCGGAGGACGTGCGCTTCCTCCTCGCCTACGGCTCCGACACCGCGGGCGGTCTCATGACGACGGAGCCGATCATCGTCTCCGCCGACGCGACCGTCGCGGAGGGTCTCGCCCTCATCCGCCGTCACGAGCTCGCCCCCGCGCTCGGCGCCGCCGTGTGCGTGACGCTGCCGCCGTACGAGCCGCCGACGGGACGCTTCCTCGGCATGGTGCACTTCCAACGGATGCTGCGCTACCCGCCGCACGAACGGCTCGGCACGCTGCTCGACACCACGCTCGAGCCGGTGCGTCCCGACACGAGCGCCGCCGAGGTGTCGCGCATCCTCGCCTCCTACAATCTCGTGAGCCTGCCCGTCGTCGACGAGCAGCACCGACTCGTCGGGGTGGTGACCATCGACGACGTCCTCGACCACCTCCTCCCCGACGACTGGCGAAGTACCTCGGAGGAAGACGAGCCCGTGAGCACGGGCACCGGAGCTATCCCGACCCGCGGAAGGAGGACGGCGAATGGCACGCGCGCCACGTCCCGCACGTAACGAGCCCCGGCTCGACCAGCCCAAGGGCACCCGGCAGACGTTCACGCCGTTCGTGCCGCGGTTCCAGAGCCGAGACCGGTTCGGACGGTTCACGGAGGGCATCGCCCGGGCGATGGGCACGCCGTGGTTCCTGCTCTTCCTCACCCTGTTCTGCGCCGCGTGGATGATCTACAACGTCATCGCGGAGCAGAACGGCTGGTGGCGCTTCGACAGCGCGGCGCTCGGCTTCACCGCGCTCACGCTCATCCTGTCGCTGCAGGCGTCGTACGCGGCACCGCTCATCCTGCTCGCCCAGAACCGGCAGGACGACCGCGACCGGGTGCAGATCGAGCAGGACCGGCAGCGGGCGGAGCGGAACCTCGCCGACACCGAGTACCTCGCGCGCGAGGTCGTGGCGCTGCGGCTCGCGATGAAGGACGTCGCGACGAAGGACTTCATCCGCGCCGAGCTGCGATCGCTGCTCGAGGAGCTCGACCGGGAGTCCGAGGAGCCGACGAAGGCGACGCCGGCGCCGTGACGGAGGCCGCCGTCCGAGCGGCACTCTCCCGGGTCGTCGACCCCGAGATCCGCCGTCCGATCACCGAACTCGACATGGTGCGTGCCGTGTCGGTGTCGGGCGACGTCGCGAGCGTCGACCTCGTGCTCACCATCGTCGGCTGCCCCGCCGCCGACACGATCGAGCGGGATGTGCGCGCGGCCGTGCTGGGCGTCCCCGGCATCGCCTCGCTCGAGTTGCAGGTCGGGGCGATGACGCCGCCGGAGCGCGAGGCGCTCGTCGCACGACTCCGCGGCACCCGGACCGCGCAGTTCGGACCCGACACCCTCACGAAGATCTTCGCGGTCACGAGCGGCAAGGGCGGCGTCGGCAAGTCGACGCTCACCGCCAACCTCGCCGTCGCCCTCGCCGCGCGCGGGCTGCGGGTGGGACTCGTGGACGCCGACGTGTTCGGATTCTCGATCCCCGGCATCCTCGGCCTCGGCCCCGACGCGAAGCCGACGCCGGTCGGCGACCTCATGATGCCGCCCGTCGCCCGCGGGGTGTCGGTGATCTCGATCGGCATGTTCGTCGACGGCTCCACGGCGGTGTCGTGGCGCGGACCGCTGCTGCACCGCACCATCCAGCAGTTCCTCAACGACGTGTGGTGGGGCGACCTCGACGTGCTGCTGCTCGACCTGCCTCCCGGCACGGGCGACGTCGCGATCTCGCTCGGGCAGCTGCTGCCGCACGCGGAGGTGCTCGTCGTGACGACGCCGCAGCCCGCCGCCGCGGAGGTCGCCGAGCGGTCCGGGCTCGTCGCCCGGCAGACCGGTCAGACCGTCATCGGGGTCGTCGAGAACATGACGGGCGACCTGTTCGGCACGGGCGGCGGGGATGCCGTCGCCGAGCGGCTCGGGGTGCCCGTCCTCGCGCGCGTGCCGCTGTCGCGCGCGCTGCGGGAGGGCGGCGACACCGGGGAGCCCCTCGTCGTCGCCGAGCCATCCGACCCCGCGGCGGTCGCCATCCTCTCGCTCGCGGAGGCGCTCGCCAGCCGCGGCCGCGGCCTCGCCGGCCGGTCCCTGCCGTTCACCCCCGCCAAGCCCGACTCGGTCGTCGAGTAGCGCCGCAGGCGCGTGTCGAGACGCGGGCAGCACGGCCAGGTCTCGACACGCCCGCTCCGCGGGCTACTCGACCACCGGCACTCACCCCGCGGGGGGCGGGGGCATCGTCGCGATCGGGCCGGTGCGCGGGCCGTCGACGTGGTGCTTGCGCAGCGGGTAGCGCAGCAGCGGGATGAACGACAGCGCCATGAGGGTCGCCGGCACGACGCTAAACGCCATCACGATGCCGAACACCGCCGACGCCGGCTGCGCCTCCACGGCCGTCGCCGCCGTCGACTCCAGGTACCCGGACACGGCGAGCACGACCGCGAGGATCGTCGTGCCGAACGCGAGCCCCGTCGTCTCACCCGCCGTCCACATGCCGCTGAACGATCCGCCGCGACCCGGCCCGTTCGTGCGGGCGTCGTAGGCGATCACGTCGGGCAGCATCGACATCGGCAGCGCCTGCAGTCCCGCGTACGCGGTGCCGACGAGGCCGATCGGGACGATGATCCAGTACCCGGGGGCGAACAGCAGCCCCACGTGCGACAGCGCCGCGAGGAAGAAGATCGTCGTCGCGATGAGGTAGGCGCGCTCCTTGCCGATCGCACGGGCGACGACACCCCACAGCGGCGTCGCGACGATCGCCGGGAGGATGAGGCCGACGAACAGCACCGTCACGGCATCCGTGTCGCCGAGCACCCACGTCGCCACGTACTGCGTCGCGGCGAGCATCCCGCCCGCGGCGAGCGCCTGCGTGAAGAACGTCGCCAGCAGCGTGCGGAACGGCTTCGACTCCCGCAACATCGCGAGCCCGCGGCGACCCTGCACGGCGATCGAGTCGCGCGGCGGGGCGAGCTGCCCGAACGCGTGCGACGACGGCATCGGGGGAGGCGGCGCCTCGAGGTTCCCGCGCGACGCCCGCTCCACCGTCGCGGTCACGAGGATCGCGACGACGAAGATCGCGGACGCACCCACCGCCATGAACAGGTAGCCGCCGAAGTCGGAGCCGAACAGCTCGCCGCCGAGTTCGCGCAGCGCCGGGCCGCCACCGCCGTAGAGCAGGATCGCCGCGGTCAGCACCAGGACGCGGGCGGTCAGCAGCCGCGTGCGGGCGTCATAGCCCGACACCAACTCCGCCGGCAGCACGTTGTACGGCACCTGGAAAAACGAGAACCCCGTCGCGGCGACGAGGAACGCGACGAACACCCACGCGGCGGCGAGGAGCGGGTCGGTGCCCTCCGGCACCGCGAAGGTCAGCACGAAGAACACCGGCAGCACGACGGCTCCGAGCCGCATGAGCCGACGCCGGGAGCCGCGGGCCGCGAACTCGCGGTCGCTGTACGCCCCGACGATCGGGTCGATGATGATGTCCCACACCTTCGCGACCGTCACGACCGCGCCCGCGAGGAGCGCCGGCACCGCGAGGGTGTCGGTGAGGTAGAACACGAGCACGAGGCCCGGCAGCGCGGCGAAGCCGCTGGTCACGAACTCGCCGGTCGCGTAGCGGGCGAGGATGCCGGGGCGCAGCTCACGGGGGCGGCGGGCGGCGTGGGTCACGTCGCCGACTTTATCCCGGGTTGCCCGGCGTGCGACGTCCCCGATCGGGGGTTCGACGGCTCCTGCGCGTTTCTCCGGAGCTTTCCGGCATCCGCTGCCCCCTCGCCCCGTGAATCGGGGCGGCGGTGGTGCGCCCTCCGGAGAAACGAACCGCACCTCCGGAGAAACGAACAGCCGTCAGACGGGTTCGACGAGGCGGGCGAGGAGTTCCGTGAGGAGGCGCTCTGCGAGCGGGGGCGGGGTCGCCTCGATGATCGCGAGGAGCGGCGCGAGGGCGTCGGGGAGGGCACCGCCGGCGCCGATCCCGAAGCCCTGCAGGATCGCGGCCGCGGTGTCGGAGTCGGGCAGCCCCTCGAGCGGCGGCAGCGCGCCGAGCAGCTCGGAGGCGTCGACGTGCGGCACGCCGCGCACGGCGTCCGCCGCCTCCCGCAGCGCCGGGAGCAGCTCCGGCAGCACCCTCTCGGTGACGGGGGTGATCGTGAGGTGGGTCGTGGGCGGGATGTCGCCGCTGGCGGGCTGGAGCTGCAGCACGAAGCCGAGGCCGCGCACCGCATCCGCCCAGTGGTGCGGGTCGACCTGGCCGTCGACGCCCGCGCGCGGGTCGGCCGCGACGGCGAGCAGCGGACCGACCGGGTCGCCGACGATCCGCAGGCCCTCGATCGACGACAGCGCCGCGACGATCCCCTCGGTGGAGCGGCGCGTCGAGTCGGCGAGCCGCTGGAACCCGTCCACCCCCAGGGCCTTCGTGATCGCCCACGCCGCCGCGAGCGGACCGGCCGACTTCGACCCGAGGATCGTCGGGTTGACGACCGGGTAGCCCGGCCAGCGCGTCGTCGCGAAGTACTGGAGCCGCTGCCGGTCGCGCCCGCGCTGCAGGAGCACCGAGACGCCCTTCGGTGCGTAGCCGTACTTGTGCAGGTCGGCGCTCACGCTCGTGACGCCGGGCACCTGGAAGTCCCATTTCGGCAGGCGCGGCCAGAACGGCAGCACGAGCCCGCCGATGCACGCGTCGACGTGCAACGGGATGCCGCGCTCCGCCGTGAGGGCGGCGACCTCCTCGACGGGGTCGAGCGCCGCGACCGGATACGACGGGGCCGAGACGACGACGAGTGCGACGTCGTCCCCCAGCCGCTCGCCGATCGCGGAGGCGTCGACGACGCCGTCGGCCGACACGGGCACGAGGTCGAGCTCGAGGCCGAAGTAGTGCGCCGCCTTCTGGAACGCCGCGTGCGCCGTCGCCGGCAGCACGAGCCGGGGGCGACCGGTGCCACCCGCGGCGACCCACGCATCCCGCGCCGTCTTCACCGCGAGCAGACACGACTCGGTGCCACCCGACGTGGCGGTGCCGACGACCTCGGCGTCGCCGTGGAGCATGTCACGCACGAAACCGACGACGTCGCGCTCGAGCGCCGCGACGGAGCCGAACGTCGTCGGGTCGAGCCCGTTCACCGGTTGCATGAGCCGGGCGGCGTCGGCGGCGAGTTCGTCGAGCTCCGCGAGACCCGGGTCGTACACGTACGACAGCACGCGGCCGCCGTGCGTGGGGGCGTCGGCGTCGCGCAGCGTGCGCAACTCCGCGAGGATGTCGTCCGGGTCGACCGCGAACCCGTTCACAGCGCCACCCCCGTCGGCGGCACCGGCACGTCGCGCACGAGCGCGTCGATGTCCGCTTTCCGCAGCGGGTACCGAGCGAGCGGGATGAGGCTCAGGAACATGAGCGCGGCCGGGATGACGCTGAACGCGAGCACGATCCCGAGGATCGCGCTGTCGGGCTGCACCACGGTCTCCTCGGCGGTCGTCGCGATGAACCCGGTGACGCTCAGGACGATCGACAGGATCGTGCCGCCGAACGCGAGCCCCGCGGTCTCCCCCGCCGTCCACACGCCGCTGAACGTGCCCGCGCGGCCGGGACCGCTCGTCTGCGCGTCGAACGCGACCGTGTCGGGCAGCATGGCGAGCGGCAGCGACTGCAACCCCGCGTACGCCGAACCCGCGAGCGCGACCGGCGCGAACACCCAGTCCCCGGGGAACCAGTAGAGGAGCACGAGCGATGCCGCGGCGAGCGCGAACATCGCGGTCGCGATGCCGAAGGCGCGCTCCTTGCCGATGCGGCGGGCGACGAGCGCCCACAGCGGCGTGACGAGGATGGCGGGCGCGATGAGCGAGAGGAAGAGGAAGATCGTGCCCCCGAGGTGGAGCACGTCGAAGGCGACGTAGGCGACCCCGGCGAGCATGAGCCCGATCGCGAGCGCCTGCACGACGAACGTGACGAGCAGCGCCCGGTAGGGCTGGCTCGACCGCACCGCCGACCAGCCCCGGCGGAAGTGCATGAGCAGACCGGTCTTCGGCGCCTCGAGCCCCTCGAACGGCGCGCTGCCGGGGGCGACCGGGGCCGCGCCGACCTGGGCGCTCTTCTCGACCGTCGACGTGATGAGGAACGCGACGAGGAACACCACCCCCGCGGCGGCGGCCATGATGAGGTACCCCTGGTAGTCGTCGGCGCCGAGCTTGATGAGCTCCGGCGCGATCCCGCCGAACGCGAGGATCGCGAGCGTCAGCACGATGACGCGCGACGACAGCAGGCGCGTGCGCTGGTCGTAGGAGTCGACGAGCTCCGCGGGGAGCGCAATGTAGGGCACCTGGAAGAGCGAGAAGGCCGTCGCGGCGAGCAGGAAGCCGCCGAGCACCCACGCCGCCGAGAGCGCCTCCGGCAGCCCCGGCGGGACGGCGAAGGTGAGCACGAAGAACACGGGCAGCAAGACCGCGCCGAGCACCATGAACCGGCGCCGCGACCCCGTACGGGCGAGGCTGCGGTCGCTCCGCGCCCCGATCCAGGGGTCGATGACGACGTCCCAGATCTTCGACACCGTGAACGCGGCGCCGGCGAACGCCGGGTTCACCCCGAGCGTGTTGGTCATGTAGATGAGCAGCACCAGGCCGGGAAGGGTTCCGAATCCCCCTGTGCCGACCGAGCCGACCGCGTAGCGGACGACGGTGCCGCGACGCAGGGCGCGTGCGGGCGTGGCCATGCTGTGAACTCTAAAGGGAAATAGGGTTTCCTCATGCCGGGATCGCCGCTCGACCGGGCCGAAGCTCAGGAGCTCGCCCGGGACCTCACCGCCACGTCGAAGAAGACCGCGCGCGTCGTCGCGCCGTTCACCGGCGAGGTGCTGCACGAGCTCCCGCAGTCGAGCGCCGCCGACGTCGAAACCGCCGGGGAGTCCGCCCGGGACGCGCAACGGGGGTGGTGGGCCGCCGGCTTCGCCCACCGCCGCCGCGTGCTGCTGAAGGCCCACGACCTCCTGCTCGAGCGCCGGGAACGGCTGCTGGATGCCGTGCAGACCGAGACGGGGAAGACGCGCGGACAGGCGTTCGAGGAGGTCTTCCAGGCGGCGACCGCCACCCGCTACGCCGCCCTCGCCGCGCGCCGCACGCTCGCCCCGCGCCGCCGCCGCGCCGGCATCCCGATCGTCATGAGCACGGGCGTGCGGTACGAGCCGAAGGGCCTCATCGGCGTCATCACGCCGTGGAACTACCCGCTCTCGCTCGCTGTCATGGACATCGCGCCCGCGCTCGCGTCGGGCAACGGTGTGCTGCAGAAGGCCGACGATCAGGCGGCGCTCTCGGTGCTCATGGCACGGCGCGCGTTCGTGGACGCCGGCGTGCCCCCCGCGCTGTGGGGCGTCGTCGCGGGCCCCGGCGACGAGGTGGGCAACGCCGTCGTCGACGCCGCCGACTATGTGTGCTTCACCGGGTCGACCGCGACGGGTCGCGTCGTCGCCGCCCGCGCCGCGCAGAAGCTCGCCGGGGTGTCGCTCGAACTCGGTGGCAAGAACCCGATGATCGTGCTCGACGACGTCGACCCCGTGGAGGCCGCCGCCGACGCCGCCTACGGGTGCTTCGCCGCCGCCGGGCAGCTGTGCGTGTCCATGGAACGCATCTACGTCGAGCGGGGGGTGGCGCCGAAGTTCCTCGAGGCGCTCGCGGCCCGCACCGCGGCGCTGCGGCTCGGCACCGCGTTCGACTACTCGACGGATGTCGGTTCGCTCGCGACGAAGGCGCAGTTCGAGCGGGTGAAGGCGCACATCGACGACGCCGTCGCGAAGGGCGCCACCGTCGTCGCCGGAGGACGGGCGCGCCCCGAGCTCGGACCCTACTTCCTCGAGCCGACCGTGCTCACCGGCGTCACGAGCGCGATGAGCTGCGACCGGTCGGAGACCTTCGGGGCGCTCGTCGCCGTCCACGTCGTCGACTCCGCCGAGGAGGCCGTGGCGCTCGCCAACGACTCCGAGTACGGGCTCAACGCCTCCGTGCTGAGCGGCTCGCGCGCCCGCGCCCGTCGCGTCGCCGCCCTCGTGGATGCCGGGTCGGTCAACGTCAACGAGGGCTACCGCGCGACGTTCTCCTCCGTCGACGCGCCCATGGGCGGCGTCAAGCAGTCGGGCCTGGGTCGCCGCAACGGGCGGGAGGGGCTGCTGCGCTTCGTGGAGGCGCGCACCATCGCATCGTCCACGGGCATCCTGCAGCTGCCCCGCACGGGTGCCGAGTTCGCGAAGCTCGTCGGGCTCATGACCCTCTACCTCCGCGTCGCGAAGGCGATCCGAAGGCGTTAGCCGACGTCGGTCGTCGAGCGCCGGAGGCGCGTGTCGAGACGCGCGCACCGGTCTCGACACGCCCGCTCCGCGGGCTACTCGACCACCGGGAGGCTAGGTGGCCTCGGGGTCGAAGGGGGCGGGACGCGGACGCCCCTGCTTGCGCATCCGCTGCTCGTACGCCGACTCCCGGTAGGCGGGGCGCGAGGCGGGTGTCGACACGGGCTTCGCGGGCGGCACCACCTCGTCGAGGAGCGCCTCGCGGATGATGCGCCGCGGGTCGTACTGCCGCGGGTCGAGCTTGCGCCAGTCGACCTCGTCGAACTCGGGACCCATCTCCTCGCGCATCCGGTCGCGGGCGCCGTCGGCGAACCCGCGGAGGGTCTTCACGAGGCGCGCGAGCTGCTGGGCGAGGGCGGGCAGGCGGTCGGGGCCGATGAGGAACACCGCGATCACGAGGATGATCAGCAGCTTGTCGAAGGTCAGCCCGAAGGACACGCCCCCAGGATAGTGGCGCTGCCTGGGCGGACCGCCGCCGCCGGATACGCTCGGAGCATGGCCGACAAGGAGATGAGCTGGCGCTACGCCGAGGAGTTCGTCTCCGAGCCCGAGGCGATCGCCGACGCGCGGCGCACCTCGATGGAGCTCGGGATCGAGGCGGTCTCCCCCGCCGTGGGCGCGCAGCTCGCCCTCCTCGCCGCGGCATCCACGACCCACTCGATCGTCGAGATCGGCACCGGCGCCGGCGTCAGCGGACTCTGGCTGCTGCGCGGCGCGCCGAACGCGGTGCTCACCTCGATCGACGCCGAGTTCGAGCACCAGCAGGCGGCCCGCACGGCGTTCGCCGACGCGGAGGTGCCGGCCAACCGCATCCGCCTCATCACCGGCACGGCGTCCGAGGTGCTGCCGCGCATGAACGACGGCGCCTACGACCTCGTGTTCATCGACGCCGACCCGGGCTCGCTCCTCGACTACGTCGAGCACGGACTCCGCATCGCCCGCCGGGGCGGCATCGTGCTCGTCGCCCACGCCCTGTGGCGCGGACGGGTCGCCGACCCCGCCGCGCGCGACGACGTCGTCGCCGACTTCCGCGCTCTGCTGTCGACGATCTCCGAGTCGGATGCCGTCGCGGCCGCGCTCAGCCCCGTCGGGGACGGGCTGCTGCAGCTCGTGAAGTTGTCGGACTAGGTCTCGACACGCCCGCTCCGCGGGCTACTCGACCACCGGCGACACGCCCGCTCCGCGGGCTACTCGACCACCGGCGACACGCCCGCTCCGCGGGCTACTCGACCACCGAGCAGGCCGACTTACGCGTTGACGACGTTGCCCAGGGCCTCGTAGAGCTCCTTGGCTTCGGCGTCGTTGACCGACACCACGAGACGACCGCCACCTTCGAGCGGAACCCGCACGATGATCAGACGTCCTTCCTTGACGGCCTCCATCGGCCCGTCAACAGTCCGCGGCTTCATCGCAGCCATGAGATTCCCCTTTCGGATGCCCTGAAGAACCTATTATCCCGCATGACGGAGGACACCCGAAATCGGGGCTACGGCGGCGTCCAGTCGTAGACGTCGGCGCGCCACACCGCGTAGGTCCAGATCACCTGGCCCGCGACCCCCAGCACGAGGAGCGTCGCACGCCAGATCCGCGACCGCGGGACCGCGAGCGCGCCGAGCGCCGGGGCGAGCGGGACGAGCAGCCGGAACACGCTCGACTGCGGGAAGAACACGGCGAGCAGGTACACCGCGTAGGCGGCGAGCCAGAACCTCACGTCGGGCCCCAGCCGTCGCGCCCACGGCGACAACAGGAACGCCGCCCAGCCCCCCGCGAGCGCCACGACGGCGACGGCGGCGAGCACCGTCGCGGGCCACCCCTCGGCCCCCCACCAGTGGCCGAACCAGAACTGCCCCGCCTGCACCCAGGGCGCGAACGGGATGAAGTGGCCCTCGATCCCGAAGCCGCGGCGCCACGCGAACTCGGTGTCGGTGTAGGCGGTGAATTCGCCCGTCGCCGCCCACGCGACGAGCAGCCACGAGAACCCCGCGAGTGCGCTCACGAGACCCGCGACGACGACCTCGATCCGCTCCCGCCAGGGGAACGGATCGCGGTGCCGCGTGACGAAACGGTGCACGAGGTGGAGGAGCAGCGCGAGCGCGAACGCGAGCCCGCTCGGACGCGTGAGCGACATGACGACGACGACCGGCACGAGGAGCGCGTACCGGCGGTCGACGAGCAGCAGGAGCGCGACGAACAGCAGGAACAGGTGCATCGACTCCGCGTACGACACCTGNAGGATCGNCGACAGCGGGGCGANGCAGAACAGCGCCGTCGCGAAGAGCGCCGAGCCGGACGGCAGGAACCGCGTCATGAGCCGGTAGAAGACGAGCGCCGCCGCGCCGGCGAACATCGTCGACGCGAGGGGGGCGACCGCGGGGAACGGGATGCCGAACATCGTGACGAGCCGCAGTAGGAACGGGAACGCGGGCAGGAACGCCCACGCGTTCTCCCGCGCGGCTCCGTCGTCGTGCCGCGGGATCTCGTCGGGGTAGCCGGAGACGTTGATGAGCCAGTACCACTGGCCGTCCCAGATGTTCGAGAACTCGAGGAGGCTGGGGTGGTCGCCCGTGCGGTCGCTCGCGCGCTGGAGGCTCGCGACGACGAGCAGGATCGTGGTGGTGACGACGCGGGACGCGAGGAAGATCGCGAGGACCTTCGTCGCCCAGTGGTTCAGGAGGCGAGCCACGCCCTGAGGCCCTGCTCGCAGCGCACGATCTGGTCGACGGGGACCCGCTCGTCGTCGGCGTGCGCGAGCGACGGGTCGCCCGGGCCGTAGTTGACCGCCGGGATGCCGAGGGCCGAGAAGCGGGCGACATCCGTCCAGCCGTACTTCGGCCGCGCCTCACCCCCGACGGCGGCGAGGAAGTCCTGCGCGAGCGGATCGGTGAGCCCGGGGCGGGCGCCCTCGGCGAGGTCGGTGACGGAGACGTCGAAGCCGTCGAACACCTCGCGCACGTGCGCCTCCGCCGCGGCGGCGTCGCGGTCGGGCGCGAACCGGTAGTTCACCGACACGACGCACTCGTCGGGGATGACGTTGCCGGCGACGCCGCCCGAGACGCCGACGGCGTTGAGCCCCTCGCGGTAGACGAGCCCGTCGACGTCGGCTTCCCGCGGGACGTAGTCGGCGAGGCGGGCGAGGATCGGCGCGGCCGCGTGGATCGCGTTCGACCCCATCCACCACCGCGCCGAGTGCGCNCGCTTGCCGGTGACGCGCACGTCGACGCGGAGGGTGCCGTTGCAGCCNCCCTCGACCTCGGCGTTCGTCGGCTCGCACAGCACCGCGAAGTCCGCCTCGAGCAGGTCGGGCCGGGTGCGGGCGAGGCGCCCGAGGCCGTTGAGCTCGCTCGCGACCTCCTCGTGGTCGTACCAGACCCACGTGATGTCGACGGCGGGCTCCGTGAGCTCGGCAGCGAGCTTGAGCATGACGGCGTCGCCCGCCTTCATGTCGACGGTGCCGCGACCCCAGATGACGTCGCCGTCGAGCCGCGACGGCGAGGTTGTCGTGGACGGGGACGGTGTCGAGGTGGCCTGCGATGACGACGCGGCGGTCGCGGCCGAGGTCGGTGCGGGCGACGACGGCGTCGGCATCCCGCATCACCTCGAGGTGCGGGAGGGGCGCGAGCGCCGCCTCGACGGCGCCGGCGACGGCCCGCTCGTTCCCCGACACCGACTCGATGTCGACGAGCTGGCGGGTGAGGTCGGCGACGGATGCGGAGAGATCGAGGGCCACGCCCCCGAGCCTAGCCAGGGCTAGCCTGGGGCCATGCGTTCCCGCGTCGCCCTGCTCGCGCTCGGCGGCACGATCGCGGCCCCCGTCGACGCGGCCGGCACGGGGGCGCGCATGACGCTCACCGCCGACGATATCGCGGGCGACCTCGGCGAACGCGCGGGCGTCGAACTCGAGACCCGCACGCTCCGGATGCAGCCCTCGTCGAACCTCACCCTCGACGACGTGCGCGAGCTCGCCCGTGAACTCGAGGCGACGGAGTCCGACGGCGTCGTCGTCACGGTCGGCACCGACGCGCTCGAGGAGGTGGCGTTCGCGCTCGACGTCGCCGTCGGCGGCGACCGCCCGGTCGTCGTGACCGGCGCGATGCGCAACGTCGGGCATCCCGGTGCCGACGGTCCCGCGAACCTGCTCGGGGCGTTGCGCGTCGCCGTGCACCCTGACGCCCGGGGGCAGGGGGTGCTCGTCGTGCTCAACGACGAGGTGCATCTCGCCCGCTACGTGCGGAAGACGCACACGTCGTCGCCCGCGACGTTCCGGTCGCCGACGCTCGGGCCCGTCGGGTTCCTCGTCGAGGATCGCGTGCGCCTCCCGCTCGCCCGCCGCCGGCGTCCCGCACCGGTGCCGTTCGGCGACGGGCCGCTGCCGTCGGTCGCACTCCTCCGCCTCACCCTCGGCGACGACCCGGCGCTCATCCCCGCCGCCATCGCCACGGGGTGCGCGGGACTCGTTCTCGAGACGTTCGGCGCCGGCCACGTCGCCGAGCGCGCCCTTCCCGCGCTGCGCGAGGCGGCATCCGCGATCCCGGTCGTGTTCGCGTCGCGCACCGGCGCCGGCGAGCTGTACCGCGACCTCGGCGCCTTCCCGGGGTCGGAGCGCGACCTCATGGAGGCCGGGCTCATCCCGGCGGGCGACCTCGACGGTGCGAAGGCGCGACTGCTGCTGCTCCTGCTGCTGCAGGCGGGAGCCGACCGCGACGCGATCCGGGCGGCGTTCGCCGACGGATAGCCTGGGATCATGACGTCCGCGCCCCGACAGGTGTGGGGCCACGGCCTCGCGACGATCGCCGACGACGGCACCGTGCTCGACACCTGGTACCCCTCGCCCTCGACGACCGAGCCCGCCTCGCACGACCTCCCCGCGGAGCTCGCCCCGCACCTCGGTCCGGACGAGCGCCGCGAGGTGCGCGTGGAGCACGTCTCCCTCGGCATCGACCTGGATGCCGCCCCCGACTCGACGACGGACGCCTACCTGCGCCTGCACGCCCTGTCGCACCTGCTCGTGCGGCCGAACGAGCTCAACCTCGACGGCATCTTCGCCCACCTCCCGATCGTCGCGTGGACGACGGCCGGCCCCATGCTGCCGTCGGCGTTCGACCGGCTCCGGCCGGCTCTCCAGCGCGCCGGCATCTCCTCGCTCGGCGTCGACCGGTTCCCGCGGCTCGTCGACTACGTCACGCCCGCGCGCGTGCGCATCGCCGACCCCGCCCGCGTGCGGCTCGGTGCGCACCTCGCGCCCGGCACGACCGTCATGCACGAGGGGTTCGTCAACTTCAACGCCGGCACGCTCGGCGCCTCCATGGTGGAGGGCCGCATCTCGCAGGGCGTCGTCGTCGGCGACGGGTCGGACATCGGCGGCGGCGCGTCCATCATGGGCACCCTGTCCGGCGGCGGCACCCACCGCGTCGCCATCGGCGAGCGCTCGCTCCTCGGCGCCAACTCGGGGATCGGCATCTCGATCGGCGACGACTGCGTCGTCGAGGCGGGCCTCTACGTCACGGCCGGCACGAAGGTGCGGCTGCTCGAGCCCGGTCAGGAGCCCCGCGAGATCAAGGCCGCCGAGCTGTCCGGCGTGAACGGCATCCTATTCCGCCGGAACTCGCTCACCGGTGCCGTGGAGGCCCTGCCCCGCACGGGCGGCGCCGTCGTGCTCAACGAGATCCTCCACGCGTAACCCACCGCACGCTCCGCGCGCGGATATCCGCGTTTTGCGTCTCAGTACGCGCTCAGGATGGCGGGACGAGACGCAAAACGCGGAATGTGCCCGGCGGGGCGGGCTACCCGCCGGGTCAGGACGCGAGGACGCCCGGGATGGCGCTCAGCAGGCTGCGCGTGTAGGGCGCCCGCGGGCGCGCGAGCAGGTCGGCGACGGGCGCCTCCTCCACCGCGCGGCCGCCCTGGAGCACGATGACGCGGTCCGCGACCTGCGCGACCACCCCGAGGTCGTGCGTGATGAACAGGCACGCGAACCCCTCCGAGTCGCGCAGCTCGAGCAGGCGCGCGAGCAGGGTCGCCTGCGTCGTCACGTCGAGCGACGCCGTGAACTCGTCCAGCACGAGCACCTCCGGACGCACCGCCAGGGCGCGCCCGAGGGCGACCCGCTGCCGCTGACCGCCCGACAGCTGGTGCGGGTACCGGTCGAGCAGCGCGAGGTCGACGCTCACCTTCTCGGCGAGCTCCTCGACGCGCGTGCCCTTCGGCCCGACGGCGATCGCCTTCTCGAGCATCGCTCGCACGGTCATCCGCGGGTTGAGCGAGCTCATCGGGTCCTGGAACACGAGTTGCGTCGCCCGGCGCTCGCGCGTCGCGCGCACCACCTCCCCCGAGGTGGCGGGCACGAGCCCCGCAATGACGCGCGCGATCGTCGACTTCCCCGAGCCGGACTCCCCGACGAGCGCGAGGATCTCGCCCGCGCGCAGCTCGAACGAGACACCGCGCACGGCGTGCACCGTCGAGCGGCCGCGCCCGAAGTCGACGGCGAGGTCGGTGACAGTGACGGCGGCGGTCATCGCGCCTCCCCTTCCTGCACGAGCGCGTCGCGCTCCCGGCGCAACTCGGCGACGAGTTCCGGCGCGAGCCGCACCTCCGGCACGGCCGCGATGAGCGACCGGGTGTACGGATGCTGCGCGCGGCCGAGGTCGGCGACGTCGAGCACCTCGACGATCCGGCCCTGGCGCATGACGCAGACGACGTCGCAGATCTCGCGGATGACGCCGAGGTCGTGCGACACGAACAGCACGCCGATCCCCTCGCGCCGCACGCGCTCCCGGATGAGCTCCAGGATGCGCGCCTGCGAGGTGACGTCGAGCGCCGTCGTCGGCTCATCGGCGATGAGCAGCCGCGGCTCGCGCAGCATCGCGATCGCGAGCATGACGCGCTGACGCATCCCGCCGGACAGCTCGTGCGGGTAGGAGTGGTACACGTCGCTCCGGGTCGGCGATGCGCATGTCGGCGAGGGCGGCGAGCGCGCTCCGACGCCGCTCCGCCCGGGTCGCGCCCCCGCGCGGGCCCATCGCCTCGCGCAGCTGCGTGCCGATCCGCATCGTCGGGGTGAGCGACGCCATGGGGTCTTGGAAGACGACGGAGACCCGGGCCGCGGCGCGGTCGAGGCCGCCGGCGGAGGCATCCGTCCCCGTCACGACGAGCCGGTCGGCGCTCCGCTCCGCCGTCGACGGCAGCAGATCGGCGACCGACATCGCGACGGTGCTCTTGCCGCTGCCGGACTCGCCGACGAGCCCCACGACCTGTCCGGAGCCGACCCGCAGCTCGATGCCGTGCAGCACGTCGCGACGACCGCCCTCCGCCGGGTAGCTCACCCGGAGTCCCGCGATGTCGAGCACGAGGTCGCCGCCGGGAGCGGCCATCGCGGCGAGCGAGGGGGCGGCGTCCTCCGCCGGGGCGGGCTCCGCCGCGGGAGCCGACCCCTTCGCGCGGCGGACGCGGGGCGAGCTCCAGCGCTGCGGGTCGAGCGCGAGCGCGCCCGCCTCGCCGATGAACGAGAACATGATGCCGACGACGGTGATCGCGATCGCGGGACCGAGGACGACCGCCGGGTCACGGAAGATGCGGTCGAGGTTGTCGGCGAGGAGGCTGCCCCAGTCGTACGCGGGCAGCGGGATGCCGAGCCCGAGGAAACTCAGCGCCGACATCGTCACCATCGCGTCGCCGATGCCCGACGCCGACTGGATCCACAGCGGTCCGCCGACGTTCGGGATGACGTGGCGCCCGAGCACTCGAGGCGTGCCGACGCCGAGCATCCGGGCCACGTGCACGTAGTCGCGGCCCGAGATGCCGGACACGAGGTTGAGCATCGTGCGCGCGTACTGCGGCATGTAGGCGATCGCGGTCGCGACGATGACCCCGGCGGGGCTGCCGCGCATGACGGCGCTGATGAAGATCGCGATGACGAGCGGCGGGAACGCCAGCCACAGGTCCAGCAGGGTGCGCAGCGCCGTCGCGATCCAGCCCGGGGCAAGGGCCGCGAGCATCCCGATCGTGTACCCGGCGACGGCGGCGACCGCGATCGCCGCCACCGCGAGCACGATCGTCGTCTGTGCGGCGACGGCGACGCGCGCGAGCACGTCGCGACCGAGGTCGTCGGTGCCGAGGAGGTGCGCGGCCGACGGTGCCTGACGGATCTGGGTGAGGTCGCCGACGCTCGCGGCGGGCTCGCCGAGCACCGGTCCGAGCACGGCGGCGAGCACGATGAGGAGGAGGAACACCGCGGCGAGGCGCACCTCCCAGGCGCGACCGGCGACGAGGCCGAGGCGCCGGAGGAGGCTCGGGCGGGCGGGGGTCGAGATCATCGCTGCTCCAGTCCGTGGGGATCGATGATGGCGATGAGGATGTCGACGAGCGGGTTGACGAGGAGCACGCCGACGCCGATGAGGATGACGGCCGCCTGCAGCACCGGGTAGTCGCGCGACGTCACCGCGTTCACGATCGCCGTGCCGAGTCCGGGCGACGAGATCGAGGTGCCCGCCGGCTCGTCGGCGGACTGGAAGGATCGCGCCGTCGCGCTCGTGCAGGTGCTCCGCGAGTGCCTGCTCCGGCATCCCGCGGTCATCCGGATCGTGTCGCAGCGCTGGGTCGCCTCGCAATCGGTCGGCCTCGCGCGGCTGCTCGAACACGTCCTCCACGCGCTGCACGAGGGCTTCGAGACGGACGAGCAGGTCGACGAGGCGTTCGCGCTGCTCTACAAGTACACGTTCGGCTACGTCGCGTTCGAGCTCCCCCGCGGGAGCGTCAGTCGGCAGGGGCTCGAGTCGATCGCGATCGAGCGCGGGTTCACCAACTTCGCCCGGCACGCGGACGCGTTCAAGGCCGCCCTCGCGTCGGAGCAGTTCGCGTCCGGCGCCCACGCGCTGCTCTCAGGACTCGAGGCGCGCACCCGCGTCGTGTGACGAGAGAGGGACGTCAGACCGCGTCGACGTGCAGGTTGCCGATCGAGCGCGTGTCCTGGAAGTCGCGGATCCCCTCGATGCCCTGTTCGCGGCCGTGACCGGAGGCGCGCATCCCGCCGAACGGGGCGCGCAGGTCGAGCCGGTTGGCGCCGTGGTCGTTGACGAAGACCATGCCCACCTGGAGCTGCATCGCGACGCGGCGCACCCGCTCCGGGTCGGCCGACCAGACGGAGGCGCACAGTCCGCCCCACGTGTCGTCGGCCGCCGCGACGACCTCCTCCTCCGTGTCGAACGGGATGATCGGCGCGACCGGTCCGAACTGCTCCTCCGTGACGACGCGCAGCGACGGGTCGGGGTCGAGCACGAGCGCGGGACGCACGAACTGACCATCCGGCAGGTCGGGCGGGAGGGTGCCGAACTCGAGCACCGTGGCGCCCGACTCCTTCGCCTCCGCGATGAGCGAGTCGACGAACTCCTTCTGGCGGGCCTGGTGCAGCGGCCCCATCGTCGTTCCCTCGGAGAGCCCGTGCCCGAGCACGACACGCTCGAGCCGGTCGGACAGGCCCTTCACGACCTCGTCGAACCGGTTGCGGTGCACGAAGATGCGCTTCGCGTTCATGCACACCTGGCCGGCGGTGTCGAAGATGCCCTGGTAGAGGCGGTCGAACGCCTCGTCGTCGAGCTTCGCGTCGTCGAAGATGATCGCCGCGTCGTTGCCGCCGAGCTCGAGGGTCACGCGCGTGAGCGACTGGGAGGCCATCTCGGCGATCTTCTTGCCGCCGCCGATGCTGCCGGTGAAGCACACCTTCGCCACGTCCGGGTTCTGGATGATCGGCGCCATGTCGGCGTCGCGGCCGGTGATGACGTTGAGCACGCCGCGCGGGAGCTTCTCGGCGATGCGGGCGATCCCGCGCGACATCGCGAGCGGCGTCGACGGCGGCGGCTTCACGATGACGGTGTTCCCGGCGAGGAGGGCGTGCGGGAGCGACGCCCCGAGGATCGCAAGCGGCCAGTTGAACGGCACGATGATGGTGACGACGCCGAGCGGCTGGTACATGACGGTGGTCGTGACGGGCGGGCCCTTGAGCACCTTCTCCTCGTCGACCTCGTCGGCGAGCTCGAGCGCCATCTGGGTGCGGATGCTGAGCACGAGGAAGTCGACCCACGACTCCTGGAACGGCTTGCCGTTCTCGAGGGTGAGCACGCGCGCGTCCTCGTCGCGGTAGTCCTCCATGCCCTCCATCGCGGCGGCGATGCGCTTCGCCCGCTCCTGCGGCGTCATCCGCGACCACCCCTTGAAGGCGGCCTTGGCGGCGGCGACGGCGTCGAGCGCGTCCTGCCGCGTGCCGGCGGCGGCGGTGCCGACGACGGTCGTCGGGCTCGAGGGGTCGTACACCTCGATGCGGTCCGTCGTCTGCCGGTGCTGACCGTCGATGAACAGCCCGGTGCGGATGTCCTGCTCCACTACGAGGGAACCCATGCGTCATCGCCCTTTCGCCAGATCGTCAACAATCTGCGTGACGATCCAACGCCATCCCCCCGGTCCCCCGCAACACCGCGCACCACCGTGCGGGACACCCGCGTCATCGCCGCCATCCCGGTTTCGAGACGCATCCGCGCGCACGGGCGCTCCTCACCCCGCGAGCAACGCAGGAGGGGGCGGGGCGCGTCCCCGAGTGAATCGGGGTAGGGGTCCCCGCTCTCTTCACTCGGGGCGCGCCCCGCCCCCTCCGTCCCGAGTTACTGAACCGGCGGAGTGCCGTGCGTGTGGAACGTCTCGATGGTCTTCATCCCCCACGCCTGCCCCTTCTTGCGCTCCTCCTCGGTCCACACGACGGGCTTCCAGTCGGGGGCGAGGATGAGGCGGGCGCCGGCGTTCGCGAATTCGATGCGGTTGCCGCCGGGCTCCCAGACGTAGAGGAAGAAGGTCTGGTTGATGGCGTGCTTGTGCGGCCCGGATTCGATGTGGATGCCGTTCTCGAGGAAGATGTCGGCGGCCTTGAGGATGTCTTCGCGGGTGTCGGGTGCGAACGCGATGTGGTGGAGTCGTCCGTTGCTGCCGGTGTGGTCCGCGGAGTAGACGAGGTCGTAGGACTTGTTCTGGAAGTGGAACCAGTGGGCGGCGATCTTGCCGTTGTCGAGCTGGATGAGCTCGGTGTCTTCGAGTCCGAGCACGTCGCGGGCGAAGGCGGCGTTCTCTTCGACGCTCGCACCGAGGTAGTTGATGTGGTCGATGCGGCGGGCGTTGACGCCGTGGCCGGGGAAGCGGCTGGCCTGGTTCTTGAGGGCGGGCTTGTCGTCGGTGGCCTGGTACCACTCGGTGTCGTAGTAGAGCGCCTGCGGGTGGCCGTCGGGGTCGGTGAAGCGGTAGACCTTGCCGACGCCGTGTTCGCCGTCGCCCCAGCCGAGGCCGCGGCCGGAGGCTTCGAGGGACGCGACGAGCCGGTCGAGGGCTTCGGGCGAGGAGGCGCGGTACTGCACCTCGCCGACGCCGGAGCGGTCACGCGGGGTGAGCTTTATGCTCCAGTTCTCGTAGTCGTCCCAGGTGCGCAGGAACACGGAGTCTCCGGAGCGCGCGACTTCGCGCATGGCGAGCAGGTCGTTGAAGAACCAGTAGCTCTCGTCGAACTTGTCGGTGAAGAGCTCGATGTTGCCCAGATGGGCGATGTCCCGGGGGCCCGGCTTGGTCATGGCGGATTCTCCTTCGAATGGTGCGGGGTCGGATGCGGGGGCGCTCAGGTGCGCGGGAAGACGGTGCCGTCGAAGAGCTTGCGGGCGGTGCGGAGGGACGTCGAGGTGCCTTTCCACGTTCCGTCGGCGTCGTAGACGCGCACCTTGGCGTCGAACACGCCGGTGGGGTGCTCGAGGCGGGTGACGTCGCCGTCGGCGGGGGCGGCGTGGTCGGCGGCGACGGTGGCCGGGATGCGCGCGGCGGCGGCGAGGGAGGCGGCCATGAGCACACCGATCGAGGTGTGCACCTTGTGGGGGATGAAGCCGCGCGTCGTGAGGGCTCCCCCGCGCCGCGGCGGGGAGACGAGGAACATCTTGGGGACGGTCTGCGCGGCGACGTCGCCGAGGCCCATGAGGGGTCCGGCTTCGAGGCGCACGGCTTCGACGGCGGCGCGGAGGTCGTCGTTCTCCTCGAGTTCCGCGGGGGTCTCGTCGCCGGCGATGCCGAACTCGGCGGCGTCGAGTACCACGACGGGCATCCCGTTGTCGACGAGGGTGGCGCGGTGCCCGCCGACGGTGTCGACGACGTTCCCGGTGGGGAACAGCTCTTTCGCGGTGGTCTCGTCGCCGAGTTCGATCTCGATCGCGGCGGCGGTGCCGGGCACGCCGTCGATGGCGGTGTCGCCGGCGTATTCCGGCATCCCGTCGGGCGTGGGGAAGGTCTCGATGGCGAGGTCGCCGGTGTTGATGAGGCGGATGCGCGCGGTCGTCGTCGGGGTGCCGGCGGGCAGGAGCCCGCGTTCGACGGCGAACGGTCCGACGGCGGCGAGCATGTTGCCGCACGTCTGGAGGTCGGCGACGACGGGCTCGTCGACGGAGACCTGGAGGAACAGGTAGTCGAGGTCGACGCCGTCCTCCTCGGACGGCGAGACGATGGCGACTTTGCTGCGCAGCGGATGCCCGCCGCCGACGCCGTCGATCTGGGTCGGGTCGGGGCTGCCCATGATCTCGAGCAGGATGCGGTCGCGCTCAGCGGTGTCGGCGGGCAGGTCGGCGGCGACGAAGAACGCGCCCTTCGACGTGCCGCCCCGCATGAGCATGCAGCGCAGTCCTTCGGAGCGTCGGGCGGTGGCCATGGCGGTCAGCCCTCGTAGGGCACGTACTCCACGCCGAGGTCGGCGAGCACTCCGCGGAGCTTGTTCTGGTCCATGCTGACGGCGCCCTGGAGGTAGGCGGCGCGGGCGGCGGCCTCCTTCTCGGTGCGGGCCTGCGACGCCTCGATGGCGCGGGCGACGTCGCCGCGGGGCACGACCATGACGCCGTCGTCGTCGGCGATGACGGCGTCGCCGGGGTGGATGACGACGCCGCCGACGACGATGGGGACGTTGACGGACCCGGGCGTCGCCTTGACGGTGCCTTGCGCGTTGACGGCGGCGGACCAGACGGGGAAGCCCATCTCGCGGAGGTCGACGGCATCCCGCACGCCGCCGGTGGTGACGAGCCCGCGCACGCCGCGGTGCTGGAGCTGGGTGGCGAAGAGCTCGCCGAAGGAGCCGTCGAGGGAGGGCGAGTTGGTGGTGACGACGAGGATGTCGCCGTCCTGGCACTGCTCGATGGCGGCGTGGATCATGAGGTTGTCGCCGGGCCAGGAGAGGACGGTCACGGCGGAGCCGGCGACGCGCGCACCCTGCTGGAGCGGGTGGAGGGCGGTGCCGACGAGCCCGGTGCGCCCGTAGGCCTCGTGCACCGTCGCGACGCCGTACTCGGCGAGCCGGTCGAGGTCCGCGACGGGCGTGCGCGGCGTGCCGGTGACGATGACGTTCCTCATGGCGCCGATTGTAGACATTTCTGGCTCCAATCCGGAGGGAGATGTCTCATCCAGTGGATCCGGGTAGCCGACTACCTATGGAGGAAGGTAGTGTGCCATCCCAATCGCCCCCAGCACTCGCGGGGGCCGACGACGATGTCTGGAGAAGCGATGACCGCCCCCACGAACCTGCAGGAGAAGCTCGACGCGGCTGGTAACGCCGTCGAGATGCTGCGCAACAACAAGCTCGGCGCCTACATCTACCCCGTGGTGCCCGCCGAGTTCACCAACTGGCGGCGCGAGCAGCGCGCCTGGCGCGACGCCGCCGTGCTGTTCGACCAGTCGCACCACATGGACAACCTGTTCATCAAGGGCTCCGGCGCGATCAAGCTCCTGAGCGACACGATGATCAACTCGCCCGAGAACTTCGCCGTCAACACCGCGAAGCAGCTCGTGCCCGTCGCGAGCAACGGCGGCGTCGTCGGCGACGGCATCCTCTTCCGCGAAGCCGAGGACGAGTACGTCTACGTCGGACGCGCCCCCGTCTCCAACTGGCTGCTGTACCACGCCGAGAAGGGCGGCTACGACGTCGACATCGAGGTCGACCGCCGCTCCAACTCGCGCCCCTACGGCAACGCCGTGTCGCGCAAGTACTGGCGCCTCCAGATCCAGGGTCCCGCCGCGTGGGACATCATCGAGAAGGTCAACGGCGGCCCCGTCGACAAGGTGAAGTTCTTCCACATGGGCTACCTGAACGTCGGCGGCATCCAGGTGCGCACCCTCCGCCACGGCATGGCCGGCGCCCCGGGCCTCGAGCTCTGGGGCCCCTACGCCGACGCCGAGAAGATCCGCGCCACCATCCTCGAGGCGGGCGCCGAGTTCGGCCTCGAGCCCGTCGGCTCGCGCGCCTACTCGTCGAACACGCTCGAGTCGGGCTGGATCCCCTCGCCGCTCCCCGCCGTCTACTCCTCGGAGGAGGAACGCGGCTTCCGCGAGTGGTCGGGCATCGACTCCTACGAGGCCATGAACGCGCTCGCCGGGTCGTTCTACTCGCAGAACATCGAGGACTACTACACGACCCCGTGGGAGCTCGGCTACGGCTCGTTCATCAAGTTCGACCACGACTTCATCGGCCGCGACGCGCTCGAGAAGATCGACCCCGCGACGCAGCGCAAGAAGGTCACGCTCGCGTGGAACAGCGAGGACGTCACGAACAAGATCTTCGGGTCGTACTTCACGCCCGAGGAGGCCGACGGCGCGATGTTCTTCGACCTGCCGAACGCCAACTTCGGCTCGTCGAACTTCGACGCGATCGTCGACGCTGACGGCAACAACGTGGGCGTCTCGATGTTCACCGGCTACTCGGCGAACGAGCGCCGAGCGCTGTCGCTCGCGACGGTGTCGCCCGAGATCGAGGTCGGCACGGAGCTCACCCTCCTCTGGGGCGAGAACCCGGTGTCGGAGAAGACGACGGTGCAGCCGCACAAGCAGGTCGAGATCCGCGTCGTCGTGTCGCCGGTGCCGTACTCGGAGGTCGTGCGCAAGGACTACCCGGGCGGCTGGCGTCGCGCCTGACCCGAGCGCTACCCGAACACGCGAGCGCGTCCCCGAGAGGGGGCGCGCTCGCTGCTTTCGGTAGCGCTCGCTTCGGCCGGAAAACGGTCGACGAGATTGTCGACAATTTCGATACCATTCGGGCATGAGGATCGCGGTGCTCGGACTCGGGGAGGCGGGGTCGATCTACGCCCGCGGACTCGCCGAGCGCGGAGCGGCCGTCGTCGCGTTCGACCCCGTCGTCGCCGACACCCCCGCGGGCGTCGTCCGGGCCTCCGATGCCGACGCGGCCATCGAGGGCGCCGACGTCGTGCTGAGCCTCGTCGGAGCCCGTGCTGCCGACTCGGCCCTGACCTCCGCGCTCCGCCGGATGACCCCGGCCGCCGTGTACGCCGACCTCAACACCGGCGCCCCCGCCCAGAAGCGCGAACTCGCCGCCCGTGCCGCGGCCGACGGCATCCCGTTCGCCGACGTCGCCGTCATGGCACCGGTGCCGCGCGCGGGGCTCGGCACCGAGCTGCTCGCGAGCGGCGACGGCGCCTCCGCGACCGCCGACCGCCTCGGCGGACTCGGCCTCCCGATCCGTGTCGTCGGTCACGCCGCGGGCGACGCCGCCGGCATCAAGCTCCTGCGCAGCGTGTTCATGAAAGGACTCGCCGGCCTCGTCTTCGAGAGCCTCGACGCCGCCGAGCGGATCGGAGCCGCCGACGAGATCCGCCGTCAGCTCGCCGGCGAGCTCGGGCCCGACGGCGACGCCCTCGTGCAGAGGCTCCTCGACGGCACTCGGCAGCACGCGGCGCGACGCGAGCACGAGATGCTCGACACGCGCGCGTTCCTCGAGGAGCTCGGCACCCCGCCGCGCATGACGGACGGCACGATCGCGTGGTTGCGCGCGCTCCAGGCCCAGGATTCCTAGGATGGCGGCGTGACTCCGACGGCGACCCGCACCGACCTCACGAAGGTGCTGCGCGACGCGATCGTGTCCGGTGAGTACGCGCCCAACCAGCGCCTCATCGAGGCCGACCTCTCCGCGACCTACAACGCGAGCCGCGCCGCGGTGCGCACCGCGCTCCTCGAACTCGGCGCGGAGGGGCTCGTCGACCGGCTCCCGAACCGCGGCTCCCGCGTGCGGGCGATCCCGCTGTCGGAGGCGATCGAGATCCTCGAGGTGCGTATGAACCTCGAGGGGCTGTGCGCCGCGAAGGCCGCGCAGCACATCACCGACCCCGAGATCGAGGAGTTCCGGAAGCTGCGCGCCGACCTCCTCGCCGCCGCCGAGTCGGACCTCTTCGAGTATTCGCGCCTCAACCAGCAGCTCGACTCGCGCATCCGGCAGCTCGCGCAGCACCCCACGGCGGTCGCGATCCTCGAGCGCCTGCGGGCGCAGGGCGTGCGCCACCAGTTCCGGCTCGCGTTCTACCCGGGACGCGCAGCCATCTCGGCCCCCGAGCACGCCGCGATCATCGACGCGATCATCGCCCGCGATCCCGCACGTGCGGAGGCGGAGACCCGCGCCCACATGCGCAGCGTCATCGAGGCCCTGCGCGCGATCGGCTGACTCCGCCGGCCCGAGTCAGCGGTCGCCGCGCGCGGCGCGCGACCGCCGCTTCACGACGCCGAGCACCAGCAGCAGCGCGCCGACGCCCATCGCGACCGCGGCGGCGATGATCGTGAGCGCCCGGAACGGGTCGTTCGCGTCGGAGACGAGGTCGGGGACGCCCGTCGCATAGAGCGCGATGCCGACCGCGCCGAGCAGCACGAGGATGCCGCCCACGACGAAGTAGGCGATGCCGTTCGAGGGACGGGTCTCGGCGGAGAGGCTCATGCCTCGACGTTAGGCCGCGATCCCGGCGCCCGTGGAGCGGGTTGACCGCCGCGGGAGGCCGAGCTAGCGGCGGTCACACCAGGGCGCGGGGGCCCGCCGTCGGAGACGGCACCCTGGCGGGCGAGCAGGCCGGAGACCTCGCGAGCCGTGCGACGCAGCGCCTCGAGCAACGGCGCGACACGATCCGGCGTGAACAGGATGGTCGGCACGGAGATCGTCACGGCGGCGACGGTGCGTCCGGCGAGGTCAGAGACCCCCACGGCGATCGCGGAGACGCCATCGACGGCTTCGTCGACGTTGATCGCGTAACCGGCGTGCCGCACCGATCTCAGTTCTCCGACGAGCGCGTGCGGGTCGCGGCGGGTGCGTCGCGCCAGCGGCGTCAGACCGTTCGGGTACAGCCGGTACACGTCGGCGCGGGGAAGTCCGGCGAGGAGTAGCTTGCCCGCCGCTGTCGAGTACGCGGGAACCCGTTCGCCGATGCGCGCGGCGGCTCTCAGCCCTCGGCTCCCCTCGATCCCGTCGAGAAAGACCACGTCGGGCGCTCGGAGGACGATGAGGTGGACGGTCTCGCCGGCGGATCGCGCGAGATCCTCAAGCGGACGGCGCGCCGCCGCGACGATCCGCTCGTCCGCCCTCCGGGCGAGCGCGACGTCGAAGAGCGCCGACCCGATCCGGTACGTCTTCCGGTGCGCGTCTCTCTCGACGAATCCGAAGCTCTCAAGCGTGGCGAGCAATCGGTGCGTGCTCGCCTTCGGAAGCCCGAGCCGAGCGCCGAGGTCGACCGCGCGAAGTTCCGGATGCTCGCTGAGCACGAGCATCGTTCGGAGGGCGTTCGACACCGATCTCATCGAGCTCCGCGTGGGTGCGAGAAGCGTGCGCTCACGGCACGGTGGCCGCGGCCAGCGCGAGCCGTGTCGCGCGGCGCTCCGCCTGCTCGGTGGGATCGGCGACGAGATTCGACGCCCAGAGTCGTTGCGTATACGGGTGCCGCGGCGCCTCCGTCACCTCCCGGGCGTGACCGTCCTCCACGATCTCACCGCGGTGCATGACCGCGACGCGGTGACTGACGTAGCGGATCACAGCCAGGTCGTGCGAGATGAAGAGGTAGGCGACGCCGGTGCGCTCCTGCAGTTCGATGAAGAGGTCGAGTACTTTGCGCTGGGTCGAGAGATCGAGGGCGGACACCGGCTCGTCGCAGACGATGAGCCGAGGCTCGAGCGCCAGGGCCCGAGCCATCGCGATCCGCTGACGTTGGCCTCCGCTGAACTCTCGCGAGTAGCGGTCCAAGGCTCCGCTCGGCATCGCCACCCGGTCCAGCAGCACCGCGACCCGCGCGGAGGCCGCCTTCCGCGAGAGACCCTGCGCGACGAGCGGTTCGATGAGGATGTCGCGGATGGTCATCGACGGGTTGAGCGATGAGTACGGGTCCTGGAACACGACCTGGAGCTGCCGCGCCAGTCGTCGCCGCTCCGGCGCCGGGGCTGACGTGATGTCGCGACCCTCGAAGGTGATCCGACCGCTCTCCACCGGGACCAGGCCGAGGACGGCTCGACCCAGCGTCGTCTTCCCCGACCCCGATTCCCCGACGAGACCGAGGGTCTCGCCTTCGTCGAGCGCGATGGACACCCCGTTGAGTGCTTGATGCCGTTTGCGGCCGCGGCCATAGCTCACGACCACGTCCTCGACGCTGAGCAGCCTAGGCACGCGTGACCTCCTTCGTGTTGAGCTCCCCGCGGGCCGGTGCGTGGTCGAGCACCGCGTCGAGCAACGATCTCGTGTACTCCGCCTTCGGCGCGTCGAACACGTCCCGAACGGGGCCCGATTCCACGACCCGTCCGTCACGCATCACGACGACCCGGTCGCACAGGTCGGCGACCACGCCGAAGCTGTGCGTGACGAGCAGCACGCCCATGTTGGTCTCTTGCTGAAGGTCACGGAGCAGGTCGAGCACCTCCGCCTGGATCGTGACATCGAGCGCGGTAGTCGGCTCGTCGGCAATGAGGAGGCGTGGCCGACTGGCCGCGGCTCCCGCGATCAGCACCCGCTGTGCCATGCCGCCCGAGATCTGATGCGGGTAGGAGCGGAAGACGCGAACCGGATCGTGGATGCCAACCCGCTCCAGCATCGCCAGGGCCATCTCCGTGGCCTCGGTCCGCGAGCACCCGTTCTGAGCCCGCAGCCCGTACACCAGCTGCGATCCGATGGTGAACGCGGGATCGAGATTCGACATGGGCTCCTGCGGCACATAGGCCATGCCCGGACCGCGGAGTGCGCGGAACTCGGTCTCGGGCATCCCGAGAAGTTCGACGCCGCCGAGCCGGATCGACCCGCTCGAGACGATGGCCTCGTCCGGCAGGAGCCCGAGGGCTGCGAAGACCGTCTGGGTCTTCCCCGAGCCCGACTCTCCGACCAGCCCTACCACCTCGCCCTCGCGGACGGTGAGACTCACCCCCGCGACGACCGTCGTGATGGCCTTCCGCTGGACGTACGAGATCTCCAGGTCCCGGATCTCGAGGAGCAGGGTTCCGTCCGGCTCGGGTCCGTGCGTGACGGGCGGCGACTCGCGAGCCTCCTCCGTCCGGGCGTCCGCTCCGTGGCGCACGGCTTCGATCCGGCGGCTCCGCTCGCGTCGACTCGGCTTGACGTACGTGCCCTCGAGGGCATCACGCAGACCGATCGAGATGAGCGAGAACGCTCCGGTGACGAGTCCGAGCGCGATCGCCGGCCAGACCAGCTGCTCCGGCGCCAATCGGATGTTGAAGAACGCGTCGGTGAGCATCGACCCCCAGCTCGGAACTGCCGGCTCCCCGAGCCCGAGAAACTCCAGCCCCGCCTGCACAGCGATGCCGACCCCGGCGAGTCCGGCGGTCATGAGGATGACGGGTGCCCGGATCGCGATGAGCACGTGGCGGGCGATAATCCTGCGATTCGGGAGCCCCGAGACGCGCGCCGCATCGACGTACAGCTCCTTGCGGACGGCCCGCGTGAGGGTGCGGACCATGAAGTACATGCTCGGGGCGACGAGCACGCCGAACACCGCCATCGCGAGCGTCGTCGACGTGCCGACGATCGTGTACAGGGAGATGAGAACGATGATGCCGGGCACCGCGAGGATGACGGAGAACAGCCAGTTCGAGATCGACTCGAAGAGCTTCCCGAAGTAGCCGGCGATCAGGCCCGCCGAGACGCCGAGCGCGAAGGAGACGACAGAGAGGATCGCCGCGGAGCGCAGGGCGCCCTGTGCCGACGCGATGAGGCGACTCAGGATGTCCCGGCCGGCGAGGTCGCCGCCCAGGACGAACTCGCTCGTGAACGGCGGCGCGTTGACGAGATCGGGGCGGACGAGATTCGGTGGGAAGGGCACGATCCACGGCCCGACGATCGCGAGCAGCGCGAAGAGCGCGAGCACGATCATGGAGGCGACGTTGAGGGGGTTCCGGAGCATGATGCGGAATAGTCCGCGTCGAGCCGCCCGGCCGGTGTCGACGGCGCCCGTCGTCTCGGTGATGATCACGAGGTCCTCACTTTCGGGTTGAGGAATCCGTTCGCGGCGTCGACCGTCAGGTTGATGACCACGATCACGAACACGAGGAAGGTCACCGCGCCGAGCGCGGCGGGGATGTCGGCGCGCTGCCCCGCGTCGAGCGCGAGGGAGCCGATGCCGGGGAGCGCGAAGACCCGCTCGACGATGATGGTCCCCCCGAGCAGGTTGATGATCATGAGGCCCAGAATCTGCACCGTCGGCGCCGCCGCGTTGCGCAGCACGTGGCGGTACATGATCGCCCGGGGCGAGAGCCCACGCGATCGCAGAGTGCGGACGAAGTCCCGGCGCTGCATGTCGATGATCGAGCTGCGGATCCAGACCGCGAGCCCGAGCGTGCTTCCGAGCGCAATCGCGAGCGCCGGCAGGGTCACCGTCGCCGCCCATCCCCAGAACGATTGGGTGATGGGCACGAATCCGGTCGCGGGGAACCACCGGAGACCGAGGGCGAAGACGATGACGAGCACGAGCGCGAGCCAATAGCTCGGTACGGCCCCGAGCACGACGGACAGTCCCTGCACGACGCGGTCGATGGCACCGCCGCGCGAGGCCGCGAGCACCCCGAGCAGCACGCTGAAGATGACGGTCAGCACGAGGGAGACCGCGATGAGACTGAGCGTCACCGGAACCCTCGTCGCCACGAGAGCCGAGACGGGCTGTCCCGAGGCGAACGAGACGCCGAGGTTCCCGGTGAGGGTTCCCCCGAGCCAATCGACGTATTGGACGATGAGCGGGCGATCCAGGCCGAGCTCGACGACCTTCAGCCGGATCTGGTCGAGCCCGGCGTCCGTGCTGAGCAGCGATCTCGCGATCGCTTCGGCGCCCCGGATGTTGTACAGGACGTAGCAGAGGCCGGTGACCGTCAGGAAGATCACGAAGCCGGCGCCCGCGCGCTTGAGCAGGTAGAGGATCATGCCGACTCCCATGCGACGGCCTCGGCGCCGACCTCGGTCCCGCGTTCGGGAGTCGGCATGAGGAGGATCTTGTTCGCGCTCGCCGTCCCGGCGATGAGCTCCGCGAAGACCGCAGGCCCCTCGTCGAGCGCCGCCCGGCGATCCACGATGAGCTCGACGATGTCGCCGTGCTCGGAAGCCCACGCCATCGTGGCCTCGAAGTGGGGCCGGGTCGAGCAGATCGTCCCGATGAGCGTGCGCTCGCCGGAACTCATCCGGTAGGCTTGGACGGACAGCTGCGGAGAGTCCATCCCGACCAGCACGACCCGGGCGAGCGGCGCGCTCTTCTCGAGCGCGGTCGCGATCCGTGGCGTCGATGCCGACGACATCGAAGACGAGGGTCGCCTCGCCGCCGAGGACGTCGGCGATCGCGGTGTCGATCACGTCCGGGCGCGTCCGCTCGAACCCGAGTCGTTCGATGAGCGCCCCGCGAGCCTCGTCGGGCTCGCTCACCAGGATGCGGGTCACGCCGAGTCGGCGGCAGCCGAGTGCGACGGCCTGCCCGATCGGCCCGCCGCCGATGATGACGACGCGGTCTCCCGGCCGGGCCGCGCCCCGCATCGCGGCGTGGAAGCCGACGGCGAGCGGCTCGACCACCGCGCCATGCCACGCGGGCATCCCGAGCGGCAGGGGCACGAGGTTGCGGGCAGGGACGACGAGATCAGTGGCGTATCCGGCGTCGACATCCGGACGGACCCCCAGCACCCAACCGCGATCGCAGTGCTGCTGGGCGCCGGTCGCGCATGCGGCGCAGTCACCGCACGAGACGACGGGATCGACGGCGACGATCCGACCGACCCACTCGGGTCCGACGTCCGAGCCCACCGCCTGAACCCGCCCCACCGTTTCGTGGCCCATGACCTGACCGATCTGCCGCCGCCCGGTGTGCCCGGCGGCGCCGTGCACGTCCGACCCGCAGATGCCGGTCGCGATCACGGCGAGGGACACCTCGTCGGGGAGGATCTCGCGAGTCGGGCGCGCCTCGATCCGCAGGACGCCCGGGGCAGCGAGGACGAGCGCGCTCGTCATGCGACCACCCCGTCCGGGAAACGGGTGAAGTTCTTCGGGTCGTAGAGCGGGAGGACGACGTCTGCGCGACGGGCACGCTCGTGCGCCGCCATCGCTTCGTAGATGTTCTCGCAGATGCCGATCGGATGGTCGCGCTCGACGTTCTCGAGGTAGAAGAACGCGTCGCTGGCGACGACGAGGCCGGCGCGGGTGTCGATCTCGACGGCGATGCTCGCCCGGTGGTGGCTCCCGGCCCACCAGGTGCGCAATCCGGGCGCGATGTCGTGCTCGTCGTCCAGGAGCAGGATGCGCGGCCATGCGGAACCCACCAGTTCCCGAAGGATCTCGGGCGGGATGCTCGTGTCCCGATCGTCGTGGGGGTGGCGCTGCGTCGCGTGGAAGTGCTCCCAGCCCCGCCGCGCGATGCAGATGCTCGCGTTCGGGAAGGCGAGCACGTTGCTGACGGTGTAGAGCTGAAGCGGCGTGAGGATCACGTGCGTCACCTCGTCGGGCGCGACGCCGACCTCGCGGAGGCGGTCGAGGATGAACTGGCCGGGCTCCCGCGCCATCCGCGCGCGTTCGCCGAGGAAGGCCGCCCACCGGTCGTTCATCGGTGCGAGGTCCTCCGCCGGTCCGGTGTTCACGAGCGCGGTCACGCCGCCGCCCCGGATCAGCACGACCTGGAAGGTCAGCGGATACCACCGGTCCCACTCGCTCATCCAGAACAGTTCGGGCCCGGGGATCTCCGAGCTGCCCACATCCAGGCAACGAACCTCGTAGTGCACGTCCGTGCTCCCTCCTCATTGAGTCGTCAGCGTCGCGGATCGGGTTGGTGTGACCCAACTTGTCTGACAAGATGGGAACACCATACCGCAACTCGCGAAAGGCACAACATGGAGCATGGTCACGGCGGCGCAGGCCGCTTCGCATCCCCCGACTCGACCGGACCGACCCTGGGCGTGACGGGATGAGGCTCGCGCGCGTCGGGGAACCCGGGCGGGAGATCCCGGTCCTCATCGAGGGCGACGTGGCGTGGGATCTGCGCCCCCTCACCGAGGATGTCGATGGGCGATTCCTCGCGGACGGTGGACTCGAACGGATCGCCGCCGCACGCCACGCGGGCGGACTGCCCCCGGTCGAGCTGGGGGACCTGCGCTTCGGTCCCCCCATCGCCCGACCCGGCACTGTCGTCGGCGTCGGGATGAACTATGCGGCCCACGCCGCAGAATCCGGCTCACCGGCACCGACGGAGCCGATCCTGTTCCTCAAGGCGGCGAGCGCCGTGAGCGGTCCGCGCGACGCGATCGTGCTTCCGCCCGGCAGCGCGCGAACGGACTGGGAGGTGGAACTCGGCGTCGTGATCGGCGCACCCCTCCACCAGGCTGCCGACCCTGCCGATGCCCTGCGCGCCGTCGCCGGCTTCGTCGTGGTCAACGACGTGTCGGAACGCGAGTATCAGCTTCAGCATCCGGGTGGCCAGTGGTCGAAGGGGAAGAGCTTCCCCGGGTTCGCCCCGACCGGGCCCTACCTCGTGACCCCCGACGAGCTCGAGCCGTCACGGCTGAGGCTGCGGAGCTGGGTCAACGGCGAGCCGCGCCAGGACTCCACGTCGTCCGACATGATCTTCGGCGTCGACCACCTGCTCTGGTATGCGAGTCGCTACCTGGCGCTCGAACCCGGAGACCTCGTGCTCACCGGCACGCCGGAGGGGGTCGCGCTCTCCGGCCGCTTCCCCTACCTTCGACCCGGCGACGTCGTCGAGCTCGAGATCGAGGGCCTCGGTCGGCAGCGCCAGCACGTCGTCGGTGCGGCCGGGGACAAGGCGACCGCGTAGCGTCGCACCGGAGCACACCCTGAGACAATGACGAAGTGGTGAGGACAGCGATGAATCCACGTGCGGACGGCGGCGGCGGCGCCGCTCGCGAGCGGATGAGCGACCGGATCGTGCGCGACTACCTCGAGCGGATCGGGTCCGGGCAACTGGCCGAGGGCGCGCCGGTCCCGGCGGAGTCGCGGGTCGCCGAGGAGTACGGCGTGAGTCGGAGCGTCGTCCGAGAAGCGGTGCGCAGCCTTGCCGCGAAGGGTTTCGTGATCGCCAGCCAGGGCAGCAGTACGGTCGTCGCGCCGAAGCCGCACTGGAACGTTCTCGATCCCGACTTCCTCGCGGTCAACACGGGCGAGGACTTCTTCGATCATCTCCAGCAGGCGCGAGAGCTCCTCGAACCGAGCATCGTCGCGGTCGCGGTCCTCAACATCACCGACGAGCAGGTGGACGAGCTCGAGCAACTCCACCGCGACTTCACCTCGGTGACGGACCCCGAACGGCACGCCCGGTTCGACGTCGCGTTCCACGAGGCGATCGCGACGGCCACCGGCAACCCGGTGCTCGTCGCGCTGCACTCGCTCATCTCGGGGCTCGGCTACCGGACCCGCGTCCGCTCGGCGGAGATCCCGGGGGGTGTCGAGCGGGCGAGCTTCTGGCACGCGCAGATCATCGAGGCGCTGCGAGCGCGCAATGCGGCGGATGCCGAATCGGCGATGCGCCTCCACCTGCGACAGGTGCGCGGCGAACTCGAGGTCCTGGGGGTCCAGCTCACCCCGCCTCGGTGAGCGGAGGCTCGCGCTTGACTCGGCGCCGCATCCCGCTAACCTGTCTGACATGTTGGCAGGACTCGACCATCTGAACATCGTCGCTCGCGACATCTCGGCGCTGAAGCCGTTCTACGAACACGTGCTCGGACTCGGCATCGTCAGCGAGTTCGACATCTCCGAGGCCGGCCTGTCCACCGGCCTCGGAGTGCCGGGCGCCGAACTGCGCGTCGTCTTCTGGGAGATCCCCGGATCGACCACGCAGATCGAGATGGTGCAGTACCTCCGCGAGGCCGACGACTCCATCCAGTCGCCAGCGGCGAACGCGCCCGGGTACGGCCACATCGCGTTCGCGGTGGACGACATCCACACGGCACACCGCATCCTCCTGGATCGCGGTGCCCGATTCGTTTCCGAGCCCGTGCTCGTCGGCAGCGACACGTGGTTCTGCTTCCTGCACGACCCCGAGGGCAATATCGTCGAGCTCATCTCTCGCGTCGCGCCCGGGACATGACCGCCCCCGATCGCTCCTTCGGTCCGGAGTCGACGGCGGCCGACGTCCTCCGCGGAGTCGACGTCGAAGGTCGGGTCATCGCGATCACCGGATGCACGTCCGGCATCGGGTTCGCCGCCATGTCGGCGCTCACCGAGCGCGGGGCGACCGTGCTCGGACTCGCGCGCCGGCTGGATGACGCCAGAGCAGCCCGCGAGCGGGTGCGCCATCCCGAACTCGTCATCCCGTGGGAGTGCGATTTGGGGGATCTGGCCTCTGTCGCAGCGTGCGCGGACGCTCTCGGCTCGGCCTGGCCGGTGCTCGACTCCCTCGTCTGCAACGCAGGCGTCTACTTCCTGCCCGAGCGCTCGACCATCGCCGGGGTGGAGAAGCACTTCGCGATCAACCATCTGGGGCACTTCCTCCTCATCGCCCGCCTGCTGACGCGGCTCGAGGCAGCCCGACAGGGTCGCGTCGTGATCGTCGCGTCGGAGATCCACGCCGAGGCGGGCCCCCTCGATCTCGCGATCGTCGCCGGCGAAGGCGTCTACGACCCGACAGTCGCCTACGCGCAGTCCAAGCTCGCCAACGTCATCCACGGGATGGAGCTCGCGCGCCGCACGCTCGGCACTGGCGTGACGGCGAACGTCGTGAGCCCGATGTGGGTGATGACCGAGACGATGAGGCGACACCTCGCAACACGCGACGTCGCGCGCGGCGAGCACGTCGCCAAGTCCCCCGAGCAGGGTGCCGCCGCCCTGTGCCATGCCGCGACCGCGCCGGAGCTCGAGCTCGTCACCGGCCGCTACTTCGAGAACTGCCGGCCCGTCCGACCCGCGCCCGCCGCGCTCGACCGGGGCGCGGCGGCGGAACTGTGGGACTGCTCGGTCGCGCTGGTGGAGGAGCGACTCGGCGCCCTCGGCTGAACCAGCGGCATGAGGCGGACCTCTCTCCGCTGACTTGCGTCCCGCCAACTTGTCTGACAAGCTGCGTTCGGCGAACGACCACACACCAGCAGGGAGACCGACGAATGAGCGTCCGCGTACTCATCACCGACAACGATCTAGGCGACTCGCGCTTCGAACGGGAACTGCTCGAACGCGAGCTCGGCGCCGAGGTCACGATCGCCGAGTGCTCGACCGAGGACGACGTGCTGAGCGCCGTCCGAGCCACGAATCCGACGGCCATCCTCGTCCAGTGGGCGCCCATCACGGCCGCCGTGCTCGACGCGGCGCCGGACTGCCGGATCGTGAGCAGGATCGGCATCGGAGTCGACATGATCGACCTCGACGCGGCGGCCTCTCGGGGAATCGAGGTGCGGAACGTCCCCCACTACTGCACCGAGGAGGTCGCCACGCACGCGATCGCCCTCGGCCTCGCGCTGTGGCGACGACTGCTCGCGTTCGACGAACAGGTCCGGTCCGGCGGGTGGGACGCCGCCTCCGCCTCGGAGGACATCGGCCGTCTCTCCACCGCCACGGTCGGACTCATCGGCCTCGGTCGGATCGGGCGCCTCGTGGCACACGCCTTCGACGCCCTCGGCGCGCGGGTGATCGTCCACGACCCCGTCGCCGGCGACGACTCCTACCCACGGGTCGGGCTCGCCGAGCTCGCCGCGGAGTCCGACCTCATCTCCCTCCACGCGCCGCTCACCGCCGAGACCCACCACGTCGTCGACACCGCGTTCCTCGACGGCTGCCGGAAACGCCCCTACCTGATCAACGTGAGCCGCGGAGGACTCGTCGACACGGCAGCCCTCGGCGCCGCCCTCGAGGCCGGCCGGATCGCCGGGGCGGGGCTCGATGTCTTCGAGGAGGAGCCGCTCGCCGAGGACAACGCGCTCCGGACCGCACCCGGCACCATCCTCACCCCCCACGCGGCGTGGTGCTCGCGGGACGCGCTGCCCGCGCTGCGAGAGCAGGCGGCGCGCAACATCGTCGCCGCGCTCTCGAACCGGTCCTCCTGAGCCGCGCCGCGCGCGGTCCCGCTCAGGACGAGCCGGCGAAGACGGAGGCGGCGCCGAGGCCCTCGGGTCCCATCGACCGGTAACCGCCGTCCACCATGAGCTCCGTCGCCGTGATGAACGAGGCGTCGGAGCTGCACAGGAAGAGCACGGCGCTGGCGACCTCGGAGGCCTCCCCGAGGCGTCGGAGCATGTGGTAGTCGCCCCAGACCGGCTCCCACTTCGCCCTGTCGCCACCCGCGGCCTTCTCGACCTCCGGCGTCCAGATCCAGCCGGGGCTCACGGTGTTCACCCGGATCCCCCGGGCCGCGAGGTCCATCGCCTGGCAACGCGTGAGCTCGACGATCGCCGACTTGGTGGTGTTGTAGGTCCAGCGATCGGGCTGCGCGATGTGGGCAGAGATGCTGGAGATGTTGACGACCGCCGAGCCCGCGGGCATGACCGCGGAGGCGATCGCCGTGAGCCGGGCGCTGCCGATGACGTTGACGCCGAGCGAGCGCTGCCACTCGGCGGTCGTGGCGCCGAGTCCGGCGGCGACGAAGTCCGCAGCCGAGTTCACCAGGCAGTCGACCCGGCCGGTGCGGTCGACGAGGGCGTTGATCGCACGCTCGGCCGCGTCGTCGTCGGAGACGTCGAGGCTCGCGTAGTGAATCCTCGAAGGCGCCTCATCGGAACCGGAGAGGTGCTCGGCCACGGCACGCAGCCTGTCCTCGTTCCGGCCGAAGACGGTGACGTCGGCACCGGCCTGATGGAACGCGGTGGCGCAGGCGGCTCCGATCCCGGATCCGCCACCGGTGACGGCGACGACCTTGCCAGAGAAATCGAACGGCATGAGGGCTCCTTTTCGAGAGGTGAAGAAAACTTATCCGACAAGTTGGGCGCCTGGGGCGCGATGACAGGAGCCCCCGCCGGCGATCAGAGGTTGGGTCCTCGTCACGCCGGCGGAGGCTCGGGGTCACGGCGGTGCCGTGAGTCCGGTCAGTCCCCCGCCCGCTGGAAGTCCCAGAGGGACGGACCGAAGAGGCCGAAGCCCTGCGGAATTCCCGCGTCGAGCTCCGAGCTCATCGCGAACACGTCGACCGGGTGGGCGAGGACGACGAACCACGCCTCCTCGTAGACGTACTCGGCGAGCTCCTGCTGCGCGGCGGCGAGCTCGTCGCCATCCGCGGCGCTGACCTTGTCGAGCAGCGCCTCGATCTCCGGCGTGGAGTACCGCGTCCCATTCCAGATGCCCTCCGGGGCAATCAGGTTGCGCACCCAGTTGAAGTTACAGGTCGCCGAAGAGGTGGATGGGGAGCTCGCCGGCCGCCATCGCGCCGAACATGGCGTTCGGCTCGTTCTGCTCGAAGCGGATCCGCACTCCGATGTCGGCGAGGTACTGCTCGATGATCGGCCAGTACGCCGGGCGGGTGAACGACGGCGAGACGATGTCCAGACCGTCGGCGTAGCCGGCCTCCGCCATCAGCTGACGCGCACGGTCCGGGTCGTAGGAGTAGTCGTTACGACCCTCGAGGTAGTACGGCGAGTCCTCGAGGAAAATCTGGTCGGTGGGGTTGCCGTAGCCCAGCTCGATCGTCTCCGCGATGGTCTCCCGGTCGATCGCGTAACTCATCGCCTGCCGCACGCGCACGTCGGCGAGCGCGGGGATCTCCTCCCCCGCCCGGTCGGCGGCGAATAGGGCGAACGCGGTCGAGTTGACGGTCTTGACCGTGAAGCCGTCCGCTTCGAGAGTCTCCTTGGACTGGAGGTCGATGGGCGCGAAGTCCACCTGACCCGACAGCACCGCGTTGACGCGGGCGGTCACGTCGGGCAGTCGCTTGATGAGCAGTTCGTCGAACGGATACGCCTCCTGGTTCCAGTAGTCCGGGTTCCGTACGTAGGCCCACTCCGAGTCCGGGATGCTGTTCGCCTCGTCGATGAGGTACGGACCGGACGTGATCGGGGCCGTCGCCATCGTCGACAGGTCGGCGAGCGAGGCGAGGGCCGCGAGCGGCGTCTGGCCGACCGCCACGAGGAAGCCGTAGTCGGGTTCGTGGAGCCGGATCTCGACGGTCGCGTCGTCGGTGGCCGTGATGCCCTCGACGTTGGACCAGTTGAAGTAGGCGTCCTTCGCCGCGACGCGGTGCTCCAGGTTGGCCACGACCGCCTCGGCGTCGAGCGGCGTGCCGTCGGTGAACGTCACGCCCTCGCGGATCGTGAGCGACAGCACGGTGCGGCTCTCGTCGTAGGCCCAGTCGGTGGCGATCCACGGCGTCGGCTCGGAGGTCTCGTTGTCCTGGTGCATCAGGTAGTCGTAGACCGCGTGCATCTGGAGCTTGTGGAACCGCCGCCACGTAGTCGCTGTAGTCCACCGTCGGGAAGTTGGGGAACGCGACCAGCGTCAGCTTGGTCTGCTCCGGGGCCTGGGTCTCTGCGGCGCACGCGCCGAGCGGCAGTACGATCGCGACCGCGGCCGCGATCGCCAGACCGGCCCGCCTCAGCCGGCCCGCCTTGGATGTAGGGGTATTCACTGGGACTCCTTCGTCACTGTGTGGGGCGGTCCTGCCGGACCAGCCGACCAGCCACTTATCGGACAAGTGACTGTGCGCGTATTTCTACTACGGCCCAACTCTTGGCGTCAACCGCCAGTTCTCGGGCTTTGTCCACCACTGCGGGTTGACACTACTCAGACAAGTCCCTAGCGTTCGGGGCTGGCAGACTTCACACGCAGACCACGGACTGGAGGGCTCCCGCGTGACCTTCTCTCTCTTCGCCGGATACCGGATCGACCCGCTCGGAATCTCCGCGGCCGACGGCCTCATGCTGTCCTGGTCGTACTCGGACGAGGGCGAGGCAGGGCTCGCTGAGGTCGAGTCCTACGACGTGTGCGTCCTGGAGGACCCGGCCGGCGACGAGGTGCTCTGGCGTCGAGCCGGCGTCACCTCGACGGCCGTCCGCTACGACGGGCCCGTCCCCGCCTCGCGTGCCACGCGGTATTGGCACGTGACAGCGACCGGAGGCGACGGAGCGGCGATCCGCAGCCACGTGGGTCGGTTCGAGATCGGTCTCGAACAGGAAGCGGACTGGTCCGCGCAGTGGATCTCCGCTCCCGCCCCCGAGAGCCGACGGGAGCAGTGGAACCCGGCCCCGCTCCTCCGGCGTGCTTTCACGGTCGAGGGACCGGTCACCTCCGCGCGCGTCTACGCGACGGCGCTCGGCGTCTACCGGCTCTGGCTCAACGGCATCGAACTCACGGCCGAGCAGCTGCTGCGGCCGGGGTGGACCGACTACGCGCGGCGCGTGCCGCACCCAGACGTTCGACGTGACCGGCGTGCTCCGGCAGGGCGGCAACGTGCTCGCTGTCGAGCTCGCCCCCGGTTGGTATGCCGGCAGACTCGGCCTGCTCCAGGAGCCGGAGTACTACGGCGACCGTCTCGCCTTCCGCTGCCAACTCGAACTGGACGGGCGACTCGTCGTCGCGACCGACTCGGAGTGGCGGTGCGCCGACGGCGAGATCGTCGCGACCGACCTCCTGAACGGGGAGACCCAGGATCTGCGCCGACGGCGCGTCGGCTGGCACGACGGCTCGCACGACGACGGGACGTGGTCGCGGGCCGAGGTGCGTCGCGATGTCGCGGTCACCGTCGTGCCCCAGAATCACGAGCCGGTCCGCGTCCACGCTGAGCTCGAGGGCGAGCTCGTCGCGGGGCACTTCTGGGGCCCCGTCGTCTTCGACTTCGGCCAGAACGTCGTCGGGTGGACCAGGATCGAGACGGCCACCCTGGAGAAGGGCGACATCCTGGTTCGACACGGGGAGGCGCTGACCCCCGCGAAGCGGGTCTGGCGCGACAACCTGCGCACCGCGCAACAGGAGGATCGCTACACCCCGGGTGAGGCCGGACAGTACGTGCTCGAGCCTCGGCACACCGTGCACGGGTTCCGCTACGCCGAGGTCTGGGGGGCACCCGCGGGGTTCTACCTCGGCGAGGGCGCGCCACCCCGAGCGATGGCGATCGCCCTCGACGGCGGTCAGCGCCGCGTCGGCTCCTTCGAGTGCTCGGACCCGGAGCTCACCGAGCTCTCGCGGGCGATCGAGTGGACCATCCGCGACAACTCGCTCGAGGTCCTGTCCGACTGTCCTCAGCGAGACGAGAGGCTCGGCTGGCTCGGCGACGGCAGCGTCATCGCACCGACGGCGGCGTACTACTTCGACTTCGGCGCGTTCCTGAGCAAGATCGCCGCAGATGTCGCAGACGGGCTCGCCCCGGACGGGATGGTCCCGTCGTATGTCCCCTGGGTCCCGGGGACCAACCCGGACGGTGCGCCGGGCTGGTCGGACGGATTCGTCCGGCTCGTGCATCTCTCGGCGGAACGGTATGGCGATGTCGCGACCGCCCGAGCTCGCTACCCGGAGCTCCGACGATTCGTCGAACTCCTGGTGGAGGCCCAACCCGGACGGGATCCGCACGAACCGGGTCGGGGACGACTTCGGCGACTGGTTGAGCCTTCCCATTCCGTGGACTGAGGCGACTCCCCCGGGTCCGACCGGCTTCACCGGAGCCTGGTCGACCAGTTCCCGGCGTGTCCTCGCCACGGGGCACCTCATCCGCACCTTCGATCAACTCGCCGACCTCGCGGAGTGGACCGGGCACGCAGACGACGTCGCCCTGTGGCGCGAGCACGCCTCGCGGGTGCGCCAGGCGTACGCAGAGGCATTCGTCGATGCGGACGGACGGATCGAGTCAGACACGCAGACCGTCTATGCCCAGGCGGTCGAGTTCCGGCTCCTCGACGGCGAGGGCGTCGCTGCGGCGGCCGCACGGCTCGCGGAACTGGTCCGCTCGACCGGCCACCTCACGGCGGGAATCCAAGGGGCCGGGCTCGTGCTCCCGGCGCTCACCCGATTCGGCTATCTCGACGAGGTCGATGGCATCCTCCAGCGAGGGGAGTTCCCCGGCTGGAAGTACATGCTGCGCAACGGGGCGACGACGATCTGGGAGAAGTGGGATGGCATCCGCGAGGACGGATCCTTCGCGACGCCCATCATGAACTCGTTCAACCATCCGGCCCTCGGAGCCGTCGGGGCGTTCCTCTTCGAGCGCGTCGCCGGGCTCGAGGCCCGGACAGCCGTCCGTGACCGCACGCTCGTGATCGACCCGGTCTACCTCCAGAGCCTCACCTGGGCTCGCGCGGAACACGAGAGCGCGTGCGGACCGGTCTCGAGCTCGTGGGAACGACGAGGGGACGAGGTCGTCCATCGATTCCAGGTGCCGAGCGGGATGCGGGGCGTCTACCGGACGCCGACCGGGTACCGGGTGGACGGCTCATCCGACGCGGAGCAGCGTGAGTTGACCTTCGGACCTGGGACGTCCACCATCGTGGTGCGCCGCGACTGACGCGGCCGGCTACTCCGCGGTGAATGTGTGCTCGAGCACCCAGCAGGCGAAGCTCGTGATCTTCGCATCGATCACGACCGGACCCCGGCCCCCCTCGCGATACCACGCGCCGACGCTGCGGCAGTCGTCCTCCGTCCGGACGGTGAACGCGGTGCAGCCGTAGCCCCGGGCGATCGCCGCGAGGTCGACCTCCGGGAAGGTGACGGTGTCGACCGGATGGCCATGCGGGCCGAAGTGGTGGACCTCGGCACCGTAGGCGGCGTCGTCGTACACGAGCACCGCGAGGTTCACGCCGAGTCGCACGGCCGTCTCGAGCTCCACGTGGCTCATGAGGAATCCCCCATCCCCCACGCCCGCGATCGCGAGTAGGTCCGGGCGAGCGAGCGCGGCGCCGATGGCCGCGGGGATCGACAAGCCGATCGAAGCGAACGAGAGCGGAAGGATCATCCCCTCCCGCCCCCGCACGTCGAGGAACATGGCCGGGTATCCGTTGAAGTTGCCGCCGTCGACCGCGACCGTGCGCTCCCGCGGCAGTTCGTCGTTCAGGATGCGCGTGAGCGTACGGGGGTCGATCCGGGAGTCGGTCGAGGTGTCGGCGTAGGGCTGCGCGCCCCAGGGCACCCGCCCGCCAATAGTGTGTCGGACCGCGTCGGTGCGATAGCGCGTCGACGACGCGGTCGCGGGCAGCAGCTCCTCGAGCCCGGCGACCATCGCTCCGGCGTCGGCTTCGATCGGGAGGTCGACGGGGAAGTGGCGTCCGAACGCCGCCGGGTCGCGGTCGATCTGCACGACTGTCGGGTTCTCGAGGAGCGAGCCGTCGAGCGTCGTCCAGCGGTTGAGCCCCGCCCCGAAGGCGACGAGGAGGTCGGACCCGCGCAGCAGTTCGAGCGTTCCCGGTGACGAGAATCCGCCGCTGACGTCGATCGACCACTCGTGATCCGCGAAGAGCCCGCGGCACGGCGCCGTCGTCGCGAGGAGAGCCCCGACCCGGTCGGCCAGGTCGGCGATCCGAGGCGCGAGGTTCGAGGCGCCGCGCCCGACAAGGAAGACCGGCCGCGACGAGGACAGGATGCGATCTCGCACGAGTCGCAGGCCCCCGGGGTCGGCGGCCTCGGCACGCGGGGGCTCCGCCGCCTCGGCGGCGCGTGAGAGTTCGGCGACGACGTCATCCGGCACATCTCGACGCTGCACGTCGTTGAGCAGGTTGAGCACGACGGCGGTGCGATCGCGACGCGCGATCCGGACGGCTTCGACGGTCGCCTTCACGGCGTCCTCGGGCTCTTCGAGGTGCACGAGCCTGATCCCGAGGGCTCGAACGACTTCCTTCTGATCGAGATAGAAGTTCGAGTTCGACATCCCCTCGGGGATCGCGGCGGCCAGCAGCACGACGGGGCTCCGGCTCTTCCACGCCTCGACGAGACCGGTCAGCGCGTTCGTGAATCCGGGCCCCTGATGGACGGACGCGACGGTGACCTCCCCGGTCATCCTCGCGTGACCGTCGGCCATGACCACAGCGCCGTTCTCATGGCGCGTTGCGACGAACTCGGCACCGGCCGCAATCATCGCGTTCGTCGCGACGAAGTTCCCGCTTCCGACGACGCCGAACACGCGTCGGACGCCGGCGGAGACGAGTGCGCGACCCACTGCTTCATCGACCTTCATCGACCCGGCTCCTTCCGCGTCGAGACCGCCTCGGCGCAGTCCGAAAGCTAGCAACGCGGCGGCGTGACCCGGCCTGCACCCGGGCCAAGTTCCGCTCAGCGGAACCCCGCGGGCCCCTCACACGGCGGCGCGGGCCTCCCGGTCGGGGCGCACCGCCGACGCGTACACGTCCACGTACTCCTGACCGCTGAGCTTGGAGATCTCGTGCACGATCTCGTCGGTGATCGCCCGCAGCACGAAGCGGTCCTCGGCGACGCCGTCGTAGCGGCCGAAGTCGAGCGGGCGGCCGAACACGACGATCACGCGCCGCCCGAGCCGGGGGAACTTCGCGCCCTTCGGCATGACCTCCGGCGTGCCGAACACGGCGACCGGAACGACCGGCGCCGGGCACTCGACGAGGATGCGCGCCACCCCGGTGCGCCCGCGGTAGAGGCGCCCGTCGGGGCTGCGGGTGCCCTCCGGGTAGATGCCGAGCAGCTCGCCCTTGCGCAGCACCCCGGCCCCCGCGGCGATGCCCGCCGCCGACGCGGACCCGCCGCTGCGGTCGATCGCGAGCTGACCGAGCATCCCCATGAGCTCCCGGCGGAACCAGGCGCCGAGACCCTTGCCGGAGGTGAACTGCGACTTCGCGAGGTAGGTGACGTGCCGCGGGATGACGAGCGGCACGAAGACGGAGTCGATCGTGGAGAGGTGGTTGCTCGCGATGATCGCGGCGCCCCGACGCGGTAGGTTCTCCCGCCCGTGCACCTCGATCCGGAAGAACAGATGGAGGAGCGGTACGGCGAGGAGGTACTTGATGAGCCAGTAACGCACGACGACTTGCCTATCACGTCCGCGCTAGGCTGAGGCATGAGCGCCGTGATCCGGCGCCCCCTCATCCCGTCCTCTTCGGAATCCGGGCCCCGCACCACGGCGCCCGACCGCCACCCGAAGCGCCCCTCTCTCCTTCGCTGGATGCTGCCTCCGATGACGCCCGAAGAACTGTCCACTGCCGCGCTCGATTACCACGAGTTCCCCCGCCCCGGGAAGCTGAGCGTCGAGCTCACCAAGAGAACCGAGGATGCGCGCGACCTGTCGCTCGCATACTCCCCCGGCGTCGCCGCCCCGGTGCGCGCGATCGCCGCCGACCCCGCCGACGCCTACCGGTACACCGGGAAGGGCAACCTCGTCGCCGTCATCAGCAACGGCACCGCCATCCTCGGCCTCGGCGACCTCGGCGGCCTCGCGTCGAAGCCCGTCATGGAGGGCAAGGGTGTGCTGTTCCGGCACTTCGCCGGGATCGCCGTGTTCGACATCGAGGTCGACACGAAGGACGTCGACCGGTTCGTCGACACCGTCGCCGCGATCTCGTCCACGTTCGGCGGCATCAACCTCGAAGACATCGCGGCGCCCGCGTGCTTCGAGATCGAGCGTCAGCTCATCGAGCGGTGCGACATCCCCGTGTTCCACGACGACCAGCACGGCACCGCCGTCATCGCGGCGGCCGCGTTGCTCAACGCGCTCGAGATCCAGGGCAAGGACTTCGCCGAGGCGCGCATCGTGTGCGCCGGCGCGGGGGCCGCGGGCATCGCGACGTTCCGCCTCCTGCACGCCCTCGGAGCCCCGGCGGCGAACCTCGTCCTCGTCGACTCGGTCGGCGTCGTGCACACCGGTCGCACCGACCTCAACGGCTACAAGCGCGAGTTCGTGCGCGAGACGGACGCGCGCACCCTCGCCGACGCCGTCGCCGGCGCTGACGTGTTCCTCGGCGTCTCCGGGCCNGGNGTGCTGACCGAGGACATGCTGCGCNCGATGGCGCCGAAGCCGATCGTNTTCGCGATGGCGAACCCCGACCCGGAGATCCTCCCCGAGGTNGCGAAGGCGGTGCGCGACGACGTCATCNTCGCGACGGGNCGCAGCGACTACCCGAACCAGGTCAACAACGTGCTCGGGTTCCCGTTCATCTTCCGCGGCGCCCTCGACGTGCGGGCCTCCGTCATCAACGAGGCGATGAAGATCGCGGCNGTGCACGCNCTNCGCGACCTCGCGCGCGAGCCCGTCCCGGCCNNNGTNGAGGCCGCCTACGAGGGCGCGCACTTCGAGTTCGGNCCGGACTACATCATCCCGAAGCCNCTCGANCCNCGNCTNCTCGGTGCGGTGTCGTCGGCGGTGGCGCGCGCCGCGGTCGACTCGGGCGTCGCGACGCGCCCCTACCCCGCGCACTACCCGCTCACCTCCCTCGCCGACATCGCCCTGGGGGCCTGACCCCCGCATCCACCTCTCGATTCGTGCGAGTTGGCGGGATTCGGCCCCCGGAGCCGCCAACTCGCACGAATCAAGGGGGTCGCCGCGCGACGACGCGGGGCGACAGGATGGCGGCATGGCGAAGGCGGCGACCCCCGCGGTCGAGATCGAGGTCGGCGGTCGCACGGTGCGGGTCACCAACCCCGACCGGGTGTACTTCCCGGCGCGGGGTGAGACGAAGCTCGACCTCGTCGAGTACTACCTCTCCGTGGGCGACGGGATCGTCAACGCCCTTCGTGAGCGGCCCACCATGCTGCACCGGTTCCCGGAGGGCGTCGCGGGCGAGAAGGTGCACCAGAAGCGCCTCCCGCACGGGGCGCCCCCGTGGATGGAGACGGTGCGCGTGTTCTTCCCGCGCTACGGGCGCACCGCCGACGAACTGTGCGTCACCGAGCTCGCGCAGGTCATCTGGGCGGTGCAGATGTCGACCGTCGAGTTCCACCCGTGGAACAGCCGACGCGCCGACGTGGAGAAGCCGGACGAGTGGCGCATCGATCTCGACCCCGGCGACGCGTGCACGTTCGAGACCGTGAAGCGGGTCGCCCGGGTGGCGCACGAGGTGCTCGACGAGCTCGGCGCGACGGGGTTCCCCAAGACGTCGGGAGGCTCGGGGCTCCACGTCTACGTGCGCATCCCGCCCGAGCACGGGTTCGACGACGTGCGACGGGCGGCGCTCGCGTTCGCCCGCGAGGTGGAGCGCCGGGCCCCGGGGGATGCCACGACGACGTGGTGGCGGAAGGAACGCGACCCGGCTGCGGTGTTCGTCGACTACAACCAGAACGCCCGCGATCACACGATCGCGGCCGCGTACTCGGTGCGCGGCAACCCGGAGGCGACGGTGTCGACGCCCATCCGCTGGGACGAGCTCGACGACGTCGATCCCCGCGACCTCACGATCGCGACGGTCCCGGCGCGGTATGCGGAACTCGGGGATCTGCACGCCGGCATCGACGACGCCGTCTTCGAGCTGGCGCCGCTCCTCGAGTGGGCGGAGCGGGACGAGCGGGAGGGTGCCGGGGGGCCCACCCGGATCCCGACGAACGGGACTGACGGTTTCCCGTCGCCACGAGGCGGAAACCGGGCGGCGGGTGCCGGCGGCGAGGGGCAGAATGGTGCGGTGACGCGCCGCGGCCTGATCCTGTTCATCGCGCTCGGGATCGCGTGGGGCATCCCGTATCTGTTCATCAAGATCGCGGTCGACGAGCTCGCGCCCGAGATGGTGGTGCTCGCCCGCGCCGGTCTCGCGGCCCTGCTGCTGCTGCCCATCGCGCTGTACCGGCGCGAGGTGCTGCCCGTGCTGAAACGGTGGAAGCCGATCGCCGTGTACACGGTCGTCGAGATCGTCCTGCCGTGGTTCTTCCTCAACTCCGCCGAGACGCGGCTGCCGTCGTCGACCGCGGGGCTGCTCATCTCGGCGGTGCCGCTCGCGGGCGTCGGCGTCGCGCTCCTCCTCGGCCGGGCTGTGAGATTCGCCTGGTACAACTGGCTCGGCATCGTGCTCGGGATGACGGGCGTCGCCGCGCTCGTCGGGCTCGACGTGGGCGGGTCCGACCTCGTCGCCGTCGCCCAGGTCGCCGTCGTCGTCGTCGGCTACGCGCTCGGTCCCGCGATCCTCGCGAAGTGGGTGCCCGAGCTCCCGGGCATCGGCGTCACCGCCGTCTCGCTCGGCGCCGCCGCCCTCGTCTACGTCCCGTTCGTCGCCGTCCGGGGCGCGTTCCCCACGGAGTGGCCGAGCACCCCGGCGATCGTCGCGATCGTCGTGCTCGCGGTCATCTGCAGCGCCCTCGCGTTCGTGCTGATGATCGCCCTCGTCGGCGAGATCGGCCCGGTGCGGATGTCGGCGATCACCTACGTCAACCCGGCGGTCGCGATCCTCGCGGGCGCGGTCTTCCTCAGCGAGCGGATCACGGCGGGCACGATCCTCGGGTTCGTGCTCGTGCTCGGCGGCTCCTTCCTCGTCACCCGGCACCGGCGCGAGCCCGTCGCCCCGGCGGGTCCGGAGGAGGCCGCCGCCGAGGTGCTCGAGGGCGACGGGGATGTCGGCGTGCTGAGCCAGCCCGAGGTCAGCGCGCCGAGTCCCACCAGTCCAGAACCCGGGTCGCGTAGAACGTGACCCACTTCGACGGCTCCCCCGCGGGCATGTCGACCTCGAAGTGCATGCGTCCCGGGTACCGCGCGTCCTGGAGGAACCGCCCGTCGGGCTGACGCTTCGACCTGATGATCTCGACTGCCTCCTCCAGGCGCGGGTCGGGAGCCTTCCCGTCGTGCAGCGCCGCGCGGCGGAAGTGGTCGGTCGCCCGGAGCACGTTGTGGTGGTGCCGGAACGGGTAGGCGAGCGCCCGCACCCCGGGGACGAGCTCCTCGCCGGTGCGGAGCTTCCGCAGCAGGTGCCGCTCGAGCAGGTACTCCTCGCCCGTGGCGCGGGCCTCCCGCACACTCGTGTCGCCCGTGCGCCGCTCGTAGTCGAGCAGTCCGCGCACCGCGTTGAGGGTCGAGTGGGCCGACGACCGGGTCGACCCGGACCCCTCCTCGGCCTCGCAGTTCCAGCCGCCCTCCTCCTGCCGGTGCTCGACGAACCACCGCGCGAGCCTCGACATGTCGACCCCGAGCCACGCGCCGTTGCCGAGCGTGAACGCGTTGATGCAGACATCCACCTCGCTCGCCCCAGTACGGCAGCTCGTTGTACTCCCAGCGCGCGTTGGCCGCGAGCCGCTCCGCGGTGTCGCCCAACGCCTCGGCCGGCATCCCCCACTCGCGCAGCGAGTTGAGGCTCCACGTCGTCGCGACCCAGGGTTGCCCGGGCTCCTCCTGCTCGGGGCTGCCGAAGAACCCCTTCGGGAAGTACGCGCCGCCGTCCCACTGCCCGTCGGGGTCCTGGAGCGCGAGCAGTCGCGCGCCGAAGCCGTCGGTCGCGACCCGCGCTCGCGTCGCCTGCCAGACCTCGGGCGGGGCCCCCGCGAGGTCGCGCTCCACCTGCCACCGCAACGCGGGGTCGGAGTCGAGCATCCAGTCGAGCGTCGTCGCATCCACCATCCCCGCACGCTACTCCGGGGGTCAGACGCTGTTTGCCCGAAACGGCCGCCTCGCTGCGCGAGGAAGCGGCCGTTTCGGGCAAACAGCATCCACACCCGCGCTTCAGCCCCGCTTCAGCGCGCGAGGGGCACACTGTGAGGATGCGCGTGCTCGTGGTCGACGACGAGGTGCGCCTCGCGACGGCCCTCCGCCGCGGGCTCGAGGCCGAGGGTATCGCCGTCGACGTCGCCCACGACGGCACCGACGGACTGTGGCTCGCGCGGGAGAACGACTACGACGTGCTCGTGCTCGACATCATGATGCCGGGGATGTCGGGCTACACGCTGTGCCGCACCCTCCGCGGCGAGGGCGACGGCACGCCGATCCTCATGCTCACCGCGAAGGACGGCGACTGGGACCAGGTCGAGGCCCTCGACACGGGCGCCGACGACTACCTCACGAAGCCGTTCTCGTATCCCGTGCTCCTCGCTCGCCTGCGCGCGCTCGTGCGGCGTGGCGCGGGCGACCGGCCCGTCGTGCTCGAGGCGGGCGACCTGCGCGTCGACCCGGCATCCCGTCGCGTGAGCCGTGGCGACACCGAGATCGCCCTCACCGCCCGCGAGTTCGCCGTGCTCGAGTACCTCGCCCGCCGCAAGGGCGAGGCGGTGTCGAAGGCCGACATCCTCGGCAACGTCTGGGATTTCGACTTCGACGGCGACCCGAACATCGTCGAGGTGTACATCCGGCACCTGCGCAACAAGGTCGACCGGCCGTTCGGGCGCACGTCGATCGAGACGCTCCGCGGAGCGGGCTACCGGCTGGACGCGCACGGTGGGTAGGCGCCTCTCGGTGCGGCTGCGCACGACGCTCGCGGCGACGGTCGTCATCGCCGTCGCGCTCGCGCTCGGCTCGGTGCTGCTCGTGCGGCTCGTCGAGGACTCCCTCGTCGCCAACGTCGCGGACACCGCGGCGCGGGATGCCGAGGCGACGACGTCGCTCCTGGAGGCGGCGGGCGCGACACGGCTGCCGGAGATCCGCGGCGCCCTCCAGCAGCTCGTCGACGCCGACGGCGGCCTCGTGGCGACGTCGGAGGACGCCGACCGCCTGGAGCTCCCCCACGTCGAGCGTCCGACGCGCGCGCTCATCGACGGCGAGGAGCATGTCCTCGTCGCCCGGCCGACGTCGATCGCGGGCGCCGACTACGAACTCCGACTCGCCCTCCCGCTCGACGATGCGCTTCGCGCGGCGGCGACCGTGGCCGGCATCCTGTTCGCCGCCGTCCCGGTCGTGCTCGTCGTCGTCGCACTGCTCACCTGGCTCGTCGTCGGGGGCGCGCTGCGGCCGGTCGACACGATCCGGCGCGAGGTGGATGCGATCGGCCCGACGGAACTCGACCGCCGCGTCGCGGAGCCGGCGACCGACGACGAGGTGGGCAGGCTCGCGCGCACGATGAACCGGATGCTCGCGCGGCTGGACGGCGCGGCGCGGGCGCAGCGGCGGTTCGTCTCCGACGCGTCGCACGAACTGCGGTCGCCGCTCGCGTCGATCCGGCAGCACGCGGAGCTCGCGCGCGCGCATCCCGACCGACTGCCCGACGGGGAGCTCGCCGACGTCGTGCTCGCCGAGGGCGCCCGGCTCCAGGAGCTCGTCGAGCAGCTGCTGCTGCTCACCCGGCTCGACGAGGGCGGGCTCGCGGTCTCCCGGCGTCCCGTCGACCTCGACGACCTCGTGCTGGCCGACGCGCGGCGCCTGCGGGAGGGCGGGGGTGTCGCGGTCGACTCCTCGGGAGTCGCGGCGGCCCGCGTCGAGGGCGACGAGCGGATGCTGTCCCGCCTCACGAGGAACCTCGCCGACAATGCCTCCCGGCACGCCGCCTCCCGCGTCGCGCTCGCGGTGCGAGTCGCCGACGGTGCCGTGGAGGTGACGGTAGACGACGACGGGTCGGGCATCCCGGAGGCGGAGCGGGAGCGCGTGTTCGAGCGCTTCGTGCGTCTCGACGAGGGCCGGGCCCGGGATGCCGGCGGCAGCGGACTCGGACTCGCGATCGTCGCCGAGATCGCCCGCGCCCACGGCGGCGCGGTGCGCGTGGAGGACTCCCCCCTCGGCGGCGCGCGCTTCGTCGTCACCCTGCCCGCCCCGGTGATCGAGTAGCGCCCGCAGGGCGCGCCCCTCCCCGGTGGTCGAGTAGCGCCCGCAGGGCGCGCCCCTCCCCGGTGGTCGAGTAGCGCCCGCAGGGCGCCCCTCCCCGGTGGTCGAGTAGCCCCCGCAGGGCGCGTGTCGAGACCTGAAGACCGGTTCAGGATGCTTCAGGCCCGGTTCAGCACCCGACGACGACAGTGGGACCCATGAACGACGACACCACGCCCCTCGAGTCCGCAGTCCCGAACCCGCCCGCCACCCCGCGCCGCCGCGTGCTGCGCCCCGTGCTCATCGGCGTCGGCTCCGGCCTCGCCGTGCTCGCGCTCGGCGCCGGCGGCCTCGCCCTCGCCGACGAGTTCGGCGACCGCGACGACCGCGTGGTGGTCAACTCGCAGCCGACCGAGGTCCCGCTGACCGGCGGCACCGCGACCCCTGAGGCGACCCCCGACTCGTCGGCCAGCCCGTCGGCGACCCCCGACGACCACGGCGGCCGCAACGTGAGCGCCGAGGACTACGCGCGCGTGAGCGCCGCGGCCCTCGCGGCGGTCGGCGGCGGCGAGGTGATCGAGCTCAAGCGCGACGACGACCCGGGCGTCGCGTGGGAGGTCGAGATCCTGCTGACGACCGGCGGCGAGGCGGAGGTCGAACTCGCGGAGGACCTCTCGGTCGTGCGCATCGACCTCGACCGCTGAACCCCGCTAGAACTCCCCCGCGAGGACCCGCCCCGCCTCTCTGAGCCACGGGGCGGGTTCTTGGCGCGACGCCTCGGCCGAGCCGGCGAGGTCGGCGAGCGCGATCGCGCGCACTCCGTCGGGTCGCACCCCGAGGACCCCGGCGACGACCGCCGCGGGTGCCCCGGCGTCGCGGGCGGCGTCGAGCACCAGCTGCGGCGCCTTCCCTCGTGCGGACTGCGCGTCGAACGACCCCTCCCCCGTGACGACGAGGTCGGCTCCGCGCACGGCGTCGTGCAGCCCGACGAGCCGGGCGACGGTCGCGGCCCCGGGCACGAGCCGCGCGCCCCACGCGAGGAGCGCGAACCCGGTCCCGCCCGCCGCACCGGCTCCCGGGATGGCGCTGTCGGCATCCAGGAGTCCCGCCCAGCGGGCGAGGGCGGTCTCGATCCGTGACACCTGCGACGGATCGGCGCCCTTCTGCGGCGCGAACACCCGCGCCGCACCCGAAGGTCCGAGCAGCGGCGAATCGACGTCGCACAGCACCTCGACGCCGCCCGGCGGCAAGGGCCGCAGCCCGGCCGCGTCGACCCGCACCGCGTCCTCGAGCCCGCGCGCGCCGGGGGCGACCGGCCGGTCGGCGGCGTCGAGGATGCGCACCCCGAGCTCCTCGAGCAGCCCCGCCCCGCCGTCGCTCGAGGCGCTGCCGCCGATCGCGAGCACGAGCCGGGCGACCCCGGCATCCAGTGCCGCGGCCACCGCGCGACCGAACCCGTGCGTCGACGCGTCCAGCGGCCGGAGCTCCCCGGCGAGGAGCTCGATCCCGGAGGTCGCGGCGAGCTCCACGACACCCGTCCCATCGGGGAGCTCGAGCCACGAGATCGTCACGTCGTCGCCGGACGGCCCCGGAACGACGACGGGGTGCCGCCGCGCCGCCGGCAGCGCGCCTTCGATCGCGTCGAGGGTCCCCTCGCCGCCGTCCGCCATCGGCACGACGACCACCTCGTCGCGCGAGCGGACGTCGGCCCACCCCGCGGCGAGCGCCTCCGCGGCGTCGCGAGCGCGGATGCTCCCCTTGAAGCTGTCGGGCGCGATGACGACGCGGAGTCGGGTCACGCGTCAACCGATCACGAGGTTCGCGGGCGGCTCCCCCGCCTCGAGACGTCGCACCTGTTCGAGCACGACAGCGTCGACCCGCTCATCCATCGCGTCGGTGTCGCCGCCGGAATGCGGGGTGATGAGCACTCCCGGGGCGCTCCACAGCGGGTGGTCCGCGGGGAGTGGCTCCGGGTCGGTGACGTCGAGCGCCGCCCGCAGCCGCCCCGAAGACACCTCGGCGAGGAGCGCGTCGGTGTCGACGACGGGTCCGCGCGAGACGTTCACGAGGAGCGAGCCGTCGGCCATCGCGGCGAGGAACGGGGCGTCCACCAGTCCGCGCGTCGCGTCGCCGAGCGGCACCGCGAGGATCACCACATCGGCCGTCGGCAGCAGCGCCGGCAGCTCGTCGGCACCGTGCACGCCGTCGCGCGCGGTGCGGGCGACCCGCACGACGTCGACGCCGAACGGCTCGAGTCGTGCGACGATCTCCCGCCCGACTCCGCCCACCCCGACGACCAGCACGCGCCGACCCGCGAGTCCCCGACGCCGCCGGTGGCTCCACGTGCCCGTGGCCGCGTCGCGCACGGCATCCGGGATGCCGCGCAGGTCGGCGAGCACGAGCGCGAGGGCGAGCTCCCCGGTCGACGCCTCGTGCACGTCGACCGCGTTGCAGTAGCGCAGCCCCGCGGGCAGGTGCTCGCGCACGCCGTCATAGCCGAGGGTCTGGCTCTGCACGAGCCCGATCGGGAGCCCCTCGAGTGCGCGCAGCTCGGGCGCGGCGATCATGTACGGGAGTACGAGGAGGTCGACGGGACCGGGGAACGGGGCGGCGTCGCCCGGCGCCCACGTCTCGAGGCGGCGTCCCGGAAGACGCGGTGCGAGTCGGCGACGGAGGGTCTCCGTCGGCAGCGCGACGACGGTCATGTGCTCCTCGTCGTGGTACGGCAGGGAGGACTCCCAGCGTGCGACAACGGCGATGGTGGAGATGGGGGGAATTGAACCCCCGTCCATCGCTGAGGACCTGCGCCTTCTCCGGGCGCAGCTCGTGAAAGCGTTCTACTCGGCTCCGACCTTTGCCACGAGCATCTAGGTCGACGAGCCCAGCCTCAGTGAAAGTCCCGCGAACCCCTGAGACTCAGGTTCACGGCGAGTCCCCTCGATGACGCCAGGGTCCGAGGCGGGGACGTACTCGGTCTGACGGACTCGGTCTACGCCTTAGGCGGCGAGAGCGAAGTCGGCGCGCTTAGCATTCGCACCTGTTTTTTGCGGAGGGCGTTAACGAGATAACCCCGCATCCTCGGCCCGCTTCTCGCAGCTTCACAGACGATGTCGAAACCGATCATCCCCATGTCGCGCCCCGCGCCGATCGTCGCCCGGAAGGGCGAGTGTGGCAGGCGGAGCGGCCGTTGTCGCACGCTGTGGAGTTTCCAAACCCGGCCGAAGCCGAGCACATCAGGATACAACGGGCCACCGGCATCCGCCATTCCCGGCACCTCCCGGCACCTCCCGGCACGTCCCGGCACGCTCGCGTCCGAGGCGCGGGGGCTCAGCGCGGCGGCGGGCCGCTGGTCGCCCGGCGCACGAGCTCGGGCTGGAGGGCGACGGCGCTCGGCGGTTCCCCCTCCGCCTGTGCGCGCAGCAACCGGGCCGCCGTGACGCCCATGAGGGAGCGCGGCTGGTTCACCGTCGTCAGCTGCACGGGCTCCAGTTGGGCGAAGATCGAGTTGTCGTAGCCGACGATGGAGAGCTGCTCCGGCACGGCGACGCCGGCCTCGTGGGCGGCGCCGAGGATGCCGACGGCGACGAAGTCGTTCGAGGCGAGGATCGCGGTCGGCCGCGACGGCCGCGCGAGCAGCTCCATCGCCGCCGCCCGTCCGCCGTCCTGGTTCGGCTCCGCCTTCACGACGTCGATGCTCCGCTCGAGGCCGGCCCGCGTCATCCACTCGCGGTAGGCGGCCTCGCGGGCCCGGGCGCCGGGGTTGTCGCCGGCCGACACGTGCGCGATCCGGACGTGCCCGAGGCCGGCGAGGTGCTCGACGGCGAGGCCGATGCCGGCGTGGTCGTCGGTGTGCACGTGGCCGCAGCCCACCGGCTGCTCCCCGGGGCGACCGACGACGACCGTCGGCAGCGCCGCGCCGAGGGCGGCGATGTCGTCGGTGGCCAGTCGCGGCGTCAGCAGGATGAGGCCCTCGACCCGGAGCTCCACGAACGTGTTGGCGGCGTCGCGCTCGCGGTCGGGGTCGCGGCCCCCGGAGGCGATGAGCGTGCGCAGCCGGTGCGCCGCCGCCTCCTCCTCGATGCCGTCGATGATCTCCGTGTAGAAGGGGTTGTGCAGGTCGGAGATGAGCACCCCGACGGTGTCGGTGCGCTGCTGGGCGAGCGTGCGGGCCGCGGCGTTCGGCCGGTAGCCGAGCCGCGCCATCGCGTCGTGGACGGCCTGCTTGCGCACCGCCCCGACCTTCTCCGGGTTCTGCAGCACGAGCGACACGAGCGACCGCGAGACCCCGGCCTCGCGCGCGACGTCGACGATCGTCGGTCGGCGTTCGGCGGTCACGGTGCTCCTCGCGGCGCGGGTTCGGCGACGCTCACCGCGTGACGGCGGGCGTCGGACTCGATCGTAGAGGAGCCGTCAGCCCTTCACCGCGCCCGACGTGAGCCCCGCGACGAAGTACCGCTGGAGGAAGGCGAACAGGATGACGACGGGCAGGATCGCGAGCACCGACCCGGCCATGAGCAGGTCCCACTCCGTCGCGAACTGGCTGCGCATCCCGGCGAGGCCGACCGGGATGGTGCGGAGGCTCGCGGAGTTCACCGCGAGCGACGGCCAGGCGAACTCGCCCCAGGTCCACATGAACTTGAGCACCGCGAGGGTGCCGTACATCGCGAGCGAGTTCGGGATGAGCACCGACCACAGCACCCGCAGCCGCGACGCCCCGTCGATGAACGCCGCCTCGTCGAGCTCCTTGGGCAGCGTCACGAACGTCTGCCGCAGCAGGAAGATGCCCGTCGGGCTGACGACGTACGGCGCGATGAGGGCGAGGTAGCTGTCGAGCCAGCCGAGGTCGCGCATCTGGATGTACAGCGGCACGAGGATGACCTGCGCCGGGATCATGATCGCGGCGATGACGAGCAGCAGCACGACCCGCTGCCCGGCGAACCGCATCCGGGCGAGCGGGTAGGCGATGAGGCTGTCGAACACGAGGTTCGCCGCGACGACGACGACGCAGACGAGCGCCGAGTTCGCGAACCACTGCACGTAGCCGCGGTCGGTGACGACGCGCACGTAGTTGTCGAGGGTCGCGTCGCCGAAGGCGAAGACATCCATCTGCGCCCCGAGGAGGTTCGGCAGCGGCTGGAACGACGCGAGCAGCATCCACACGAAGGGGGCGCCGGCGAACACGACGATCGCGCCCATGGCGAGGATGGCGAGCGTGCGGCGCACGACGGTGGCGGCGGTCATCGGTCGGCCTTCCGTCGGGCGAGGAGCTGGAGCGTCAGCGGGATGAGCACGAGCAGGAAGAGCGCGGTCGTGCCCGCGGCGGCGAACCCGACGTCGGTGAGCAGCCGGGTGTAGAGGAACGTGATGATCGTGAGGGTCGCGTTGCCGGGACCGCCCTCCGTCATCACCCACACCTGGTCGAACACCTTGAACGCGTTGAAGATCAGCAGCACGAGCACGAACAGGTTGGCCGCGCCGAGCATCGGGAACTTCACGCGCCAGAAGCGCTGCCAGCCGTTGGCGCCGTCGATCGCGGCGGCCTCGTCGATCTCCTTCGGGATGCCCTGGAGGCCTCCGAGCAGCACGAGCATGTAGATGCCGAAGTCCTTCCAGACCGACACGAGCATGACCGCCGGCAGCGCCCAGACGGGATGCTGGAGCCACGCGGGACCGTCGATCCCGAACACCGACAGGGTCTGGTTGGCGAGCCCGCCGGTCGGCTCGAAGATGAACTTCCACACCACGCCGGCGACGACCATCGGGATGATCGCCGGCAGCAGCGACACCGTCCGCACGAACCGCACCGCGCGCCAGGCCCGGTTGAGCAGCACGGCGGTGCCGAGCGACAGCGCGTAGGCCGTGACCGAGACGCCGACGGTGTAGACGAGGGTGACGAGCAGGCTCTGGTGGAAGGTCGAGGATGCCAGCAGCCGCTCGTACTGGAGCAGGCCCACGAAACGCGGCTCGCCGAGCAGGTTCCACTGGAAGAAGCTGAGCCCGAAGGCCTGGCCGAGCGGCCAGTAGAGGAACGCGACGAGGGGGATGAGGCCGGGGAGCACGAACAGCCAGGCGGTGCCGTTCTCCCGGAGCCGGGCGCTCATCGCCCCTCGCCGCTCCGCCATCAGTAGCCTGCGACCTCGAGCGCCTCGTTCACGGCGGCGTCGATCGCGGCGAGCGCATCCTCCACTGCCATGTCACCGTTGATCGCCGCGACGAGGTACTGCTTCTGCGCCTCCCAGCGGGCGGCCTGCGAGTAGCGCTCGTACATGATGTTCTCTCCGCTCGCGAGCGGGAGTTGGTCGAGCAGCGCGGCGCGGGCGGGGTCGTCCGCGAGGATCGCCTCGACCGCGGCGCGCACGTCCTCGTCGACCTTGTCGAGCTCGTACGGGAAGATCGGCGCGCGCTCGAGGTACCGCACCGCCTGCTCCGGCGAGGTCATCCACTTGAGGAAGGTGCCGACCGCCTCCGGGTGTTCCGTCGCGGCGTTCGCGACGAGGAACTCGCCGTCGACGTACGCGCTGCGACTCTCAGGTCCCTCGGGCATGACGGCGAGGCTCCACTCGTCGGCGAGTCCCGACGCCTTGATCTCGGGCAGGTGCAGCTGCTGGAAGGCGAACATCGCGATCGTGCCGTCGATGAAGCCGCCGACCGCGTTCGGCCCGGGGGTCGTGATGCCCTCGGCGACGAAGCTCTTGAGATACTCGAGCGCCTCGACGCCGGCCGGCGTGTTCGCGTTCGCGGTCGAGAAGTCGTCGGTCAGCTGGGTGCCGCCGGCGGCGTAGAAGAAGTTCGCCCAGGTGTGGTTGATCGCGTTGAGGTGGTCATCCATGCCCTTGATCTGGAATCCCATCACCTCGCCGCCCGACCCGGTCGTGATCGCAGCGGCGATCTCCTTCAACTCGTCCCAGGTCTCCGGCGGCCCGTCGTAGCCGTACTCCGAGAGGATCGTCTGGTTGTAGTAGAGGACGTTCGCGTAGTAGCCGATCGGCACCCCGTAGACCTCACCCTCGTGCCCGGCCGCCGACTCCATGACGTCGAGGAAGGGGTCGATGTCGTCGGCCGTGTAGCCGAGGTCGGTGAGGGGGGCGAGGGCGCCGGACGACAAGAAGTCCTGGTTCACCGGGGCCATGATGAACACGTCCGGTCCGGTGCCGGCGCCGACTGCCTGGATGATCTTGTCGCGACCGTCGGCCCACTGCAGGCCGGTGAACTCGACGACGACGTCGTCCTGGGCGGCGTTGAACTCGTCGACGTAGCCGCGCACGTCATCCTCGGTGTGGCCACCGAACGGCATGCTCCAGAACTGGATGGTCACGGGGCCGTCGGCCTCCGGTGCGGCGGGGGCGCAGGCTGTGAGGCCCAGCGCCGCGACGCCGGTCGCCGCGAGTGCGGCGAGGCGGGTTCTGCGGAAGTACATCATCGTCTCCTAACTCTGGTGGGGCGGGGCGGGTCAGTCGAGCAGGACGCTCTGACGGACGAGGGCGGAGCGCAGATCGGAGATCTCGAGCTCCCGGGTCGTGCGGCGTTGGTCGAGGGCGAGGGCGGCCGCGACTCCGGCCGCCTGCCCCATCCCCATCGCGGTGGCGGTGACGCGCGACGACCCGGCCGCGCGTCGCGTCGCCGAGTGGCAGCGCCCGGCGACGAGCAGGTCGTCCCAGCCCTGCGGTTGCAGGGTGCGGAACGGGATGTCGTACGGCTCCGGCGTGAACGCGTCGTAGTCGTGCAGACCGGCCCGGTCGGAGGGGTGCACGTCGACGTAGAAGCATCCCTTCACCACGGCGTCGTCGAACCGCCGGCTGGCGCGCACGTCGTCCTCGGTGAGCCGGTAGTCGCCGAGGATGCGGCGCGTCTCGCGCACCCCGGCGTACGGGCCGCTCGTGATGAGGTACGCGTCCCGGAACTCGGGCACCTCGGCGCGCCACGCGGCGACGAGGGTGGCGGCGTCGCGGCGTCCGAGGATCTCGGCGCGCGTGAGCACGTCCGGGTCGGTGGCGTCGCCGGGGATGCGCGTGAGGTTGAACACGAGCTCGTCCGGCGCGTGCGCGAAGTCGTCGTGGTCGGCGTGGAAGAAGTACAGTCCGATGTCGCCGGTGGCGTGCAGCCGTTCGACGACGGCCCGCATCCGGGACGTGAGGGTCTCGGTGTCCTGAACATTGCCGACCCGGAAGTGCAGGGTGAGCGGCTGGAGCGGCAGTCCCTTCTCGACCGGGGCGCCGGCCCACGCCGCGACGTCGGCGTCGCCGGTGGCGTCGATGGTGATGCGGGGCTTCACGATGCTGAGCCCCGCCTTGTTCGCGATGACCACGCCGGTCACCCGGCCGTCGTCGGCGACGACGTCGCAGACGACGGTGTGGAACAGCACCCGGAGTCGCTCGGACTGCTCGGTGAGCATCGTGTCGGCGACGTGCTTGAAGCGCTCCGGGTCGAGCGGCAGGAACGGGTGGTCAAGGTGGGTGGTGTCGGAGTCCGCGAGCCCGAGTCGCCGGAGCACTTCGAACGGGATGCCCCCGAGCGCGACCTTCCCGGTGCCGAGGTGGGCGATCCCGTCGAACCAGGGATTGCCGACGGAGGTGAGGATGCCGCCGACGAACCCGGCGCGTTCGACGAGGAGGGTGCGCGCCCCCGCGCGGGCGGCGGCGACGGCAGCCCCGAAGCCGGCGCAACCGCCTCCGGCGACGAGCACGTCGGTCTCGATGACGGGGAGCCGGGTGGCGAAGTCGGTGAGCATCCGTCCTCGATCTCTACTTGGAGCGTTCCAATTGGTACGCTCCAAGCACCGTATCGGCGCCACCGCGACGCGTCAAGCGCGACGGCGGAGAGGCGCGGCTCAGGCGCCGCTCAACGCCCGAGAGGCGGGAAACGCTCCGTCGAGAACACGAACTCGACGGGCACCTCGAAGAACGCCGCGATGCGCAGCGCCAGGTGCAGGCTCGGGCTGTACTCGCCCCGCTCGAGGTACCCCACCGTCTGGTAATGCACCCCGAGCGCCTCCGCCAGGTCGCGGCGGCTCACCCCGCGGTCGGCGCGCAGCGTCGCGATCCGGTTGTAGACCCGTTCGACGCCGCCCGGCTCAGACACGTTGGAGCGCCTTCTGCCGGGCGCGCTCGAGCGACGTCCCGGATTCGCGTCGCGCCATGCGACGCAGCAGCGGCGGGGCGATGAGGATGCCGACGACGGCCCACGCGCCCAGCACGCCGAACGCCTCGAGTGTGCGCCAGCTCTCGCCGATCTCGACCACGTGGAGATTCTCCGGCAGCAGCACCGATCTCAGCAGCAGCCCGAGCCAGTAGAGCGGAAGGAGTTGCCCGATCACCTGCGCCCATTCGGGGAACGTGATGAGCGGCACGAAGATGCCCGACGCGAAGACGACGGCCGCGCCGACGAGCAGACCCCACCCGGAGACGGCCCGCGGGTTGCGCGAGAGGGCCCCGACCGCGAGCCCGATCGGGAACAGGGCGACGAAGCCGAGCACGAGGATGCCGACGGCGGCGAGCGCGACGGGCCCGCGGTCGAGCAGCCCCCCGACGAGGAACAGCGACGGCACGAGGACGAGCGCGACGGCGACGGCCGACTCGAGGAGCGACCGCATGGTGATGCCGGTCGCGTAGGTGAGGGTGCCGTGCGGGAGCGCCTTCGCGCGCAAGAGGGTGCCGTCTTCGCGCTCGGTCGAGATCATGACGCCGACCCCCCAGGTGGCCGCGATGAGCAACTGCACGGCGAGGAGTCCGGGGAAGATGAACTGCGCCGTCGTGATGTCGAGCTCGGCGATGCGATCGGTGCGCAGGAACCACAGCACGACGACGGTGACGATCGCGCCGACGATCCAGAAGCCGACGTCGGTGGGGCTGCGCAGCGAGTTGAGGAACTCGACGACGCCGCGTCGCACTCCGGCGCGCAGCGCGGTGGGGATCGGCGCGGTCATCGGTCAGCTCCTTCCAGCTCGGTGTTCTCATGGCGACGGACCATGGCGAGGTAGGCGTCTTCGAGGGTGGCGCGCACGATCTCGAGACCCTCGACGCCGTCGGGGTGGCGGGCCAGCAGGTCGCGCACGAACCCGGTCGCGTCGGCGGTCGCGTGCACGTGGCGCTCGCCGTCGTGCACCCAGCGCACCTCGGTCGACCCGGCGACCTCGCGCGCGAGCGCCTCCGGGCTGCCGTCGGCGACGATGACGCCGCCGTCGAGGATGAGGATGCGGTCGGCCAGCCGCTCGGCCTCGCCGAGGTCGTGGGTGGTCAGCAGGATCGTCGTGTCGGCGAGGTCGGCGAGTCGGTGCACGAGTTCGTGGAAGTCGCGGCGCGCGACGGGGTCGAACCCGGCGGTCGGCTCGTCGAGGAACAGCACGGCGGGCCGTCCGACGATCCCGATGGCGACGTCGAGCCGACGGCGCTGGCCGCCGGAGAGGGTGCGGATGCGCGCGGCGGCGTGTGTGCTGAGCCCCACCTCGTCGAGCAGCGCATCGACGTCGTACAGGTCGCGGCCGTAGGGCAGGTACGACCTGCGCACGAGGTCGAGCAGGTCGCGCACCCGCCATCCGCCGTGGTCGCGCCACGACTGCAGCACGACCCCGACCTGGGCACGCCACCCCTCCCCCGCGGTCAGCGGGTCCTCGCCGAGCACGCGCACGGTGCCCGCGCTCGGGGCACGGAACCCTTCGAGGATCTCCACGGTCGTCGTCTTGCCGGCGCCGTTCGGGCCGAGGAGCGCCACGACCTCGCCGCGACCCGCCCGGAGGTCGACGCCGCGCAGCACCTCGGTCTCGCCGTAGGTCATCCGCAGTCCCGACGCCTCGAGGATGACGTCGTCGTGTCTCATGGCATCACCTGTCCTGTCCGTACTGTTGCCGCTCCCATACGTAGCACACCTACTACATCAATTCCCAGCCACGCCCTGCGAGGATGGGGCGCATGAGCGAGACGATCATCACCGTCCAGGGCACGGCCTCGGAGTGGTTCGACGCCGAGCGGGCGACCGTCAGCATCCAGGTCGCGCACGACGGCCCGAAGCGCGAGCCCGTGTTCGCCGCGACGACGACGGTCGCGGCGGAGGTCACGGCGGCGCTCAAGGAGCTCGAGGGGTCGGCGGTGACGCGCTGGTCGAGCGACCGCGTGCGGGTCTGGTCGAACCGGCCGTGGAACAACGAGGGCAAGCAGCTCGCCCCCGTCTACTACGCCGCGCTCTCGATCAGCGCGCGCTTCCAGGACTTCGACGCCCTCGCCGACTTCGTGGAGCGCTTCTCCGTCGTCGCGGGCGTCGCCATCGCGGGGATTTCCTGGGACCTCACCGAGGAGCGCCGCCTCGAGGTGACCGCCGACATCCAGGCTCGCGCCGTGCAGGACGCGACCGTCAAGGCCACGACCTACGCCCGCGTCGCGGGTCTCGCGCGCGTCACCGCCGTCGCGATCGCCGACCCCGGGATGCTGGGCGACGGCGCAGGTTCGCAACCCGGTTTCGACGCGCCGTACCCGCGCGCCGCCGGGAAGATGACGATGGCGATGGATGCCGCGGCCCCGCAGCTGGAGTTCACCCCGGACCGGATCGAGGTCGCCGCGGCCGTCGACGCGAGGTTCCGCGCGAGCTAGCTGTAGTTCTCTGGGACGTTGTGAACGCGGGAGGTAGGCGAAGACCTCCGCGACGATGTGGGTATCTCACACTCACTTCGACAACGGAGGTCTTCGTGACTCACGCTAATGCGCCGTTGACGCCAGAGGGGCGTCGGCGGTT
>Ga0065721_10048829_pt1 | contig 74880 bp, 72 predicted proteins | sample Mesricmetagenome_FD_59108 | JGI IMG/M metagenome (GOLD analysis project Ga0065721, IMG submission 59108) | Mesophilic microbial community from rice straw/compost enrichment Sample: eDNA_1 v2 (version 2) | ecosystem: Engineered > Solid waste > Grass > Composting > Bioreactor | place: USA: Davis...
CAGTCCCAGTGTGGCCGATCACCCTCTCAGGTCGGCTACGCATCGTCGCCTTGGTGAGCCGTTACCCCACCAACTAGCTAATGCGCCGCGGGTCCATCCATAAGTGGCAGATTGCTCCGCCTTTCCCGATCCGGCCATGCGACCAATTCGCGTATCCGGTATTAGCATCCGTTTCCGAATGTTATCCCGGTCTTATGGGCAGGTTACCCACGTGTTACTCACCCGTCCGCCGCTAACCTTGTCCCGAAGGACAAGACCCGCTCGACTTGCATGTATTAGGCACGCCGCCAGCGTTCGTCCTGAGCCAGGATCAAACTCTCCATTAAAGTGTTTGACTTGCTCAAACTTGTTTTTATCGCTTTTCCGTTATTTCTAACGGGGCAGTTTCGCTCGTTGTTCAGTTTTCAAAGAACAATTTCTTTTTCGTTCATCGCCGTGTTTCTCAGCGGCGACTTTTATAATATATCACAGCCGCCTAGATGATTGCAAGTACTTTTTTTAAAAACTTTTTTAAAGCTTTTATTTCCTTGCACTTGGCGCGAGAAGTAATATACCATGAATCAAACAATAAGGTCAACCCTTCGTCCAAAAAACTTTATGGGCTTATACAATGAAGTACTGTACACCGGCAATAAGGGCGATACCCGGTACGCCAAGTACGACAACAGTACCTATTGTAACCGGATTTAGAGGAATATATATATGGGGGATAAGTCCGGAGAAATTTAGAACGTAAAGCACTACTGCAGCAAGCACAAAATGAATAGTAAAGTTACGCAGCCAGATCCATGACAAGCGTTGTCTGACCAATACAGCTACTAACGCAACAGAAGACAAAATAAGCATTGCCATCCAGATTGTTTTCATTGCAACGCCCCCCTCCACTCCGGCCAAGCACTGCATGTACGCTTGGCAATTCGGATAAGCATCTCGTATCGTTTCTCCGCTGTGATAAGGGCATAGATCGCATAATCTATCTGGTCCTCACCAACAGCTACATCGAAGAATCGGGTAGCATTCACCCATTCTTTGCGTGCTTCTTCAATCTCCGCCCGCAAATGTTCTCTCCATTCTGCTGTATTTGCCTCTGGCACTGGCTGCACATGGGCTCTGACAATCTCCAGCCCGCCCGTATGCCTGTCTTCATTCGGCTGCTTCATTTCACGCCATAGATTTGCCATTATATTTCGCCTCCTTGCTCGTCCATTCGGACAAGACATTTCTATATATGTATAGAGGCTTGGTCAAATTTAGAACGATTGTATCCGGACAAGCATAAATGGCTTTGCCATCCGTCGATTCCCCTTGCCCATTTACATGGACGGAATTCAATCGCAGGGCTGATATTATCCGTGTTTCGTACCACTATGCTGGAACAGCTCCAATGTAACAACGCCATTCATCCTCACCTGTCTCGTTGCCCGGCCCAAAACCATAAGCGAGCTGCATGGCCGTACCGTCTTCCACAGGAACAGTATACGTTTCCAGTTGAAATAAGAAGTATGGCGAGGAGAAAGCCTGTACTTGTATCTGAACAAAACAAAAGCCGTTCCCTTAAAGGGAACGGCTCCACATTCTATATAGATCTAACTCAACTCTCTGCGTCCTTCAAGTGCCTTGGACAAGGTAACTTCATCGGCATATTCGAGATCTCCGCCAACCGGAAGGCCATGGGCAATACGTGTTACCCGAATGCCAAACGGCTTGACGAGCCTCGAAATATACATCGCTGTCGCTTCACCTTCAATATTCGGATTCGTTGCCAGAATCAGCTCTTGCACACGCTCATCACTTAAACGGCGGAGCAGCTCTGCAATCTTAATCTGATCAGGTCCGATACCCTCAATCGGCGAGATGGCACCTTGAAGCACATGATAATGCCCTTGGAACTCCTTTGTCCGCTCCATGGCCACAAGATCCTTCGACTCCTGGACAACACAGATCACAGAATTATCCCGCGTCTTGTCCTGACATATCCGGCATGGATCCGTATCGGTAATATTGCAGCAGACGGAGCAGTACGTTAAATTCCGCTTTACGCTGACAAGCGCTTTGGCGAAATCAATAACATCATCTTCCTTCATGCGAAGCACATGAAAAGCCAGTCTTGCAGCTGTTTTCGGTCCAACGCTCGGAAGCCGGGTAAAGGCATCTATCAGCTTCGCTATCGGTTCAGGGTAAAACAAAATGTGCAGCTCCTTTCAAGCCTTCGGCACGTAAACGGCTGACGCCGCCCTTACGGCGGCGTCAGCATACGTCTTGCTTGTATATGGTGGGTAGACTGTCGATCAAAATTAGAACAATCCAGGAATTTTCATGCCGCCTGTAAATTTGCCCATGTCCTGGTTCGCAATTTCGTCCACTTTCGTCAATACATCATTAACAGCAGTCAGAACAAGATCTTGCAGCATTTCTACATCATCCGGATCTACCGCTTCAGGTTTAATCGTGATGCTCATAATTTTCTTGTGGCCGTTTGCTACTACGGTTACTACGCCGCCGCCTGCTGTACCTTCAACGGTTTTGTTAACAAGCTCTTCTTGTGCTCTCATCATTTGCTCTTGCATCTTCTTCACTTGTTTCATCATTTGGTTCATGTTATTCATTACTGGTCACCTCATCGTAATAGTTAGTTATCTTCTTTAATTACAACTAAGTCTTCACCAAAAAGCTTAACAGCTTCCTCTACCCATTGTGGACGCTGTTCCTCTCCGGTGTCAATTGCATCCGGCTTTAATTCTAAGGTTTCACCCTGCTGTTCCCCAGAACGGCTGGATGCATTCTGCCACTCCTTCAGCATGCAGGTCGCAAGCTTAACCGGATTGCCAAACACATCCTGCATCACCCGTTCGATAATCTCCCGGTGTGCCGGTCGCTCCGTAGTCTCCCGGTGCATGGTGTTCTTGAAAGCAATCAGAATCGTGCCATCTGTTGCGGCTACCGGTTCACCATCAACCAGCCACGCATGGACCGTAATCCTGGCTTCCTTTACCCGTTGAAGCACTTCGTTCCACTTCATTCTTGCCTGTCCCGTACCTGGACTGCCGGCTGCAGCAACAAAAGGATCAAGCTTGACAGTAGCTCTGCTGATTGTCCCGCCGCTTCCGCCAAATCCGCCGCGTCGGGACTGATTGGCAGCCTGGCGCACCGCACCGCTGTCCGCAGAAGCACCAGCGCCAGCTGCAACACCATTTTGAATTAGCTGCTCCAGCTTACGCTCAAGCACCTCTACCTGTTGGCGCAGCCGCTGAACCTCAGCTGAAGCGACCGGCTGAGAAGCCGGTGCCGGTGCAACTCCGCCGCCTGATGATGCTGCACCGCCTTCATTGCCAATCGTGCATATTTTCATTAGCGCAACTTCAAATAAGGTCTGCGGTTGAGAGGCATGCTTCATGTCTGATTGATAACCATTCAATGTATCAATCATCCGAAATAGCCGTTCCGAGCTGAATGCCTCTGCCATCCCCTGGAAACGTTCCGCATCAACTAACCGTTCCGTCACCGCGCCCTTCGGCGCCAGCTTTAATACAAGAAGGTCCCGGAAGTAGAAGATCAGATTCTCCATACATTTGTCCGCACTTTTGCCGGCCTGCGTCAATCCTTCCACAAGCGGCATAATGGCTGCAACATTCCGGTCTTTAATTGCTTCCGCCAGCGAATAAAACTGATCGGCAGCCATACCGCCGGTGACATCAACAGCTCCATCAAGAGTAATCCTTGAGCCCCCAAAGGCGGCTACTTGCTCAAGCAGGCTTATCGCATCCCGCATACCGCCTTCGGATAACCGAGCAATGTACGCAATCGCGTCCTCTTCAGCTTCAATGCCCTCTTCTCTGCAAATCTCAAACAGCCGTTCCGACTGCTCTTCCAGCGAGACTTGCCGGAAGTCAAATCTTTGACAGCGCGAGATAATCGTTGCGGGAAGCTTATGAGGTTCCGTCGTAGCCAAAATAAAGATAACATGGCCCGGCGGTTCCTCTAATGTCTTGAGAAGCGCATTAAACGCTTCGGAGGTAAGCATATGAACTTCATCAATAATATACACTTTATACCGAACTTCAGACGGGGCATACCGAACTTTATCCCGGATATCCCGAATTTCATCTATACCCCGGTTAGACGCCGCGTCAATTTCCACAACATCCATAATATGACCGGCTGTGATCCCGCGGCATGCATCGCATTCATTACAAGGCTCTTCAGCAGGGCCGCGTTCGCAGTTAACCGCTTTCGCAAGCACTTTGGCAGCCGTTGTTTTCCCCGTCCCCCGAGGTCCATTAAATAAATAGGCATGCGAGACACGATTCTCTCGAATCGCATTTTGCAATGTTTGAATAATATGCCGTTGTCCAACCATATCCTGGAACGTCTGCGGACGCCAGGCACGATATAATGCAATATGACTCACGCGTTTACGTTCCCTTCGGCTTGCATTCTTATTCTTCTATTATACATCATGATGTCTATATGCAAAACAAAAACACCTGCATTCCTGGCATCTGCTTCAAAGATAGCAGACACTCGTCGCTGGTGTTCCTCACTCAAACTATGAATATGAAGGTACCGTGCACCTGCCCTCGATAACATGCGATCCAGGCGGCACTCTTGCGTCCCAGCTCGAGTCAGGCACTCCCCCGGCACATGAACTAACCTGCTTACGGCTGCTTCCTTCCGGACCTGACCGGGTTCACAAGCGTCCATTGCGGAGGACCCAACTGTCAACACTGATTGCAAGCGCCAAACCCTGCATCACATAACCTCAAGCAGGAATTCAACCTCGCTAAAGCGGATTGCGAGTTACAGGGCACCGCTAACTCCCCATCTAGCACGGCAAAACTAAGTATAGCCCATCCCAGCACAAAGCGCAACCGTAGGATAATGGCAGAGGGAAATTAACGGGATGCTTTTACTTTGACATGATAGCGGGGCATATTGAACTGCAAGACCTGCTGCACTTTTGTTTGCAGCGCTTCAAGTTGTGCATCCGTTAAATTTGGAGCTGCCGTTATATGAACTTTCAGATTCTCTCCATTAAAGGACACTCTGCTGTCTTTAATGCCCTCGATCGGCTGCAGAACTTGGTTAATAAGCTTCCTGTCCGACTCATAAGTAAGAAATGTCTTGTTATTAGGCAGGTTCGGGTTGCTGTTGGAATAGCCCATGTATCCATCATGACCGTAGGTTTCTGATTTCTGATCATTCGTGCGATGCCCGTTATTCACACCGTCAGCAGCGCAGGCTGTCAGACTTCCGATGATAAAAGCAGGTATAGCAAACCCCATAAATATTAAGCGCAATTTGCGGCGCAGCATTTTCTTGGTAAGCAATCAAAAAACCTCCCTTTAACCATAGGATGGCTAAGGGAGGTTTTCTTATTCTGCCAAATAAATCCTAGGCAGATAATGAGATTAGATGCCGTATTTCTTTTTGAAACGATCGACGCGACCGCCTGCATCCAAGAACTTTTGCTTACCCGTGAAGAACGGGTGGCATACGGAACAAACCTCTACACGAAGGTTCGACTTGATCGAACCAGTCTCGAACGTGTTACCGCAAGCGCAAGTGATGTTGGATACGTGGTATGTCGGATGAATACCTTGTTTCATCTCGTTCACCTCTTTCTGCCCTGAACCACATGCGGGTCCAGAGTTAAAATCACACAACACGGATTATAGCACGACGATTACAAGCATGCAATGCCGATGTTTTTGCCAGCTACTTAAATGCAGCAGCCGGAGGGAGATGCGTGTATGAGCCAATGACAACATCAGGAAGCTCTTCACGGAAGATTTCGAGCATTTGCTTCATCCCGTAAATCTCACCCTTGGCTGGCGGAATAAGCTGCAAATAGCTCTCTGGATCGATATTCAGGTTACGCATTTGGATCAGCTTGAGACCCGTCCTCTTCGCAAACCCGATCATTGCTTCAATCTCTTCCTCACGGTCTGTTACACCAGGGAAAATGAGATAGTTAATGGATGTATACACACCTTTATCCGTTGCATACTTCAAAGATTTCTCTACATTAGCAAGCGTGTAGGCACGTGGTTTGTAATACGCATTATAATGCTCGTCAATGGCACTGATCGTGCTGACACGCATAAGATCAAGACCCGCGTCCACAATCGCACGCATGAAATCGGTCAGGCCGGCATTGGTGTTAATATTAATATAGCCTTGCTTCGTCTGGCTTCTGACGATCTTCATCGCTTCCACAATAATCTTGGCTTGCGTAGAAGGCTCGCCTTCGCAGCCTTGTCCAAAGCTGATGATCGATTCCGGCGTCTTCAAATGCTCAAGCATGACTTCAACAATCTCATCTACCGTTGGCTTGAAGTTCATTCGTGTCTGCGGTGCTACAAAGCCGCTGTCGTCAGGCTGCTCGGAAATACATCCAAAGCATCCTGCATTACAGGAATAAGAGACGGGCACCCCGCCCTCCCAGCGCTGCAGGAACGTATTGGAAGATGTCAGGCATTCATAACCAAGCGCACAATGAGATAAATGCTTGTAAAGCCGGTTCTCCGGGTATTTGGATGTCAGCCGCTCGACTTGTTTGCGAACCTCTCCGCGGTCGCAGTTAAGCGGATCCCATTTGTAGGGATCATCTGATTGCTCCGCAGCTACATAAAACTCGCCGTCTTTCCAGACAACTGATGTGTATCCAAACAGCGGGAATTTCTCATTCTTATCCGTCTTCACATAACCAGGCAACGCCAGACGAGTGAAGCCCTGAGGCAACAAAGCGCCTACGGCTTGGTAGTTGCCGGAAAGCATCTTCATATCACCGGTGTCCGGGTCCATAAAGACAGGACGGGTATGCGGCAAACCTACAAGTGTCGCCCCTCTTGGCAGGGGGATCAGTTCTTCTTCCATCAGCTCGACGATCATATCGCCGCTGCGCCCAAGCGCAATATAGTCAGGATGATCAAATACATTACCTTGCTCATCCGCATAAACGAGATTCATCTTGATGTCCTCCTTCGGGCGACATTAGGAGCCGTGCGTCGTGCGCGGCGCTGGTCGCCTTCCGGTTGCTGCGCTGCTTTTGAGCCCCGTACCCGTACCCGCTGTACCTGTTCCGGTACTTGTCCGCTTTTGCGGCGCAGGCTTTTCTTCCGATGTATCAAGCGACATCAGAAATTCTTCATTTGTCTTCGAATCGGCAAGCTTCTTCAAGAAACCGTCAACGAAGTCAGGCGTATCGGTCATATTGCGGCGCACAACCCATAATTTATCCAGTTCTTCTTTTGATAAAAGCATCTCTTCGCGGCGTGTACCCGATCTGCGAATATCGAGCGCCGGGAAAATACGGCGTTCTGCCAGCTTACGGTCGAGATGCAGCTCCATATTGCCCGTACCTTTAAATTCTTCATAAATGATATCATCCATACGCGAACCGGTCTCAATAAGCGCCGTCGCAAGAATCGTCAAGCTGCCGCCTTCCTCCACGTTCCGGGCTGCACCAAAAAAGCGCTTCGGACGATGGAAGGCTGCCGGATCAATACCACCGCTAAGCGTACGGCCGGATGGCGGCACAACAAGGTTATAGGCACGCGCAAGACGGGTAATGCTGTCAAGCAAAATAACAACGTCTTTCTTATGTTCCACAAGCCGCAATGCTCTCTCCAGCACAAGCTCGGCTACCTTAATATGATTCTCTGGCACTTCATCAAATGTAGAAGCAATAACTTCACCCTTCACGGAGCGCTGCATATCCGTTACTTCCTCCGGACGCTCATCAATCAGCAGCACAAACAACTCGATATCCGGATGATTTGTCGAAATACTGTTCGCAATTTCTTTGAGCAGCAAAGTTTTACCCGCTTTTGGCGGCGCTACAATCAATCCGCGTTGGCCAAGACCAACAGGTGCAAGCAAATCCATAATCCGTGTAGAAAGTTTGGAAGATGCCGTCTCCAGCACGAGTTTCTTCTGTGGATAAAGAGGGGTTAGAGCGGGAAAATGAAGTCTTTCGGCCGCTTGTGCAGGATCGGTGCCGTTTACGGCATTGACCTGGAGGAGACCAAAATATTTTTCCGAGTCTTTCGGCAGCCGGCATTTGCCGGATACAAGATCACCGGTACGCAAATCAAACTTTCGAATCTGGGAAGCTGAGATATAAATATCCTCTTTACTCGGCAAATAGTTAATCGGCCGGAGGAAGCCAAAGCCTTCCGGCAAAGTTTCAAGTACTCCCTGCATAAACATGAGGCCGCTTTTTTCCGCTTGTGCCCGTAATATTGCAAAAATCAATTCCTTCTTCTTCAGCTGACCGTAGTACGGAATTTGATACTGCTTTGCCAATTTGTACAATTCAGTCAGCTTCATTTCTTCGAGATCACCGATCTGAAGATCTGTCATATTCTCACCACTTTGTATTCAGTTTTAGCTATCATTATATACCCGATTTGACGCCTTCTATTCGTCCTGATTCATAGAAAGACGCCAAATCAACAGATTCTTTTATTTTCGATTACTCTGTTTCCCGCCAAACATCTGCACCAAGTTTGCGCAAATTATCAACGAGATTGTCATATCCGCGGTCGATATACTCAACGCCGGTAATCTCTGTAATTCCTTCCTTTACTGTAAGGCCGGCAATAACAAGCGCAGCGCCTGCGCGCAGATCGGCAGCTTTAACCTTCGCAGCGCATAGCTCTCCGCCCTCAATAATCGCTGATCGGCCTTCCACACGAATATTCGCACCCATCCGGTTGAGCTCCGGCACATGCTTGAACCGGTTGCTGTAGACATAATCGCTCAAGATGCTCACGCCTTTGGCCTGAGCCAGCAGAGTCGTCATCGGCGACTGAAGGTCTGTCGCAAAACCGGGATATACAAGAGCCTTCACATCAACAGCTGTATATTCCGGCGCGCCAATAATCCGGATCGATTCATCCATCTCGTGAACCGTAACGCCCATTTCTTCCAGCTTGGCCGTCATCGCTTCCATATGCTTCGGAATGACATTGTCAATCGTCACATCACCGCGTGTAGCGGCAGCCGCAATCATGTAAGTGCCTGCCTGAATCCGGTCCGGAATGATCGAATGACGGCAGCCATGCATGCTGTCTACCCCTTCAATTCGGATCGTCTCTGTTCCTGCGCCTTTGATTCTTGCGCCCATGGCATTAAGAAGTGTTGCTACATCTATAATCTCAGGCTCTTTTGCCGCATTTTCGATAATGGTAGAACCCTTGGCACGCGAGGCCGCAAGCATAATATTAATGGTAGCTCCAACGCTGACAACATCAAGATAAATTTTTGCTCCGCGCAGCTCTTTCGCGTGAATTCGCATCGAGCCGTGTTCATTCGTAACGGTAGCCCCTAATGCCTCAAAGCCTTTGATATGCTGGTCAATTGGTCTAGGCTCAAAATTACAGCCGCCCGGCAATCCTATTATTGCTTCCCCAAAACGTCCAAGCATGGCGCCCATCAGATAATACGAGGCACGCAGCAGCTTCACTTTTCCATTAGGCATCGGCTTTGATTCAAGCCGTGAAGGATCAATCTTCATGACATCGCCCTGCCAGCTTACAACAGCACCGAGGTCTTGCAGGATCTCACTATATACGACAACATCGCTTAAATGGGGCAAATTGTCCAATACCACTTCTGATTCTGCCAATATAGCAGCCGGAACCAGAGCGACGGCACTGTTCTTTGCTCCGCTTATTTGGACGGTGCCCCGCAGCGGACGTCCACCGCGTATCATCAATTTCTCCATCAAATATAGTCCTCCCAAGATTTAAAAAGAAACAAAGGAAAACCGCCTAATGGCGCGAGCTTATACAGACACACTCGCCGTGATAGGCGGTACATTATCCCCTACTCCTATTTTGTACACTTTGCTTCGTCAATGCCCCGTAAGGAAGCACAATATAATCATCAAAAAGCTATTATCATGTCTATTAGACTTTATATTCTGAGTCATTATACCATATCGGGACAGGGAATGGTATTTCATTAGAGAAGTAAACGACTGCTGAGAAACCTTTAATTTAGGCAAGCAAAGCGAATCGGCTTTTCCATCCTTTTATAACTTATCGCGGTTCAATCCGGAGGTATTCCAAGCCCTTTTCCACGTGAAATTATAATAAAAAAAGGGTCCCTCAGGACCCTACCGCAAAGCGGTTATTGGAATTGCCGCCGTGAAGCTGCATGTTAACTGCAATTCGCATTTCATCAATATCAAACGGCTTCGTGAAATGCATAACTGCACCTAGATCAGTAGCTTCCTTGATCATATCGAGCTCACCGTAAGCGGTCATCATAATGACCTTGATATCACGGTTAATAGCCTTCACATGCTTCAAAATTTCAAGACCGTCCATCCCTGGAATCTTCATGTCAAGCAGAACGAGATCAGGATTCTCGGCCTTCACAATTTCCAGTGCCAGCCTACCATTTGAAGCTTGGAAAGTATCATAGCCTTCACTGCTGAATACTTCCATTAGAAGTACCCGGATGCCATTCTGATCATCAACGATCAATAGCTTCTTCTTCTCCAAGACATTTACCTCCCGCGACTCGACCCACAACTGGTCAACTCTTCCATAATCGTTAATATATTCGCGCGGAGGAACATATTATCCTGCTTTTCCTACAAAAAAAATGGAACATGCAATGTCAGAACAGCCGTTCTTACTTCTCGGAGTATTTCAATGCTGCACGCACAAAACCGCGGAAGAGTGGTTGCGGACGGTTCGGACGGGATGTAAATTCCGGATGGAATTGAACCGCAAGGAACCATGGATGCTCGGGAAGCTCAACCATTTCGACCAAACGGCCGTCCGGCGATGTGCCGGAAATACGAAGACCCGCCGACTCAATGCGCTCACGATATTCGTTATTGAATTCATAGCGGTGACGATGACGCTCATACACCAGCTCATCATTGTACTCTGCAGCCGCAAGCGTCCCCGGCTTCAATTTGCAAGGGTAGAGGCCAAGACGCATCGTGCCGCCCATATCTTCAATATCCTTCTGGTCAGGCAGAAGATCAATAACCGGGTAAGACGTTGATGGATTGATCTCCGCACTGTTCGCGTTGTACAGTCCGGCTACGCTGCGCGCGTATTCGATAACCGCAACCTGCATGCCAAGGCAGATCCCGAAGAACGGAATTTGCTGCTCGCGAGCGTAACGGATCGCCGAAACCTTACCTTCGATACCGCGATCACCAAAACCGCCAGGCACGAGAATACCGTGTACCCCTTTGAGTGCTTCTGCAACAGTCTCATCATCAATCTCTTCTGCATTCACCCAACGCAGTTTCACTTCGGAATCAGCATCAATACCTGCATGACCAAGCGCCTCTACGATCGACAGATAAGCATCATGCAGCGCAACATATTTGCCGACAATAGCGATTTCGGTCGTTTTGTGCAGCGACTTTACGCGATCAACAAGCTCTTCCCATTCTGTCATGTCCGGCTGGTTCGTTGTAAGCTTCAAATGATTCACAACGATATCGTCAAGACCTTGCTCGCGAAGCATCAGCGGCACTTCATACAAGGTCGAAGCATCGATACATTCAACAACCGCGTTAGCGTCGATATCGCAGAACAATCCGATCTTGCGTTTCAGATCCTCCGACAGCGCATGCTCGGTACGGCATACAATTACATTCGGCTGAATACCGATGCTGCGGAGTTCTTTTACGCTATGCTGCGTTGGCTTTGTTTTCACTTCGCCCGCTGCTTTAATATATGGAATAAGCGTTACGTGAATGTACATCACGTTGTCGCGTCCGATGTCACTCTTAATTTGGCGAATGGCCTCAAGGAAAGGCAAGCTTTCAATATCACCCACGGTACCGCCGATTTCGGTGATAACAACATCAGATCCGGCCTCTTTGCCCGCACGGTATACACGCTCTTTGATCTCATTGGTAATATGCGGGATAACCTGAACCGTTCCGCCCAGATATTCACCGCGGCGTTCTTTGGAAATAACGTTCGAGTAAATTTTACCCGTTGTTACACTGCTGTATTTCGTCAAGTTAATATCAATAAACCGTTCATAATGCCCAAGGTCAAGGTCTGTTTCCGCACCGTCGTCTGTTACAAACACTTCACCGTGCTGGTACGGGCTCATCGTTCCCGGGTCAACGTTGATATAAGGATCGAATTTCTGAATCGTTACTTTCAGGCCTCTGTTCTTAAGCAGACGACCAAGTGATGCAGCCGTAATCCCTTTGCCGAGCGATGAGACGACGCCCCCGGTTACAAAAATATATTTCGTCACTGTGTAAATACCCTCCATGCTCCTCTGGTTATGTTTAGGTTTTCCCATTTGTGCAATAAACATGGTTTAGCAGGCGATGTATCCCTCTATCCAGTTTATGGATGGACAAATCAGGGTCCTGAACTTGCTTCTAACTTGCTTCTACAAACAAAAAAAGTGACACCCGTCTTCACGGGGCACTTTTCATTTGGCATATTATTAAACGTTAGCTTGCCGGCACGAGCGCGGCAGAACTATATCCGCGAAGGCCTGTATCCTTCAAAAAAAGGACAGGTAAGCCATTGCTGCTTATGCGGTACGTTAACCGAATCTTAAAGCCCATGCAATAGTTTACTCTGCCCGTATACGGACTGTCAAGGGTAAACACAGTCAAGCTGAGGACGATTATTTGTCGTCTTCTTCATCATCATCGTCGTCAAAATCTTCTTCTTCCGAATCTTCATCGCCAAGTTCCGCATCAGCATCAATCTCTTCGTCGACCTCTTCATCCTCGAGCTCTTCGTCTTCGATGCCAACCTCTTCATCCACTTCTTCTTCAGCTTCCGCTTCGCCGAATTCACGATCTTCATCGTAAGAATCGTAATCTTCTTCATCCGCTGTGTAAGAATCATCTTCCTCATCCGCGAACAGATCTTCATCATCATCTTCGTCATTAATGATACGAGGACGCTTCGCATTCGTGATTGGATCCTCGTTCTTTTCAACCGGATACCAGCGTTTCAATCCCCACATATTGCTTCCAACGCAGGCGAAACGGCCGTCAATATTAATCTCCGTATATACTTGAGCGATTACTTGGTTAACTTCGTCCGCAGACAGGCCGCGAACCTTCGCGATTTCCATCATCAGGTCACGGTAGTAATAAGGCGTATTGGCCGATTTCAACAATTCAAACGCCAAGTCGACCATAGGCATTTCCTTTATCCGCTCAGGATCGAGCTTCAATGCAATATTGCCGCTGCTCACATGGACACATCCTCTCTTGCTATCTTCATACTTTCGTCATCATAACCATTATCAAAGTATAGTAAAACCTATTTTATTCAAAAAAGCAAGCCGTCCTGGCCGCCTGTTCTGCCCGCATCTCCCTTTGAAACAGAAAAAAGCGAAGGGCTGTCCCTTCGCTTTGACTGTATCCATCCAGACAGCGCATCAGTGATGCGGACCGGAGCGGTAAGAGTCCCTGAGAACTCTTACTTCATCCTATGTCCCTCGTGCGATTTTGACACGGCTTCACGCCTAATTATCTAAAAAAAGGCAAGTTGCTCATGCGGCCGAACCCCCCTCTTCATACAATAGTTCAGCATCGTCCGTCGGGAGGGGACGCGTAATTGGACATCACCGCTTTTCTCCATTGGTTGAAGGACACGGTGGCTTGCACGGGCCAAACGACAAAAAATCGGATTATCCGATTTCAACAGCAAGGGGATTATCGACGATTTCTGCAGGAATGGTCGGAAGCAACGGCAAACTTCCCCGAGTTGAAGCCGGTTAAGCAAATGCGCATTATTCGTGCAATCTCTTGTCAGCTCCCTGTCGAAGCAACTTTATCAGGATTCTCCGGCGGCGTATGGATTGAAAACGACCGCCGTATTACCGTTCACACGGCAGCCAAAACCATGCCGCTGGATAAAGGCATCCCTTGGGGCGTGCAGCAAATCAAAGCTCCGCTTGCATGGAGCTCAACGACCGGACACAGAATCAAAATTGGCGTCATAGATACCGGCGTCGACTTTAGCCATCCTGATCTCCGCCAGTCGCTGTCGCGCGGTATTAATCTGCTCAACCGCAGCATGCTGCCTCATGATGACAATGGCCATGGCACTCATATCGCTGGAACGATTGCCGCAGCCAACCAGGTGCACGGCATGATCGGCATCGCGCCGCGGGCACAAATTCTCCCGGTCAAAGCATTCGACCATAATGGAAGTGCCTTTGTATCCGACATCATACTTGGCATTGATTGGTGCGTCCGCAACCGGGTCCATATTATTAACATGAGCTTTGGCATGAAAACCCGCAGCAAAGCTCTCCTCAATGCGATAAACAATGCTTATAACGCCGGCGTTATCGTGGTAGCGTCATCAGGAAATGACGGCAAGCGCCGCTCGGTCGATTATCCGGCCAGATATCCGCAGACGATATCTGTCGGAGCAACTAACAAACTGCGGCGCATTGCCCCGTTCAGCAACCGGGGGACGTTCATTGATATTTATGCGCCCGGCGATAAAATCTTCTCCGCTTGGCTTCGAGGCAAATATCACGAAATGAGCGGAACATCGATGGCTACCTCTCATGTCAGCGGAGCCATCGCTTTGCTGCTGGCTCATAAGCCGGGATTATCTCCTGCGGAGATTAAAGCGATCCTGAAAAAATCATACCTGCCGCTGCGAAGCACGAAAGCACCCCGTTATACCGGGGAGATCGATGTAATGAAGATGCTGGGGGCGGCGGAGCGATGAGGACGGACCAATGAGATGAGGGCAAAGAACTTTGTTTGCCGTTGAGGAGACTGGCGGCGAACAATGTATCTCCCTCCGGTTGCTGTTGTGTCCACTTTGCCCGAACAAGGCTCACAGGATGCAAAGTGTACACAAAGGCAAGCGCTTCGCTCCTCCGGGAGATACATTGTCCTTGCCCTTTTCATCGGTCTGTTGAGAGGCGAAAAGAAACCGTTCTGGGGATGTCCCCGGAACGGTTTCTTTATTTAGGCCAGCAGGGATTTGCTACGCTGTATCTAATGCAGGATATTTGCCTGGCTTAGGCCAATAATGGGAGTTAGGTTGTATCGAATGCAGTATAATCGGGTTAAAACGGCCGACTAGCGGCTCTTTTGAGTGAATATACTGCATTGAATACAATGTACGAAGCTACGCCCTGCTCAAAAAGCGAAATTTACTGTATTCCGTACAACGTATGTAAGGTTACTGGCTGGTGAAGCAGAAGATGGAGGAAAAAAGCACCGAAGTTCGAACCACCAGTGTAGATACTACTGGCAGCATATCAATAACATGCGGCAATCAGAGCAATAGCAATTCATTCCCTGGCTAGAAGTCGGGAAATAAAGTTACCGTTTCGGGACCCGCCTGTATTGTTGCAAGTTGTATATCTTATAAATTGGCTTCGAGCAGCGCTAATTTCCTTCAGATGAGCGCCGACGCGTGATCGAGCAACTAGCCGGAAGGCGTGCGTGCGGAGATCAGCTGCACGCACGCGAAGACTAGCCCTCACTTGAAACAGTCAGCTGGAACGAAGAGGCCCAAATACAGCAAAGCCGCCAGCGTTAACTGGCGGCTTTGCTGTATGCATGCGCAGGCGATCAACCGCCTGCTGGGGCTTCGTAACGGAGCGGACTACATCCGCTCCGGAGCCGATACGCCAACGAGGCGAAGCGTGTTGGCGAGAACCGTGCGAACGGCGCCGAGCAAGGCGATGCGCGCCTGAGTCTGCGCGGCGTCCTCGGTAATGACGCGCTCGGCTTTGTAGTAGCTGTGGAACTGCGAAGCCAGTTCATACACATAACGGATGAGGCGATGCGGCGCATATTGGGTCGCAGCTTCCGACACCTCCTGCGGCAGCTCGCCGAGCTTGCGAAGCAGATCGAATTCGGCTTCGGAAGAGAGCTTGCCGAAGTCGATGTCGCTGATAGGCAGGAGAGCAATGTTTTGCTCCTCCGCCTGACGGAAGATGCTGCAAATGCGCGCATGCGCATATTGCACGTAGAAGACCGGATTCTCGTTCGACGTCGAGATCGCAAGGTCCATATCGAAATCCAGATGCGAATCCATGCTGCGCATCGTGAAGAAGTAACGAATAGCGTCAACGCCAACTTCGTCCATCAGATCCTGCATCGTAACCGCTTTGCCGGTACGTTTGGACATTTTTACTTTTTCGCCGTCCTGGAACAGGCTTACCATCTGTGCGATCAGCACAACCAGCTTATCCGGGTTATTGCCAAGCGCAGCCATAGCTGCCTTCACGCGAGGGATATAGCCATGGTGATCAGCTCCCCAGATATTGATCATCCGGTCGTAGCCGCGGCTGAATTTGTCGCTATGATAAGCGATATCCGGCGTCAAATAGGTGTACGAGCCGTCATTTTTCACAAGAACGCGGTTTTTGTCGTCGCCATAAGGCATCGTCGATAGCCACGTCGCGCCTTCTTCCTCGTACACTTGGCCTTTTGCCTTCAGTGCCTCGAGCGCCTTTTCCACTTGACCGCTCTCATACAGCGAAGTTTCGCTGTACCAGATATCGAAGCCTACGCGGAAGCGTCCAAGGTCGCGTTTGATTTTGTCCAGCTCTTTCTCAAGCCCAAATTGGCGGAAGAATGTGAAGCGCTCTTCATCGGACAGCGATAGAAGGCTATCGCCTTTCTCTTCTGCGAGCAGCTTGCCAAAACCAACAATGTCTTCGCCATGGTAACCATCTTCCGGCATTTCTGCATCTTGACCAAGTGCCTGGCGGTAGCGCGCTTCAATCGAGCGCGCCAGGTTATTAACCTGGTTGCCCGCGTCATTGATATAGTACTCACGGGTTACTTCATAACCTGCGAAGTCCAGCACGTTGCACAGTGCATCGCCCACGGCTGCGCCGCGCGCATGGCCGAGATGAAGGCTGCCCGTCGGATTCGCGCTAACGAATTCAACCTCTACGCGTTGGCCTGATCCTTCGTTTGTACGGCCGTAGTTATCTCCCGCAGCTGTAATCTCTCCGATAACCGAATATAAATAGCTTTTGTCCATGCGGAAGTTAATAAAGCCGGGCCCTGCAATCTCAGCTGATTGGATGCCGAATTTCTCGCCATTCAGGTTCGCAATAATCGTCTCGGCGATTTGACGCGGATTTTTCTTCGCCAGCTTAGTGAGCTGCATCGCTGCGTTAGTCGCCAGGTCGCCATGCGATTTATCCTTCGGCACTTCCAGCACGAATGCCGGCAGCTCCTCGCGGGCAGCCAGACCGCCTGCTACCGCTGCATCAGCAATGGCTTCCTTCACCTTCTCATACATTTGTTCCAACACGTTCGTACTCATTGACTCTACTCCTCCTGTATATGGAGCCGGTTATGGAACCGGCCCGACAAATGTTCATTTATCCATAGTTCATATTGCCATTCAATCGTACAAGGCGGCTCTGCCAGCGAGAACTCCGCTCCGTCGTCACCCTTCACTGCAACAAATGCCGTACTCGTCTCCATCTGGAACGATGTGTACGGTGAACGGTAATAGCCGCTTCTCCGCCCTTCACCAGGCACGAACAGCTGCTCCGACTCAAGAGCGCCGCGGCGCGTAATCGACAGCTCGTCCTCCCGGAAGCGCACAAGCGTCCGAATAGAAGGGGCGTCTCCCTCAACCGGTTCTTCATACCGGATATACACCGACCGTTCCTTGCGGAACCATTCTCCCGTATACGTATGTACGACGGACTCCCCGTCCTGGGTGCTAGTCAGCGTGATCTTAACCGCCATTCTATCTTGCATCGCAAAGCTCCTATATCTCCAGTCTTCTCGTATGTTACTACTATATACAGGAAACCCCGTAATTTCAACGATTGGACGCTATTCCGGCGGACAAGCGTAAACGGCTGCCCATCCTTAGGAGGAGCAGCATTCGTTTCGCAGATGAAATACAAGCCTAATAATAGAGGAAACTTATACTCTCTTATATTTCCAGGTATGGTAGAATGGCACGCCATGCCTCGATCCGGTCCTCCAGATTTCTCATCTTTTGAGTGGGAATCGGACTGGTTGAGGGCATTTTCAGAATGGCAATATTCCGAAATGCCGGATGATCGCGGAAATATTTGCGGAATGTATCATAGGCCTTGCTTCCATTAAAGGCAAAACATTTCAAGCTCGGATACTTCACCAGCAAAGCAGGCAAATCATTCGGCCGTTCATTCTTAATGTTCACATCGAGGCTTCCTGGCCGTTCACAGGATTCAATCACATCAAACACAGCCATATGATGCTCCTTCAGAAAAGCCAGCCGTGTAGCATAATCCTCATCCGGTGTCCCGGCACCAAAAATACCGTACACCATGCCCCAGAAATAATTGCGGGGATGACCGTAAAATTGCCGATGCTCCAGCGACTTTACGCTTGGCGCTGTGCCCAGCACAAGTACATGGGCACGCTCATCAATCACTGGCGGAAATGAATAAATGCGCTCTGCTTCCTCCATTTGAATCCTCTCCTCTGCCAAAAAGTCAGGTAAACCATCCCTATGTATTCTGCACCAGTCACGCCGAAAATAAAAAAGAGACTCCCTGCATCACCGCAGCTTTACAAAAGCCGGGTAACGCGGAGTCGCCTCTTCGATCGGCCATTCGCCATCTCGCGATTATGCCGCTTAGCTTATTACTTCACGAGATCTTCTACAAATTTAGGCAGGACAAATGCCGCTTTGTGAAGGCGTGGAGTGTAGTATTTCGTAGGGATATCAGCAATCGAGGCCTCATCCACTTGAAGCGGATCGTACTTCTTGCTGCCCATTGTGAATGTCCACAGACCGCTTGGGTAAGTCGGAATGTTAGCGCCGTATACGCGAACGATCGGGAATACTTCCTTGACGTCTTTGTTCACGCTTTGGATCAAATCCGCTTTGAACCAAGGATTGTCGGTTTGAGCGACGAAGATGCCGTCTTCCTTCAGCGATTCGTAGATGCCTTGGTAGAAGCCCCGAGTGAACAGGTTCGCCGCAGGGCCTACCGGCTCGGTCGAGTCAACCATAATAACGTCATACGTATTTTTATGATCATGAATATGCATGAAGCCGTCGTTTACTTGAACTTCAACACGCGGGTTGTCCAGTTCGCCTGCAATCGTCGGCAGGTATTTCTTCGAATACTCGATAACCTTGCCGTCGATATCAACAAGCACGGCTTTTTTCACTTTAGGATGCTTCATAATTTCACGGATAACGCCACCGTCTCCGCCGCCTACAACAAGCACATGCTCCGGATTCGGATGCGTGAAGAGTACCGGATGGGCTACCATCTCGTGATACACGAATTCATCTTTAACCGTCGTCATGACCATGCCATCGAGAACCAGCATGGTGCCGAACTCTTCCGTTTCGATCATATCGAGCTTTTGAAAATCAGTTTGTTCGTCTACATACGTTTTTGTAATCTTCGCTGTAATACCGAAGTTTTCGGTTTGTTTCTCTGTGTACCACAATTCCATATCGATAAATCCCTTCTTTCCGTCAATGGTTCTCCATGTATTATAGTAGTTCGGAGCGAAAAATCAACCTTTTCTAGCTTCCTTGCATGAATATCGTTCCCCTCCTTTTTCCATACTAAGGAAAAGGTCGTTCTTGCGAAGGGAGCACCATCATGAAGAAGCAGCAGATCAGGCCGGGCAAGCCGCGCCGCAAATATGCTTTTCCTATTATAACCGAACGGTTTCTTCCTCATGTTATGAGGTTCAAAAAAAGCTTGCGCTGGACTGCAGCCATCTCTGCCGTATTCGTGCTTGGGATTGTGTCCATGCTGCTGTATTTGCGCTTTCAGTCGCTGCCGGTAACCTCGATCAGCCAATCCTCCCGCATGCTCGATTTGCAGGGGCAGGTGATCGATACGTTCCATACGGGGGAGAACCGCAGCTCTGTACCGCTTAATGAAATTTCTCCTTATCTGGTCGAAGCGACGCTGGCGATTGAAGACCACCGTTTCTACGAGCATAAGGGCTTCGATATGAAAGGCATGGCCCGTGCCGTACTTGTCAACGTGGAGACGATGTCTGCCAAGCAGGGAGCAAGCACCCTGACGCAGCAGCTTGCGCGCAACTTGTATCTTACACACGAGAAAACATGGCAGCGTAAAATGAAGGAAGCGATGTATACGATCCAGTTGGAGATGAACTACTCCAAGGATGAGATTCTGGACCTTTATCTGAATCAGATTTATTACGGGCACGGAGCATACGGAATTGAAGCCGCCTCTCAGCTCTATTTCCAAAAGCATGCTTCCCAGCTAACGCTGGCCGAAAGTGCTATGCTCGCAGGTATTCCGAAAGGGCCAAAATATTATTCGCCGTTTATGGATATGAAAAATGCGAAGGACCGGCAGCTGACCATCCTTCATGCGATGATAGAATCCGGTGACATTACCCAGGAGCAAGCGGATGCCGCCTATAAGGAGGTATTAACATTCCTGCCGCTTGGCTCCGGCCAGCAGGCAGGCTTCGCTCCTTACTTCCGGGATTATATCCGCTATATAGCCGTCGATAAGCTGGGTATTAATGAACAGCTATTTAATGAAGGCGGTGTTACCGTATACACGACTCTTGATTCATCCGCACAACGCGCTGCGGAAGATGCCGTCAAGAACGGGCTGTCCGGCAGCGAAGAGCAGCAGGCGGCGCTGGTCGCCATTGATCCCCGCAACGGCTATATCAAAGCGATGGTCGGCGGACGTGATTACAAGACGAATCAGTTCAATCGGGCGCTCGCCGAAACCCGTCAGCCGGGCTCTTCCTTCAAACCAGTGCTGTATCTAACGGCATTGCACAGCGGCTTCATGACGCCGGTTACCCGGTTCAAGAGCGAGCCTACCGCTTTCACTTATGATGAAGGGCGTAAAACCTATGAGCCGAGCAATTACAATGACAAATATTTCAATGACTTCATTGATATGCGCACCGCGATTGCGAGCTCAGACAATATCTATGCCGTGAATACCATCATGACGGTGGGTGCCGACCGCGTCATCGAGACAGCCCGGAAGCTTGGCATTACAAGTCCCATGAATCCGGTCCCTTCTCTTGCGCTTGGCACCTTCCCGGTCAGTCCGCTCCAAATGGCCTCTGCCTTCTCCGTTATTGCGAACGGAGGCGTAAAAGTGGAGCCTGTTGCCATCCTGCGCATCACAGACCGAAACGGGCATATTATATATGAAGCGGAGCGGCAGGAAGAACAGGTAATCAATCCGGCAGAGGCCTATGTTATGACCAGTCTCATGGAAAGCGTGTTTGAAGGAGGCGGTACAGCAAACCGCGTCTCCTCCATGATCAAACGGCCTGTAGCCGGCAAGACAGGAACAACAGCAACAGATGCCTGGCTCGTTGGATATACACCCGAGCTTGCAACGGCTGTGTGGGTCGGCTATGACAAGAACCGCAAGCTTACCGTCACGGAGGCCCACCGGGCGGCACCTATCTTTGCCAAATTTACAGAACAGGCCTTATCGGCCGTTCCACCCAAGATCTTTCCGATCCCGGACGATGTGGTGAACGTATATATCGATCCGACAAGCGGCAAGCTAGCAGCAGCCACCTGTGCGAACAAACGGCTGGAATCCTTTGTTGCAGGGACGGAGCCAACCGAAGTATGCGGCGGACCGACAGCCAAAGACTCTCCTGCAGACAATAGCATGAGTGACAGCAGCCGTTCATGGTGGAATGATCTGAAGCGTTGGTGGAAGAACTAGCATGTCCAGCCTATCCCGGCATTAAATTTGTCTGAAATTTGATCAAAAAGTGAAAATTCTTTGAACAAACGACGTATATTGTGGTATAGTAGGATTACGAAGTAAGCACTTACAAACTTTATGGGAGTGTTTCAGATGACTACGAAAACTGCAACAGTAAGCAATGTTAAGTCGGCGACAGCAGCTAGCGTGAAACGACTTGTTACTTTAATGACGGTATTTGCCTGGACGGCTCTGACAGTGGGTGTGTTGTTATGCCTGATCAATATCAGCCACTTTAGCGATAAGAACACTACTTTAATGGTTGGTATTGGTTGCCTTGTAGGCAGTGTGTTCATTTATGTTATTGGTACGGCAATTGGTCTCGTTCACGCGAGACTTCATCAGACGATGGAAGAAGAGCAGAGTGGCGATTAACCCCGCCATATTTTGTAACTGAAATTCGCTTTAAAGAGGCTGCCTTTTCGTCAATATTGACAAAGGGCGGCTTTTTTGCGCTCCTTTTCTAAGGAAAATTAAAACAGTTGTCAATATGGTGAAAATTCTATTACAGAAAAAAGACGAATTGTTGTCGTAATTGTTAAGCCAGCAGTTATTTTGAGCGACTTCTGCTAATCTTAATGACAAGAAGCAATATTGAGGAGTTGAAACAAATCATGAGAAAGTTTATTCGCTTTCTGGTTCCGTTGATGATTATGCTGATGGCCGTTATGCTGTCCGGCTGCGGCGACCAATACGTTGTCCTTGATCCTAAAGGGCCGATCGGCGAATCACAAAAAGACCTCATCTGGATTACGGTTTGGTTGTGTGCGATCATTCTCGTTCCGGTCCTGATCCTGACTGCGATTATCGCAGTGCGTTATCGCGATAAGAAAGACAACAAATCTGCTTACCAGCCAAATTGGGAGCACAGCACAAAGCTGGAGACTATCTGGTGGGCGATTCCAATCATCATCATCGCTATCCTGGCTGGTGTTACGATTAAATACACGCATGATCTTGAACCAAGCAAACCGCTTGAGTCAGCCAAGCAGCCGATCACGATCGAAGCCACATCGCTTGACTGGAAATGGCTCTTCACTTATCCGGATGAAGGCATTTCTACGGTTAACTACGTTCAAATTCCTGAAGATACTCCGATTCGTTTCCGGGTAACAGCAGACCAAGCCATGAACTCCTTCTGGATTCCACAGCTTGGCGGCCAAATTTACGCAATGAGCGGCATGGCCATGACCCTGTATCTCCAAGCTGATGAAGTAGGTACATTCTTCGGTACAGGCGCAAACTTCACGGGCGAGCAATTTGCGAAAATGACCTTTGATGTGAAGTCGACTTCCGATGCCGACTATAAAGCTTGGGTAGCAAGCGTAAAATCAACTGCTCCTGCTCTGACAGATGAAGGCTTCGAGCAATTGAAACAGCCGGGTTCTTCGGATGAACAGTTCTTCTCTGCCTTCCCTGAAGGATTGTTCGATAAAGTGGTTATGCAATATGTAGGCGAAGACGGCACTCCTGCCCATCATCATGGCGAGCAATCCGCCCCGGTTAAAGATGAAGAAGGCGGCGGCCATGATACTTCCAATATGGAGCATGACTTGGAAGGCATGAAAATGTCCGGCATGGACATGGCAGGTATGGACCACTCATCCCATACGGAGCAAGAATAATAATGTAAGGAAAGGAGATGCACTATGTTTAAAGAATTTTGGGATTTCCTGATGAATGACTTTTTCATCACCGGCGATCCGCTCATCCTGGGTGCCCAGGTATCGATTGGTCTTTCCATGGTAGCGATTGTTATCGCATTAACCTACTTCAAGAAATGGCGCTGGTTGTGGACCGAATGGCTGACAACCGTCGATCATAAAAAAATCGGTATCATGTACGTTATCGCAGCGCTTCTCATGCTGTTCCGCGGGGGTGTCGATGCCCTTCTGATCCGGACGCAGCTTGCGGTGCCAAATCTCGAGTTCCTGCATGCAGGACACTATAATGCGATCTTCACTACGCATGGCGTTATCATGATCCTGTTTATGGCAATGCCGCTCATGTTCGGTTTGTTCAATATCGTCGTACCGCTGCAGATTGGCGCACGCGACGTTGCTTATCCGTATTTGAACTCCCTCAGCTTCTGGCTCTTCTTCTTTGGTGCCATGCTGTTTAACGTATCATTTGTTATCGGGGGGTCGCCTGACGCTGGCTGGCTGGCTTATCCGCCGCTGTCCGAGCTGTCCGGCAGTCCTGGTCTAGGCCAAGACTTCTATATTTGGGGCATTCAGATCTCCGGTATCGGTTCCCTTGCGTCCGGTATCAACTTTGTAGTAACGATTCTGAAGATGCGTACGCCAGGCATGAAGCTGATGCAAATGCCGATGTTCACCTGGTCCGTTCTCTCTTCTTCGATTACAATTATGTTCGCATTCCCGATTCTGACGGTCACACTGTTCCTGCTGTTTATCGACCGTTACCTGGGCGCCCATTTCTTCACGCTTGACGGCGCGGGCAATCCGATGATGTATATCAACCTCATCTGGATGTGGGGTCACCCGGAAGTATACATTGTGGTGTTGCCGGCTTTCGGGATATTCTCGGATGTCGTATCCACCTTCTCGAAGAAAAAGCTGTTTGGTTATAAGTCTATGGTGTTCGCGCTGATGTCGATCAGTATTTTCTCCTTCTTTACTTGGGCCCATCACTTCTTCACTATGGGTTCCGGGGCAAACGTCAACGCGTTCTTCGCGGTTACGACGATGCTGATTGCGATACCAACCGGTGTAAAAGTATTCAACTGGCTGTTTACGATGTTCCGTGGACGGATTACCTTCAGCCAGCCGATGTTATGGACGCTTGCGTTCATTCCATGTTTTGTCGTTGGCGGTATGACGGGGGTTATGCTCTCGGTTGCACCAGCTGACTTCCAGTTCCACAACAGTTACTTCCTGATCGCCCACTTCCACCAGGTATTGATCGGCGGCGTTGTATTTGGTTACTTCGCAGGGCTGTACTACTGGTGGCCAAAAATGTTCGGCTTCAAGCTTCATGACGGACTTGGCAAATGGGCCTTCTGGCTTTGGAATATCGGCTTCTACGTCTGCTTCATGCCGCAATATGCGCTTGGTCTGATGGGTATGACTCGCCGTTTCAACGAGTACAACTTCGACCTGGGCTGGCAGCCGCTTAACGTCGTATCGACCGTTGGCGCCTTTATCATGGGTCTGGGCTTTATTTTCCAAGTGTGGCAAATTGCACATAGCATCAAGTTCCTGAAGAAAGAAAAATCCGGAGACGCATGGGGAGAAGGCCGTACGCTTGAATGGTCGATTCCATCCCCGGCTCCAATGTACAACTTCGCACGTCTTCCTGAGGTAACAAGCTCGGATGAATGGTGGGAAGAGAAACAGCGCCGTGCGCAAGGCATTAAGCCAAAACCGCTCGCGCCGCTGGAACCAATTCATATGCCGAAAAACTCGGGTATTCCGTTCATTATGTCTGTGTGCTTCTTCATTGCCGGCTTCGGCTTCGTATGGCACTGGACCTGGATGATCGTTCCGGGCCTGATCGGTGTTGGATGCTGCTTGTTTGCCCGTTCCTTCGATTACGACACGGATTATTATGTTCCGGTTGATGAGATTGAACGTACTGAAGCAGCGTTAAAGGGGGGTCGCTAAATGGCACACACAGCAGCGCCTCATGGCGGTCATGGTCATAACGACCACGGCCACCATGATGATCATCATGATCATGAATCGTTAAAGGTTCTTGGCTTCTGGATGTTTCTTATAACCGACGTTATTTTGTTCGGTACTTTGTTTGCAACGTTCTCCGTGCTGCATAACAGCACAAACGGAGGGCCTACACCGCATGAGATGTTTGAAATGCCTGGCGTTATCGCCGAGACATTTATCTTGCTCACCTCAAGCTTTACAAGCGGTGTCGCTGTACTCCAGATGCATAAAGGCAACAAAAAAGGTCTCATCGGCTGGCTGATTGTGACCGCATTGCTTGGCGCATCGTTTATTTTCCTTGAAGTATCCGAGTTCATCAAAATGGTGGACGAAGGCGTTACAATCGGTACGAGCGCGTACTGGTCTTCCTTCTTCACCCTGGTCGGCACTCACGGTCTTCACGTTTCGGTCGGGCTGTGCTGGATGGTCGGACTGATGATTCAAATCGGCAAACGCGGCATTACACCTGTAACGAAGCGTAAAGTTACGATTATCAGCTTGTATTGGCACTTTCTTGACGTTGTGTGGATCTTCGTCCTCACGGTCGTTTACTTGATGGGGGTGATGTAGGATGGCCAACCATAACACGCATGGACATGATGAGCATGAGTCCCATGGCTCGCTGAAATCCTATATCATCGGTTTTGTTCTTTCGATTGTGCTTACGATTCTTCCGCTGGTTGTTGTTATGAACGACATGATGGACAGAGCGCCAACCTTGATCTTTATTCTGATCATGGCGGTTTTGCAATTCATTATCCAGCTCTTCTTCTTCATGCATATTCGTGAAGAGAAGAAGCCGCGTTATAACGTTATGGCGCTTATTCTCGGTATCGTCATGCTGATCACCATCATCGCAGGTTCGATCTGGATTATGGCGTATAACTCAGTAGGCTAACAGGTAATAAGCCCGGGCTTTCTCCTTGCGAGAGAGGCCCGGGCTTTTTTTCATTCTTGCCACTATGTTATGATAATCTGTAGACAATAGGACAACTACCCTCATGAGGAGGCATTCTTACCATGTTCAAACGCAACACACGCCTGCCGCTTCTTATTCTGCTTGCGGCAGCGGTACTGCTTGTTATCGCCGGCTGCGGCGGCGGCAGCAAAACAAGCACCAATAATAACAGCGCGAGCGGCTCCGGAAGCGCTAATGCAACAGCAACTCCGGAAGCAACGGATCCGCCTCAACCGGATAAGCTGCTTGGTCCGGAGAAACATCCGGTCGTGACGATCGAGATGGATACGGGCAAGTCGTTCAAGGTTGAACTGTACCCGGAGATTGCTCCTACTACCGTAAACAACTTTGTATCGCTGGTTCAAAAAGGCTTCTACGACGGCACGATCTTCCACCGCGTAATTCCCGGCTTTATGATTCAAGGCGGCGACCCTGAAGGTACAGGCATGGGCGGCCCTGGTTATTCCATCAAAGGCGAGTTCATGAGCAACGGCTTCCAGAATGATCTGCTGCATACACGCGGCGTTATCTCCATGGCACGCTCCGGAGATCCTGATTCCGCCGGCTCCCAATTCTTCGTGATGGTAGCCGATGCACCATCGCTGGACGGCGATTACGCAGCATTCGGCGAAGTTATCGAGGGCATGGACACGGTTGATGAGATCGTTAACCAGGAGACCGAGCAAACAGGGGAAGGCTCCCGTCCGGTTAAACCGATGGCCATTAAGAAAGCTACTGTAGATACAAAAGGCATGACTTTCGCCGAGCCCGAAAAGGTGAACTAATATACAGAGAAAAGGGGCAATTCCACGTCATTGACGTTAGAATTGCCCCTTTTTGCTTCTAGCGTACGTTCGATTTTCTCCAATGAAATCAGGATAATCGTATTTAGAAGCCCCGCTTCTCAATCTCTATCTCTTGCGGCAAGACAAGCGTCAGCTCCTGATTGATGCTCTCCGATCCAATCGCCCCGTCTTTATGCTCGAAGCTATTGATCATTACATACATCGTACTGCCTACCGTGCTTGTCGCCACCATCTGCTCCGGCTGCTTCAGCGGTTTGGGCGACCAATATTGCACTTGTCCAAGCAATTGCACAGCCCGATCCTCCCCTTGATCCAACTGGAGGGGGCGAAGCGATTGCACCACAATCTTCTTGATTCCATCCGGCACCGTAACAGGCTCGGATTGGACGATGGCCGTCCGCTCCGTCATTTGCAGCTGATCGCGTACTTCGCCAAGCAATCCCGTGGAAGTAAATGAAGCCATAAGCAGACTGCCTGCTCCAATAACCGCTACATAGAACATACTCATCCAGTCATAGCGCATAACCGGCTTTTCTTTGCCTGACAGCTTCAAGTGGATTAATAGCTCTATACCAAGCAGGATGAAAACAACAGGCGCCACCCAGAGCAGCGTATTCAGCGCATCTGTGCCGCTCCAGATCGATATAGCAATCGAGACGCCGATCAGGAGCAGCGTAATGCCCATAGACAACGAACCTACCCGCCACTCTCTCATTGGCCGTCCTCCTTCTCTCTCATGATCTCTGTCGGATGAGGCGGAAGAGGTTCAGGCGCAGGATACGACTTTCTGCTGCCGCTGCCAAAGACTAGCCGGAAGCCAAGAGCGATCATCAGAAAAGCGACAACTGCCGTCGGCAGATTATATTTCAGCTTTGCATACTCCGCATAGATCCCCGGCCAGGTCTGCGATATATACCCGCCCATAACCCGGTCGCCCAAATAATAAATGCCAAGCAGCAACAAGCCAATCCCAATCCATTTCTGATAAGGAGCAAGCTGGGCAACAACCGCCTGATCATTCAGCTCCCCCCGCTCATACCGCGACATTTGCTGCATGGCGTCAAAGAACGCATAGAACCAGAGCAGCGGCATCAGGAACAAGAAGATCGAGAGACGCAGCGAATCCATCAGATAGATGGCGATTAAGAATCCGCCCATCAGCTGAAGACCCCGCTTCTGCAGGCCCAGATACAGATGTCCCGCTCCAGGGAACAAAGAAAGGATAGCAGCGAGCACTTTATTTTTCCGACCGGTACCCATATGATTCTCGATCTCTTCGAACAGCGGACGGTCGTTCAGTTCTTCCCCGCGCTGCTTCCGGTGAAGCTGCTGAATCGCATCAAAGATACTGTAGATCCAGATAACCGGCAAGCCTAGCAAGAAGATCAGAAAAGCAGCGGTGTTCGTTACAACACCGATAAAGACAACAATCGCGAACAATCCCAGGAAAGCGACCAGGAACGTAATGCCGCGCTGCATAAGACCAAGCGACATATGGCCAAGACCCGGAATAAGGGACAGCATGACGGTGCTTGTCTTCTCCCGCTGCTGTTCATACGCCATGTAGCCCGGATCAAACGGGATATCTCCCCGCTCGCTGTAAGGTCCCGCAGGCGGCTTAGGCGACAGCAGCGTTACAACCATATCAATCATATTAATGAGCCAGCTGACGGCGGCAATGAAGAAAAAGAAGAAAGCTATTTCTCCACCCGACCCGCCTTGTATAGCCAAGAACAACAGTAATAAGGCGCCAAAGAACGCTCCTCCATACAGCAAACAGCGGAACGGCCGCCCCAGGTAGGCATGCCCCACACCCGGAATAAAAGACAATAACAAAGCAACTACCGGATTTTTTGACATTTTGTCTTTTCCCTCCTTTAAAATATGACTTGCTTATTTGAAACGATCCTTCTCGAGCTTATCGAACCAGGAAGAAGTGCGGGTAACCATCCGGTCCGACCAGGTCGGCTCTTGCGGCTGCTCCGTCCTCTTCTCAATCGTTTGTTCGGACGGTACGACATGAGAATCCAGCTCTCCGAGCTTGGCGGAGATCCCGCTAAACGTTCCTGTGCCAAGCAGCAGCAGCGTAATAGCGGCGGCAGCCGTGAAGTGAACGACCGGACGCTGCAGGAACGACTGGCGGCGGGCAGGCTCCGCCCGCATAATCGGTTTCTTCCTTGCCGACTCGGCGAGCAGGACATCGATAACCCGCTTCCCCAGCTTTTTCATATCCGGAATGACCACCCTTGCCTGTGCCGTTCTCTCAGTCGCCGGATCTGATTCCGCAGCTTCCGACGTCTCGATGGCAGACATGAAGAGCATCATACACGGCTCGCAGGCTGCAATATGCAGCTCGATCTGTTCCCGTTGCTGCTCGCTCAGGTCATCGCGGATATAAGCCGCCAGATCCACTGTTGCCACATGTTCGTTCCACTGATCCCTGTTCATTCGAAGTCCTCCTTCCGCCAATGCCGCTTGATCCAGTTGCGTGCCCGGTAAAGCCTTGACTCTACGCTTTTCTTCTCAAGGCCGGTCTGTACGGCAATCTCTTCATACGATTTGTTCTCCATATAATAAGCCGTTACGACCTCACGATAATTGTCCGGCAGCTGTTCGACCTGCTCCCGTACCTGGCGCTGCTCTTCACGATCCATAACGGCTGCCTCAACGGGTATGCCCTGATCTGTCATCCTTCCATTTGCCTCAAGCTGTACAAGGCTGTCCATCAGCTCTTCAGGCTTGCGCATCCGGCTTCTCTTCCAATCAATCGCTTTATTGACGGCAATACGCGTAATCCACGTCTTGAAGCCATCCATTCGGAACTCCGGGAGGGAGCGATAGATTTGCAGCAGCGCTTCCTGCGTCACGTCTTCCGCATCATGCGGCGAACGGATAACAGCATACACTGTTCGATAGATATAGGGCCCGTATTCGTCTACAAATGTCTGAAACGCCGCAGGACCGCCGTTTTTAATGGCTGTGATCCATTGTTCGTCTTGTATCTCGCTCTCCTCCCTTCCCGCTATAATAGACGACGGCTTAACTGCCAACCCCTGCACTTCTTCGAAAATATTTTTTCTATTTAAATAAAAAACCGGAGATTCGCTTGGCATCCCGCCTTACGATCCCCGGTTATATAGTGATCTTGCTTGGTTACGCCAATGCTTCCTTAAGAGACTCCGGCGAGTTGTTCCACCATTCTTCATTATGCTCAATCAGGAGCTTGCGGTATGCGGCCTTCTCACCGGCATCCAGCTCCTCCAGCTTGTACTTGCGTTTAATCGCAGCATCCAGCTTGTTCACATGATCGGCGAGGATCTTCCAGCCGCGGCGTGCTTCTGTATCGATCCACATCTCACAAGCGGTTGCCCCGGCATAATAAGAACCTTCTTCTCCGCGTTCTACGGCTGTCCATACGATCCAGCATTTGCGGCCGTTCGGACAGTCCTCCTTGTTCGGGCTGAACTTGATGCCCCGCTCCACCTTGCTCTTCGCATGCATGGCTCCGTCATCGATATAGGCTGTGCCTCCATCAATAATGACGCAAGATACGGCGCTTAAATCTATCGTTCCGGCTCCAAAGCCCTTATGTTGTTTGTTGCTCACTACATTAAGCGAGAGCGACTTCTTCTCTTTCTTTTCCGGCTCTGCCGGCTGTCCTTGCTGCTCCGTCATAGCTCTTCCACCTTCCCCGTACAATAATTCCATTTTAGCTAATAATCCGTGAAAAGCAAACATATACATGCTGTAGATGCTTGTCACGGGAGGGAATTGTATCATGTCTCCACGCTACGTCAAACGTTTGCTCTTGTTTACGCTTACCGCCGTCCTGCTCGGCCTCTCCATCCAGCAGGGCTTCGGCCGCGCTTGGCAATCCCAATATACCTATGCACTTGCCCCCGCCGCCAAAGCAGCGACCGATTCTGCACCAAAATCGGCCAAGCCGCCTGCCTCGTCCCAGCCTGACAAGGTAGCGCCCAAGCCGCAGGCACTTAGCAAACGAATTGCCGAGTACCATATCAACGTCTCCCTGCGGGATGACATTCGGTATCTCGATGGACAGCAGACGGTCACCTGGACCAATCCCGGCAAGAAGACAGTGTCCGAGCTGTACTTCCATCTCTATCCGAACGCCTTCATGTCAGGCCAAACAACGTTCATGCAGGAGTCTGGCGGCAAGCTTCGCTCGGACAAGGCGACTGAAGCAAGCCAGGGCTATATGAAGCTCCTGACGCTGGAGACAACGGAAGGCGAGAGCCTGCTTCCGCGACTGCATTATGTACAGCCTGATGACAACAACCCCAATGATTTTACACTGGCCAAGCTTAAGCTTCCCGAACCGGTAGCGCCGGGCAAGACGGTCACCTTGCAGATGAGCTTTGAAGTGAAGCTCCCGGAAGTATTCGCCCGCATGGGTTACTCCGGCAATTACGTGATGGCGGGGCAATGGTTCCCTAAGCTGGCCGTATATGAGACAGTAGGAACAAGGGGACGCACCACGGAGGGCTGGAACACGCATCAGTACCATGGCAATTCGGAGTTTTACAGCGACTTCGGCATCTATTCCGTCCGGATCCAGGTACCGGAATCCTACACCGTGGCAGCAACCGGCTTCCAAACTAAAGCGGTGGAGAAAAAGGACAGCCGGGCCATCTATCAATTCTATGCCGATGATGTGCATGACTTCGCTTGGGCTGCTTCACCGGATTTCATCTACTATGAGGATACTTTGTCCGGCCCCGGCATTCCGGGAGTCCGCATAAAACTGTATCTGGACCCGGCCCATGCGGACCTGAAGGACCGCTATATGCATGCCGCTAAATCCGCGTTGTCCAAGTACGGACAGTGGTATGGCGAATACCCGTATTCCACCTTGTCGGTGGTTGTTCCCCCTAAAGGAGCTAACGGCTCAGGAGGCATGGAATATCCGACACTTGTGACCGCCTTCGCCGCAGAGACGAGCAATCCGGGATACAGCCTCGAGCGGACCGTCATTCATGAGGTCGGGCATCAATATTGGTACGGCATGGTCGCCTCGAATGAATTCGAGGAAGCCTGGCTGGATGAAGGCTTCACTTCTTACGCAGAGGATAAAGTGATGGCCAGTGAATACGGCATAGAGGCCAATCTTCCGCTGGAAGCCAGCTATATGACCGCCCCCGCTCCGCTGAAGCAGCCTTCATGGGCCTATCCGAGCAATAACGTCTATGCGGAGAATGTATATATGCGGGCAAAGCTTGTACTGATCGGTATCGAGAATCAAGTCGGTGAGAAAGTGATGCAGAAGATCATGCGCACTTATTTCCAGAAATATAAGTTCAAGCATCCGACAAGCTCCGACTTCCAGCGGGTTGTCGAACAGGTCACCAAGCAGAAGTGGGCCAATTACTTTGATCAATACGTCTATGACAATCAGATGGCCGATGTATCTGTGGAATCCATCCAAGTCCGTCCAGTCGAGCAGGACGGGGAGCAGATGTATGAATCTGCTATCTTCCTTCAGCGTAACGGCGGCTATAACGGGCCGATTCCGGTCGTGTTGAAGTTCAAGGACGGAGCGGTTGTTCCAAAGACATGGGATCCGACAGAAGCGCAGATTGAGTATAAAGTGATCCATAGCTCCCCGCTCGAATGGGTCGTTATCGATCCGCAGCATACCAACGTGCTCGACAATAAACATATTAACGACTTTATGAAGGCGGACTTGTCGGAGGTCACACGCACACGCTGGAGTCTTGGCGTTTCTAACGTAATCCAAGGTCTGCTCGGATTATTGGGCTGGTGAGAAAACCTCCATCGAAGCCTTCCCCAGCAGAGCAATCGCGCCTAGAGATAGGTTTTATCGTCAATAGGAATTTGTTCTTCCGGCTTGCCCGAAACTTATATATTCTTAGGTCTACGCTTTCGAAGTAAGAATTGCTTCGCAATTCTTTTAAGGGGGTTGGCAATGAAAAATCATATGATGCAAGGCTGGCGGCTCGCGATCAAGCATTTCTATATCGTTATTCTGCTGTTCCTGTACCAGCTGCTGTGGGGGTTCTTCCTATATCGGTTTATTGATTCGGTCGTTGCGCCGCTGCTGCGGCGGTTCCCTGATCAATCGCCGTCCAAAGCAGCCGTCCAGTTATTTATGAGTGAAGCGCAGTTCCAGATCATGAAGACAGACCTGCTGACTCCCTACTTATGGCTGCTTGGCGGACTATTCGCCGCTAGAATGCTTCTCACCCCCGTATTTAACTCAGGTCTGCTATACTCCCTGCAGCATGCGTCCGATGCGGGAGGCACACAGTTCCTTCAAGGTATCCGCCAAGCATGGAAGCCGGTCACTCTGCTTTACTGGATCGAGACGATTCTTGCCCTCGCTCCGGCATGGTGGCTTGCCCCGCGAGGTTTGGATGCTCTGATGCACAGCCGATCAATCAGCGCGCTGCTGCAGCAGACATTGCCCGCTGCGGGAGGCTGGCTTCTCTGGGGCATTCTGCTTCATCTGCTGTTCCTCGCCATGCAGCTTGGGGCAACCAGCGGGAAAAGCGGCGGCATCTTTCAATCCCTTGGTACTGCCGTCAAGCATCTGCTCCCTTTCGCCGGGTTATCGCTTCTCATGTGGGCGATTGGATCGGGAATAGGATTGTTTGTGAGCAGCCTGTCTCTTGTGTGGGCCGGGTTCATCGCCCTCATTGTCCACCAAGGTTATCATCTTGTCCGTACCTTGATGAAGGTGTGGACTCTAGCCTCCCAATACGACATTTTAAGATCGAAGGAAGTTTAAAATTTTCTCATTTTTATAGAAGCAAGCCCGCCCCGCGGCCTAGTCGCGGCGCGGGTTTTTTGTGTTTTTTCGGGTAAGCCTGTCTAGTATTCTCCAAAAAATCAACATATTGACTAGCAAAACCACATAGTAAAGAGTTAGTAAACCGCAGTAGTTCTTATCTGCTAGTCTATACGCCCTATTCAAAGACAATGAGCCGCAGAATACAAGCTTTTCCGCATCAATTAGTCAAAAGGTTCCATGAGAATTATTAGAATTTGCCGGTTTGGGGAGGAGATGAGTGAAAATTACCGAATAGTTACCAAGTACATAAAACACACTGCCAAATTCCGTGTACTGGAAACGGGGGAACCACCTCTGGGTGAATTGACTTTGACGTCCGAATAATCTATCGGCGCCTGAGAAGTCATAGGGATCCTTCAACCGAACCCCACAGCTAACCTCGTCGGCATTGGAAGGAGCTTTACCGTTTTGAAAAAGGTTACAGCACTTATTCTTGGACTTGCGTTAATGCTGGCTTTTCAAGCTGGAAGCGTTTTCGCAGACTCCAAAATGGACGGCATTGTCAGCGATTTGATGGGCACGCCGTACGTTGCAGGTGGAACATCCACGAAAGGATTCGATTGCTCCGGATTCACTTCTTATGTATTCGACAAAATGGGCATTGATCTTCCTCGTACATCCGCTTCGCAATCGCAAACAGGTAAGAAGATCGCAAAAAGCGATCTGATCGCCGGAGATCTCGTGTTCTTTAACACGACTGGTCGTGGTGTATCTCATGTCGGCGTTTATGTAGGAGATGGCAAGTTTGCTCATGCATCGTCTTCCAAAGGCGTTACAATCAGCAGTCTTAGCGAATCTTATTATGTAAATCGGTATGTGACCGCTCGACGTGTCATGGACCCTAGTACTTTTGAAAAATATGCCGACGAAGAATAGAATCGGGCGGTCGCTTCCCCTGAAGCGGCGGCAAGATTTCTGCAATAAAGCCGCAGATTGCTTGTCCAATCGGACAAACCGCCTGCGGCTTTATTGTTTCTTGCTTTCTATTCAGGAGGCTGCCGTCTCCTGCCGCCGGCCCAGAGCCAGCATGGCAAGCAAGACAACAAACATCGCAATAATACACGCTCCGAGAATCCAGACCGTACGGTCTGCACCGTAGCTGTCCATCATCCATCCCGTCAATTTTGGGAAAATTGCTCCGCCTATACCGCCGCAGGCGACAAGCAGACTGGTCGTCCGCTCGGTCATCCCCGGAATAAGCCCGTTCGCAAATACAAGTGCGATGCCAAACACACCGGAGAAGAACAATCCGCTTAATCCGACAAGGACTAACATTCCGCTTAACTGGCCGATAGCCCCCATCGCGAGAATAATAACAGACGCTCCGGCAATAGCGACGAACAGGTACCGGAAGTAGCCGACACGATCCGCCAGACGCCCGGCAAATAGCCGGCCGAGAATCATCGTGCCCCAGAACAGACTTAACGTGGAAGGAGCATTCGCTTCCGTCATGCCGGACCGCTCAATCATAATGGACGGCAGATAGTTAGAGAAGCTCATCTCTACCCCAACATAAATAACGAAGAATAACGCCGACAAGAGCAAGAACGGAATGGCTGCTCTCTTATAGCCGAACCATCCTGTTGGTCGCTGACCGTCAGATTCCAGCTCCATATGTTCCTTTTTCCCTCTGGCATGATAACCAATCTTATCATCTATCGGTCCAAACGACAGTGTCATCCATAAAATAAAGGTAATGCCGGCCAGCGCAGAGAGAATCGGGAAGGACAGCTGCCAAATATCATATCTAATCAATATGCTTGCCATCGTTGGCATCAAGAAGGCTCCAATGCCAAAGAACGTCTCCAGCTTGGTCATGGCATTAGCCTTCCCGTTCTCCTCCGCCATTTCGATGACCATTGCTCCGATAACCGATTCCGTCATCCCAAAGCCAAAGCCGGCGAACAAGGCGATAAACAGCATGAGCCCCCAGGAATGCGGAGTCAGACTGTAGGCTGCTTCACCTAGCGTCAGGAGCCCCAGCGAGAGGAGCACTCCCCCTCTTTTGCCTATCTTTGATGTAATAAACGGGGAGAGCAGGACACCCACCAAAAATCCGAGGAACTGATTCATCATCCATTGCCCGCCGTCATCGTACGACAGGCCGTATTTATCGAGCATCTGTTCCATTACCGATCCGCCCACGACATGAGCCAATCCAATTACGAGATAAGACAAACAGCCAAGTGCTATTAATTTCCGCATCGTAAAAGTTCTCCTTCGTTGTCCTTCGCCAAATCCTCATGAAGACGGCCATTGAAATGTTATAATGGAAAGAAACGTATAGATTCTTAAATGAGGGTATATCCATGACTAATTTTACCGATGAGCTACATTATAAACCATCCCTGACGGACATGACTATCCAGCCGCTGGAAATGGAGCATGCAAGGCAGATCTGTGCATGGCAATATGATCCGCCGTATGATCTGTACCGCTGGCCGTCCTGGGATACGATGCAAAAAGACGAGATCGAATTCGGCGATCCCGTCCTGCGGCGCATGCAATATGCGGCTGTCGTGAATCGCGGACAAGAGCTGATTGGCTTCGCCCAGTTTTTCCCCATTGTTGGCGTCACCCGTCTTGGGCTTGGCCTTCATCCTGCCTTATGCAGCAGAGGCATAGGTGCAGACTTTACCCGCCTGTTAGTCCGTGAGGCGATCCGCAGAGCACCGCAGAACAACATTGATCTGGAGGTACTGACCTGGAATACGCGCGCAATCCGCGCTTATGAACGGGCCGGCTTTGTCATTGACGATACTTATGCAAGACAAACGCCGGATGGACCGGCAGAGTTCCATTGCATGGTGTATCCGTATCATCCTTAGTATCCCTAGATACGGTGATAATCAGGTTCTGGATCCTTCATATCTACGAATAAAATAATACCGGGTTTCACCAGAACCGATACGGTGCGGATCCATGTCCGGGAATCCAGGTCGGTGTAGCCGCGGGAAACCATGGAACGGCGATTCTCGCCTAACTGAACGACATTCGGGACAAAATACGGACGCCAGCTCCAGTTCGCCCCGCAATATTCATCCTCCCGTCGCCACCCTCCATCCGCTCTCCTCGAATAATTCGAGGAGAGCTGAATGCCGTTATCGCGGCAAAGATAAACGCGGATGCAGGTACTCTCCAGCTCCTGCAGAAGTCTGGCGATCCATTCATTATCCTCTTCATCCAGCTCCTCCAGATGGCCGATTCGGTCAATCTTGCCTGCCAGCCTGTCTGACAAATACCGCCAATAATTCTCGGAATACAGCTGCAGCTGCCGGTGCGCCTCCAACTCCTCTTCCAACAGGCTGGAGAAACGGTCCGGCTGCTCAAAGTCCGGCTCTGCTTTCGCAAACAGAAAGCCCTGTACATACCGGACGCCCGCCTGGATTGCTCTGGCCAAGTCCTGCTTCGTCTCCACTCCTTCGGCAAGCAGCGACGCCCCAAGCTGGTCGGCCAGTGCCGAGAAGGAACGAAGCGTGCCGAGGTAACCGTCATGACTTGCACTAGCCTTAAGCATATGGATGTCGATCTTCAGAATGTTAGGCTGAAGCAGGGCAATCCGGTCCATTCCGCTAAAGCCGCTGCCTACATCATCAATCGCAATCAGGCAGCCCTTGGAGCGGTACATATCAATAACCTCGCGCAGTTCCTCCATCTCGCCATTAAAGCTTTCTTCCGTAATCTCTATGACCACTCTGCGGGGATCGATTTGATACTTGTCCAGCAGGGATAATGTATGAAGCTCTCCGGACTGCATGCCCCGCTGCATCCAGTTTGGCTTCAAATTAATAAACAGCATTGGAGGCTGCTCGGTTGCTGCGATTTTCTGAAAGGCCTGCTCCCGCAAAATCCGGTCGACTGTGATATGATCCTCAACCGGCACCTCCGGATTGCAAAAAAACGGCCCTAAACTGAAAATATCATCGCCCTTACAGGCTCTCCCCAGTACCTCATAGCCAACCACCTTTCTTGTATCAAGCGCGATGATTGGCTGATAGAAGGCAGACAGCTGCTCGCCGTCAAGCTGCAGAGTCTGCGGTATCGTTGTATTTGATAAGCAGTCGTTCGTCACGCTCAAGCTCTCCCTTTGTTACCTTTATGTCAAACGAATCATACGCGTCACGTTATCCCCTTGCGAGACTTCGATAACATGATGCTTTGGATGGTACGTAATGGACCCTTGGCCAACCTCAATCACCGGCTCCTCGCCAAGTCCAAAGAAGACATCATCGGCAAGCGCCTCCATTACTTCATGCCGGTCATCTTCCCCAAGTGCTGCCCATTCTTCTTCTTCCATTTCAAAAAAAGTATAGCTGCCCTCTACCTCGCTTACAGCCTCTGTCAGTTCTTTCAATATATCTGCGTACTCTCTCGCGTGTCTGACTCCCATTGTTGTAACCACCTTTGCCATATTTATCTTCTCTACTTTTATTTTACCGCATTTTCACGAAAATTAACGCCTTCTCTCTTAAATCATTTCTGAAAGTCTAATCTCCATACGATAATTTGTCGATATAAGAACTAGAGATTTGTCGAAATCGTACTGGACGGGGTGCATGATGAAAAATTCTACAATAATTGGCATTATATTAGGACTTGTAGCGGTACTGGTCGGCATGACGCTGAAGGGTGCCGCTCTTAGCAATCTGCTCAATCCTGCTGCCTATATGATCATTGTTCTCGGGACCATTGCTGCCGTAATGATCGCCTTCCCGATGTCGGAGTTGTCCAAGGTGGGCAAGCTGTTCAAGATCGCATTCAAGGAACAACCGCTGATGCCCCGCGAACAGCTGATCGAGAGCTTCATGGAATGGGCTTCCATTACTCGCCGTGAAGGCCTTCTGGCGCTGGAAGCCAGAGTAGAAGAAATTGAAGACACTTTCCTCCGCAACGGCATGCGCATGATTATTGACGGTAATGACCAGGATTTTGTTCGTGATGTTCTGCTTGAAGATATCTCCGCGACGGAAGAACGCCATAAAGCCGGCGCCTTGATCTTCACGCAAGCCGGCACCTACGCTCCGACCCTTGGTGTACTTGGTGCCGTAATTGGTCTGATCGGCGCGCTTGGCCACATGGATGATATGGAGACCCTTGCCCATTCCATTGCCGGCGCCTTTATTGCAACGCTGCTCGGTATCTTTACCGGTTACGTGCTGTGGCATCCGATTGCAAACAAATTGAAGCGTCTGTCCAAAAAAGAAGTACAGCTTCGCTTAATGATGGTTGAGGGTCTGCTGTCGATTCAATCCGGCGTATCGACCATTGCGATCAACCAGAAGCTGTCTGTATTCCTCACCCCGACAGAACGTGCGGCAATGAGGGAGAAGGAGGCTGGAGCCGGTGAAAAAGCGTAAGCACGACGACCATGAAGATCATATGGACGAATCCTGGCTTATCCCCTATGCCGATCTGTTAACGCTGCTCCTCGCCTTGTTTATCGTATTGTATGCGGCAAGCTCCACAGATGCCAGAAAATTCGAACGCATGAGCGAGGCCTTCAGCGCGGCCTTTAATACCGGGGCCGGCGTTTTGGACAATCCGGCGGTGATCAAGTCGGGCGAGCAGTCCCAGCAAAAGATTGAAGATCAGAAGAAGAGCAATAAAGAGCAGCATGAGGATTCGGAATCCAATCTTCAAGAGCTGATAAAGAAAGAGCAGGAAGATCTGGAAAAGCTGAAGAAGCAGCTCGATCAGTATATAAAGAAGAACGGTTTGTCCTCTGAGCTTGAAACCAAGCTTAATCAATCTCAGCTTATGATCACGATCAGCGACAATGCATTATTCGCATCCGGCAGCGACGCCCTCAAGACAGAATCGAAGGATCTCGCTGAGGCGATCTCCAAGATGCTGCAGCAATATACCGCATATGAGATTGTCGTATCGGGCCATACGGATAATCAGCCCATCCGGACACAATCCTTCAAATCCAACTGGGATCTAAGCTCCTCACGGGCGATCCGGTTTATGGATGTGCTGCTGCAGAATAAACAGCTGAAGCCGGAACGGTTCAGCGCTATTGGATACGGCGAGTACCGGCCGGTTGCATCCAACGATACAGCAGCAGGGCGTGCCAAAAACCGCCGCGTTGAAGTATCTATTATTCGTAAGTATGTTGATTCCAGCAATACTCAGCAAATTCCTGCTACTCCGAAACAATAAGGGACCATCAATTGAAGCCATCGCTGATGAGCGGCCCCGCCTATCCGTGAAATATATGCTCCTAAAAAGAATGGTCCCATAAAACGACCCGAACGGGGTTGTTTATGGGACCATTCTTTAAGTTGCAGCCGTTTACGCTTATTGAGCGATATCCGACAAGGTAGGGCTGCATTGGATTTCGTACAGCGTAAAGTAGCCGTTTGACTTAGCCACCCGATCCACATTGGATTGCCTGCAGTATAATCAGCACATTGGGATAAAAGAGGCTCGTTCCGTTCCCTGTTACTGGAGTAAATCCAACGCAGCCCCTCAATCCTTCTGTTTACCCTGGTCTGTAATTCAGGGTACCAAACAGCTCTGTCTTCTCTGCTTCGGTTAAATCCCGCCATTTGCCCGCTGGCAATTGTCCGAGATGAATATTCATAATGCGGATGCGCTGCAGCTTCCTTACATGATAACCAAACGCTTCGCACATCCGGCGGATTTGCCGGTTCTTCCCCTCGGTCAGAATAATCCGGAAGGCGCGCTCCGCCACCCTGGTCACCTGGCAAGGCAGCGTCATGCTGCCAAGAATACGGACCCCGCTCGACATGCCCTTCACAAACTCGGCTGTAATCGGACGGTCAACGGTCACAATATACTCCTTCTCATGCTTGCCTTCCGACCGGAGAATCGGATTCACCACATCGCCGTCATTCGTCAGCAGAATCAGCCCTTCTGAATCTTTGTCAAGCCGGCCAATCGGAAAAATCCGTTCCTTATGCCCGACATAATCAACAATGTTGCCGCGAATATGAAGCTCTGTAGTGCTCGTAATGCCAACCGGCTTATTAAGCGCTATATAGACATGATGCTTCTGCTCGCCGATTCGTTTGCCATCGATCCGCACATCATCGCCAAGCTCGGCTTGGCTGCCAAGCTCCGCCTTTACCCCGTTAATCGTGACGCGCCCACTGTCGATCAGCTTATCCGCTTCACGCCGCGAGCAATATCCCGTCTCGCTTATGAACTTATTAATACGCACACAAATTCACCCCGTAGTCTGTGCTGCCATTTCTGCTATGCGATCAGAGGAGTAAGTATGGACAGCAGGCTGTCCTTCCGTCTTCCTCTCTATTGCTTGCTCCATCATGGCTTGCTTCGCTGCTGTTCGCATCGCTTTGGCAACGGCTTCGCCTGCGATTGGACGGTATGGCCGAAGCGAGCCTACCATCCCCCATTGTACTGCCTTCGACACGGCCGCGCCAATCGTTTCGCCAAGGCGGAACGACTGGCGCGGCCCAAGCAGCAGTGACGGCCGAAAAATCCGGACCGACTCCAGCGGAAGAAGGGCCAGCTGCTCCTCCAGCTCGCCTTTTACCCGGTTATAGAAAAAAGCGGACGATGACGAGGCCCCCAATGAAGTTATAACCAGATAATGACGTGCGCCCGTATGCCCTGCCCACTCGGCGAGGCCAAGGGGATAGTCATAGTCCACCTTGCGGAACGCCTCCTGTGATCCGGCCGTCCTGATCGTTGTCCCAAGCGTACAAAACACAACATCCACCGACACATCATCCAGCGCTTCCCACATCCGGTCAAAATCCGCGATAATGACGCGCAGCTTCGCTCTGGCTTCCTGATCCAACTCAATCGGGCCAAGCGGACGTCTGGCTAACACCGTAATGGAATGGCAAGCCGGATCATTCAGCAGCTGCGCCAGCAGCGCTGATCCAACAAGTCCCGTAGCTCCTGCAATCAAGCAGCTGTATGTACCCGTGCCTGCAATGTAGTCCATTAACGGATAGTCCCCCTTAGCCGGCATTTGCGTTCTGTTTTCCTAATCCTCCACCTAGTATACCGCTCGTATTCCCTTCTTTCAAAGCGGGAAGCGTAATAATAATCGTCGTCCCGACATTCACCTGGCTCTTAATTTCCATCAGCCCCTGGTGACTATGAATAATCCGCTGGCTGATCATCATGCCCAGGCCCGTACCGCTTTCCTTGCCGGTGAAAAACGGATTGCCGATCTTTGGAATCATTTCCTCTGGAATTCCGATTCCTTCATCTGTAATGGAGATCGTAATCTGATCATTCTTCGAGGCAATATGAATATGTATTCTCCCTCCGGACGGCATCGCTTCAATCCCGTTCTTAAGCAGATTGATAAAGACCTGCTTCAGCTGGTTCTCTTCGCAGGAGACCAGGCAAGCCGCTTCGGTGAAAGAAGTCTTAAATGTCACATTATGCAAATGGCCTTCACTGTCGATCAGAGATAAGACGCTGCGGAATACCTCCCTGACATCCTTTGTTGCAAATCTGGTCGCCTGCGGTTTTGCCAGAATGAGAAACTCCCCGACAATGAGATTGATCCGGTCAAGCTCCGACAGCATAAGCCCCGTATGCTCAGGATTCATCTTGCCGGTATGCTGCTGGAGCTGAAGAAATCCGCGCAGCGTTGTAAGCGGATTGCGGATCTCATGCGCAACGCCTGCTGCCAATTGGCCGACGGTCGTCAGCTTCTCAGAACGGCGCAGCAGTTCCTCCATCCGGTTACGGCTTCTCATATCACGGGTAATGCTGGCATAAGCCTGAATGATGCCCTCTGTGTCCCGAATAGGCGATATGGTCACACTGACCGGTATGATTTCCCCGCTCTTGGTCATCCGGATTGTTTCTTGCGCCGGCAGCACCTTGCCCTCCTGCAAGGAATTAATAATCAGCCGCATTTCTCCTCTATGCGTATCCGGAACCAGCTCGACTTCCGCGCCAAATACTTCTTCCGCTGTGTACCCGAACAGCTGCTCGAAAGCTGTATTGACTTGAATGGTCTTGCCCTGCAGATCCACCACATGAATCGCATCACTTGTATGGTCGATAAAAGACTGCAAATATTCTTTCATCTGCCGGTTATCCTCAAACGCCTGCCGCAGCTTTTCCATATAGATGCTTAAATTTTGGGACATGGCATTAATCTTGAGCGCCAGAAGCCCGAATTCATCCTTGCCCCTGACTTTAATCGCCGTCTGGAAGCGGCCAAGCGATACTTCATTCACCTTCCACAAAATCGCATTCAGGGGCCTCAGCATAAATCCGGCCAGCAAATAACTGCTGATGAGAACGAACAAAAGGATAATTCCGGCATAAGTAATCGCATCCATCCGCTTTATACTCATAATCTGGTTATATTCCTCGCAGTTGTACACCATGCCAATCACATACGGGGCAATGCCGGGAGCGCTGTAATAGCTTTTAATGTACTCTTGGCCGTTCAGTTCCACCTGACGAGCCTGGAAGCCCTTCTCCGCAGCCTGACGGGCATAGATCATATCTGCAGCCTCATCACGAAGGGTATAAGTTCCGAACAGCACTAGGTCATTTGACATCGCTGCGGCGGAATCCGGGCGGAACACGGTTACTTCCTCCAGGTCCGGGTAAAGCTTTTTTAATAAGCCCTGCATTTCATTAGGCTCAAACTCCGGGTCTTCACGCAAGGATGCGGGAGCAGATGACCAGCCCGGGTGCTGCTCGAAGGAGTCGGAAAGCCTGCTTGACGCCTGCTTCAACAGCCGCTCCATATCTTGATTCATATTGCGGAGTGAAGCATATTGGTCCAAAATAACAATAAGGATAAACATCGCCAGAACGATCATAAATATGTAGATGGAGAACTTGGCTTTAAAAGACACTGGCTTTGCACATCCTTTAAATTGGGCAATAGTTATCCACAAGTTATTGACAATATCAACAACTAATCCACATGCCCATAGAATAGTTTGTGTGTATTTTTGTGGACACCCTATAAGTTATCCACAATTTTATCCACTACATGTTAACAACGGAATATCTGTTCGATGAATAAATATGAATATGTCGATTTTTATCGGTCATTTGGAGGGTAATATGATTCGAGAACAAGAAGATCAAGCCTGGATGCAGTTCGCCATAGAAGAAGCCAAAAAAGCCGAACAAATAGGCGAAGTACCGATCGGCGCAATCCTGGTGAAAGACGGGGAGATTGTCGGAAAGGGATATAATTTAAGGGAGATTAACCATGATCCGACTGCGCACGCCGAAATGGTCGCTATTCGTGAAGCTTGCGAGCGTCTTGGAGCTTGGCGGCTCTTGGACTGTACGCTGTACGTCACACTTGAGCCCTGTCCAATGTGCGCAGGCGCCATTGTCCAGTCTAGGATAAAACGGGTTGTATACGGAACCGGCGATCCCAAAGCAGGATGTGCAGGCACATTAATGAACTTGCTTCAGGACCCCCGCTTCAATCATGAAACAGAATTAACAAGCGGCATTCTGCAATCGGAATGCTCTGAACTGTTGACCAGTTTCTTCAGAAATCTGCGAAATAAACGGAAATCATAATTACTCGCTTCTGCGAATGGAAGAACAAGCGACTTCGCTACGTTGAATATATTGCAAGGCAACAATCAATTGATCAGCTTCTTCGCTAATCGCAAGGACATCGGGGTCAGTCAGGCTACCGCGTGCCTCCGCTACTTCATGAAGCTTCAGCCGCAGCGATTGCAATTGTATAAGCAGATCAGTTTTGTCCATAATCGCTTTGGGGCACGCTCCTTAATTTCTTTGATGTAGTTATATAATAATTATACGCCTTCTTCTTTTGACTGTTTGTAAAAACCTGTCGACAAGAAAACACAATTTTCAGGCATAGTTCGACACGAATTGGACTAACAGTACTAAATTACCATCTTTTGTGGGAGTCGTCTAGATGTTTCATACTCGTTCATATATTTGTTGATAAGCTGTCCGGCATAAATTCAGACGACAAGAGGGCGTTACTTGTTCCAGGCCCCTGCTTATCATCACGCTGCGCGTTCGCAAGCATCGAGTATAATCGGTTTACAAATACCTCTTCAACGAGCCTCTGAAACTATTTCAGGGGCTCGTTTTTTGTGTCAGAATACGATCTCCCCCACCCTTTAAGATTCGTTTAAGAGTTTTACACCGGGTATATTTATATAATTTTACCTGTATGGAAACAAATTGCAGCCCAGGGGCGAGAGGAGAGATTGTATGTGGGATAATGCATACATTGGCGAAATTCGAATATTCGGCGGAAATTTTGCTCCAAAAGGTTGGTTGTTTTGTAACGGACAAGAGCTTGTGATTCGTGAGAATACTGTCTTGTACGGTTTAATTGGTACATCATACGGCGGGGATGGGATAACTCATTTCAAATTGCCTGATTTGCGCGGAAGACTGCCTGTTCATAATAACGCACAGCTTCCTTTGGGAAAAGCCTTCGGAGCGGAGACCGTGAAGCTGGACTCAAGAGATCTTCCCGCGCATACCCATGAGCCTATGGCCCATTCCACAGCGGCAGACAGCACAAGCCCGGAAAATCACTATTGGGGCAATTCCACCGGGGTGTCCAATTATTTGACGGCTGTACATCCAAATGCCGAGATGCATGCATTATCTATTGCACCTTCAGGCGGCGGGCAATCGCATGACAACATGATGCCATCGCTGGCTGTCAGTTTCATTATCGCGGTAGAAGGCTATTCCCCGCAAAGAACGGGCCACGGTTTGGATGAGCAATTTGTAGGTGAGATTAGAGCGTTCGCATTCAACTTCGCTCCGAGCGGATGGGAGCCCTGCAACGGTCAAAAGCGGGTCGTTAACCAGGACTTGCAGTTGTATACAGTTATTAAGGATATTTATGGCGGAGATAGAAAACAGAGTTTCAACCTGCCTAATCTGCAAGGCAGAGTGCCTGTGCAAGCCGGACGCGGCATAAAGCTTGGGGAGCAGGGCGGAGAAAGCATCCATAAGTTGGCCTTGAATGAAATGCCGGCGCATACCCATCAGATCTATGGATCAAATACAGTACCCTCATCGACTGCTGTTGCCAAAATGAGCTGGGCCAATCCCTCCTCTCCCAAAATATATGCAGCAGATAGCGACACCAAGATGAACCATGAAGCCATCGTTTCTGCAGGCGGAGGCCAACCGCATGAGAATCAGCAGCCCTCTCTGGCTGTATCCTTTTGTATTGCGCTAACCGGGGTTAATCCCAATTCTAATTAGGAGGACAGAATATGCAGCCATTTGTAGGAGAAATTCGGGGGTTTGCAGGGGACTTTGTCCCGCAAGGATGGGCTTTATGCGACGGAAGGCAGTTGAGCATCCTAGCTGCGCGCGATTTGTTTATAGTAATTGGGAACATCTATGGGGGAGACGGAACAACAACATTCAGGCTCCCTGATTTGATCGGACGTGCGCCTATGCATCATGGAACCGGAAGCGGACTAACCCCTCGTGAGATTGGCAAAGAAGCAGGAGCGGCTGCCGTTGCACTCTCGGAAGCCGAGCTTCCGAGTCATACACATGTTCTCAAGGGCTCAAGCGTAACGAGCAGCGGCCAAGCCAATCCCTCAAATGCCATTTGGGGCAGCAAGCCGTCATTCGTTCAAAAGGTATACGGAACGGGCAGTCCTGTCGCCATGAACCCTAATGCCCTGTCAATGACCGGCGGCTCCGAGCCCCATAATAATAGGCAGCCTTATCTGGGCTTGAACTTCATCATTTGTCTCGAAGGCGTCATGCCACCGCATCCTTGATTTCATGCCGCATAATACCATGAACGATCCAAGGGGAGTGGGATAGGTTGAGAAAGCTGTCTATCTTTACAATTGCAATTATGCTGCTATCGGGCTGGCTGGATGGGTTCAATCTTCCAATCGTTCATGCAGCCGACGAAATGGAGCAAGTGTACGATGTGGATTATATGGGGATCTACACCTTTGAAGGTGAACTGCGCAAACAGGAAGAGACAACGTCGTTCGGCTCATATAATTCCAGCCGTCTAGCCTTTAAATTTCCAATTCACAAAGATAAGCCGATTGCTTCTGTCGTCTTGGGATTTGTATCCGGTATTAAAGACGGAGCTTCATTCCGTATATCTGTCGCTTCCAGCGACAGCTGGACAGCAGCTACTGCCGCGACGGGCTTCCCCGGCGTATTGCCTGGTTCCGAGAAGCTGTTCACCATTCCGGAATTTGTAGAAATGGCCTATACGGAAGTGGATATTACCAGTCTGATAACGCCTTCTGCCATCTCGGCAGGCGGCGATCCCGATACGGTTTCTTTAATACTGTACGAGGGAGACACCGCCAATCAATTAGTGACAATCGACAATCGGTTCTTTAATGAGGTAGGTTCCCCTTATTTAAAAATAACCTATGATACAACACCGCCTGCACTGGTGAGCAGTACGCTTGCGGCAGACAATTCCTACGTGGATCTTACTTTCAGCGAAGGTGTATACAGGAATATTTCAGGAACAGTTGGTCTTAACGCATCGAGTCTGAGAATCGCAGACTTTGCGTCAAATGGTGGTTCGGCAGCAAGCGTAGGCATCGTGTCCGTGAAGCGTAACAATGATACCAGGCAGGCATATGCGTCCGACTTGACCGGAGGGGAGACCACGGTGCGGGTGTTTCTTAATGTTCTGGGGACCCCAAGCGGAGTTGAGTCCTTCCGGATTCAGCCGGCCAACGAATTCTCCATCTATGATCGGGTAGGCAATGCATCACCGGCTGCCCTGACGACGGGTGCGAAGACCTTGCAGGATAAAGCCCCGCCGATTCTTGCGGGCGCCATCAGGGACAATGATACAAGGATTATTGTCCAGTTAAACGAGAATGCGGCCGCTTCCGGACTTAACAAGGCCAACAATGGCGGATTCACGGTCGAAGAGACGGGTAATCCTTCACTTGCTTATGCAGTAACGGGAATAGCCCCGGGCAGTGATGCGCAGCATGCCATACTGACTGTTGAGAACATGGGACGCTCGGGCAAGGAAGGCGTAACGGTGAAATATACGGCCGGCAGCAACGGCACGATCACCGACACAGCGGGCAACGCCATGGTGACAGATACGACTGGCCGGAGCATAGCGTCATGGGATACTGCGGCTCCAACCTTATCAAGCAGCAGCGCGTTGGCTGCAGCTAATGCTTATGTTGACCTGACCTTCAGCGAAGGAGTATACGGCAACGCTGCAGCAACCGGCGGTTTAAGCACAGCAAGTCTGCAAATAGCGGATTTTGCAGCTAATGGAGGCACAGCAGCAGGAGTAAGCATCACGGCCATTAAAGCCGCGGATCAACCAACAGCGGCAAGCGCATCAGCACTAAGCGGCGGCGAGACAACGGTGCGGGTATTTCTGCAAATCATGGGAGTAGCGAGCGGTCTTGAGACCTTCGAAGTACGACCGGGCAGCGCAGCCTCCATCTACGATCTGGCAGGCAATGCGGCGGCAGCAGCTTTGACGACGGGTGCGAAGACCTTGCGGGATGCGACGCCGCCCGTGCTGTTTGATGCTGTCCGAAACAGCAACACGCAAATTACATTGGAGTTAAGCAAGAATGCCGATGCCGCGACGATCACAAAGTCCGGCCATGGCGGCTTTACGGTGGAAGAGACAAGCAACGACAGCGTTTCATATCCTGTTACCGGAATTGCTCCCGGCAGCGATTCAAGACATATTGTGCTGACGGTTGCAGATATGAGTCTGTCGAGCGAGGAAGGCGTAACAGTCAAGTATACGGCGGGAGGCAGCGGCACAGTAGCCGATGCCGCCGGCAATGCCATGGCAACGAATACGACCGGCGTCTCTATACCAGCCTGGGATGCTACGGCGCCGACTCTTACAGAAGCTGTTCGAAACAGCGATACGCAAATAACGGTAGCACTGAGCGAGGATATCAAGGCTGACAGTGTGACCAAGCATAACGATGGCGGTTTCCGGGTAACCGAGAATGGAGATAACTCCGTTACCTACAGCATCGTGGAAATCTCGCCCGGCAGCGATGCCGGACATGTAGTGTTGACGGTATCGTCCATGGGCCGTTCGGGTAAAGAAGGATTAGCCGTGACCTACGCGGCTGGCGGCAACGGTACAGTACAGGATATTGCCGGCAATCGATTGGAGTCGGATACAGCCGGACAAATCATAGCGGCATGGGATAACGAAGCTCCGGCATTAAACGGAGTTGATGTGCTCGAAGAAGCCAATACCTATATCGATTTGACGTTTAGTGAGGGGGTATACGGCAGCGATGACGGAAATGTCGGACTTGACGTATCGAATCTCCAAATAACAGGCTTCACCTCCAATGGCGGATCGGCGACGAATGTAGCGATCGCAGCGGTGAAGCGTACGGATCATCCTGCGGCGGCTGACGCAGCGGCCTTGACCGGAGGAGAGACCGCCGTCCGAGTATTCCTGACTGTCACGGGAACACCAAGCGGCATAGAGCAATTCCAGATAGGTCCTGCTGATGATAATGCTATTTACGACTTAGCGGGCAACGAAGCACTTGCAAGCCTGACGACGGGAACATTGACTTTGCATGACCTGCTTCCTCCTGAACTCGTAAGCGTAGTCAGGGACAGCGCTACGCAATTGACTGTAGAGCTGAGCGAAGCGGTGACGGATACTGGCGCAACTCAGCCGGGCAATGGCGGCTTCGTGGTGCATGAGAGCGGCAACCCCGCTATTACTTACGCAGTCACGGAGATTGCACGGGGCAGCGACGCGCAGCATGTGGTGTTAACCGCGGCCAATCTGGAGCGTTCGGCCAAGGAAGGAGTGACCGTAACCTATACGGCAGGCGGCAACGGTCTTATTGCCGATCCCGTCGGGAATGCAATGGTCACGGATGGAACAGGTGTCCTTGTTGCCCCATGGGATACGACACCACCTGCCATTGTATCCGCCGAATTGTCCAGCAACAACGCTTATATAGACGTTACATTCAGCGAAGGCGTATACGGGGATGCCGATGGCAGCCAGCCATTGCAGGCCGCACAGCTTCATTTGATATTGGAGCAGAACGGCGGCGGAGTTACAGCCATCTCCGTTGGCGCCGTTACCAGGGATGATGCGGAAAGCAGCGCAGAAGCCAGTCTGCTGGAGGGCGGCGAGACCGTTGTCCGCGTGTTCCTGCAAGCAACTGGAACGCCATACGGAGTTGAGAAGATAATGGTTGCTCCGATGAACGGGTCATCCGTCTATGATTTTGCGGGTAACTCGTCAGCTGAAGAGTCTGGGAGCGAGCCGATAAAGCTGTTTAATCAGCGAAGCTACAGCAGCGGGCCGGTGAAGGAAGACGGAATCATTACGGTGAACGGCGTGAAGCAAGAGAAGCTCGGCAGCTACCGGATAGAAACGATGAATGGCGAGAAGTCGACAACCGTTCAGGTGAATGAACCGCTAATGATCAACAAGCTTGCCGAGTTCGGCAAAGGTGCAGTCATTACATTCTTGGTTACTAACGGTTCCGGGCGGGTTGTGGTGGAGCTCACTGCGCCAACGCTCAAAGCCATGGAGAATAACGGGGTTCTGCTTGTCCTGGAAACGGAGAAGACGATCTCCCGAATTCCGGCGGATCAGATCGGGGTCAGCGATATTCTAACCAGTCTTGGAGCAGAGACATCACCGGAGGAAGCGAGTATTCTTATCGGGGTAAGGAAGACGGCCGAGCCAGCAGCGGCTGATTCCTCAGGCATCACGGAAATCGCGGGAACAACCTTCGACTTTACAATCGAGGGCGTCTACGGGGCGAAAAGAGCTAATCTTCCATTGTTCAGCCGTTTTGTAGAGCGGGCAATTGCTCTGCCGGCAGGTTACGGACCGGATCAAGTGACGACTGGCGCGGCAGTAGACACAGATGGCACGCTGCTTCATGTGCCAACGCGATTTGAGAAGATTGGCGATCAATATTTTGCAATCATGAGCAGCCTGTCCAGCAGTACCCACAAGCTGATCCGATATGAAAAAACGTTCTCGGACATTCGTAATCATTGGGCCCGCATGAGTGTAGAAAATATGGCGTCCAGGCTGATTCTTAGCGGTGTTAGCGATTCGGAATTCAGGCCGAATCAAGCTGTTACGCGCGCCGAGTTCCTGGCCATCGCAGTACGGGCGCTGGGTTTGCGCCATGCGGAGCAACAAGTCGGCTTCAAGGACGTTCCGGAGAAGCAATGGTACGCTGAGGCCGTACAGATCGGTGTATCCAACGGACTGCTCAGCGGCTATGCTGACGGTACCTTCCGTCCGGAGCAGGCGATTACACGCGAGGAAGCACTGGTCATCCTGTCCCGGATTTTACCGCTTGTGGAATTGACCAGCCAGCTTGAACCGGAGAAGCAGGATAACACCCTTGCGGCCTTCCACGATCTCAATCAATTGAGCAATTGGGCCCGGTCTGCCGCAGCGCTGGCTATTAACAACGGTTTGATGCAGGGCTATGAAGATGAGCTTCTTCCAAAGAACAACATTACCCGGGCGGAGACCGCGACGCTTATCGAAAGGCTGCTGAAGGAAGCGCATTTCATTTAATTTGGCGCTGCAAAAGCTGACTCAATAGGGCATACAGCCGATCTATTGAGTCAGCTCTTTTTCGGAAAACAACATAAACAACCGGGATGCGGTCATTATATCCGCGGCCAATAATAAATAAAGCCAGTGCTCCTGTTCATTGAGCACTGGCTTTCGATTTTAATTGGGAAGATATTTCTGGCGGCCCCGAGATGAATTGAACATCCGACACCACGTTTAGGAAACGTGTGCTCTATCCGCTGAGCTACGGGGCCGTAAGAATCGCATTACGTGTTATTTTATCACAGACCTTCCCGAAAGGAAACTCCCTCCAACCATCAACTGCAGAGAAAGTATTCCTCAAACCGTGTTGCTGCATGATTCTAATGGGAGAATTGCGGCCGTGACATATGCTCCTAAATCCGGGGGAAGCTTGCCCGTATGATATACTGTAATGACGATGATAGACGTAAAACAAGCCTTTGTCATACTTTGAGGGGAGGAACATATTCATGCTCCCGGAGGCGTATTTAACCAAAAGGGTTCTTCTGTTCTGGCAACTGTTTTTTGCGCTGAAGCTGCTCGTAAATATCGCGGTAACGGGGATCGTTTATTATGAAACATCCACGGCGTTTTTTTGGCGGCTCAGTTTTATCGTGCTTTCGGCAGCCGGGTTTTTGTTTGTTCAATTTCTTTTGCCCAAAACAAATGCGCGAAGGAGCGTCCTGCTCCGAATTCTTATTCTGGATTTCCTAGTATCGGCCGCTTATGGATACGTCTTTATCGGCGGACAAGTCCCGAATCAGCTTCTAGTCGGTATAACGGCGTTAGCCATTCTAATGTTCTCGAGAAGCTTCCGGTCCATCATCGTCACTTGCACAACACTGCTCGTTGTCTACTTAGTGATTATGATGGCTATTGATTGGCATTTATACAAACAGCTGGACGAAGTCAGTTATTTTATGACCTGCTCCTTTATCCTTTTTGCGGGCATCGTGTGTGTATTGCTTCAATTCTACCAACGTGCGCGCCAGGATACTCTTCAATTGTACGCACAGCTGAAGGAATCCCATGAGAGACTGCAGGAATATACACTTCAAGCGGAGGAATGGGGGGCCTCCAGGGAGAGGGTCACGATCGCCCGGGATCTGCATGATTCGGTTGGCCATAAATTAACGGGACTAATCGTGCAAATGCAGGCGGCACGCAAGCTGAGCCGAATAGATGCGGGACGCAGCGAACGGATCTATATAGAATGCGAGGATTTGCTGCGGTCATCCTTGCAGGAGATTCGGCTGGCGGTACGGACGATACGGGACGAACCCGTGCGATCCATGTTTTTGCCCGAAAGCCTGGATAAGCTGTCCGAGGAATTTACCAAGTATGCGGAAGTCGAGACCCGGTTTTATCTGCAGGGAAGCCCGATCCCGCTCCCCGGCGAGCTTCAGCTTACGGCTTACCGCATTGCTCAGGAATCGCTGACGAACGCGAAGAAGCATGGACGTGCCAATAGTGCCTCCATTCGGCTAGCCTACGCTGCCGATAAGCTTACGATGATGATCAGCAATGACGGAGAACCGCCCGGCGAGCTTACGCCAGGGTTTGGCTTGTTGAATATGCAAGAACGAGTAAAGGAATGGCATGGAGAGGTTTCATTCGAGACGGACGGCGACAGGTCCTTCGCTGTGAAAGCGAATCTTCCATATCCAGCAGCAAGCGTAGAGGAGGTCGGATAGTGAAGGTACTGGTAGTGGATGATCAGAGACTAATGCGAGAAGGTTTGGCGACAATTCTCGATTTGGAGCCGGACATTGAGGTAGTTGGAACGGCGGTTGACGGAAGAGATGCCTACGCCAAGGTGATGGAATGGCGTCCCGACGCGGTATTGATGGATATTCGAATGCCGGGGCTGGATGGCGTGAAAGCCTCCGAGCTTATACTCCAGCATTTTCCCGAGACAAAAATATTGATCTTGACGACGTTCGACGACGAGGAGCTCATTTTGCAAGCACTGGAGCAAGGCGTGCACGGCTATCTGTTGAAGGATATGCCGTCGGAGGCGATTATCAGCGCGATTCATACCGTCTGCAACGGAGGAACGGTTCTTCAACCGGAAATTACGGGCGTGCTGCTGAAAGAGCTGAAGAGAACCCCGAACCGAAACTCCATGCAACGCCCTTCTTTTCTGACGGACGATACAGAAGGATTCGACAGCTTAACAGAGCGCGAGAAAAAAGTGCTGACCCTGCTTGCTCAAGGTTTGAATAATAAAGAAATTGCGGATATCCTGTTTATTACGGAAGGCACCGCCAAAAACCATCTGTCCAGCTTGATGGCGAAGCTTGGACTGCGAGACAGAACACAAGCGGCGATTTATGCCGTTCACCGGCTCCTATAAAACCGGGGCATTACTTTTGGCATATGGATAATGCTGCATATCCATGACGGCTCGCACATTTTTTTGAGCAGCAACCTTGCTACAATCCATAATAAGCCGAAGCAAGAACGACGGATGGTGGACAAGGGGAGGAACAATGGTATGAGAGCCGACTTTGCATTCCATATTTTAAACGATCAATACGGCAAGCTTCTGGAGCTTGCAGCGAAATGTCCCGCGGATAGCCGTACTACGGTACCTGATGGCTTTAACAATAATATTCACTGGCAGCTGGGCCATGTACTCATCTCAACGGAACTCCATATCTTCTATTTATCAGGCAACACGCAAGCGATGACGCTTTCCCAGGCGTACCCTGCATTCTTTGGCTATGGTACAAAACCTGCGGAATGGCGGGATGAACCGCCGGCATGGGATCTATTGATCGGCCAACTGCAAGCCCAGCCCGGCCAATTGCAGGAATGGCTGAAGGATAAGCTTGAGCAGCCCGTGGAGGACAATTTTTTCAATGCCAAAACGTTGGGCGAACTGGTTGTCTCCACGGCTCTGCATGCATCCTACCATGTAGGCAATGTCTCTGCCATGCTGAAAGCGTTGAAGTAAGCAAAGCGATCTGTACCGATTCAGCAGCAGTTCAAAGTTTCCTTTGGACTGCTGTTTTTGATTACGGGCACCGCAGCTAGATGATTACGGAGCAAGGGGGAATTCCGGTGAGATATACAATAAACCGATGGCGCTTCACTATTCAAAACAAATTATTGTTCATTACCCTCGCCATATTGATCATACCGATGCTGACGATGGCAACCATAAGCATTTGGTTTTCATCGCGCGAAAGCGATATGCAAATGAGGGCGAACCTGCGAAACACGGTCAAAATGGCTTCCGAGATCATGGGCTCATTCGAGGATTCCGCGTCGAGAGGCACGCTCAGCAAGGAAGCGGCGCAGGAGCAAGTAAAGCTGCTGCTGCTTGGTCCCAAGCAAACAGACGGATCAAGGACAGTTAATACGAATATTGATATTGGGGAGCACGGTTACTTCTTTATTCTCAACGATAACGGCGACTTGCTGGCGCATCCTTCGCTCGAAGGACAGAACCTCTATAACCAGCAGACGAGCGACGGCTTCTATCATATCCGGGATATGCTAATGAAGGGCAGTCAACCGGATGGAGGCTTCACTGTGTACAAATGGCCTCTCCCCGACTATTCCAGGGAAGCAATGAAGATTGCCTACTCGTTGAAAGATCCCAAATGGGGCTGGACCATTGTCGCGGGATCATACATATTGGATTACCAAGCAGGACAAAAACGCATCGTACATGGTACGCTTTATACACTCATTGGCTGTCTTGCGGCTGGAGCCGTTATTATCATTCTGGTTGCCATGCATTTCTCCAAGCCCATCATGTTGTTGACCCGTCAGGCCGGGAAAATCGCTGAAGGCGATCTATCCTCTGAGGAAGGTATTCCAGCCATTCGAAGCCGGGACGAAATCGGCGACCTGTACCGCTCGTTCTCCACGATGCGTGACAATTTGAGAACGATGACCCGGCAGCTGCTCATCCATGCAGCCGCTTTGTCATTGGCCTCTCGCGACCTGTCGGAGACCTTCGCGGAGACAGCGGAGGCAACGGACCGAGTTTCCGTATCCGCGCAGGAAGTCGCCCTAAGCAATGAAACGCAAAAGAGAAGCCTTCAGGAAAGCACATTCGCAATGGAGGAGCTGACAGAGGATGCACAGCGCATCGCCGCCGACTCTTCAAAGGCTTACGAAGCATCCCTTGCTACATTAAATCATGCAGAACAAGGGGATGTGCTTATCACTCGGTCTACGGAACAGATGGGGGCCATCACTTCAACCGTGGCGGATCTTTCGTCCATAATAGGTCAACTCGGCGACAGATCGCGTCATATCGGCGAGATTGCCGAAGCTATGGCTGAGCTGTCCTCCCAGACGAACCTGCTGTCGTTAAATGCGGCTATCGAAGCGGCGAGAGCCGGAGAACAAGGCAAAGGATTTGCGGTTGTTGCCGACGAAGTGAGAAAATTGGCAGAGCGTTCGCAGCAGTCCGCCATGCAGGTCGCGGAGCTGATTAAAGATACACGCGGAGATATCGGTATCGCCGTTGCAGCTATGGATAAAGGAGAACGCGAGGTAGCGGCCGGAGCCGAGCTCATCCAGCATTCCGGCGAAGCGTTTAAGCGAATCCTGTTGGCCACTCGCAGCGCCGTACACCATGTACAACAGACCTCCTCAGCGTCTGAACAAATATCCGCAAGCTCACAGGAATTCACCGCATCCCTGCTGGAGATCGATCATATGGCGGAACGTTCCCATAATCTGGCGCAAGGGATCTCCGTCGCTGCGGCGCAGCAATTCGCCGCGATGGAGGAAATCTCAGCATCGGCCGAATCAGTTAACCGCATTTCAGAGGAAATGCTTCAGCTGGTTGAGCGATTCAAGCTGTGAAGGCAAACAGACGCAAGGAAATGATCATCAAACTTTGCAAGCGGAGGCCTATACCATGCGTACACAACTTTTTTTGACGCGCCACGGCGAAACGGAATGGAATGTTGTCCATCGGATGCAAGGGTTCAAAGATTCTCCCTTAACTGAACTTGGCGTACGACAAGCCGAATCATTAAAGACTGTTCTGGACACAGTGCCGATAGATCTGATCTACTCAAGCCCAAGCCCTCGGGCAAGGAGAACTGCGGAAATTGTACGCCATGGAAGAGACATTCCGCTGGAAATATCTGCAGACCTTATGGAAATGGGATTTGGAATATGGGAAGGGCTTGTTCATCCGGAGGTTCAAGCACAATATCCCGAGCAATGGGATCATTTCTGGCATAATCCGGAGGCATTTGCCATACAAGACAGTGAGACATATAGGCAGGTTGAAACGAGAGCCGTGAATTTTATACAAGAGGTTCTTCAGAAGCATTCTGGAAAGTCGCTGCTTATCGTTACACATACCATCATAGTCAAGCTGATCATGGCTTATTTTGAAGGAAATGACTTAAAGCAGCTATGGAAATCGCCTGAAATCGAACCTACCAGCCTTTCTAGAATCGATATCTCGGACAATGTCCCCAAGGTCATCCTGCATGGAGATATCAGCCACTATCAACACCTGTAGAGTTAGCAAAGAACCCGAACCTGCAGTCAGCGACGAGGATCACGAGAATTGCCCGGGCTGCAATCATCTGGTTCCTAAGACTGACAAAGTATGCAGCAGTTGCGGATTAGCATTAAGGGACTGGGATTAAGGTTTCGTAAATTTTTTTGCAATACATGAATAGCAATCGCCTATCCCGACCATAATACTTGTGACGGTGTGAAGTGAGGTGTGGTTCCATTGTCCAATTTGGTGCAAGAACTGCTGAGGGATCTTAACTAGCCACTTAATGCGATGGAAGCGAGGGGTTGTGCCGCAGAGTACTTCCAAAACGCGTGCCTAACACGCTCCGCCCTAACGGTTCGTGAGTAAGCCGCGCCCGAGTGATTTCAATACGTGAAGTGTGATATGTAAAGTCTCATTCAATCAACACACCGTCGAAGGAGGAGCCTGTAACAGGGCTCCTTTTTTCTATTGAAAAGAACCCTGCCAGGCGGTATACTCCAATTAATTCCAAGGAGGTGCCATGTATGTTTGAACGTCCTCAAGCCGATGAATACAATGAATATTTCTCCCGTTACACCAGCCTTGTTCCAGAGGGAAATCTGATTACGCTGCTTGAAGAGCAGCAGGCCGAGACAAACCGTATTTTCTCCTCTGTATCCGAGGCTCAAGCTGAGTATCGATATGCGGAAGGAAAATGGTCTCTAAAAGAAGTGCTGGGCCATATCGTCGATACAGAGCGCATTATGAGCTACCGCCTGCTTCGTATTGCCCGAGGCGATACAACCTCTCTTCCGGGCTTCAATCAGGACGCTTATATAGAGGGCGACCCGTTTCGCGGCCTCACTATTGCAGATCTGCTTGAGAACTACAATGCTGTTCGCCAAGCAACCCTGCTTCTGATCAAGCAGATGCCTGCCGAAGCATATGCACGGATCGGATATGCCAATCAGTCACCACTAACGGCACGAGCAGTTGCCTGTATTATATATGGACATGAACGGCATCATTTATCGATCATTCAGGAACGTTACCTGAACGCTTAAGGGCTTAATTGTATTATTTGCGCTTATCCAGCCGGGAGGCAGCGAAGCTGCCTATCCATTGGATAAGCTGAACAAGGACAACCAGAATGACAATACACGCAACCATCACCTCGGTATCAAACCGCTGATAGCCGTAACGAATGGCTAAATCGCCGATGCCTCCGCCCCCGACAGTACCAGCTGCAGCGGAGTACGAGATGAAGCTGATGATCGTCACCGTAAGGCCGGATACTAGTCCCGGGCGGGCTTCGGACAACAGTACGCCCCCTATGATATGTTTCAGCGACGCTCCAGAGGCCACTGCTGCCTCAATTACCCCTTTTGGCACATCCCGCAGGCTTTGCTCCACCAGTCTCGCATAGAACGGAATAGCCGCTGCAGACAGCGATACGGAAGCCGCCAGAGGGCCAATCGCGGTTCCTACAATCATCCTGGAGAAGGGAATTAAGGCAACGAGCAGGATAAGGAATGGAAAAGAACGGACAAGGTTCACCACATAACTGACAATGCTGTATAGCGGGCGGTTAGCCCGCAGATTGCCCGGTGCCGTCAAGAATAACAGGATACCGATTGGCATACCGATAATAACCGCAGCGGCAACGGAGATCGAGACCATGGTGAGCGTCTGCTCAACGGCTTTCCAAATCTCCGATTTTAATGCCAGGATGCTATCCACGGCGATCCCCTCCCTTCTGCCAAACTGAGGTGGTTGAGGATGCCCCTTCAGTACCGAACAAAAACTGTCCAAGCGGTGTTGCCGGCTTTATCTCCGGGAGGCTCATATCCAACTGCTCGCTAATCGCTCCGCTTTCCATCACAGCAATACGGCTGCACAGCCGCTTTGCTACCTGGATCTCATGGGTCACCAGCAGGATGGTTACCTGAAATTCGCGGTTGATCTTCTCCAGAAACTCCAGAATCGACAGCGTCGTGATCGGATCAAGCGCAGAAGTTGGTTCATCGCATAGAAGTACCTTGGGATTGTTCGCAAGTGCTCTGGCGATTGCTACCCGCTGCTTCTGACCGCCGCTTAGCTGAGCAGGGTACTGCTTCGCTTTATCCGCCAGCCCGACAATTTCAAGACATTCCTCTACCCTTCTCTTTCTCTCTTTACCGGGCAGCTTTGCTGCTTTAAGCACAAACTCCACATTGGCTGCACAGGTCTCATTGCTGAGCAAATTATAATGCTGAAAAATCATCCCGATCGACCGTCTTGCCTCCCGCAGCTCTCCTGCGCTAAGCCCCGTTAGCTCTTGTCCATCTATGTAAACCTCACCGGTGGTCGGCAGCTCCAGCAGATTGGCCATCCGCAGCAAGGTTGACTTGCCCGCTCCGCTGAATCCGATTATCCCTTGAATCTGCCCCTTCTCTACATGCAGTGAAGTAGGCTGGACCGCTTCCACCCACTGCCGGCCGGCTTTATATTGCTTGCTGACTTCTCTGAACGTAATCATATGTTTCTCCTATTGTCTCCATAACGAACTTGTCCTTATGGTAGCAAACATCACTAAGTACGGGCAAGCTAAGCTCCCCATATAAGAAGCTTAGCTGTTCTGTGTTTATTGAGCATTGGCATTGGCATTAGGACGGCGAAGCCCCAGCGCGCGGAGCTGCTGCATGCTGCGGTTTACATGCTTCCGGTAATAAGCGGTTTTTTTGATGACGGCACCTTTGGAGCGTAACAGATGATTATCTGTAATTTTCCACGTATGAGAGCTCCGGTCGGCCCTGCGAAGTGCCGTGAAGTTATACGGCGATGTCGTGTAGACGCGAAATTTATGTTCCAGCGCTCCTTTAATAAACCGGACATCCGACCCTTGGCGGACATCGGTGTTAAAGGATACCTTCTCCAGAACCTTCTTATGAAACATAATCGTAGCCCCGGCCACCCTGCTGACTGGCGAATACCAGATGCTGTTTCTTTTTCGCAGCATTAAGGTAGAACGATGAGGAAAAAAATAATAAATATCCAGCTTTCCGACAATATCAGCCTTACTGGTCTGGAACATTGACATCGCTTCAGGGATGTAGTTGGAGCCGTAATAATCATCATCATCGAACTTGGCGATATAGTCATACTTGGCCAGCGAAGCCGCATAGTTGAGGCATGCCCCAAGCTTCGAGCTCTCCGGCATCCGGAAGACTCGCACATTCGGATAGGATTTGGCTTTGTTCTGATACTGCTGAAGCCCTGCCTTATCTTTATTCACAATAATAATAAGCTCTTTATTCTCCCAATCCTGCCGGGAATAGTTTTGAAAGAGCTGATTAATATGTTGGGGGCGCATCGTAGCCGTGATAATTGTTACGCCTCTTGCGTCTGCAGCGCTCATCGCCTTCGCAACCTCCTATAATCTTTGTGAAAATGGACATGACCTACAGGCTTATGTCGTGCTCATCTCTAGCAGCTATTTAATATTTTAGTAGAATAGGATCGCGGTTTTGCGAAAGGAGATAGATAAATCTATGAAGGAAGACCATACGGTAGAGGTCTCGCAAAAGAAGGTCGCGATTATCGGTCTCGGTTTTGTGGGGCTGCCTCTCTCAATGATGTTCGTACGTAAAGGATTCCATGTAATCGGTATTGACTATGATTCCCGGAAAATTTCGGCCATTCGGCAAGAAAAAAGCTACATCCAGGACTTATCCGACGCGGATATAGCAGAAGCCGTCCAATCCGGCCGCTGGCAGGTCTCTGCGGACTATGCCGACCTTTCAGGCGCCGATACCGTTATTATATGCGTACCTACCCCATTATCGCCGGACAACAGCCCTGATTTATCATTCTTGACCGATACCTGCACCAGACTTGTCCCGCTGCTCGCCCCCGGTCAGCTTGTTGTAATTGAAAGCTCTACGTATCCCGGAACAACTCGGGAGGTCGTATTGCCCTTGCTTGAAGAAAGCGGACTTAAGATTGGAGATCAACTCTATCTCGGGTATTCACCCGAGCGAATTGATCCCGGGAATAAAAGCTTCTCCTTCTCTGACATTCCCAAAATCATCAGCGGTATAACGACCGATTGTGAGCAGAAGCTGTACGCGCTCTACTCCCAAGTGTTTGAACGAGTGGTCCCCGTCTCCTCCACAGAAGCTGCGGAGACGGCCAAATTGCTGGAGAACAGCTACCGGTTCATCAATATTTCGTTTATTAATGAATTCGCTCAGCTATGCGACCGGCTGCACGTCAATGTATGGGAGGTTATCAGGGCCGCCGCGACCAAGCCTTACGGCTTCAGCGCCTTCTATCCCGGTCCGGGAATCGGCGGTCATTGTATCCCTGTAGATCCGCTTTACCTTCAGTGGAAAGCTGCACAGGCCGGTATAACCAGCCGCTTCATTGAGCTCTCCCAGCATGTGAATGAGGGCTTGCCAGCTTATCTTGCCAAGCGGATCGAGCAAGAGCTGCCGGGCAAGAAGAAGCTTGCCGGCGCCCATATCCTCGTCTATGGGGTAACTTATAAGCCCGATATTGCCGATGTACGGGAATCTGCCGCTCTTCCAATCATAAATACCCTTCTGCATCGGGGTGCGGCTGTAGACTACCATGATCCCTACGTGCCTCATATCAAGCTGGAGAATGGTTCAACGCTGCAAGGCGTTGAATTAACAGAAGAACGGCTGGAACAAGCCGACTGCGTGCTCATTTGCACCAACCATGAGGTGATGCCGGGTGAGCTAATCACCAGACATAGCCGCTTTATTTTTGATACCCGCCATTCTTTATCCGTGAATCCTGCTGATCCTCATACAACAGCCAAGCTTGTCACCTACGGCGATGGCACAACGACTGGATGAAAAATAGGCCTTTGCAAGAAGCGGACAGCCGCATTTGCAAAGGCCTATTTCCTATTACTTCACAATAAATTCGATGCGTGTTCCATCGGGGAATGTATCGAGTTGATTACTTACCCATGCACCCGCTCCGCGGTTATCAGAAGGAGCGATATACGCAATATCGGCTCCTTCTCCGCCTTCCTTGCACATAGCCATCGGCCACTCGTCTCGGTCATAGCCTTTTTTGGTCGGAATATCCCTGAGCGATTCCTTGCGGTTCTCCTCGGCGTTCTCCCGATCAATCGTACAGATCTTGGACTCGCCCGAAGCCATCGCTTCCTTGATGTGCTTCGCGGTCTCCGGATAACGGTCAGCCGGGAACTCCAGCGTATAGTCGCTGGTTGTGGAGGCAGGCTCGACAGGATGCTGCCCCTGCCATTCATCTATTCGAGGTACCACATAGATCATAATGGCCACAAAAATAATGGCAAGTAGTTTCTTCAAAGCTTAGTGACCTCCTGCTGCATGTAAGCCCTCTTCCTTATTTATTGGAATTAGGGGAGCAGACGCCGTCTGCACAAGCTTCATCCGTTCCGTTCGTTTCGCCATCTCCGCCAATGACGGTAAGCGGCTTGCTTTCCTCCCACGCTTTCGATACCGCCTGAAGGAATACTTCACTTGGCTGAGCTCCCGATACGGCATATTTACGGTCAATGACGAAGAAAGGAACGCCGCGTACGCCAAGCTGTCCCGCTTCCTGCTCGTCAGAGCGAACTTCCTTCGTATAAGAGCTGTCTTCGATCGCCTTCAACGCTTCCTCGCGATCAAGCCCAATCTCGGCAGCCAGATCCGCTAACGTTTCTTTACGGCCGAGATGCTTCGAGTCCGTGAAATATGCTTTGAACAAACGCTCCGCCATCTCTTCCCGCTTTCCGTATTTGGCTGCGAAATGGGTCAGCTGATGTGCATCAAATGTGTTCGTCAGAATCATTGTATCGAAATGATAATCCAATCCCAGCGCCTTGGCCTGCTGTGTCAGCTGAACATTGTTGGAGATCGCCTGCTCGCGGGACATCCCGTATTTCTTCGACAAATAATCATAGACATCATGCTCGATTTCAACAGGTGCATTCGGGTCCAGCTCAAAGCTCTTGAACTCTACCTCCACTTGATCACCATGCTCAAATTGGCTAAGAGCCTGCTCCAAGCGGCGTTTGCCGATATAACAGAACGGACAAGCAAAATCAGACCATACTTCTACTTTCATTGATGAACACCATCCTTGTTTAGTTATTTCATTATAATCCAAGCGGAAGCTGCATCTGCTTCATCAGATCCTCGAATTTCACGGTATCCGTCGGAACCTCATAGAGGAACTTCGGATCACTGTTCAAGTCGCCGTATGTCATGCCAAAATGAACATTTATCTTGGACACGCTGCCAGTAGCTTTATCCGTTAATTCAACATCTACTTTACCTGCTTGATAGGTCAGCAGCTTATCCTTGTTAATCGCGCCAGTCAATGACAGCTCATTAACTTTCACATTCTGATTCAGATAATCGATTTTGGCAGCCTTGCCGGCTTCCCAGTCCGTTTTCATCTTATCCGCGTCTTCCTTGGACTTCTGAATCAGCTCCAAATAGGACTCATTTGAAGCGATCACATTCAATAAATCCGGAATCATCTCATTTACGATAGTCTCTACCGACTGCTTATAATTGCTCTCGTCAATTGTGAACCGGACAATTTGATCTGCCTTTACACCATCCGGAAGACCGGCATCTTTGGCCTTTACGCTTTTGAAATAGGTTTTCTCGTCAAAATGCTTAAGCACAACCGCACCAAGCTCCTGGACTAATTTCTGCTGTGCTGCGGCATCCAGCGTTGTGGCTGCGACGCCCTGCTCCTCAGCCAATGTCTTCAAATCCAGTTCAACGAATTTGTCCGCTGCGGATTCCGGAAGCTGAAGCATCGGCAGAGCCGGCAGCTTCATATATAGCTTCTCACCCGTTACAATCATCGGAATTGTAATTGTTGTCCCGGATAATTGAAGATTCAGCTCCATATCCGTACGCTGCGGGTCCTTTGCATATACGGCTTTAATGTCCAGCTTGGCGCCTTTGAGCATACCCGTTATGACCGTAGTCATATCGATTCCGTTCTGCGAGGCTCCTGCCGACATTTCAAGATTATCAATACCAAGCGACGTTTGCATAGAATAACTGTTTAAATTTTCCATATTCTTCATAGCATCCTGGAGCGCCTGCTTGGACGGCGTGCTCCCCGAGCTGCATCCTGCAATAACCAATAGAACAGCAATAAATGCGAGATAAGCGATTTTTTGTACGCTTTTCAAATCTGTTCGTCCCCTCCTTTATAAACAATACATCCATTCTATAACATCACCCGCCCGTTTAGAAGATAATTGCAGCAAAATCCCGTTTCATATACTGAAACGGGATTCCACTAATTTTGCAGATATGATGTTAATTAACCTTCAGGGTTATTATGCGATACATGATTTCTTTGCTTCACCTTTTTGGAACCGGATAGAGGCTCCTGCTGATGGCCTCCGCTTTGGCGCTGTCTGTTGCCGTTGCCCTCTGCTTCGGGGACAGGAAAGGTTTTGGATTTGCCCATTCATAACGCCTCCTTATCAAGATAATCAACGCTGATGCTTTAAATCCGTTGGTTGATCATGATTTAACGCATCCTGATGGCGCCTGTCATTTACATCCTGCTGCAATTGTTGAGCCTGATGGCTATTTACAGGGGTTTGTGCCAAATCATCAATTACGTTGGACAAGTTCTTGTCGAGCGAGCCTTTTGCCTTCGTCATGGATGATTCCTCCTATGCATGTGTCAACTGATGAAGCGCTTGTGCACATTCATGCAGGTGACGAGTGTAATCCTGAATAAGCTGCTGCATTGGATCCGTCCGTTCATCGATGGAAACATTATTCTTATCCACATCAATCACTTCAACCTTCACTTCGCGGCTATCCACATAACATACCTTAAAGTCAAAGGAATAAGCCTGATGTCCCGCCGTATTAATCGTGACACGCAATGCTTTCGGATCCGATTCATCCGCGAGAACCTCGCATGTATCTGCATCCTTAATCCACTCCGGCAAGGTACGCTGCCATGCAGCTGCCAGCTGACTCTGATCAATTTGAAGCTCATCATTAGCCATTTGTAAAAGCACCTCCACAACTTATAAGATGCGGTAATGCGCTTCGAATTATTCAACTGCAGCTATTCACCTTATCCACAGACTTATCCACATATTCTCCACTTTATTCACAATGTTGTGCATAAAGGATTTAAACGGTTTATACACAGGTACACAACTATAACGAAGCGCGACATTATCCCCAGTCACAATCGTAACGGCCTTGGCCGCTCTAATTGCTTTAGATGAAACCAAAAACGCCCAAGACAAACGTCTCGGGCGCATCCGCATTATATTATAAGTATGTATGATTTCTTCGTTAACTTGTCCTCGTAAATCTACACTTCGGATAACTGCTACAACCAATAAATGCTCCATTCTTTCCTCGACGCTCAACTAACTTGCCATTACATCTTGGGCATATCCCCTCGCTTACGAGAGCTGCCTTCTCCCTCATGTTTCCCTTGATGTCGGAAACATGTTTCTTCCGCTCTTCACGAGTATGGATAGTCCTAACCGATAAGGCCGTTTGAACTCGATGTATTTGCTCATCGGATAACACGGCATCCCTATACTTCTGAATTGTCGATATCAGTCTGGTCGTATAAACAACATCCGTGCTCATCTGCTCAAGCTTTAAGTCCGCTCTTGTACTGAATGCAATAATGGAGATGAACGGTAGCGTGTCGTCTTCCAAATGGCTCTCAAGCGCCTTGATGTGTCCATAGTTCTGTCGGATTGGATTGTACAACCTCTCCTTGCGCTTGTAAATCACCTGAGTCCAATACTCCGCCTTCTCGCTTCCCATAATCCAGCCCGTGTAATTTTTCGTCTCAATGACGAACACACCGTACCTTGAGATAACAACGTGATCAATCTGCGATGTCTTCTTGTCTGGTCGCTGAATCATAAGATCATGCAGGACTTTGTACTCTTTGGGATCTAATTTGCTTAGCTTATGACGAACGGACGACTCGCCGATCATTCCCTTAATCTTGGGGGATCTTAGAATCAAGACTAAAGCGAGCATTAATCCTGCCAGTAAGTAAATCATCGATTAACCACTCCGTTACTGCGTAATAGCCAAGTCATCTGCTGCGAATTGCCTTTGGTTTGTTCTCTGCTGCTGATAACGATTTACGCCAGTTAGAGAGCTTGTCATGCACGGCCAGCCCGTTGATGAGCTTAATATTTAGTCGCTCTGCGGCTTCTTTTGCTGCTTTGGTGAAGTTGCTTGTCGTCACAATCCAAGCATCGTAACAGCCATGGACTTGTTTACCCGCCTTCAGCCTCAAGACGATATCGTTCCCTACATCACGCTTCCAACGTTTGCACTGAACAGCGATCTTGTAACCTTCCTTGCCATTAAGGATAAGATCGACTTCGTGGTCTCCTGCGCCACCTATTCGTGTTACGCTATACCCCCTAGAGATATAGTATAGTTCCATTAGTCGTTCAAAATCTGAACCAGACAACGTATCTACATCTGCATAGATAAGGTCTTGATCACTAAGCTTCTTGGTTTTAGTCGACGGAACGGATGTCGCCCTGCTCTTTGTGCTTAGTTTCTTCTTTGTCTGTTTAGCCGCTGAACGTCTTCTTTTAGTCCACATTGAACCTAAGATTTCTCCGGCAACGACCGAGCCTAATATAATGCCAATGAAAAATCCCCAATGCAATCCTGGCGTGTTAAAGTAAAGTGCTAATCCAATAAGGACACAGATTCCTCTTATGAAGTAAGCAAATTGCCTTCCTTCAGCATGATACGTCTTTGCCATGTTGCCCTCCCTGTAATAGTAATTAGATCATTCTGTTATCGAGCTCTCCTCTGTTCCTTCGACCTAATGCGACTAATTTCCTGCTACTGGAAAAGAAAAAGCGCCACCAGGGCACTAAATTATAGTTCTAATGATCCATATCACCTTGACTATTGCTTAATTAGAACCTCATTATTCAGCGCATCATGCATTATCTTCATCATCGAGTGTAAGCTCAAAGCATATGATCATATTTCATTCCTCCCGTTAAATTTTGGTCTAACGGTCACAAACACAAAAAACGCACTAGACCGATGTTCAACAGTCAAATGCGTTTTAGTTATAATCGCCGCAAAGCCTTGCGAGGCGCTTATTTAAGTATGTATGGCGGAGAGGGTGGGACTCGAACCCACGTGGGCTTGCACCCTAACGGTTTTCAAGACCGCCCCGTTATGACCGCTTCGGTACCTCTCCATATTAAGAAACTGACAAAGCTTATTGTACCACAGGCCAAAAAGCAGAATCAACTGCAATTTTGGCCCATGGCAAATTATTTAAGCACGCGGGCTGATTTTATCCAATCCGCCCATATATGGACGAAGTACTTCCGGAACAATTATCGTTCCATCCGCTTGCTGGTAATTTTCCAGAATGGCAGCAAAGGTGCGGCCTACCGCCAGACCCGAGCCATTCAGCGTATGCACGAATTCCGGCTTGCTCTTCGCTTCACGACGGAAGCGGATACCTGCACGACGTGCCTGGAAGTCCTCTACATTCGAACAAGAAGAGATCTCGCGGTATGTGCCTGCGCTAGGAAGCCATACTTCCAGATCGTATGTCTTGGCCGCTGTGAAGCCCATGTCGCCTGTGCAAAGCGCCAGCACGCGATATGGAAGACCAAGCAGCTGCAGTACTTTCTCTGCATTAGCTGTCATTTTCTCCAGCTCATCATAGGATTCTTCCGGCTTCGCAAGCTTGATCAGCTCGACTTTGTTGAACTGATGCTGGCGGATCAAACCACGTGTATCACGCCCTGCTGCACCTGCCTCCGAACGGAAACATGAGCTGTAAGCGACGAAATGCTTCGGAAGCTCTTCAATCGACAGAATCTCTTCGCGATGCAGGTTCGTTACCGGTACTTCAGCCGTTGGAATGAGGAAGAAATCAGAATCACTAATCTTGAACAAATCCTCTTCGAATTTCGGAAGCTGCCCTGTACCAATCAAGCTGTCACGATTGACGAGATAAGGCGGCAGCACTTCTTCATAGCCATGCTGGTCGCTGTGCAAGTCCATCATGAAGTTAATCAATGCACGCTCAAGACGTGCACCAAGACCGCGATAGAACGTAAACCGCGAGCCTGTTACTTTACCCGCGCGCTCAAAGTCAAGGATGCCCAGATCCTGTGCAAGATCCCAGTGAGCTTTCGGCTCAAAGTCGAAGGTCGTTTGGTCGCCATGACGACGAATCTCGACATTGTCCTCTTCCGAAGAACCAACCGGTACACTCTCATGAGGCAGGTTTGGAACAGCCAGCATCAGCTCTTCGACCTGTGCTTCTACTGCGCGAATCTCCTCATCCAGCTCTTTAATCCGGTCGCCCACTTCACGCATCTCAACGATCAACGCTTCAGCATCGCCGCCGGATTTCTTTAGCTTGGCTACTTCCTGGGAAACCGTATTGCGGCGGTTTTTCAAATTATCTGTTTCCACGAGCAGATCGCGACGCTTCACGTCCAACTCCGGAAAACCGGAAATAAGGTCGAGCGAAGCGCCACGGTTGTTCAGCGCCTTCTCCACCTGCTCATATTCGTTACGCAGCCATTTCACGTCCAACACGACAGTTGCCCCTCTCTATTGCCTGGGAAGTATTATATTACTTCGTAGTTGTTTTAGTCGCTTCTTTTACCATGTCGACAAAATACGCATGCAGACGGTAATCGTCCGTAAGCTCTGGATGGAAGGAGCAAGCGAGCAGATGCCCTTGTCTTGCTGCAACAATCTCATCGTTGTATACGGACAATACATCAACGCTGCTGCCAACTTCTTTAATGAGAGGAGCACGGATGAAGACCGCACGGATTGGTTCATCGATTCCTTTAATCGGGAGATCCGTCTCGAAGCTTTCACGCTGGCGGCCAAACGCATTACGCGCCACAACCATATCCATCAGCTTCAGATGCGCATCATCCTGACCATCAATCTTGTTTGCCAAAATAATAAGACCGGCACAAGTTCCGAATAACGGCTTGCCTTGTTGTGAGAACTCCTGCAGAGCTTCCAGGAAGCCGTATTTGCGGATCAGTTTGCCGATTGTCGTGCTTTCGCCGCCTGGGATAACGATACCGTCGAGCTCAGCAAGCTCTTCAATTCGTTTAACGGCGACCGCTTCCGCGCCCGCCGCCTCCAAACTGCGTATATGCTCTGCTACTGCGCCTTGAAGCGCAAGTACACCAATTTTCATCGCCTACACGCCTTTCTATAGATACCGCTTCTTACAGACCGCGGTCTTGCATACGCTCAGCTGCATGCAGCTTCGAAATTTCAATACCTTTCATTGGAGTACCCAGATTTTTGGATACTTCTGCGATCAGCTTGTAGTCTTTGAAATGCGTAGTTGCTTCAACGATCGCACGAGCGAATTTCTCAGGGCTGTCCGATTTGAAGATACCGGAACCAACAAATACGCCGTCAGCGCCCAGTTCCATCATCAGTGCTGCGTCAGCTGGAGTTGCAACGCCGCCTGCTGCGAAGTTAACAACCGGCAGTTTGCCGCTCTCACTAACTTGCAGAAGCAGATCGTAAGGAACACCCAATACTTTTGCCTCATGGTACAGCTCGTCCTTCGACAAGTTTTGCACTTTGCGGATTTGACCGTTGATCAGGCGAAGGTGACGTACAGCCTCAACGATGTTGCCGGTTCCCGGCTCGCCCTTGGTACGAAGCATAGCTGCGCCTTCTTGGATACGGCGAAGAGCTTCACCAAGGTCTTTCGCACCACATACGAAAGGTACGGTGAATTCATTCTTGCTGATATGGAATACTTCGTCCGCAGGAGTCAGTACTTCGCTCTCATCAATATAGTCAACGCCCATTGATTCGAGAACGCGCGCTTCAGTAATATGACCGATACGGGCTTTTGCCATAACCGGAATCGATACGACTTTCATAACTTCTTCTACAATTGTAGGGTCAGCCATGCGGGCTACGCCGCCTGCTGCACGGATATCAGAAGGTACGCGTTCCAGTGCCATTACGGCAGTTGCGCCTGCTGCTTCCGCAATTTTCGCTTGCTCGGCGTTCATAACGTCCATGATGACGCCGCCTTTTTGCATTTCTGCCATACCGCGTTTTACGCGCGAAGTTCCTGTTTCCATGCTTAGAAATCCTCCTTAAAATGGAGCGCAGCCAACCTATAGTGGCTTTGCGCTTAATCGCTTATTTAGTTGAAGCATCGCCGCTTACTCTAACCATTTATTTTACAGGAAGGGCCATCAATCGACAACCCTTGATTTGCCTTACCTGCCACGGTTTAGAACAATTACGGCGTATAGTTTAGAACAAGTTTACGATACCGTTAAACAGACTCGAGAAGAAGCTTCCAATTCCACGGAACATCAGAGCAAACCAGCTTGCTTTCTTCACATCTTTGCTGGCGATCAGATTGACCGTTTTCTCCAGCGCTTTGCCTTGATCATCGGTAAATTTATAAGTTGCCTTACCTACTACTTGTCCGGCTTTAATCGGAGCAACTAGCTCCTCCGGTTTTTTAAGCTCATAGCTGCTGAGCTCAAACTTCGGCTCAACACCTTTTTTGACGAGCAGCGAAATGTCGGATTCTGTAATGACCGGAACCGATTTTTTCACACCTTTTTTAATTTTTACCGTTTCTGCTTTTTCTACCACAGATTTTGCCGCAACTAATGTTTTCTTTTCCAGGGAGTTGAAAGCATAATTGTACAGCTTCGCCGTTTCGTTAAAGCGGGCTTCCTTCGACTTCGTGTTCATCACAACGCTGATATAACGCTGATCGCCGCGTTTAACCGTACCGGTAAACGTATAACCGGCAGCCGAAATATAGCCTGTTTTCATACCATCAACGCCGTCATAGGCAAAGGCTTTCAGAAACTTGTTATTCTTATTGGCAGACAGCATCCAGTTAATATTGTCGATTGCTTTGTCATCACGAGGACGGAACTTGTACGCTGTTGTAGAAGCATACTCCAGGAATTCAGGATCCTCCTTGATAATCGTCTGAGCCAGCTTAGCCTGGTCTCTTGCCGATATCACTGTTGTATCAGCCAAACCGGTTGCGCTTGTATAATGAGCAGAAGTAAGTCCGAGTTTTTGTGCCATTTCGTTCATTTTGTCCACAAAGCCTTGCTCGCTGCCGCTAATTGCAGAAGCCAAGGCGATAGTTGCATCGTTCGCAGAGCCTACAGCCATAGCCATATAAAGGTCTTTCACCTTATACTGTTCGCCTTGAGCCAGATATACCTGCGAGCCGTCTTTTGGCGTATTCGCTGCTTCTTCACTAACGGTGACCATTTCATCCCAAGTAAGCGACTTGCTCTTAATTTGCTCGAGTACGATGTACTCGGTCATGAGCTTAGTCATACTAGCAGGAGGACGAGGCTCGTCCGCATTCACTTCATATACAACCTGGCCCGTGTCGGCGTCGATCAAGATGGCTGAACTTAACTCAAGGCCAAGGGAGTTTTCCACCCATTCGCCGCCCGGTGTACCTGCTGCATTCACCGAGGACGTTCCTAACGATAATGCTACCATACCTGCAACAAAAGCTACTACTACCGACCGTAGTCTTACCGGCAATACTCTCAACATTTTCTCCCCTTTTCATCCCTAAGTCATTTGAATTTTATTGTAACACATGGGATAGGTAGAGTTAAACCGATGCTAGAGTCTCAACTTTTGGACATAAACGGGAACGACCTGCTGCTCTGACGGTGAATTAGCATTTCGGAGTGATTATGAGTAGAGATTAAAAAATTCTTATATATAAAAAGCAGGCAAGAGACTTGGTCTCTTGCCTGCCGTTTCCCGTTAGTCAGGTGATTACAGCGAGTAGTTTGGAGCTTCTTTCGTAATTTGAACATCATGCGGATGGCTCTCGCGAAGACCGGAGCCTGTAATCCGGATGAATTGCGTATCGTTGCGCAGCTCATCAAGATTTTTTGTACCGCAATAGCCCATACCGGAACGAAGTCCGCCAAGCAGCTGATGAACGGTATCAGCAAGAGGACCTTTGAACGGAACGCGTCCTTCAATACCTTCCGGAACAAGCTTGCTCTCGTTCTCTTGGAAGTAACGGTCTTTACTGCCTTCTTTCATCGCGCCAAGCGAGCCCATGCCGCGGTATACTTTAAAGCTGCGGCCTTGGAAAATTTCCGTTTCGCCAGGGCTTTCAGCTGTACCTGCGAACAAGCTACCGATCATAATCGCGCTTGCGCCTGCAGCAATTGCTTTTGTAATATCGCCGGAATACTTGATGCCGCCGTCTGCAATGACTGGCACATTGTATTCACGAGCTACGGTTGCGCAATCGTAGATAGCGGTAATTTGAGGTACGCCGATACCCGCAATAACGCGTGTTGTACAGATCGAACCAGGACCGATACCGACCTTAACGACCGATGCACCTGCTTCAATCAGATCACGAGTTGCTTCACCCGTTGCTACGTTACCCGCGATGATCGTAAGATCCGGATACTTAGCACGCAGTTTGCGAACCGCTTCAATAATATTAATATGATGACCATGCGCCGAGTCAACGACCAACACGTCGATGCCTGCTTGTACGAGTGCATCTGCACGGTCAGCCGTGTCTTTACCGATACCAACTGCAGCTCCGCAAAGCAGTCGACCATGCTTGTCTTTCGCCGCATTAGGGAATTGAATGGCTTTTTCAATATCTTTAATGGTAATGAGCCCTTTAAGGATATTGTTCTCATCAACGAGAGGAAGCTTCTCGATCTTATGCTTTTGAAGAAGGCCTTCCGCTTCTTGCAAAGTCGTTCCGACAGGTGCTGTTACAAGATCCGTACGAGTCATCACTTCGTTGATTTTAATCGAATAATCATGCACAAAACGCAAGTCCCGGTTTGTCAAAATACCAACCAGCTTCTGTTCGTTGTCTACGATCGGCACACCGGAAATACGGTATTTGCCCATCAGTTCTTCGGCGTCGTAAACGTGATGATCAGGTGTTAACGAGAATGGATTCGTAATAACGCCGCTCTCCGAACGTTTAACACGATCAACTTCTTCTGCCTGCTGAGCAACCGACATATTTTTATGAATAATGCCGACTCCGCCCTCACGAGCTATTGCAATCGCCAAAGCCGATTCCGTAACAGTGTCCATCCCTGCGCTGATTAACGGAATGTTCAGTTTGATGCCTTCGCTAAGTTTTGTAGATACGTCCGATTCACGAGGCAATACAACAGATTTCCGCGGTACGAGCAGTACATCATCGAATGTCAGGCCTTCTTTGGCGAATTTCGTTTCCCACACGAGTAAGTTCCTCCCTTAATTTTGATACCTCTCACGCATATTATTGCAATATTATCAGAGGGGGTAGGGGCTGTCAAGGATGTTAGATTTATGCGTGGAACGGTTCCCTTTTGTAGGAAAGTAAGCCTTTTAACATCCAATTAAAGGCAATCACGTTGGCAGCGCTTTAGAAAAAGTCAGGCAGGAATGTTGTCCGTACCGGAATTCTTCTCTCCAATTGCTTAATCTGAAGGCTTTCGCCTTGAATAAGTCCGTAACGAAGCAGTTCTAACGGACGTTTATAGCCGATCAGTATCGCTGCTAAGGATCCGATTCCTATCCGAATAGACTCCTTGTTAGTTTCTCCCGATAACCGTTGTACATTCGCTGTACCATCCGCAGCAACATGAACCTCGAACCGTCCATTGTTCCAAGAAGCATGCTCATCTTGAATGTCGAACAGGAAATTCTCCTCATTGCCGGCCTCAAAAGGATATTCCTTAAGGAATGCCTCCACATCTACAATCCGGGCCATAAAGTATGGCTCAATCTCCTGCTTGATCCGAGGATTATTAAGCAAATAAGCAAGCCCATCGTCTGTCGCCACCTTAATCTCAAGGCGGTCAATCATAGAATCATGCTGCCCAAGGAACGACCATAAGGCCCGGCGCGCTTCTTCTGTCAAATCAATCAATTCGTGAACGAACAGCTCTCTGTTCTTCACCTCATAGATGACATAACCTTGTGCTTCTCCGGCACTGTCAAAAAATATACAGGTCTGCCCTTTCTTCTGCGACGAAATTCTGTAATTCCACCAGGCAACCGAGCGGTCCAATGCTCCATTCACCTGCTTGGCATAGGCGTTATAGATCGGATTCAACTGCTCATAGCTCTGTTCCACACGTTTGATCGTTCCGTTGTACGGCACTCTTGCGGGCAGCTGACTTACATCGATCCGATAGGTTTTAAGATCCGTGTATACCTCCCAGCCAAACTTGCGGTAAAAGCCAATCGAGAAAGGATGGAGAAACGATAAGGTCTGCCCTTTCTCTTTCATCTTCTCAAGAGAGTGGTGAAGCAACTCGGCAACTAAACCCTGTCGTCTAAACTCAGGCCAAGTAGATACGCCTGCAATGCCGCCCATGGCAAACCGCTTATCGCCAATATAGGTATATAGATCAAGAATGGCGAGCTGAGCTGCAAGCTTCCCATCTATGTAAATCCCCCAACGATCCGTTTCCTCATGCTCAAATCGTTCTCGTGACTCTGCCAGCTTAACAGCCGGAATCTCATATTGAAATGCAAACTGACTTAATTCAATCATATCGTCGAATTGATCCATCGTAAGTAATCGTGTTTCCTTGGTCATAACCAGACTCCTCTCAAATTGGCCTGTAAATATTCACATTATGGCACAGCGGGAGGAGACAGAGCAATGTTAGAAAGCAATAAACACAAAAAAGCCTGCCGCATATATGCGGCAGGCTCCTCATTGCTTGGCGACGTCCTACTCTCCCAGGACCCTGCGGTCCAAGTACCATTGGCGCTGGAGGGCTTAACGGTCGTGTTCGGTA